>ERZ1370068.581-contig-1053_pt1 | contig 40981 bp, 55 predicted proteins | sample MGYA00561227_ERZ1370068 | MGnify/ENA primary metagenome ERZ1370068 (study PRJEB38410, sample SAMEA6850437) | metagenome | study: Metagenomic assessment of the ecological functions of the soil: analysis of the soil microbiota associated with the... | reverse complement strand
TACTTCGGTTTCAGTTACGTATTGCTGAACGGCTTGTCGAAAACGTCGCGACCGCGAGCGCCCCGAATCGATCCCTTTTGATCCGATGACGGGTGAACCTCGTCAGGGCTTGATGTCGCGTGCCCGAGGCAGAATTGTCCGGTAGATCGTGTCGCGCCGGAAGGGCGTGCAGAATGCCGCTGCGGCAACCCTTCGAGGAAAGCTCTAAGCTGACCTCTCTCCCGCGCTCACGTCACTCGGGGCCAGGTTCGCCTGCAGCTCGGTGAGCCCTCCGCTCGTTCCGTTCGATCAGCTCGTCGCCGTGCGTTGCGTCCGGATGGTTAGCCAGGTGTCGACGTACTGGCGCCACCTGGCAGCTCGGCACCTTCACGGCGTCGGCGTTCCGGGGACTGACCGCCTCGATGTCGACGAGCGTCATGAGGCAGAGCATCTTCAGCCGCTCCTCGGTACCCCGACCGAGCGCGGCGAACTGCTTCACGGCACGTGGGGTCCTCGGTATCGCGGCGAAGGCGGCGATCGACATCCGCAGATGGTGGCGAATCAGAAAAAGAACAGTCTCGCGCTGTTTGCCGTGTCACCTGCAGGCGCTCGAGGCACATGCTCGGCCATCGCACGCTCTCGAGTGCGTGATCGTCATCGCGCCACTTGCCCACGTCGTGGAAGAGCAACGCCAGCACGAGCAGCTCCGGCTCCTGCAGGTCGGAGGATCGATCCGGAACCGCATCCGATCGGAGATGTCGGTGCGTCACGAGCCGCTCCAGGTTCCCGGATCGCCAGCAGCGTGTGCTCGTCGACAGTGATAGCGTGATAGAAGTCGCGGACGACGCGCCAGGAAGATCGCCGTGGAACTCCGGAAAGATCGCGCCCGGAGCGGCCCGCAGTCGTGCATCTGCGAGAGCCGGGCGTAGGGAGCCGGCGCGCGGTTTCGAGAACGCAGCGGCGCACCGCGATCCTCGACGCGCCGGCAAAGAAATCATCCGCGCAGTATCGCGATCGACGTGCTGCTGAATGCACGACAGCGCCTCTTCCGATACTTCCGTTCCCGAGTCGAGCGCCGCCTGGAATGCGCCGAGCCATGACGCCGGGTTGCGCGCCGCCTGCACGGATCGATGAAGCGCACGCCGTCGGCGAGAGCCCGAGATTCGCGCCGACCGGAGCGGGCGCGGTGCGGCGAGCCCACTCGGGCGAGCGGCTGGCACGATCCGCCCGTGGCGGAAGTAGTCGCTCATCAGCTTCTCGACGCGCTGCCTGCGGCTCGGCGCCAGGGTATCCAAGCATCTCGGCGGTCACTCCTGCAGCTCGTGGCTCAGTACGTTCTGGTTGCGCCCGCATTCCAGGTGCAGCGTCGAGCGCACGCGCAGGAGGAAATCCTCCGCATCGTCGAGATCGCGCGGCGTCCGCCGGGCCGCGGCGCAGCAGCAGCGGGTCGGTGAGCAGCGGCAATCGTGCGCGTGGCGGCTCAGGTCGCGCAGCGCGCCCGGCGCTTCCTTCACATCGGGTTCGAGCTGGTAGAGCGTCGCGTTGAATTGCGCGTGGCGTTCGTCAATCAGTCCCAGCAGCGACGCGCAGGATGAACGCATGCGTCTCGGCCTGGTGAAACACCGTGCCGAAGCGCTCGAACACCGCGCGCGCGCCCGCGATGGGACGCGCGTCGAGCAGCGCCAGGAGGAACTCCGGGTTGTCGGTCTCGAGCTGCCGAAAATCCTCGATGTCGCGCACCTGGTGACCGACGACCACGCCGAGATCCCACAGCGGGTTGAGAAACCTGTGGACGAAACGTTCCTCGGCGGGGCCGATGCCGCCGCCGAAGAGAAGCAGGAGATCGATATCCGAGTGCAGGCAGAGGTGCCGGCGCGCCGTAGCCGCCGAGCGCGATAATGGCGATCGGACCGTCACAGGGACCCGCGTCGGTAAAGAGCTGGCGGATCAGCGGCGTCGACCCGGTCGGCATATCGCTCGAGGGCGCCGCGCCCGCCGGCGCCGCGCGCAATCGCGGCGCGCAGCTCCTCCCGCGCGGCATCGAGAGATGCCTTCAGCGCAGCGCCGGTCGAATCCGGCCGCGTTACCGACATGCTGAGAACATTCCGGGGCTCGCCGGCACCATCATATGACGGCGGGGGTGCGGGAGGCCGGAGGCAGACCTCCCGCGTCACGCTAGTAGGTGAACCCGATACCGGCGGATCCAATCACCTTGTTCGCGTCCCCGTTATTAAACGCCTTGGTCGTGTCACCGAGCTTCTGATACTCGACGCCCGGCGTGGACGTTCCACCCGCCGTAGGACGTCGTCCCCTTGATCGGAACCGTCGCGATGCCGGCGATGCTGAAGTATCCGAACTTGTGATCGACGAAGTCGGGCCGGAAGCACTGTCCGACTTCATTCAGTTCGTAATAGTCGCCGATGCTGAGGCCGACTTTGACCCGGCACCGCGATACTCGCCTTCGAACCACTGTAGCCAGGGCTCACGCCGAGCTCGAGATACTTGCCGGCGCTTCGCGCCGCCGTCCGCCTGGTGCCCGTTAGTCGGCGTCGAACTCGAACGCGGCGATCGCCCAGGATGCAGCGCCGCCTTGCCGAGCGCGGCGCTGTCGTCAGCGCCGAACTTGAACATCAATTCCTTCCACGTTGTTGAAGCCCGGCGTTCGGACTCGTATACGCCGTGTAGGTAATGCCGAGGCTGCCGCCGGTGAAACCGAACGCCAGCGTCGTGTAGAAATCGGACTCGTGCCACAGCTTGTTGCAGGCGCACCCGAGTCCCGACTCGGCGCTTTTCAGGCCGGCATCGCCGGTATGGAGGCTGTTCCACGTGCCGAGATTGAGACTCGTCAGCTTTTCAGGCCCTTGTCGGCCGACTGCAGCGCGATGTCGAGCTCGGCGGAGGGCTGGATGATCACTTTCGTGTCGTCCTGGCGAATGCCGCGGAACATATAGGCGTTCGTGAAATCCACGTTCCCGACGCAGGTCAGGTTGCCAGGATTCGGATCCGCGGCGACGCCGCCGGCGCCTGCGCGGCCGCCGGCGCCGCCAGGAGCGAGACGAGACCGGCAATCACGAACGACGGGCACACGTACTTCGACACCAACGATTTCGACGGCATTGGACCTCCGATGGAATAAGCGCGGGGCGCGTCTGGCGAGACGCTCCAGTCGCTGCCCGGCAGAGCAAGATGGACGCCACTGCACGCGCCGGCGTGGCGATCGAGGCGCGACGATCTGTTAAGAAAATCGCTCGAACGTGCGGCGACCAGCGCTGCCGTTCGAACAAAAATGTTCCGCTCTACGAAAACGACAACAACGATGTTGTCGTTCTAGCCACCGGCGGCAACGAGGCGCAGTCACGCGGCATCGCGGCGCGCGCGCCGTGCGCAGCGCGCGCGACACGGACCACATATTCGTCGACCATAGCGTCGTCGTCGAACATAAATGTCCCGATGCCGGATCCCTGTATTCCCGGCACCTGACACCCGACACCTTTGATCTATGATCCGCCCTTAGCAAACGACGCACGCTTCGCCTGAGCTTCACCTCACCTCGCGGGAGGAGGATACCCCTTATGAAGGTCTACGACGCCGCCGCTATCCGGAACGTGGCCCTGGTCGGCCACGGCGGAAGCGGCAAAGACGCAGCTGGCCTCCGCGATGCTCTTCGCGGCCGGCTGCGGTCAACCGGCTCGGCAAGGTCGACGACGGCACGACCGTCACCGACTTCGACGAAGAAGAGATCGCCCGCAAGCACACGCTCTCCTCCAGCCTCGCGTTCGCCGAGTGGCAGAAGACCAAGATCAACATCATCGATGCGCCCGGCTTCGCGAACTTCCTCAGCGACGCGAAGGTCGGCCCTGCGCGTCGTCGAGGGCGCGCTGCTCGTGCGTCGACGCCGTTGCCGGCGTCGAAGTCCAGACCGAGAAGCTGTGGGCCGAAGCCGCGTCACTCAACCTTCCGCGCATCGTCGCCGTCAACCGCGCTGGAACGCGAGCGCGCGAGCCTCGAGCGCACGCTCGAGTCGCTGCACCGCGACTGCGCGCGCGAGATCATCCCGATCCAGCTCCCGATCGGCGAGGAGCGCGGGTTCACGGGTGTCGTCGACCTCGTGCGCATGAAGGCGCTGACGTTTGCCGCCGACGGCAGCGGCAAGATGACCGAGGGCGACGTGCCCGCGGCGCTGGTCGAGCGCGCGCACGCGCGCGCGCGAAGCAGCTGATCGAGATGGTGGCCGAAGCCGACGAGACAGCTGATGGAGACGTTCTTCTCGGAAGGCACGCTCACGCAGGAGCAGCTCGACAGCAGGGGCTGCGCGCGGCGACGATCGCCGGGAAAGATTTTCCCGCTCGTCTGCACGTCGGGCCTCCACGTGATCGGGATCCAGCCGCTGCTCGACGCGATCGTCACCTACGTCCCGTCGCCGGCCGAGCGCGAGTTTCCGGCGGTCGACGCGACGCGGCGAGCCGACCGGCGATCAAGGCGTCCGACACCGCGCCGTACCGCGTTCGTCTGGAAGACGATTGCCGACCCGTTCGCCGGCCGCATCACGATGCTCCGCGTCGTCGCCGGCACGCTCAGGCAGGACACCAACGTCCACAACCAGACGCGCGACAGCGCGGAGCGCTTCGGCCACCTGCTGGTGCTCCAGGGCAAGACGCAGACGCAGGTGCCGGAGCTGAAGGCAGGCGACCTCGGCGCGGTCGCGAAGCTGAAGGACACGCGCACCAACGACGTGCTCGCGGAGAAGAGCACGAAGGTGAAGATCCCCGAAATCAAGTTCCCGGAGGCCGGTGCTCGCGCTACGCGATCGAGCCGAAGAGCCGCGGCGACGAGGACAAGATCAGCGGCTCGATGCAGCGGCTGAACGAAGAGGATCCGTCGATCAGCTACACCCGCGACCCGCAGACCCACGAGCTGCTGCTCGCCGGCCAGGGACAGCTGCACATCGAGGTGACGGTCGCGAAGCTGAAGCGGCGCTTCGGCGTCGAAGTGAACCTGAAGCCGCCGCGCATCCCATACCGCGAGACGATCACCGTTCCGACCGAAGCGCACGGCCGGCACAAGAAGCAGACCGGCGGGCACGGGCAGTTCGGCGACTGCAAGATCAAGGTCGAGCCGCTGCCGCGCGGCAGCGACTTCGAGTTCGTCGACGACATCTTCGGCGGCTCGATCCCGCGGCAGTACGTGCCGGCGGTCGAGAAGGGCATCCAGGATTCGCGCATGCGCGGCTACCTGGCCGGCTTCCCGATGGTCGACTTCCGCGCCACGGTGTTCGACGGCTCGTTCCACGCGGTCGACTCGAACGAGCTGTCGTTCAAGATGGCGGGGTCGCTGGCCTTCAAGGACGCGATGACGCGGGCGCGCCCGACCATTCTCGAGCCGATCATGAACGTCGAGGTCTATGCGCCGAGCGATTTCGCCGGCGACCTGATGGGCGATCTGAACGGCCGGCGCGGCCGCATCTCCGGCATGGACACGCGCGGGACGATGACCGTCATCCGCGCGCAGGTGCCGATGGCGGAGATGCTGACCTACGAGCAGCACCTCACGTCGGCCACGGGCGGACGCGGTTCGCTATCACATGGAGTACTCGCACTACGACGAGGTGCCGCACTCCGCTGCAGGCGAAGATCATTGCCGCCGCGAGGGCTGAAAAAGGCCAGGAAGCCGTGGAGGAAGTTTAGGAAAGTCCCAAAGTCCCAGATCCCAAGCTCCAAATCAAGTTCGAACGTAAGAAAGGCCCGGCGACTTCGGTCGACCGGGCCTTTGATTTGGAGTTTGGGTTTTGGATTTGGGATTCAGCTACGACCCGCCAGCTTTCCGCGGGGTCGTCGACTTCTGCGCCTTTCCCCTTGTCTGGCCGCCGGCCTGCCCCTTCGACCGCCACCGGCTTCGCCGCGCGTGCGCGAGGCCGCGCGCAGCGGACCTGCAGGCGATCGCCGACGCTCTTGGTCTTCGGAGCCGCGGCCTTCTCGGCGGTCTTCTCTTCGGCCGATTTCGGGTTGTACTCGCTGCCGACCAGCTCGACCTGCGCCACTTCCGGCGGAATCGCCGCGGCGGAAGCCAACCGCGGAGGATGCGCGTGTAGCCGCCCGGCCGTTCCGCGTAGCGCGGGCGCGATCGTCTCGAACAGCTTGCCGACGACGTCCCTGTCCGGCAGCTCCGCGAGCGACCATGCGGCGCGCGTGCAGCGACGCTGCCGTTGGCCTCGGCTGAGGCGACGCCGCGCTTGGCGATCGTGATCAGCCGCTCGACGAACGGACGGAGCTCCTTCGCCTTCGGCATGGTGGTTTCGATGCGCTCGTGCCGGATGAGCGCCATCGCCTGGTTCCGCAGCAGCGCCGTGCGGTGCTCGCTGACGCGTCCCAGTTTTCGAAATGCAAGGTTATGTCTCATGAGCTTCATATCCCAATGCCGGATGCCGCGATGCCAGATGCGATTCGAGCTGATCCTGAGCCCTGAGCCTGTTACTCGGAGTGCGCTCCTGCCGGCTGATCGACGCGCATGCCGAGGCTCAGCCCCATGCTGTGCAGGATTTCCTTGATCTCGTTCAGCGACTTGCGGCCGAAGTTCTTCGTCTTCAGCATCTCGGCCTCGGTCTTCTGCACCAGCTCGCGGATCGTCCGGATGTTCGCGTTCTTCAGGCAGTTGTACGAACGCACCGACAGCTCCAGCTCCTCGACGCTCTTATCGAGATTCTCGTTGAGCGCGCCGGTCCGTCCCGGCTGGTCGGCCTGCGCTTCCGCCGGCTGTTCGGCCACGTCCTCGAGGTTGATGAAGATGTTCAGGTGATCGCGAATCAGCTTCGCGGCCAGTGAGACCGCGTCCTGCGCGGTCACCGAGCCGTTGGTCCAGACGTCGATCGTCAGCTTGTCGTAGTCGGTGGTCTGGCCGAGGCGCGCCGCCTCGACGAGATAGTTCACCTTCTTGACCGGCGAGTGGACCGAGTCGACCGGGATCCAGCCGATGCCGAGGTCCTCGTCGAAGTTCTTGTCCGCCGACACGTAGCCGCGGCCGCGCTTCATGCGCAGCTCCATGTGCAGCTTGCCGCCGTCGGACACGGTCGCGATGTGCGCTTCCGGCTCGAGGATCTCGACGTCGGCGTCGCCCTCGATGTCCTTCGCGCGCACGATGCCGGGCTTGTCGACCCGCAGGTACAGCGTCTTGGTGTAGTCGACGTGCAGCTTCAGCGGAATCTGCTTCAGGTTCAGGATGATGTCGGTCGCGTCCTCGACCACGCCGGGAATCGGCGAGAACTCGTGGAGCACGCCGTCGATCTTGACCGCGGTGATCGCGGCGCCTTCGATCGACGAGAGCAGCACGCGGCGAAGGGCGTTGCCGATCGTCGTGCCGAAGCCGCGCTCGAACGGCTGCGCGTAGAACCGGCCGAACCGGTCGGTGAGCGTTTCGCGCTCGAAATCGAGGCGCTTGGGGCGTTGAAAACCTTTCCAGAGCATTGCTGTGTCCTTTCGCAAACGGGCCGGCAGCCCCGGCCTCCAGACCTGCGGGTTACGTCCACCAGCCTCCCGCTGCAGGCCTGAAAAGCTGCGGGCTGGTGGGTGCGACGATCGCGAGGTTGCACTCGCGTTTGCCGTATGACGCGCCGAGCGTCCTCTTCAAGTGACCTGCGACCCCGTTACTTCGAGTACAACTCGACGATCAGCTGCTCCTGCACGGGCAGGTTGATCTGCTCGCGCGTCGGCACCGAGCTGATGCGCGCCGACATGCCCTCGGCGTCGAACAGCAGCCACTCGGGCACGCCGCGTCCCTTCACTTCCTCGAGCGCGTGCGCGATCGACGCGTTCTTGCGGCTGCTCTGCCGCACGGCCACCACGTCGCCCGGCTTGACCGAGAACGACGGGATGTCGACCTTCCGGCCGTTCACCGTGAAGTGGCCGTGGCGAACGAGCTGCCGCGCCTGCGGGCGCGACGTCGCGAAGCCGAGCCGGTAGGTGACGTTGTCCAGGCGCCGCTCGAGCAGCTGCAGCAGCGTCTCGCCCGTGATGCCGCGCGTGCGCTCCGCCTGCTCGAAGTAGCGGCGGAACTGGTCCTCCAGCACGCCGTAAATGCGCTTGACCTTCTGCTTCTCGCGCAGCTGCACGCCGTAGCCCGGCGAGCTTCTGCTTCCGCGACTTCCCGTGCTGCCCCGGTGCGAAGTTCCGCTTCTCGATCGCGCACTTCTCCGTGTAGCAGCGCTCGCCCTTGAGGAACAGCTTCATCCCCTCGCGGCGGCACAGGCGGCAGACAGGTCCAATGTATCTAGCCATTCAATCGATTCCTCGTATTTGTGATTCGCGATTTGCGATTACGATTCATTTGCGAATCGACTCTATCGCCAATCCGTCAACTCCTGATCAGACTCGTCAATCGCCAATCACACTCGGCGTCGCTTCGTCGGGCGGCAGCCGTTGTGCGGAATCGGCGTCACGTCGCGGATCGACTTCACCTCGATGCCGATCGTCTGCAGCGCGCGGATCGCCGACTCGCGTCCCGACCCGGGTCCCTTGACCTTGACCTCGACCGAGCGCAGTCCGTAGCGTCTTCGCGGTGTTGCCGGCGTTGATCGCCGCCTGCGTCGCGGCAAACGGCGTCCCCTTGCGCGATCCCTTGAAGCCGATGCCGCCGGCGCTCGACCAGGCAATCACGTTCCCCTCGGTATCGGTGATCGTGATGTGCGTGTTGTTGAACGAGGCGTGAATATGCACGTAGCCGTGGTGGACGACGCGCTTCTCGCCGCGCTTCTTGAACGTCTTGCGCGCGGGCTTCTTGCCGCCTTCGCCTTTCCCTTTTCGGGTGGCGCTGTTGCGTCCTGAACTTTAGCCATGTTTTCTCTCGACGGGTCTTAAAAGACCCGTCCTACACTGATCTTTTTCTTCGCGATGGCGCCCTTGCGCGGGCCCTTCCGCGTGCGCGCGTTGGTGCGCGTCCGCTGGCCGCGCGCCGGCAGGTTGCGCCGGTGCCGCAGTCCGCGGTAGCAGCCGATTTCCATCAACCGCTTGATGTTCATCGAGATCTCCTTGCGGAGATCGCCTTCGACGCCGCCCTGCTCTTCGAGCACGCGGCTGATCTTCCGGACGTCTTCCTCGGACAGATCCTTCACGCGGATGTCCGGGCTCACGCCCGCTGCGCTGTCAGCACGTCGCTCGAGCGCTTCCGCCCGATGCCGTAGATGTAGGTAAGGCCGACCTCGATCCCGCTTGGTCCGCGGAAGATCCACGCCTGCAATACGCGCCATCGATTACCCCTGCCTCTGCTTGTGTTTCGCGTTGGTGCAGATCACGCGCACCACGCCGCGGCGCCGCACGATCTTGCACTTATCGCAAATTTTCTTTACCGACGCTCGTACTTTCACGGTGTCACTCCTGGCTCATGGCTTCGCTTGAGTCCTAAGCCTTCCTCACAATCCGTCCGCGTCCGAGATCCCGCGCGGCCAGTTCCACGATCACCCGATCGCCCACGAGCACCCGGATGAAATTCCGCTCGAGCCCGCCGCCGATGTGCGCCGTGATCCGGTGCCCGTCGACGTCCACCTCGTACGACCCGCTCGGCAACTGCGCCCGGACGATCCCTTCGACCGTCCGATGGCCCTCCGTCACACTCGCGATGGCGCGCCTGACAAGGCGCGCCTGACAGCCCCACCGGCGTCGGCCGGCAGCAGCGTCAGGATCTCACACCCTCCGCCCGTGACCACGACCGTGTGCTCGAAATGCGCCGAGAGGCTGCCGTCGCGGGTCACTGCCGTCCAGCCGTCCGAGAGCACCTTCACCGCCGGCTTCCCGGCGTTCACCATCGGCTCGATCGCGAGCACCATGCCTTCCGCCAGCCGCGGCCCGCGTCCGCCGGGACCGTAGTTGGCAATCTGCGGCTCCTCGTGGAGCGACGGTGCCCAATCCCGTGGCCGACGAACTCGCGCACAACCGAGAACCCGTGCGCCTCGACGTGCTGCTGGACCGCCGCGCCGATGTCCGACACCCGCGCACCCGGTTTCACCGCCTCGATCCCGTGGAACAGCGCCTCTTCGGTCACCCGCAGCAGCGCGGCTGCCTCGGGCGACACAGTTCCAACAGGCACGGTGACGGCGCAATCGCCGAAGAAACCGTCGAGCCGGGCGCCCATGTCGATGGAGAGGATGTCTCCTTCGACGAGCGGCCGCTTCGACGGGATCCCATGAACCACCTGCTCGTTCGCCGATACGCAGACGGTCGCGGGATAGCCGTGATACCCCTTGAACGCCGGCTCCGCTCCCGCCGCCCGGACCCGCTCTTCCGCCACGCGATCGATATCCGCCGTCGTCACGCCCGGCGCCGCCATCTGCCGTAACGCGGCGAGCACCTGCGCGACGAGCTGGTTCACCCGGCGCAGCTTCTCGATTTCGGCCCGTGACCGGCAGACGATCATGCTCGTGCCGCTTTCCCTGGCGCGACGGCTTTCACCACCGCGGGCGTTGCCTGCTTCGCGCCGACCGACGCCGCATCATCAATCACCGTATCCAGCTCGTGCGCCACCCGCTCCTGCGGCTGGGCGCCGTTGACGATCCGGAACGTCGGCCGGTCGCGGTAGAACTCGACGAGCGGTTTTGTCCGCTGCTCATACACCTTCAGTCGCTCGAGGACGACCTGCTCACTGTCGTCAGTCCGCTGCACGAGCGCGCCGCCGCACTTACCGCAGGCCGCGGGCGCCGGCGATCCGTCGCGCGGTTGCTCGGCGTTGGCGCCGCACTTCGCGCAGATCAGCCGGCCCGCCAGGCGCCGCACGAGCTCTTGCTCCGGGCACCCTGACATCCACGATCACCAGCGGACCGTTGTCGCGCTCGGCGATGATGCGATCGAGCGCCTCAGCCTGCCCCACCGTGCGCGGAAAGCCGTCGAGCACGAACCCGGGCTGCGCGTCGGGCTGCAGCAAGCCGCTCGCGCACGATGGCGATCATTGTGTCGTCGTCGACCAGCTCACCGCGATCCATCCGCTCCTTGGCGCTTCAACGCCGCGGGCAGTCCCATCCTGGCGCCCTCGCGCAGGATGTCGCCCGTCGAAATTTTCAACAGCCCCCGCTCACGTGCGAACCGCCCCGCTTGCGTGCCTTTGCCCGCGCCCGGCGGCCCCATCATGATCACGTTCAGCGCCACGCCATCGTCCGCCAGGTGTCGCACGACGCCTCGGCGAAACGGGACCCGTGCCGGCCCCGGTTCGTCTTACCCTCGTCGCCCCCTGATTCGCGTCTTCTTCATGAAGCCGTCGTAATGGCGCATGATCAGCTGCGATTCCACCTGCTGCACCGTGTCCATCGCCACGCCGACGACGATCAGCAGTGTCGTGCCGCCGAAATAGAACGTCACCCCGAGTCCCTGCGTGAACCACTGCGGCAGCACCGCGTCAAGCCGGTCGCCGATGAACGGAATCGGCGCGACCTTGAAGCCCGTGATCAGGAACTCCGGAAGGATCGCGACCGCGGCGAGATAGAACGCGCCGACCAGCGTGATGCGCGCCAGGATCGTGTCGATGTATCCCGCGGTCCGCTTGCCGGGACGGATGCCGGGAATGAACCCGCCGTAGCTTCCGCATGTTCTCCGCCACGTCATCCGGGTTGAAGATGATCGCCGTGTAGAAGTATGCGAAGAAGATAATCCCGACGATGTAGAGCAGGTTGTAGAGCGGCATGCCGTAGGCAAGCTGGTCGACGATCGCGCGCCCCATCCGCCTGCCTGCGAACATCGTGGCCAGCGTGGCCGGGAACGCCAGGATGGACGAGGCGAAGATCACCGGGATGACGCCGCCGGTGTTCACCTTCAGCGGGATGTGCGTGCTCGACCCGCCGTACTGACGGCGTCCGACGACGCGCTTGGCGTGCTGCACGACGATCCGCCGGTGGCCGCGTTCGACGAAGATGATCGCCGCCGACGACGACCACCATCATCACCATCAGGAACAGGATCGCGGAGCAGGCTGATCTGGCCCGTCTGCATCTGGTCGAACGTCTGCAGAATCGCCGCGCGGGAAGCCGACGACGATGCCGGCGAAGATCAGCAGCGACATGCCGTTGCCGACGCCGCGCTCGGTGATCTGCTCGCCGAGCCACATGATGAAGATCGTGCCGGTCGTCAGCGTCAGCACCGTCGAGGAGCCGGAAGCCCCAGCCCGGGTTGTAGACGAGCGGCAGCCCGCCGGCAAGCTTCGTCTGGCGCTCGAGGAAGATCGCGATGCTCATCGCCTGCACGATCGCGAGCACGCCGGTGAGATACCGCGTATGCTGCGTGATCTTGCGGCGTCCAAGCTCGCCTTCGCGCGACAGCCGCTCGAGGTACGGCCAGACCACCGTGAGCAGCTGCAGGATGATCGACGAGCTGATGTAGGGCATGATGCCCAGCGCGAAGATCGTCACCTTCGACAGGTTTCCGCCCGAGAACATGTCGTAGAGGCCGAACATCGTGTTCTTCTGCGCGTCGGCCAGCAGCTGCAGCGCGTTGGTGTTCACGCCCGGCGTCGGGATGTGATTGCCGATGCGATACACGCCCAGCATCGCCGAGCGTGAAGAGCACGCGGTTGCGCAGGTCGGCGACCTGCCAGCAGATTCTTGAGTGGGTTGTTGTCCATCGTTCTTACCCATTTGGCACCCCGTAAGGGGTGCCCTACACCACGGATCTACACCGTGTCGGGGCCTTACGCCGCCGCCAATCGTCTCTGCCGCTCCACCAGCAGCGGCGATCTTCTCCGCTGCCTTGCCGCTGAACTTGTGCGCGCGCACGGTCAGCTTCTTCGAGAATGTCGCCGCGCGCCAGCACCTTGATCTGCAGGCTGCGCGCCGTGAATAGCCCCGCGCTCGCGCAGCAGCTCCGGCGTCACGACCGTGCCGGCGTCGAAGCGTTCGGCCAGCGTGTCGAGATTCACCACCGCGTACTCGGTGCGGAACGGGTTGTGGAAGCCGCGCTTCGGCACGCGCCGATGCAGCGGCATCTGCCCGCCTTCGAAGCCGCGCTTGAACTTGTAGCCCGAACGCGACTGCGCGCCCTTATGGCCGCGCCCCGCCTGCGTGCCCTGGCCGGTGCCATGCCCGCGGCCGACGCGCTTCTTCGAGTGCTTCGATCCCGCCGCCGGTTTGAGCGTGCTCTGATCCATCGTTTCTCCAGCGGGTGGCGACCGCTCACAGCTGAGCCCGGTCTTCACTCGGCTACTCGCACCTCGATCAGATGACGCACCTTCAGAATCATTCCACGCGTTTCCGGCGTGTCCGGCAGCTCCACGGTGTGGCGGATGCGGCGCAGCCCCATGCCCTCCACCGTCTTCGCCCTGCGTCCTGTTGAAGCCGATCGGACTCCGCAGGAGCGTGATCTTCAGCTTCTTGACGGCCGCCTTCGCACGCTTCCTGCGCCGCCTTCGCTGCCGACTTCTCGTGCGCAGCTTTCGCTGCAGATTGTTCGGCCATGGCTATGCTCCGACCAGCTCCGCTTCTTCCTTGCCGCGCCACCGCGCCACGAGCGCCGGATCCTTCAGCTCCATCAGCCCCTGGAACGTCGCGCGCACCACGTTGTGCGGGTTCGCGGATCCCAGCGACTTGGTGAGCACGTTCTGGATGCCGCACGACTCCACGACCGCGCGAACTGCGCCGCCCGCAATGAGGCCCGTGCCTTCCGGCGCCGGCTTGAGCAGCACGCTGCCCGAGCCGAACTTGCCGACGACCTGGTGCGGGATCGTCGTCCCCTTGAGCGGAACGCGAATGAGACTCTTCTTCGCGGCCTCGATCCCTTCTTGATCGCCGACGGCACTTCCTTCGCCTTGCCGACGCCGAAGCCGACCACGCCGTGGCCGTCGCCGACGACCACCAGGGCGCTGAAGCTCAGGTTCTTGCCGCCCTTGACCACCTTCGTGACGCGGTTGATCGAGACGACCGTGTCCTTGATCTCCAGCTGCGACGCGTCGACCTTCTCGCGGTTGCGGTTCATCATTGCCATCTAGCGGCCATCGCTTCCACTAGAACTCCAGACCTGCTTCGCGCGCCGCGTCGGCGACTGCCTTCACGCGCCCGTGATAGAGGAACCCGTTGCGGTCGAACACGACGCGCTTCACGCCCTTCTCGATCAGGCGCTCGGCGATGGTCTTGCCGATAGCCTTCGCGCCGGCGATGTTGCCGCCCCGCTCCGCCTTCTGCATCGCGCCTTTCACGGTCGGCTCCACCGTGGAAGCGGAGGCGATCGTGCGGCCGGTCATGTCGTCGACGACCTGCACGTACATGTGCGCGACGCTGCGGAACACGGTCAGACGCGGCCGCGCCTCGCTGCCCTGCACGCGCTTCCGGATCCGGTATTTGATCCGCTCGCGGCGATCGTCCTTCGTCTTGATCTTCATCGTCTATCCTCGGTCTGGCCTGAAGCCCGACCGTCGACGCGACCGTGCGCTACTTCGCCCGGTCTTTCCGACCTTCTTCTTGCAGCACTTCGCCCATGTAGCGCACGCCCTTCTGCTTGTACGGATCCGGGCTTGCGCATCTGGCGGATGTTGGCCGCCACCTGGCCGACCAGCTGGCGATCCACGCCGGTCACCGTGATGTGCGTCTGCTTGTCGATCGTGATGTCGATCCCGTTGGGGATGTCGAAGACGATCGGATGCGAGTAGCCGAGCGCGAACGCGACCTGCTTGCCCTTCAGCTCCGCGCGGTAGCCGATGCCGACGATGTCGAGCTCCTTCTTGAAGCCGTCGGTGACGCCGGTCACCGCGTTGGCGACGAGGCTGCGCGCGAGGCCGTGGAACTTGCCGAGCGCCGGCTCATCGCGCTCGAGCGTCGCCACGATCGTCCCGTTGTCCTGCGCGAACGCGATGCCCGGCGGCACGTACTGGCTCAACTTGCCCTTCGGGCCCTGCACCTCGATCGCGCCGGCGCGCAATCTTCACGCGTGACACCCTTCGGCAGCGCGATCGGTTCTTACCAATTCTGACATCGCTTGATCCTCGTGCTTGCAGCGGTCAGTGCGCAGCACGTCACGGCCTGCTGGAACTGACCGCTCTACCACACGTTACAGAGCACTTCGCCGCCGACGCCGGCCTTCCGCGCCGCGCGTCCGGTCATCACGCCCGCGCGAGGTCGTGAGGATGTTCGTGCCGAGGCCGCCGAGCACCGCCGGCACGTCGTCGACGCCGAGATACACGCGGCGCCCCGGGCGGCTGATGCGCTCGATGCCGGAGATCACCTTCTCGCCGTGCGGTCCGTAATTCAGGAACACGCGGATGAGCGGGCGCGGCGTGCCGCCCTTCTCGGCCGGCTCTTCGACCAGGCGGATAGCCCTGGATGTAGCCCTCGTCCTGGAGGATTCGCGCAATCTCGGCCTTCAGCTTGCTCGCCGGCAGGTCGACACGCGCGTGCTTGGCGGACACGGCGTTGCGGATGCGCGTGAGCATGTCGGAAATCGGATCGGTCATCGTTCGTGTTCTCTCAAATCCCAATCCCAAGTTCAAATCCCAAGTCATGCAAACTCAAATCGTTGGGGCTTGGGATTTGGGTCGTGTTACTTACCAAGCTCTTCGTCACTCCCGTGATGTCGCCCTCGAGCGCGAACTTGCGGAAGCACAGGCGGCACATCGCGAACTTCCGCATGTAGGCGCGCGGCCGCCCGCACAGCCGGCAGCGGTTGCGGAGGCGGATCTTGTATTTCGGCGTCTTGGCTTCCTTGGCGATCTTTGCAGTCGTAGCCATTTCTTGATCCTTGTTGGCTTAAGGCTTCGGCTTAAGCCCCTGAACGGCATGCCTGAGCATCAAGCTGACGAGCAGCTTCCGCTGCGCTTCCTCGTCCGTCTTCGCCGTGGTCACCATCGACACGTTCATGCCGCGCGCCTTGTCGACCTTCATGTAGTCGATCTCCGGGAACAGCAGCTGGTCCCGCAGGCCCAGCGGTGTAGTTGCCGCGGCCGTCGAAGCCCTTCGGCGACACGCCGCGGAAGTCGCGCACGCGCGGCAGCGCGATCGAGATCAGGCGGTCGAGGAACTCGCACATCCGCTCGCCGCGCAGCGTGACCATCGCGCCGACCGGCATCCCCTGCCGCAGCTTGAACTGCGCGATCGACTTGGTTGCGCGGCGGACGCATCGCCTTCTGGCCGGTGATGCGGCGCAGCTCGTCGGCGCCGACGTCGGCGATCTTCGCGTTCGACGGTCGCCTCGCCGAGGCCCATGTTGATGACGACCTTCTCGACCTTGGGGATCGCCATCGACGTTGGTGTAGCCGAACTCCTTCTTGAGCGCCGGCACGACTTCCTTCTGATACCGATCTTCAGGCGGTTCATTTGTCGACCACTCCCTCGCACTTGCGGCAGATGCGCACCTTGCGGCCGTCGGCCAGCATCTTGTGGCCGATGCGCGTCATCTTGCCGCACTCGGGGCACACCAGCTGCACGTTGCTGGCGTGCAGCGACGCCTCGCGCTCGACGATCCCGCCCTTGACGTTGCGCTGCGGGTTCGGGCGCGTGTGCCGCTTGATCATGTTCACGCCTTCGACGATCAGGCGGTTCTTCGCCGGGATCACCTTCAGCACGCGACCGCGCTTGCCGCTGTCCTTGCCGGTCGTTGATCGACTGACCGGTGTCGTTGCGGGCGAATCGGCGTCTGCAGTCGTCGACATGGTCCGTCCTAGAGCACCTCCGGCGCCAGCGAAATGATCTTCATGAAGCGGCCGCTCGCGCAGCTCGCGGCGCGACCGGACCGAACACGCGCGTGCCGATCGGCTCGTTCTGGTCGTTGATGAGCACGGCGGCGTTGCGGTCGAAGCGGATGTAGCTGCCGTCGCGGCGGCGCTGCTCCTTCGCCGTCCGCACGATGACCGCCTTGACGACCTGCCCCTTCTTGACGGTGCCGTCCGGGCGTCGCTTCCTTGACCGACGCGGTGACGATGTCGCCCGAGCCGCGCGTAGCGTCCGGTCGATCCGCCGATCGGGTTGATGACCGAGATCTTGCGCGCGCCGGAGTTGTCGGCGACGTCGAGAATCGATCGCATCTGGATCATGGCTGTGTCTCCTAGACCTCGACGCCTTGCGCGACGACGCGCATCACCACCCACCGCTTGCGGCGGCTGAGCGGACGCGACTCGGCGATGGCGACCGTGTCGCCGACCTTGGCCTCGTTGTCCTCGTTGTGCGCGACGAACTTCGACGTCTTCCGCTGGCTCTTGCCGTAGACCTCGTGGCGCATCTGGCGCTCCACGGCGACGACGACGGTCTTGTCCATCTTGTCGCTGACGACCGTGCCGGTCACTTGTGATTTGACGCTCATGCTGCGCACTTTGCCTTCTCGCGCGAGGATCGTCTTGATCGCGCGCCAGGTCGCGGCGCACGTCGCGCACCTTCGCCGGCGCCTCGAGCTGCCCCATCGACTTCTGGATGCGCAGCCGGAACAGCTGGTCGTCGAGCTCCTGTCTCGCGCGTCGCGCAGCTCGTCGACCGACAGCTCGCGAATTTCCGCCTACCTTCATGACGCCTTCTCCTGCGCGAAGCGGGTCGCGAACTTCGTCTTGATCGGCAGCTTGGCGGCGGCCAGCTGCATCGCGCGTGCGCGCTTCGACCTCGCGTCACGCCTTCCATCTCGAACAGGATGCGGCCGGGCCGGACGACGCACACCCACTCCTCGGGCGCGCCCTTGCCCTTGCCCATGCGCGTTTCCTGCGGCTTCTTCGTGATCGGCTTGTCCGGGAACACGCGCACCCAGATCTTGCCGCCGCGCTTGATGAAGCGCGTCATCGCGACGCGCGCCGCCTCGATCTGGCGCGCCGTCATCCAGCACGGCTCCATCGCCTTCAGGCCGTAGTCGCCGAACGACACGTCCGATCCGCGCCACGCCTTCCCGGCCATGCGCCCGCGCTGCTGCTTGCGGTACTTGACCTTCTTCGGCATCAACATCGATGTCGTTACCTCTTACCTGCGCTGTCCGGCCGATGGTCACGGCGCGGGCGCGCGGTCCCGGTATTCCTCGTCGCGGCCGGCGCGCGGCACCAGGCGCTCGCCCTTGTAGAGCCACACCTTCACGCCGATCTGGCCGTAGGTCGTGCTCGCTTCGGCGAAGCCGTAGTCGATGTCGGCGCGCAGCGTCTGCAGCGGCAGCTGCCCGTGCAGATACCACTCGGAGCGCGCGATCTCGGCGCCGTTCAGCCGGCCCGACACGCGCACCTTGATGCCGCGCGCGCCGAAGCGCAGCGCCGACTCGACCGCCTTGCGCATCGCGCGGCGGAACGCGACGCGCTTCTCGAGCTGCACCGCCACCGACTCGGAGATGAGCTGCGCCTCGAGCTCCGGCTTCTGGATCTCCTGGATGTTGATGAAGACCTCGCGGCTGGTGCGCTTCTGGATTTCCTGCTTCAGCTTGTCGACTTCCGTCCCCTTGCGGCCGATGATGATGCCCGGGCGCGAGGTGTAGATGTCGATCTTCAGCTTGTTCGCCGCGCGCTCGGTCTCGATCCGCGAGACGCCGGCGTGCGAGAAGCGCTTCTTCAGGTCCTGCCGCAGCGCGAGATCCTCGTGCAGCAGCTTCGCGTAGTCGCGGTCCGGATACCAGCGCGAGCGCCAGGTCTTGTTGAAGCCGAGCCGGAATCCGTATGGGTGAACCTTCTGGCCCACGGTGTCTCTCTGTCCTAATTGCGATTTGCGACGCGAGCCGATCCTTGCCGGCTGCGTCGCCTTCTTCTGTAGCGTCCGCAGCGCTGCTTCTTGCCGTCTTGCGCGCCGTGCTTGCTCGCGCGCCGCGGCGTCGCCGCTCCGTCGCCGACGCGCGCGATCTTCAGCGGCCGCTCCGCGACCTGCACCGTCAGGTGCGCCGTCCGCTTGACCACGCGGAACGCGCGGCCCATCGGGGCCGGGCGCACGCGCTTCAGTCGACGGTCCCTGGTTCGCGTAGCACGCCAGCGACGTAGAGCCGCTCGACGTCGCCGCTGAAGCCGTCCTTCTGCTGCGCGTTGGCCACCGCCGAGCGCAGCACCTTGGCGATGTCGCGCGCGATCGTCTTCCGCGTGAACTGCAGCGTGGCGAGCGCCTGGTTGACGCCCTTGCCGCGGATCAGGTCGCAGCACCAGCCCGGCCTTCTGGGCGGAGGTGCGGATGCCGCGTGCGGTTGCGTGTGCTTCGATCATGGCTTACTCCCTTCGCTCCTGCGCCGCCGCCGCGCCGGCGCGCCGGCCGGCGCCGCGGCCGCCGCGGCCCTTTCTCGGTCTTCGTGGTGTGCCCCTTGAACGTGCGCGTCGGCGCGAACTCGCCGAGCTTGTGGCCCACCATGTTCTCGGTCACGTAGACCGGGATGAACTTCTTCCCGTTGTGCACCGCCATCGTGTGGCCCACCATCTCGGGCATCACCGTCGAGCGGCGCGACCAGGTCTTGATGACCTTCTTCTCGTTGGCCCGGTTCATCGCCTCCGAGCTTCTCGAGCAGCGAGCGTGTCGACGAACGGACCCTTCTTCAGTGACCGGCTCATTGACTCCTGTCGTCCTTCTCTCGCTGAACGATGAAGCGATCCGTGTCCTTCGCGGCGGCGCGTCTTGTAGCCCTTGGTCGGCTGGCCCCACGGCGTCACCGGGTGACGGCCGCCCGACGTCTTGCCTTCACCGCCGCCGAGCGGGTGATCCACCGGGTTCATCGCCACGCCGCGCACGTGCGGCCGCTGGCCGAGCCAGCGGCTGCGGCCCGCCTTGCCGATCGACACGTTCTCGTGATCGAGGTTGCCGACCTGGCCGATCGTCGCCACGCACTCGACGTTGATCTTGCGAATCTCGCCCGACGGCATGCTTGCACCGAGGCGTACTCGCCTTCGCGCGCCACGCAGCTGCACCGACGACCCGGCGCTGCGCGCGATCTGGCCGCCCTTGCCCGGCCGCAGCTCCACGTTGTGGATCTGCGTGCCGAGCGGAATGTTCTTCAGCGGCAGGCAGTTGCCCGGCAGGATGTCCACGTTGTCGCCCGGCCACGATCGTGTCGCCCACCTTCAGCCCGATCGGCTGCAGGATGTAGCGCTTCTCGCCGTCCGCGTACGTCAGCAGCGCGATGCGCGCCGAGCGGTTCGGGTCGTATCTCGACCGTCGCGACCTTCGCCGGAATGTCCTTCTTGTCGCGCTTGAAGTCGATCACCCGGTAGAGCCGCTTGTGCCCGCCGCCGCGCCACCACGAGGTCAGGTGGCCCTGGTTGTTGCGGCCGCCGGAGCGGTCGCAGCTTCTCGGTCAGCGGACGCATGCGGCTCGTTCGTCGTGATCTCGTCGAAGGTCAGCGACGTCTTGCCGCGCACGCCGGGCGAGGTCGGGTTGTATTTGCGAATCGCCATGATGTCTCTACGCTCCCTGCAGGAAGTCGGGCAGCTTCTCGCCGTCCCGCAGCTTCACGTACGCCTTCTTCCAGTCCGAGCGGCGGCCGACGTACTTGCCCTGGCGCTTGATCTTGCCGTGCGCGAGCGACGTGCGGACGCTCTTCACCTTCGAGCCGAGCAGCGACTCGACGGCGCGCTTGATGTCGATCTTGTTGGCGTCCATCGCCACCTGGAACACCAGCGTCCGGCCGTCCTCGCGGATGACCGTGGTCTTCTCGGTGATGAGCGGCCGCCGCATGACGTCTGTCAGTTTCAGCTGGCTTAACCCAGCGCTTCCTGCAGCTTCTCGAGCGCCGCGCGCGTCAGCACGACGCGGCGCGTGTTGATCGACGTCGCGCGCGCTCGACGCGGTTGCTCGCGCAGCACGCGCACGCCCTCGATGTTGCGCACCGACAGCGACAGCTTGTCTTCCGGCTTCACGTCCACGAGCAGCGCCTTGCCGCGCCGTCGACGCCGAGCCGCCTGAGCATCTCGGCCGCCGCCTTCGTCTTGATCTCGCGCGACGCTCAGCGCGTCGACGACAGTCACCTCGCCGTCGCGCAGCTTCTGCGCGAGCGCGGCGCGCAGCGCGCCCTTCTCGACCTTCTTCGGCAGCTGGTATTCGTAGCTCCGCGGCTGCGGGCCGAACATCGGTGCCGCCCTTGCGCCACAGCGGGTTGCGGATCTCGCCGACGCGCGCGCGGCCGGTGCCCTTCTGCCGCCACGGCTTCTTGCCCGCTGCCGCTGACCATCGCGCGCGGTCTTGGTGGCGTGCGTGCCGCGACGCTCGGCGGCGTTGGCGCGCACGACCGACTCGTGAATCAGGTCGGTCTTGACGCGCCCGCCGAACACCTCGTCGCGCAGGTCGACCGAGCCGACCTTCTCGTTGTCTGTGTCGACTTCATCGACATCATCAGCCTATGTCACGGCCTACTTCTTGCTGCCCTTCTTCTTCGCCGGCTCCGACCTGCGCCACCTTGATCGTCTTCGCGGCGATCGCCTTGCGAATCACGACGATGGCGTTCGGACCGCCTGGCACCGAGCCCTCGACGAGCAGCAGGTTGTTCTCCGCGATCGACGCGCAGCACTTTCAGGTTCCGCATCGGTCACGCCGGCTCGCTCGCCCATGTGGCCGCCCATCCGCATGCCCTTGACGACGCGCGACGGGATACGACGAGGCGCCGATCGAGCCGGGCGCGCGGTGGAACATCGAGCCGTGCGACTGCGCGGCCGCCCGCTGAAGTGGTGCCGCTTGACGACGCCCTGGAAGCCCTTGCCGCGGCTCGTGCCGATGACGTCCACGCGCTCGCCGTCGGCGAACATCGAGCACGTTCACCTGGTCGCCGGCCTTCACCGGGTCGCCGCCCGCCTTGAGCCGTCATCTCGCGGCGCACGCGCGTCGGCGGCACGCCGGCCTTCTTGAAGTGGCCCTGCGTCGGCTTGTTTTCCTTGTGTCGGCTTGGCCTCGACGAGCCCGAGCTGCACCGGCCTCGTAGCCGTCGTGCTCCGACCGTCTTCACCTGCGCGACGACGCACGGACCGGCCTTGAGCACCGTCGCCGGCTAGCACGGTGCCGTCCGCGCGTGAACAGCTGCGTCATCGCCGACTTTCTTGCCGATCAATCCCGTCACCATGACTGTCGATCCGGCTTGCGGGTCGTGGCTCGAGGTGCGCCGAGTCCCGAACCCGGATCCTGAACTCCCAGACTTACTTGCCGTGCTCCTTCCCGAACGCCTTGATCTCGACAGTCGACACCGGCCGGGCAGATCGAGCTTCATCAGCGCGTCCACCGTCCTGCGGCGTCGGCTCGAAGATGTCGATCAGCCGCTTGTGCGTGCGGATCTCGAACTGCTCGCGCGACTTCTTGTCGACGTGCGGCGAGCGGAGCACCGTCCACTTGTTCTTCGACGTCGGCAGCGGAATCGGTCCCGCCAGCCGCGCGCCGGTCCGCTTGGCCGTCTCGACGATCTCGCCGGTCGACTGGTCGAGAATCCGCGAGTCGTACGCCTTGAGGCGGATGCGGATCTTGTCGCTGAACATGGCCATCGAATCCTGTCAGGGTCAGTCGGCGGTTCGAGCCGTCGGCATCGACGTCCGACCCAATCCCGAGTCCTATTGAATAATTTCGTGATCGTGCCCGCGCCGACCGTGCGGCCGCCTTCGCGAATCGCGAAGCGCGCGCCCTTCTCGAGCGCCACCGGCGTGATCAGCTCGCCCGTGATCGTCGTGTTGTCGCCCGGCATCACCATCTCGACGCCCTCGGGCAGCTTCAGGATCCCCGTCACGTCCGTCGTCCGGATGTAGAACTGCGGCCGATACCCGTTGAAGAACGGCGTGTGCCGCCCGCCCTCTTCCTTCGACAGGATGTAGACCTCGCCCTTGAACTTCGTGTGCGGCTTGATCGACCCCGGCTTGGCCAGCACCTGCCCGCGCTCCACGTCCGTCTTTTCCACCCCGCGCAGCAGCACGCCGACGTTGTCCCCCGCCACGCCCGCGTCCAGCAGCTTCCGGAACATCTCGACGCCCGTCACGACCTTCTTCTCCGTGGGCTTGAACCCGACGATCTCGATTTCCTCGCCCGACCTTCACCTGGCCGCGCTCGATCCGGCCCGTCACCACCGTGCCGCGCCCCGAGATCGAGAACACGTCCTCGATCGGCATCATGAACGGCTTGTCCACCTCCGCGCTCCGGCAGCGGAATGTAGGCTGTCGAGCGCGTCCATCAGCTTCAGCACGCTCTCCACGCCCTCCGGGTCCCCGTTGAGCGCCCCGAGCGCGCTCACCCGCACCACCGGCATGTCGTCGCCCGTGAAGCCGTAGCTCGTCAGCAGCTCCCGCACTTCCAGCTCCACCAGGTCCAGCAGCTCCGGGTCGTCCACCGCGTCCACCTTGTTCAGCGCCACCACCAGGTACGGCACGTTCACCTGCCGCGCCAGCAGCACGTGCTCCCGCGTCTGCGGCATCGGGCCGTCCATCGCGCTCACCACCAGGATCGCGCCGTCCATCTGCGCCGCCCCCGTGATCATGTTCTTGATGTAGTCGGCGTGCCCCGGGCAGTCCACGTGCGCGTAGTGCCGGTTCGCCGTCGCATACTCCACGTGGCTCGACGCAATCGTCAGAATCTTCGTGTCGTCGCGCCGCCCCTGCGACTCCGACGCCTTCGCCACCTCGTCATACGGCACGAACTTCGCCCACCCCTTGTCCGCCGCCACCTTCGTCAGCGCCGCCGTCAGCGTCGTCTTGCCGTGGTCGATGTGCCCGATCGTCCCCACGTTCACGTGCGGCTTCGACCGATCAAATTTCTCTTTCGCCATCGCGATACGCTCTCCGTTATTTCGTGCCCTGAATCCGGGCAGCGACTTCTTCACTGCACGTTCTGCGGCGCCTGCTCGTAGCGATCGAAGTGCATCGAGTAGGTCGCGCGGCCCTGCGTGCGCGAGCGGAGGTCGGTCGCGTAGCCGAACATCTCCGACAGCGGCACCCGCGCGTTGATGATCTGCGTGCCGCCGCGATCTTCCTGCGACTGGATCTGGCCGCGCCGGCTCGGCCAGGTCGCCCATCACGTCGCCCATGTAGTCCTTCGGGCACGACGACCTCGACGCGCATCACCGGCTCGAGCAGCACCGGCTTGGCCTTCTTCGCGGCGTCCTGGAACGCCATCGAGCCGGCGATCTTGAACGCCATTTCCGACGAGTCGACGTCGTGATACGAGCCGTCGTACAGCTCGATCCGCACGTCGTCGATCGGGTAGCCCGGCGAGCACGCCGCGCGTGAGCGCTTCCTTGATGCCCTCGTCGATCGGCTTGATGAATTCCTTCGGAATCGAGCCCTGCGTGATCTCGTTCTCGAAGATGTAGCCGGTGCCCGGCTCGCCCGGGAACAGGTGAATCTTCACGTGCCCGTACTGGCCGCGGCCGCCGGTCTGCTTGGCGTAGCTCATCTCGCCGTCGGCCGGACGCGTGAGCGTTTCCTTGTAGGCGACCTGCGGCTTGCCGACGCGTCGCCTCGACGCTGAACTCGCGCTTCAGGCGGTCGACGATGATCTCGAGGTGCAGCTCGCCCATGCCGGCGATGATCGACCTGGCCGGTCTGCTCGTCGGTCTTGACGCGGAACGTCGGATCCTCGGCCATCAGCTTCTGACAGGCCGACGCCGAGCTTCTCCTGATCGCCCTTGGTCTTCGGCTCGATCGCCAGCGAGATGACCGGCTCCGGGAAGTCCATCGACTCGAGCACGATCGGTTCTTCTCGTCGCAGAGCGTGTCGCCGGTGCTGACGCTGCTTCAGGCCGACCGCGGCGGCGATGTCGCCGGCGTAGACCTCCTTGATTTCCTCACGCTTGTTGGCGTGCATCTTCAGGAGGCGGCCGACGCGCTCGGTGCGCTGCTTGGTCGCGTTGTAGACCGACGACGCCGGACGTCAGCACGCCCGGAGTAGACGCGGATGAACGTGAGCTGGCCGACGAACGGGTCGGTCATGAGCTTGAACGCCAGCGCCGAGAACGGCGCGTCGTCGGACGCCGGACGCTCGATCGAGCGTCTTCTTCCGTCTTCGCGTTCGGATCGAGGCCCGATGATCGGCGGCACGTCGAGCGGCGACGGCAGGTAGTCGACGACCGCGTCGAGCAGCGGCTGCACGCCCTTGTTCTTGAACGCCGAGCCGCAGATGACCGACGACGAACGCCGCTTCGCTCGTCGCGGACCGACCTGATCACGCGCTTGCGCAGCGCCGCCTTGATCTCGTCTTCGGTGATCTCCTCGCCGCGCGAGGTACTTTCTCGAGCAGCTTGTCGTCGTGCTTCGCTGACCTTCTCGATCAGCTTCTCGCGATACTGCTGCGCCTCGGCCAGCATGTCGGCCGGAATGTCGCCGACGATGTAGTCGGCGCCCATCGTCTCGTCCTTGTAGGTGATCGCCTTCATCTTGACGAGGTCGACCACGCCGACGAACTTGTCTTCGCGCGCCGATCGGCAGCTGAATCGCGACCGGGATTGGCTTCCGAGCTTCGTCTCGATCTGCGTCGAGCGTCGCCTTGAAGTCCGCGCCGATGCGGTCCATCTTGTTGACGAAGCAGATGCGCGGCACGCGGTACTTGTCGGCCTGGCGCCAGACGGTCTCCGACTGCGGCTCGACGCCGGACGACGGCGTCGAACACGGCGCACCGCGCCGTCGAGCACGCGCAGCGAGCGCTCGACTTCGGCGGTGAAGTCGACGTGGCCGGGCGTGTCGATGATGTTGATGCGGATGTCGCGCCAGAAGCAGGTCGTCGCGGCCGACGTGATCGTGATGCCGCGCTCCTGTTCCTGCTCCATCCAGTCCATGACGGCGGTGCCTTCGTGGACCTCGCCGATCTTGTAGCGTAATCCCGGTGTAGAAGAGGATCCGCTCGGTCGTGGTCGTCTTGCCGGCATCGATGTGGGCCATGATGCCGATGTTCCGGGTCCGATCGAGCGGTGTCTGACGAGGCATTGCTGACTTACCGATTGCCTTGGATCGATGGCTGCGAACTTACCAGCGATAGTGCGCGAAGGCCTTGTTGGCTTCCGCCATGCGGTGCGTGTCTTCGCGCTTCTTCACGGCGCCGCCGCGCAGGTTCGACGCGTCCAGCAGCTCGTTGGCGAGCTTCTCCTGCATCGTCTTGCCGTCGCCGCGCGACGCGCGTAGCTCGACGAGCCAGCGGATGCTGAGCGACAGGCGGCGGTTCGGGTTCACTTCGACCGGCACCTGGTAGTTGCAGCCGCCGACGCGCCGCGACTTCACCTCGAGGCTCGGCTTGACGTTGTCGAGCGCCTTCTTGAACACCTTCAGCGGGTCGTCGCCGGTCCGCTCCTTGATGATGTCGAAGCTCTTGTAGAGGATGCGCTCGGCCGTGCTGCGCTTGCCGTCGCTCATGACGGTGTTGATGAACTTCGCTGACCAGCGTGCTGCTGTAGAGCGGGTCGGCGGCGAGTTCGCGCTTCGGAATTTCTCGTCTACGTGGCATGGTTCTAACCTTCGTCCTACTGCCTTCGGGCGCTTGGCGCCGTATTTCGATCGACCCTGCTTGCGGCCCTGAACGCCGACGGCGTCGAGCGTGCCGCGCACCACGTGATAGCGCACGCCCGGCAGATCCTTCACGCGGCCGCCGCGAATCAGCACCAGCGAGTGCTCCTGCAGGTTGTGGCCGACGCCGGGAATGTAGGTCGTGACCTCGATGCCGTTGGTCAGGCGCACGCGCGCCACCTTGCGCAGCGCCGAGTTCGGCTTCTTCGGCGTCTGCGTGAACACGCGGACGCAGACGCCGCGCTTCTGCGGGCTGACCTGCAGCGCCGGGCTCTTCGTCTTGGTGACGATCTTCTTGCGGCCTGCGCGTACGAGCTGACTGATTGTGGGCATACGATTTCCGGAAATCCGTTCAACAAGCAGACACGGGATGCCGTGACGGCATCCAGAATCGCTTCAGGCCTAAAGCCCGCATGGCTTGGCGCCTGAAACCCTACGACCCAGTTCGATTGTTCGCAGCGGACGGTCTTCCCGGTGACCTGAGCAGTGCCGGGGACGCTATTCCTAAGCGGCGAAGCTAGATAGGGTGTCCTAGCTTCGACAGAACCTGACGAATATAGCACGGCTTTTCAAACCTGCGCAAGTAAGCACAGCCGTGATTTCACTATGTTGATGCCCTCAGAACGCTCGTGAACGGGAGCCGGTTGAAGGAAGCAGGAAGACAGAACGACCGGTTTATCCAGTCGTTCGTTGCGGTTATCGGTAACCTGGACCGGCTCGTCGAGCAGTTCGCGGTAATGAGCGACGACGGCGGTGCAGTTGTCCTGGCTGCCGCGGGCGAGGGCGGCGCGCACCAGATTGGTCGCCATCGCGGCCGGATCCCATCCTTCGGAAAGCACCATGCCGATCCGGCGCTCGTCCAGCACGCCGTGTACGCCGTCGGTGGTCAGCGCGATGAGACTCGCCCCGACCAGTCGTTCCTCGATGACATGCACTTCCGTCCCGGCCAGCGCCCCGACCGCATTCGTGAGCGCGTTCCGCATCGGGTGGTGAACGAGCGAAGCCGGGTCGACCTGGGGATCCTCGGCGAGCACCGACGCGACCCACGAGTCGTCGAGCGTCAGCTGACGCAATTGATCCTGGGAGAACGTAAAGGCGGCTATCTCCAACGTGTGGCCACGGATAACGTGTCGCCTACGAGGAGGGCCGCGACGATGGTCGTTCCCATTCCGGAGCATTCCTGCGCGGCAAGCGCCGTCTCGAGCACCTGGACGTTGGCGATATGAATGGCGGTACGGAGAATGTTGCCGACTCTCGACAGTCGCGGTTGGAACCCGTAAGGCCACGCGCCTGTGTCTTCAGGATTGTGAGGGGCGCTGAACGGCGTCGCGGATATGCTCGGCGACCGCATCGACCGCAAGACGGGACGCAACTTCGCCGGCCCTGTGACCACCCATCCCGTCGGCAATCACACACAGCCAGAAGCGATTCGTCGACCAGAAACAGTCTTCGTTGATTTGTCGGACGCGGCCCCTTGTCCGTTACGCCGTGCGCGCGCAGCACGCCTGAATGCCCTGTCGCCCTCTGAGGATCCCATACGGTTTGGTGGCGTGTATCGGCTGGCTCCAAACCTCGGAACAGATCGGAGATCCGTCTGTCTTACGCATTTCTTCAAATTGGTCTTCGCAAAAACATGACCCGGCCGAAGCGCGCGGAATCTCGTGTGATTTCCCGGCCGGGAGCGATCGTTCAGGTCCTGATTTGCAACAGGCGATTACGATTCTGGGATTCAGCCAAACGGACTGGAGCGGACTCCAGCGGAGGGCCGCGGAAATAGAGACGACGCGGAGAACTGAAACCATCAATCGAATTCCCGTTTCGGAGGAATCTGTTCCCGAACCGACACGTCCCGCGGCGATGTCGGCACGATAGTAGTTCTCGCTCTTCATACTCGCGCCAGACAGCCGGCGCAGCATCGCGAGCTGGCCGACGTGCGTCAAGGCATCGGCGAGCGGTCCTCTGAAACAGCTGTTCGGCGGGCACCGCCAGGGGCCTCGTTCGAGGCGAGGTAAGCATCGAAAGCCCCGAGCGTCCGAAAGAATCGAGCGACTTCGTCGTCCCAGGCCAGCGGCGTCGAGTCCTGCCACGCCTGCTTTGCCTTTGCAATCGAGAGCGCCCAGTCGAAGAGGTCGCCGACATGCGCCAGAATTCGTGCCGGTGTCCGTGTTGTATCGCCCACGGTGAAAGCCGCAAACGCGTGAGGCGCTCCGCGGACGGCCTTTCCTCCCCGATAGGCGATGGTGGCGACGATGTGGCGCAGCAGCTCACGTTTGGGGTCCATCAGTGGTGTCAATCTCCTGGAGTCAGTGGCTCGAAGATGAGACTACAGCAGGTTACCGCGCCTTCGGCCTTGGCGATTTCACTGACATTTACGACGCTGACGGTCGTAGCCGTGTTCTTGAAGCTTTTCGAGCGTTCGCGGAAAACCGGCGCTATATAAGAGGTGCGGACCGACTCGGACGATGTTGGCCGCGCTCGGCTCGGCCTCGTCCACTTCGATAAAGGCAAATCCCCGAAAATGGTCTCGCCCGACCCATGACGGGTTGATCAGAAGCGTTGCCTCGTCGAGAGCCGTCACCGCAGATTTCAAGTGCAGGCATCCGCTGACCGACACCGGATGCACGTCGTAGCCGAGCGGCTCGGCTATCTGCCGCAGCTGCTCGATCCCCGCCGGGTTGGTCCGGCTGGACGCCCCAACGAAGATGGCACGGCCAGCAATCATTACGTCCCCGCCGTCCATCGTTCCGGGTGCCTCGAGGCTGAGAATGGGACGATGCGGTATGAGGGCCTTGGCAACCGCCGGGACCTCGCCGCGCGCGCAGGACTCGGCGCCCGGTCGCATCAGGATGGCCACCTCGTCGAGGACGATCGCGGCGTCTTCAGCAAACACACAGTCCGGCAGGTCCGGCGCGCCGGCAATTCGATCGATCTCACACCCAAGACTCTCGAGCGCGCACTCGCATCTGCGTGCTGCATGAGCGCCCGCTCAACGTCAATTGGCTCGCGCACCAAGTGCGTCAACTTGACAGTCAGCGAATGCGGGACTTACTCCACGAGTGATTGCTAAAAACCGCGGCATCGGGAACGCAGGATCATAGACCGGGTTCTCGAGGTGCTCGGAGGTGCTTCGAGGTGCTCCGGCGTCTCAAGATGTCGCGAGAGTTTCGGAGCTCGTTGGCCTATTTCGCTGGGGTCTCGGGTTCGGACGCTCTACCAAATGAACTCGCGCACGACTTCCGGACTTTGCGACGAGCACCCGCCTGCGCTTTGACAAGATCACCTGCTCGATGGCTCGCGACGCGCAACATCATCGGAGGATTCGAACGCCTACGAGTCTCGCGCTTCCGAGGCCGCTGGCTCACTGCACGAAACGACCTTCAGAGCGAACGCCAGATTGATCAGCCGGCTTCGACTCGCCGAAGCACCCAACTCTAGCGTCGGAACCCCGAGCACCTCGAGCACCTCGAGAACCTCGAGCACCTCCGAGCACCTCGAGTTGTCATCCAGTAACCCGAGTTATTGCCGGACGACGAGATGATCCAGTCCAACTGACGCGGCAAGGCGATCCGGCGGTCAGGTCGGTTGGAGCGCCCATTTCGGTCAGCGCCTGTGGCGAATCCGTTGCGCAACACGTAGGCGCCATCAATATTGTCCGACGAGACCCTCCGCGACGAACGCTGGAACAGAAGTCCGGCGGCAACAACTTCACATAGGCGCTCGAGAATCTGGTCGCGCAGTTTCGCCGGCCTCGATCCACCGGGCCAAGCTCGACGCTCGTTGCGGCGAGCGATGGCATTGCGAGAACCACGACACCGAGCAACGATGATCAGTGGAGCGAGCGAAGGGCCGAAGCGCCGCGCGACATTGCCGAGCAGAAGGGCCAGAAGCAGGGCGAATCCGGCTGCCGGTAAATAAAGGTAGCGGGAGCCCTCGAGCGTCGCGCTCACGTGGAAAAGCGAGAAGACAGGCAGGACCGCCACGAACACCCACGCCGCCGACACAACCGCGACGACCAGCCGGCCGTCACGCCGCCGGAACGTCACAAAACCTGCAGCGAGTAGCGCGACGATCAGAATGCGCGACAGGCCCGCCCACCGTTTGCGCCTGGGACCACGACGAACTCCAGGGCGCGCCCAATCCGGCGAACGGTTCGACGGTGAGCTGCTTGAAGAAATATCGTCCGATGCCCTGCGAGTAATCGGACGGAAGGCCGGCAGCCACGCGGATCGCGACGTAAAGGATGACGACGGTCGTCATCGTAAACAGCGTCCGTCGTCGCGTACCTCGTCCAATGCCGTAGGGCGTCGCCCATGCGGCGATCCAGGCCAGGAACGGAATGGCGACCGCCGTCTCCTTGACGCCGAGGGCAATGGCGGTCAGAACGACAGCGGCTCCTGCGCGAAGAGGAGTGTCGTCCGGCAGCGCGCCAAGCCCAAGCACCGCGAGCACCGCGCCGAGCGCGAAGGTGGTCATCAAGACGTCCTGCATGCCCGAGATCCAGACCACGGCTTCCGTCAGGCTCGACATCGTCGCGAAGAGCAAGCCCGCAGCGACCGCACTCGCTCGATTCGAGTCCAAGCTTCAAACCGATCGCTAGATGAGCAGCGCGGCGTTCAGCGCGTGAAGCAGCAGGTCGAAGACGTGAAGCGTGGCAGCCCAGGTGAAGGGAAGGAAAGACAGCAGGCCCCACGTCATTGGAACGACCGGTCGCACGAATCCCGGTCTCGCCCGCATGAATCCATTCGCGCCTCGACGCCCAGTCGGCGATCACGAAGTCGTCCGACAGGAATCCGACCCCGACTGCGGTGCCGCATTGAGAAGCGACGACGAGCGCCGACGATGCCGAGCAGGGCGACGTAACGCCACCAGGCCGGAAGTGCCTCGTCGGCTCGGATGGGACCGCGGGCCGGGGCCCGCAAGACGACCGCGAGCAGCCCGACCGCGACGAACCACATGAAGAATGTCTCGATCCGGAACCGCGGGATGTGCGGCGGCAGGAAATACTGGGTCAGCAGGAAGGCCACATAGGTTGCGAGCGCGCAGGGCTGAGAACTCCTGTCAGCGCGCGCGATCGCCGAACGCATGGGGCTATACGTTACGTCATCGCCAGCTTTATTTACTGGCGCTGGGGCCCCACCCCCAGCGCGTTCTTACGCTGATGCATCGCCGAGGCTGCTTCGCGCCCCGGCGACGCATGGCCGCAGGCGCCCCCGCCCTTCCTGCCCTTCCTGCCCTTCCTGCCCCGACGAAGTGGCAAGATAAGGCGCTGCACAAGGGGCGCTTATGAAGAAGCCCGACGACGACCTCAGTAGACGCGAGTTTCTGGAGGATGCCGGTGCCGCGCTGGCTGTAGCCGTCGCCGTGCCAGCCCTCGACGCGCAGACGGCACCGGCCGCAACGCCTGCCATCTCCGCCGATCCTTCCGTGCACCCGCACCACCATCCGCGTCACCGTCAACGGCGTGTCGCAGCGCATCGAAGTCGAAGATCGCTGGACGCTGGTCGAGCTGCTGCGCGATCAGCTGACGCTGACCGGCACGAAGATCGGCTGCGACCGCGGTGAGTGCGGTGCGTGCACGGTGCTGATGGACGGCAAGCCTGTCTACTCGTGCAGCAACCTTGCGGTCTGGGCCGACGGCAAGTCGATCACGACCGTCGAAGGCGCTGGCGGCGAACGGACGCCTCAGCGCGCTGCAACAGGCCTTCATCGAGCACGACGCGCCTCAGTGCGGCTTCTGCACGTCGGGCCAGCTGATGGCGGCGACCGCGCTTCTCGCCGCGAAGCCGAAGCCGACCGCCTCGGACGGCGCGCGCGGCGATGACCGGCAACATCTGCCGCTGCTCGGCTACAACCACTACGTGGAGGCCGTCGCTCGCAGCGGCCGGATCGGCCCGGCTCGAGCCGGCGCGGGAGGTCAGCCATGAACCTCAACGCAACGATAACGTGGCGTCGTCCGCGTCCGCGCGCTCAAGACGCTCGGTCATTCCGACGGCGCGCATCGACGCGGTGGAGCGCGTCACCGGCACGCGCCACCTACACCGGCGACGTCCAGCTGCCCGGGATGCTCTATCGCCCGCGTGCTGCGCAGCCCGCATCCGCACGCGCGCATCCGAGTCGATTGACGTCGTCGAAGGCGCGCGCGCTTCCCGGCGTCAAGGCGGTGCTCACGCACGAGAACTGCCAGGTCGTCTGGGGCGCCGGCTCAGTCGCCGGCGGCACGCAGTACAACGACGAAGTCAAGAAGATCACGAAGCAGCGCCGCTACGCCTTCAACAACCCGGTGCGGTTCGTCGGCGATCCGGTGGCTGCCGTCGCCGCCGGTGAACCGTCACGTCGCCGAAGAAGCGCTGCAGCTGATCGCCGTCGACTACGAAGTCCTGCCGTTCGTCCTCGAACCCGAGGACGCGCTCAAGCCCGACGCCGCCGAAGATCTGGCCCGAAGGCAACCTCGCGCTGAACGGACGCAACGAGGCCGCAGCCGCAGACGCAGCGGCGCGGCGACGCCGCGCAGTCGCTGCAGACTGCGGCCGCACGTGTTCGAGGATCGCTACTCCACGGCGTTCGTCCACAACGCGCAGATGGAGCCGCGCGCCGCGGTCGCGCACTGGGAAGGCGACAAGCTGACGGTCTACACGCCGACCGGCGGCATCGCCAACTGCCGCCACGACATCGCGCGCGACCTCGGCATCGCCGGACGAAAAAGTCCGCGTCGTCTGCCAGTACATGGGCGGCAACTTCGGCAACAAGAACCAGAACCAGGACGCCGACCTGATCGCGGCGATGCTCGCGAAGGAAGCCGGCGCCCCGGTCAAGCTCGAGCTCTCGCGCAAGGAAGATTTCATCGGCATGCACGGCCGCTGGCCGACCGTTCAGTACTACAAGGTCGGCGTGAACGACGACGGCACGCTCAACGCGCTGCAGCTGCGCGGCTACAGCGGCATGGGCCCGTACCGCAAGAACTCGGGCGCGATCGGCGGTCATCGAGCTGTACCAGTGCGCGAACATCGAGACGCGTGATCTCTCCGGTCTACACCAACAAGACGGTGTCGGGCAACTTCCGCGGGCCCGAGTTTCCGCAGGGCTTCTACGGCATCCAGTCGATGATGGACGACGTCGCGCTACAAGCTGAAGATGGATCCGGTCGAGTTCGTCGTGAAGAACATGACGCCGGATGTCGCGCGACGAAGTGCCGTACACCAACTACTCGCTCGAGGAGTGCATCCGCCGCGGCGCCGCGCAATTCGACTGGAAGACGCGCTGGCGTCCGCAGCCCGGATCCGATCCGGGGCCGATCAAGCGAGGCGCCGGCGTTCGTCATGATGATCTTCCGCTCGGGTCTCGGCCAGAGCAGCGCGGTCATCCATCTCGACTGCGACAGGCCAGCTACGCGCTGTTTGTCGGCGTCACCGACGTCGGCGCCGGCGCGAAGACGACGATGGGGCTCATCGCCGCCGAAGCGCTCGGTGTCCCGCTCGTCGAGAAGTCACGGTCGTCTGGGGCGATACCGGATCGCTGCCCGTACTCGGTCGGCGAGTCCGGCAGCCGCACGACGATCATGACCGGCTACGCGGTCGTTCAAGCGGCGCGTCGACATCAAGAAGCAGATCGCCGAGAAAGGCGTGCCGACCGGCAGCAACGTGCTGATCGCGTCGGCGACGCCCAATCCCGCGCCTGGACGGGCAAGGTGCGCAGCGCCTTCGGCGCCCACTTCGTCGAAGTCGAAGTCGACACCGAGCTCGGCCGGGTCCGCAGTCACCAGAAGTACGTCGACGGTCCACGACTGCGGCCGGATCATGCAATCCGCTCACGGCCGCCAGCCAGATTCAGGGCGCGGCGATTCATGGGCATCGGCCATGGCGCTGCACGAAGATCTCGTCTACGACCGGCGAGCGGTCAGCCCGCTGACGCCGGCTACTACGTGCGATCGCGTGCCGACGCACCAGCGACGCGCCCGACGATCGAGGTCATGTTCATCGAGATCCGACGACGGATACGGACCGTACGGAGCGAAGAGCATGGGCGAAGCCGAGCAAGCATCCTGGCGCCGGCCGCCATCGCCAACGCCATCTTCAACGCGATCGGCCGTCGGATGAAGGATCTGCCGATTACGCGCGACAAGATCCCGGGAGCGCTCGGCATGAAGACATGTCGTGCCAACCAGTCGGCCAAAGATCGCAAAGGACGCCGTCGCGCTGCGGGCCGCGCCCGGCGCGACGGCCGCGGCCGCCTGCGTACGCCGGCGGCGGCAGCGACCTGCTCGCGCTCGTCAAGGAACGCGTCGTCCCGCCCCGACGTCATCGTCTCGCTGAAGACGATGAAGAGCCTCGACCAGGTGAACAGCTCGAACCGCGGCCTCACCATCGGTGGACTGACGACGATCGACGCGATCACGAAGCACGCCACGATCCGGCAGCAATACGCGGTGCTGGCTGAATCGGCTGCTGATGTCGCGACACCGCAGATCAGAAATGTGGCGACGATTGCGGGCAACGTCTGCCAGCGTCCGTGGTGCTGGTATTTCCGGAACGGGTTCCCTGCTACAAGGCGGGCGGCAACCAGTGCTTCTCGTTCGCCGGCGAGAACCAGTTCCACGCCATCTTCGGCGGCGGGCCGAGCTACATCGTCCATCCGTCCGGACACGGCGCCGGCGCTCGTCGCGCTCGACGCGCGCTTCAAGATCGTCGGACCCTCCGGCGAACGGCACGCTGGCGTCGTCGGATTTCTTCGTGCTGCCGCGACAGAATGCCGCGCAGGAAACAGTGCTGGCGAACGACGAGGTCCTGGAATCGATCGAAGTCCCGGCGCCGCGTCCCGGCACGCGCAGCACCTATTACAAGGTGATGGACCGCCAGGCATGGACGCACGCCGTCGTCAGCGCCGCCGTCGTCCTCGAGATGGACGGACAGAGTCTGCCGCGCCGCCCGGGTCGTCCTCGGTGGCGTTGCGCCGATTCCGTGGCGGCTGGCGGCTGTCGAGAAGATGCTCGACGGGTCAGCGCCATTACCGAGGATCCTCGCGGCCCGTGCCGGCGAAGCCGCGTGTCGAGGGTGCTCGCCCGCTGTCGAAGAACGCGTACAAGGTGCCGCTCACGAAGAACATGGTGAAGCGCACGATTCTGGAGTTGGCGAGTCGTCAGGTGTAGGCCGGGTCTTTGAGACCGGCGATCTAAATGAACCGACGCGACTTCCTCACGCTTCGCACGGACCCGCGCGGCAGGACGCTCGAACTGTCGGGCGAGCGGCTGCATGCGCTGCCTGGACGCCCGCGTTGGCGATGATTCCGACGATGCGGACGTTTTATGGAATGCCGGCGGTGAGCCGCCGGCCGTGCTGAACCGCAGGACTCCCGATGATTTTTCCGCGACATCGCCAGGCGATCTGACGGGCGTCGATACGCTTCGCGTGATCGGCCGGCACTGGCTCATCGACACCCTCTCCAGCAAACCGTTCGACGATCTCGTGGCATCTTTCATCGCGCGCGGCGGACGTGTGGAATTCTTGAACAGGAGCACAGGATCATGACGATGCCCTTCGACTTCGCTCAGGGCGTGCGGAGCGTATTCGCTCAGGCTCGCCTCACCTCGTGGCGATGGCCGTCTTGCTCACTCCCAACGATCGGCGGCGCCGATGTGACCCGCGTCGACGTGCAACGGCGGGAGGACGTGCTTGGCGGCAAGTCCTTCGGCAGCGCCGGGCCGCTACGAGAAGATCGTCGGCAAGGTCTACTTCGCCGTCGATCCGAACAACCCGCACAACAAGATCATCGTGGATCTCGACAAGGCGCCAAAGCGCGCGCAGGGCAAAGGTCGAGTTCTCCGCCGACCTCTACATCATCAAGCCCAAGGATCCTTCGAGGGCAACGGCGTCGTCTTCTTCGACATCGTCAACCGTGGCAACAAGGGGCTGCTGCGGACGTTCAGCCGCGCGAGCCGGCATCCGCCGATCCGACGACCGAGGCCGACTTCGGCGACGCGTACCTGCTGGAACAGGGCTACACCATCGTGGCGACAGGCTGGCAGTTCGACGTTGCCAAGGGCCGGAATCTCGTCGGCGCCGATCTGCCCGATTGCGACGGACAACGGCAAGGAAATCACCGGCTGGGTAAAGATGTGGTTCATTCCGAATCAGGCGTCGCTCGCCATTGAATACGTGGCCAACGGCTACAACACGCGCGCGTATCCGGCGCTCAATCCCAACGACCCGAACTATCGGCTGACCGAGCGCGAGGGCATCTACGCGCCGGTCAGACTGATTCCGCGCGGACCAGTGGGAATTCGCAAAGCTGGGAGAACGGCAAGCCGGTTGCCGATCCGAACTTCATTCATCTCAAGCCCGGATTCCGCGCGGGGATGACCTACGAAGTCGCGTACGAGACGAAGAATCCGCCGGTGGCCGGGCTCGGCATGGCCGGCATCCGCGACATGGCGTCGTGCATCAGTGACGGATCGAATCCGGTCGCGCCGGGCCAGCTATCGCCTACATGCATGGGCGCGTCGCAGACGGACCGACTGATTCGCCACATCGTGCTACGAGGGTTTCACGATCGACGAGCAGGGCCGCAAGGCGTTCGACGGCGCGTTCGTCCAGACTGGCGCCACCGGCTACGGCAGCTTCAACGAGCGCTTCGCGCAGCCGAACGAGCTCGGATCGTTCACGCAGACCAGGTTCCCGTCCTCTACAAGACGACCACCGATCCGCTCACCGGAAAGCAGGACGGCATGGGCGCGAGAATTCCGGCGGGCCTCGAGACCGAAGCTGATGCTCGTCGACACCGGGTCGAGATGCGGGACCGCGGTCGTCTGGCACGCTAGGGCACACCTCGCTCGACGGGACGCGAGTCGAGGACGCGCCGCGAACGTTCGCGTCATCCTACCTCGCCGGGACGAAGCACGGCGCCGGCAGCTTCCCTGCTGCCGACAACGGCGGAGAGTTCGAGGAAAACATCAACGACTACCGCTGGGCGCAGCGCGGGTTGCTTGCGGCGCTCGACGCCTGGGTGCAGAAGAGCACGGCACCGCCGGCCGAGCCGCCATCCGAAGCTCTCGGCATCCTGACGCTCGTGCGCGCGACAACCTGGGTTCCCGCCGATCCCCGGCGTGAAGTGGCCGCAGCACGTGCCCGGCGGATATCGCGGCGACGTTTCCGGCCCGTATCTCGCGCGTTGCCTTTCCTTGTGTCGAAGGTCGATGCGGATGGCAACGACATCGCCGGCATCCGGCTGCCAGTCCAGGCAGTGCCGCTGGCGACGCTCACCGGCTGGAATTTCAGAGAGCGACGCATCGGGTCGCCCGACACGCTGATCGCCATGGCCGGCGCCGACATCCCGCTGCCGGCGACCAGAGCGGAGCGTTTGAGAAATCACGCGATCCGCGGCAGTCGATCTCGGAGCGTTACGGCTCGAGGCCGACTACCTGAAGAAGATTCAGGAGTCGGCGACCGGACTGGCCGGCGAGCGATACATCCTGCCGAAAAAGACGTCCAGGATCATCGTGCGGGAGTCGGAACGCACTGCGGAGTTCGCTGATGACACCGGCGAAGAACACCGGACAGACCGCTTCGCGATAGAACCAAGCAACCAGCTATATCGCCGGACAGCGTCAACTTTTTTATGCTCGCGGGGCCCCACCCCCGCAGGCTGCGCGTGGGGCCCCACCCCACGCGAGACACTGTTCCTGTCCTTTCCTGCCTTTCCTGCCTTCCTGCCCTTCCCGCCCCCTCCTGCCCTATTCGTATCTCAGCGCCAGCAACGGATCGATCCGGCTCGCCCTGCGAGCCGGAATCAGTCCCGCCACCACAGACACTGGCGACCAGAAACACGATCGTCACGACGCCGATCATCGGATCGTTCGGCTGGATGCCGTACAGCTGCGAAGACACGAACCGTCCGAGCGCGAGCGCACGCCGGAATGCCGACGACAAGGCCGACGGCGGCGAGGATCAGCACTTCCTTCATGACGATCCAGCACGACCTCGGACGGCTGCGGCGCCGAGCGCGAGGCGGATGCCAAGCTCTTTCTTCCGCCGCGCGACGACGAGAGCGCCATCACGCCGTAGAGGCCGATCGACGCGAGCAGCGTCGCGAGCAGACCGAAGCCCGCCGACAGCATCGCGATCAGCGCGATCCGTGAGCAGCCGTTTCGTCGAGCTGCGCCTCGGACGGTCTTCATCGAGTAGACCGGCATCGACGGCGTCGAGCCTTCGAACCTCGTCGCGCACCAGGCTGTAGATGCGGCCGCCGAAGCGGCTGTCGTGCGCACGTAGAACGTCACGCTCGATCTGGCCCCAGTTCGGGACGAACACCTGGCGGCGCACGCCTTCGCGCGGCCCTTCAGTACGAGCGAGTCGGCGACGACGCCGATGATCTCGATCGTCGAGCTTCGCCTGCGGACCCACGCCAAATCCGCATGTGTCTTGCCGACCGGCGCTCTCGTTCTGGAAGAAGTGCTGCGCGAACTGCTGGTTGACGATGGCAACCGTCGGCTCCTCGCCTTGCGCGTCGGACGGCGCGTGAAGTCGCGGCCCTCGAGCAACGGAATCCTCATCGTCTCGAAGTAGCCAGGCGAGATCGACGTTCATGAAGCGCCTGCATGTCTTCGCCGTCCTGCGCCTGGTGGCCCTCGACCGACATGCGAGCTGTCCCATTCGTTGCCGGTCGAGGATCGGCGACCGACGTGAGCGCCGCCGAAGTCACGCCGGGCGCGGCTCGCAGCCGATCGACGACGCTGGCGGTTGAACAGCGTCGCGCGTTCGGCCGTCGTAGCCGCTCAGCGCCGGCGAAAGCTGGAAGGTCACGAGGTTGTCTGAGCGCGACGCCGGTGTCGGTCGTCCTGCAGGTTCTGCAGGCTGCGAACGAACAGGCCGGCGCCGAACAGCAGCAGGAAACTGAGCGCGACCTGCGCGATGACCAGACCCTTGCGGAGAAACAGCGATCCGCCGGCGCCGGCGATCGACGCCCACCGTGTCCTTCAGCGTCGCCCACGGGTTCGGCCGGCTGGCGCGGAGCGCCGGCAGCAGTCCGAACACGACTCCGGTGATCGAGCGTCAGACCGCGAGGGTGAACGCGAGGATCCGAAGATCGGGTTCCGCGCTGATCGAGGATGCGGCTGATCCTGCGGACGGGGATCAGCGCGAGCAGCCCGCGCGTCAGCCACACGGCGAACAACGAGGCCGACGACGCCGCCGGCGCCCGAGAGCACGAGGCTCTCGGTGAGGAGCTGGCGCACCAGGCTGGCCGCGCGACGCGCCCAGCGACAGCCGCACCGCGATTTCCTTCTGCCGCATGAAGCCGCGCGCGATCAGCAGGTTCGCGACGTTGGCGCAGGCGATGAGCAGCACGAGCCCGACCATGCACATCAGCACGACGAGCGCCGTCGAGAAGTCGTTGCGCAGCTGCGAGTAGCCGATCGTCGGCCGGCGCCAGCGATCAGGCTGGCCCTTCATGAAGCTGCTCGCGCTGGAACTGCGACCAGTCCTTGGCGCCGGGCAGCGTCATCTCGTACTGCGCGGATCTGCGGTGAACAGCCCCTGCAGCGGCGCCTGCGCCGACTTCGACGGTGTAGCCCGGCTTGAGCCGCGCGAACACCTGCACCCATCGCGTGCGCTCGTCGCTCATCCATGTGCAGCCACGTCCACTCCGGCACCATGACCGGCTTCATCAGGATCGGCACGCGGATCTGCGGCGCGCGCGCCGGATCGAGGCCGGCGAATCCCTGCTGCCGACACGCCGACGATCGTCATCGGATAGTTGTTGACCAGGATCTTCCTGCCGACGACGCTGGGATCGCGCGCGAAGCGGCTGACCCAGTAGTCGTAGCCGAGCACGACGACCGGATGGCCCATGATAGACCTGATCGTCTTCCTGCGAGTTGAACACGCGGCCGATGGCCGGCTTCACGCCGAGCATCGTGAAGTAGTTGCCCGAGACCATCTCGGCCGTCGACGCGCTCGGTCTGGTTGTCGATGCTGATCGACGCAGGCATGAGGCGCCGGCACAGCACTTCGGCCAGCGGCTCGGCCTGCTGCTGCAGATCCTGGTAGATGCGGATACGAGTGCATCCGCGACGCCCATGTTGCTGCCGCTGTGTCGGCCCTTCCTGGTAGAGCATCACCAGCTCGGCCGGGTTCTTCACCGGCAGCTTGCGCAGCAGGATCTGGTCGATCAGCGTGAAAATCGCGGTGTTGGCGCCGATGCCCGAGGGCGAGCGAGAGGATGGCGACCAGGGAGAAGAGCGGGCTTTCGGACGAGGCCGCAGAACGGCAAGCCGCAAATCGGACAGGACCGTCATGATTGGCGGCTTAGACGAGATCGAGGCCGCCAAGGGTTGTCCCGCCGGAAGCCCCTTCGGCGCGAGCGAGAAGGCGGCTTGCGCCGTGTCGAGCTGCGGGCGGGCGCAGGGGGTAGCCTTTGCGCGGCAGCTTCTCGTCCCGCATCGCTGCGTTGTAGGCAAAGATCGCGATCACCGTCGCCTGCTGGACCATATCGTCGCGCTGCACCCGATCGAACGTGTCCATGTTCGAGTGGTGCGGTGCGCGAGTTGTACTCCAGGCGGTCCACAGACCGGAACGCGGGGATGCCCACGTTGTCGAACGACACGTATCGTCTGGGAAACCGGACTGGGGCTGAGCGTGGGACGTCCAGATAGGGCAATACGTAACTGAACGAAGTAATAAC
>ERZ1370068.8598-contig-744_pt1 | contig 40983 bp, 71 predicted proteins | sample MGYA00561227_ERZ1370068 | MGnify/ENA primary metagenome ERZ1370068 (study PRJEB38410, sample SAMEA6850437) | metagenome | study: Metagenomic assessment of the ecological functions of the soil: analysis of the soil microbiota associated with the... | reverse complement strand
GTACTTTTCCGTTTCAGTTTACGTATTATGGGACTGCGCTGTCGTCGGTGGCATCTTCGCTTCGGCCAGTTTCGATGCCGCGGCGGTTAGGCTCGGGAAATCGCGTTCCCAAAAGAAAATCCCGTCGCACCTTCTGCAGATCTCACCCGCGCCCGCGAGCAAAGCAGGCGTTGCACAAGTTGCTGGCTGCTCATTTCCAAGCTGAAAACACGCCGACCGGCAGCTTTCGTTGATCGCCACGTGTTCGGCGATGTTCATGGCCAGCGCCGTCTTTCCCATGCTCGGCCGCGCCGCGAGTCACGATCATTTCCGACTGCGATGCAGCCGCTCGTCATCCGATCCGAACTCGGCGAAGCCAGTCGAGATTCCGGTGATGCCGCCTTTGCCGCTCGTAAAGAGCTGCTCGATCGGACTCGATCGCTTCCATGACCTGGTCCTTCATGGAAAGCATCTGGCCTTTAAAGCGATCTTCGCCGACGGCGAAAATTCTTCTGTTCTACTTCGTCGAGCAGGTTGTTCACTTCGTCCTGCTCTTCGTAACGCGCGCCGAACGCTCTCCGTGCTGAGCGGCGATGATTTGCGCGCAGGATGTATTTGTCGCGGACGATCTCGAGGTAATAGCGTCACGTTTGCCGCAGTTGGAACGAACGGTGAACAGACTCGTGACGAGCGCAGCGCCGCCGACGCTCTCGAGCAAGTTGCCGATCGCGCAGGACTTGCGTGAACGTGATCAGGTCGATCGCCTTGTCCAGCCGTTCCAAAGCTCGACGAGAACGTTGATAAATCGTCTGGTGCGCGGGAACGTAAGAAGTATTCTTCGTTAATTTTCTCGACGCATTCTGCGATCGCTTCCAGCGGCGAAATGAGCATTGATCCCAGTGCACCTTGCTCTGCCTCGACGCTGTGCGGCGGGGTCAGGTGAATATCCTGCGCAGAACCTGTTGGCGAAATGGGGACAACTTTTCTCGCCGCTTCGCGCCCGCCAGAACCTCGGCCAGCGCCATTTCCCGCTTTTGCGAGGCTTCTCTCTGTCCACGCGGACGATTGAGGCGCCATTTATTTCGTTTGCTCTTTCTCTTCGTTTTTCTTCGGAAAAATCGTCGCTTTTCGGTTCGTCAGCCGCAGCGCTCACGGGCTCGGCCTGCGGTCGCGAGGGTTCCTCTGCGGATTTCACCTGGAAAACAAGCTGCGCCGGTCACGTCGCATGCATTGCAACCTTCGATTGTGCTCACCGGTATCTTTGATCGGGCGATTCCAGAACAATTTTATGTCGATCAATTTCCGCACCGAGTTCGTTCTTGAGCCGGTTCAAGATGTCTGCGCCGTGACTGATCCAAACGCCTTGCCTGTTTCGCCGGTTTCCAACGTGAAGATTGAGTCGCGCTTTGCCGATTCGACGGGCGAATTCTTCTGCCTCGTTCAGTTCGCGTGCTTCGCGCTCGGCGCGTTTCGCTTTAGTGTATCGAGTTGCCGCGGTCAAAGCGGCGTGACTTCGTGCGCTTTGCCCGCGTGGCTTGACAGATAATTGCGCGCATAACCGCGTCGCACTTTCACGACGTCGGCTTCGGCGCCCAAAGCCGGGGAACGTTTTCAGTCAAAATGATTTCAGTCAAAGGCATGTCGATTTTCCACAAGGGAGGTGCAGAATTTTTCAACCTGAAACATTCCGGGGATGCCGAGTCGTAGAAATTCCGTGCGGATATTGTCAATGCGAGAATAAAAATTTCGCGAAAAATTTCGCAGTGCGCAGTGATTCGAGCAATCAGCACGCTCTTTTCGGCTGTCATGTTGAGCGGAGCGAAACATCTCTGGCTGTCATTATTTCGCTCGGCTGTCAGAAATGATCAGAGATTCTTCGCTTCGCTCAGAATGACAGGCAACGCGGGTGCTAGCTCAGATCATGCCGAGCTTCATCCGGCCCAGCTCTCGCTGATCATGTTTTGGTTCCACGGCGGGTCCCAAACGAGCTGGACGTCAGCTTCATCGACGCCGTCGATGGATTAGAATTTTGCTCTGCGCATCGTGGGGCGATTGCCGGTCCCATTCCGCAACCGGGGGCCGTCAAAGTCATTTCACCTTCCACTTTGGTGCCGCCTTCCGATTTTGTTGATCAACCGGCCAATCGTAAACCAGGCCCAAGATCGACAATGTTCACCGGGATCTCCAGGTCGTAGCATTAGCACAAGCTGGTTCAGCGCCTCTTCTTCTGAAACTTCGCCGTTTGCGTGCTCGCGGGTTTTGTGCGCTGCTTGCGTCTGTGGTTTTCAAGCCGACGGCGTCGAGGTCTTTCTCGGCCACGCGCGCCAACCCCTGGTAGGTTGCGACGGTACTAACTTCCCCCAGGCTTTGCGTGATCACCACCTGTGTTCCGGCCGGGATCGTCGTCTTCTGTCACCGCTGGGATCTGGATTGCCTCCGCAATCGCGGCTCAATGTGAATTCGGTGTTCTCGCATCTATGGCTTCGTGTTGCAGATTCATTTCAGGCGAAGTCGAGGAATCTCTCGATGATCTGGAAGCGAACTCCGCTCTCGTGCGCTATCGACGGTTCAAACTTATTATGCCACAAATGCGGAGAATGACGAATCGACTTGCGAGACAATCGTTGAATGTGGACCGTTGAATCGGATTCCGTCGTCGTGTGTCAGCGAATCGTCTTCGTCATTTCTAATACACATCGCGTTGTACGCGCTTCTCATTCTTCAGTTTTTCAACGTATTCATTCGGCCGGCATCGACGTTTTTGCCGCCCTGCTCCTGCACGATTTTGCGCAGCGTTGCATCGACATCCTTGGCCATCCGGCGCGCATCGCCACACACGAAAAAAGTAGGCGCCGCTTGGCGTCGATCCATTCAAATCTCGAGCCGCATTTTCCATCATCTTGTGCTGGCACGTGATCTTCCTGGGCTTGATCGCGTGACCAGGCGCCAATCGAGTCGTGTGAGTAGTCCCTCCTTTGCAAATGCCTCGAACTCGTCTCCGTAGGCAAAATCGCAGCTTTCATGTTGCGCCCCGAAGAGAGCCAGTTTTACCCTTTTGCCCCGGTTGCTTTCGCTCCTGCGAATACGCGCGGAATGGCGCCACTCCGGTTCCGGGGCCAGCCATGCTGATTGGTAAGTCTCAGGATCGTCGGCAGATGAAAGTGTTTTGCCACGCTCCGGGAAGACCGGCACCGCGCGCGACGTCATCAGCGCGTTCTGCAGAAAGGATGAAGCAAGCGCTCCTTTCCACGGCCAGCCATTGCTTTCGTAACGGACGACGTCCCGCACGATGGAAGCTACCTGGTCAGGAGTACGCCCATGCAGCTCGAGGCCACCGAATGAAGCCGCGGCTGTGAAAATTTCGTCAGTAGCCCGACGAGCTCGTCGACGGCTGCGAAACGGGCGGAAGGATGGTCCGGGAGGGAAATCGATTATTTCCATGCCCCAAGAGGTAAGGTCTCGAGGTCCTGTTTGCGGTCTGGCGCGAGAAGGCAGCCCAGCGTAAAGGCGCGGCGGAGGCCCAGTCGACGCAGTGGCCCTCAAAAACTTCGGCGTAGGCTGCGTGATGCTGTGGTCGCGCAGCAACGCTTCGCGGAGGCTTTAACGGTCGAGCTCCCCTCTGGGCCGCGGCACCTCGTTCGTCGCCCGTGGCGCCCGAGCGTATGCGTGGATGATTTCATCGACCAGCTGCTGGGTCGTTGCCTGGATACACCGCACAGCGAGTCGCCCACTTCGAAAGCTCAGACCCCATCCAGTCCAGATCGGCTTCGAAATGGCGCGTATCGCTACTCAGACTCCAGGACCGCTGAGACGGCGATTAACGACGAGGCTATGCGAGCGGGAAGCGGTTTGCGCGTGTGCGGCGCGCAGGGGAGCAGCCTTGGCAGCGGTAGTTTCAGCATGCATAGAGCATTCCAGACACGAATCTCACGAGTTTACACGAATTACAACGATTCGTGTCCAACAGAATGGACTTAGCCTTTCGAGATTCCTGACAATTAGTGCAATTAGTGTCTCTGGCCAAAAACCATTTCCGATTGCGAGCGTCGGGCAAACGTCCATGGCGCGTCTTGTGGCGGCGATTCACCGCCAGGTGTCGCGAATTCCAGCGGTCACTTTGCTATCTGCAAGCAGTCTGCCGCCTTGCAGATTATCTACGACCGTTTCAGCGCGCGAGGAAGGAGCGATGCGGATGCCGTCTGCGGGCGCCGGTCTCTCGTGGCTGCTTCCGAACTCTGCGCAATCGCGAAATCCACCTGCCGCTTGAAGACATCAACCCGTGCGACGAAGACAGATAGCTCGTCGCCGGCGCTAAATCGTTTGCGAGAGCGTCGACCAATCAGCTGTCGTCGAGCGGGTTCAAACAAATAGAAGTCGTCCGTCAATGACGACACATGGATAAGGCCCGTGATCGAGCGCATCCGGCAATTTCCACCGCCAACGGCCGTAGTTGCGGACATCGACAATCGAAGCGCGGAAGATCTGCGGGTTGCGTTGGTCGAGTTGCCGCTGAAAGAACTCAAGCTTCTTCATTCGCGCGGCATCGATCTCCGCATCGGCTGCGGTTCGTTCGGTGATGGAAAGGTGCTCCGCGATTGATGCGATTTCGCCCATGTCGGGATGGTGCGAGTGGCGCGCTGCGTCGACCGGACGCCGCGACGGATCGTAAGGGCGCCGTCACTCCGTGACCGCCGTTCGGTGGATTCGGGTCCCGACGGACGGCGGCGAGTGCACCGTCCCTACCAAAGAGAACGATGCACTACCAGATCGGCATAACGCCGAATCGGGCTCGTGAAATGCAAGTAATTGGCCTTGCTAGCCCATAATGGCCGAACAGCTGCGGAAAATAGCGCGCGCGTTTCAAACTTTTGAGCAGAGCCGACTTTGAGCGCTTGCTCTTCGGGCTTTCCACGAATCGCAGGCCAGCAAACGCTGCAGCTCAGCGCGATGCGTCAGATCGCCAACCTTGTAATTAAAGCTGAGCCAGCGAACTCGCGATACTCCGCCAGTTTCTCCGGATCTGGGTTCTCGTGGATGCGGTAGATCGTCGGAATCGCGCGCTTCTTTAGCTCGCGCGCGTACAGCCTCGTTTGCAGCCAGCATGAACTCTTCGATTAGCTGATGCGATTCATCGTTCTCAACGCGCTCGAGTCTCACTGGATGGCCGTGTTTATCAGACCACACTTTTACTTCTGGAAAGTCAGGTCGAGCGAGCCATGCTCGAATCGTTTCCGCCGCAATAATGCGGCGAGGTTCCCAGGCGATGTGCAGCCGTTCACCTAATCGATCCTGAGGCGGGGACGTCAAAATCGCGTAGAGCTTGTTTGTAAGTAAGCCGGTGCGCGCTGCGAATCACGCTCGTGTCAAAGCGCGCGCTTTTCGCAACTCCATTCTTATCGAAACTGGATAAAGACTGAATGTGTGAGCCGATCGACTCCCGGGTTGAGACTGCAAACGCCGTTGCTCAGTCGCTCCGGCAACATCGGAGATCACGCGGTCGGGCAGATAAACGCTGTTTCCGCGGCCGGCGCGCCTCGCGATCGAGCGCGCTCTCGGCGTTCTACGTAGGCGGCGACATCGGCAATGTGCACGCCGAGACGCCAGCCGCCGTTGTCGATTCTTCTCGACGTGAATCGCGTCATCGAAATCGCGTGCATCATCAGGATCGATGGTGACGATAAATTCTTTGCGCAAGTCTTCGCGTCCTCGAGTTGGCGTGCATCGATTCTTTCGAAATCCAATCCGCCTGATCCAAAACGTCCTCGGAAATTCTGTCAGGCAGATGATATTTCCGGATGATCGAGAGCATATCGACGCCTGGTGCTGGAGGCCGGCCCGAAGCACTTCGATGATTTCGCCCTCGGGATTGACGTGACGCGATTCCCAGGGTTCGAGACGAACTACAACTTTGTCGCCAACTGTTCGCGGCTGTCCGGCTGCTGATCTCGCTCGAGGGTGCACATACGACGTCGTGCACAAGCCGCGGATCATCGGGAACAACGTAATAAAAAGTTGCGCGAATGTTGCAGTGTCCCGACGATCGTATCGTGTAGCGCGCTCCAAAATTCGGATCACGCGTCCTTCGCGCCGCCCTTTGATGCGGTCCGTGGGGCGCATCGCGCGAGATGCGCGCAACCACGCGGTCGCCATGCATGGCTGTCCCGTGTTTTCCGCCGCGATGAAAATGTCGGGCTCGCCCGGTTTTTCCTGGTGTAGAAATCCGTAGCCGGCCTGATGAATCGACAGCTTGCCGGTGACGAGATCGGCTGCGGCCGGCAGAACGTATCGGTTCTTGCGGATCCGCGCGATTTCGCCCGCGCGTTCGAGCTCGCGCAGTGCTTGGTTCAAGCCCATGCGCACGCCGCTCTTTGGCGCCGAGCGCCAGTTCGCCAGCGTATCGGTCTTGTCAGGCGGCCGGTAATCTTTCCGTGCCAGAAGCGCGAGAATTTGTTCTCGAATCTTACGTCCGTTTGAAGCCATCTGCAGCGAAACAATGGTCAGTTGACTTATGATCGACTGTAACGCGATTTCAACCGGAGGTCGAATAATGCAAGAAGCGATTATTGCCGGCGCATTTGCGATTGCACTGGCGGCAATCGCTTCGTTTGCTGCAGGAGGAGCCAAGATGAAAATCACAAGTTCCGCTTTTCAGCAAGGTGCAAGCATTCCATCAAAATTCACATGTGACGGCGCCAGATACCAGCCCGCCTTTGCAGATTGCGGATGATTGCCTTCCGGGGCGAAAAGCCTCGTCCTGATTGTCGATGATCCCGGATGCGCCGAGCGGATTGTTCACGCATTGGACGGTTTGGAATATCTCTCCGCAAACCAGCGCCGATTGCGCGAAGGCGATGCGCCAAAAGGAGTGCAGGGAACAAACGACTTCGGCAAATCGGGTTACGGCGGACCGTGTCCGCCCTCGGGCTGCACGCATCGTTATTACTTCAAGATCTTTCGCGCTCGACCGCGAGCTGGATTTGCCATTCCGGCGCGAAACGCAGGGCCAACTCGACGCGGCGATGAAAGGTCATATCGTCGCGCAAGGCGAGTTGATGGGGCGTTACTCGCGAAAAAAATAATGCTGTAGCCACGGCGCTGTCTCGCGTGCCACCGCAAGCAATATGCCTCTAGCAGCGCCTCGACAGAGCGAGGCGGCTACAGCTTCGAATAATCGCGCCGTTTGTGATAGTCTCACTCTGTGATGCGGTCGGAGAGCACTGAGAAAATCGGCGATCGCGTTTTCGATCGTCTCCCGGCAGGGACTGATCATGGGCATCCTGAACGTCACTCCAGATTCATTCTCCGACGGCGGGAAATTTTCGCGGCGGAGAAGGCGGTCGAGCACGGGCTGAGCAATGGCTGGCAGGAAGGCGCGCAAATCATTGATGTTGGTGGCGAATCGACGCGACCTGGCGCCGAACCTGTCGCCGCAGAGGAAGAACTACGCCGCGTGATTCCGGTGATCGAAAAATTACGAGCGAAGATCGACGCTGTCATTTCGATCGACACGTCGAAGGCTCAAGTTGCGCGCGCGGCGGTTCAGGCGGGCGCTTCGATTGTAAACGACGTCACCGGCGGACGAGGCGATGCAGGAATGATGCCGCTAGTTGCCGAAACCAAATCGGCTTTCATCATCATGCATATGCAGGAAATCCTCGGACGATGCAGATCGAACCGCGATATGCCGATGTTGTTTCGGAAGTTGGCTGATTTTTCGACAACAATATGCGCGCGCCATAGTGTGTGATATTGATCCCATGGCGATTGCGTTTGATCCGGGAATCGGTTTCGGGAAAGCGCTCGAGCACAATCTCGACGTTGCTCGCGCAGCCTTGAACGAGCTTCGCGTGCATGATCGGCCGCTGGTGATTGGCGTTTCCCGCAAATCTTTTCTGGCGAAACTGATCGATTCGCCAGATGATCGGGATCGGCTCGGCACCGGCGGTGGCGCTGACTTCGCTCCTGCGGGCGCGCGGCGCGGACGATGTTTCCGCGTCCACGACGTGAAAGAAAATGTGAGCGCGTTGCGGGTAACGGAAGCAATCCTTCGGAGGACGAGAATGATTCATCCAACTCATCGATCTCTGGTTCAGAGAGCTGGCGCAGCGCCTGTCGAAATCATCTTTGCTGAGCGTGGCGATCTATTACGGCTATCTCTATTTTCGCGGAACGCGTGGCGCGAAAGATCCTGACCGGGCTGGCGATCGTCTTTCTAACGCTGACGTTGATCTCGCACATTGCTCAATCTGGTTGTGATCGGCTGGATCGTCCGAAGCTTTTCAGTTTTCCTCGCAGTCGCATTGGTGGTGATTTTTCAGCCGGAGCTGCGGCGCGGCCTGGCCGCGCTTGGTGGCCACCCGATTTTCTCGCTGACGAGCGAGAAACGGGAAACGGTCGCACGATCTGGCCGAGGCGGTGACGCAGCTGCGCAAACAAACAATTCGGCGCACTGCATCGCGATCGAGCGCGACACGTCGATTCGCGTTTACGAAGAAACAGGCGTAATCGATCGATGCGGCGAGTTTTCGGTCGAGCTGATGCTGACGCATCTTTCATCCAAAGGCCGCTCTGCATGATGGCGGAGTGATCATCCGCAACGGACGGATCGCCGCCGCCGCCTGCATTTTTCCTGTGAGTCAACGGGAAACGTTGGACCGCAGCCTGGGATTACATCACCGCGCGGGCCTCGGGATCACCAGAGGAATCGGACGCCGATAGCTGTGGTTGTCTCAGAAAGAGACCGGCGGTATTTCCATTTGCCACCGGCGGCGGAATCGAGCGCAATTTCACACCGGAAACGTTTCCGTCAACGCATTGCGGAGAATTTTGTTGCACAGCAAATATGAAGGAGACTGATCCTGAAAAACTGGCGCGCGAAAGTTGATCTCCTCTGCTGCTCGCGACAACGCTTTGAGTGCCTGATCAAAAAGAACGTAGCGACGACGCCCTCGTCGCGTCTGAACCGCCATACGCCGACGCCAGTGACCGCAACGCACTGACGGCGCAATTTAGCGCAAAAAGCGCGACAGATTTCTCGTTCTTCCCAGCGTCGCGCGCGCCGGTAGCTGGAAACTCGCGCTCTCGGCGGTTGAATTCATTCGGTGTATGAACTCGCCGGCGGCTTCGCGGACAGCTGTCGATCCGGCACCGACCGAATGAAGCATCTCGTGATAAAGCACGTAACGCAAAAACCAAAGCGGCACGAAAGGCTGGTCCAGCGCCGGATTGATTCGAATGATGCGATCTTCCTCCTGGATTGTGCCAAAGATGAAATTTTCTCTGGGGCGATGTTTTCGCCGCCGTCCCCACGTGACGTTGTAACCGCGAAGACGTCCGACGAAAATACCGTTCGTTCAAGTCATCAAAGATGGCGCGCAGATCGAAATGCGTTCCCTCGTGGCGCAAATTCAATTGCCGCTGCATCGGCAGCTTTGGATGTGCCGAGTTTGCGTTTTGTTTTGCTTCTTCTTAGCCATTGCGAAGTCCCCGAAAACGAAGCAACTGCGAGATACTTTACTGGCCTCTAAATCTTGTGACAAGCAGGCGGCCATATTTGTTGCAAAAATTGTTGTAAGCTACTTGTCTACGAGATGATTATGCTCATCGAAGAAGCGGCATGCATTCAACGCGTCAACGCAATCCAAAGTAAGGCTGACAGATTCGAAGCTCTCCTTCAAATGGGCTTGCACTGCCTGCGGAAATTCTTTGTGACTTGAAACGTTGGCGGAGTTTTGCCAGATCACAACTTGCGTATAATCGTTCTGATCCCAGCGGAGGACCGGAAATTAGACGGATCACACGGTATGACGCCCTTTTCTGCGAAAATTGCTCGGTCAAAATTGGCTTCTGCTGGTCGACGATGCTCGCGCTCGCCATCTTTGGGGTCGTGGCGATCTACAGCGCGACTTCCTAGTCGCGCCGATGCCTACGCAGCGGATTTCTGGCGAAAGCAGGCGAACTGGGTGGCTGTCGGTGTGTTCGCGTTCATGGTGACGAGTTTGATCCACTACCGCTGGATCCGCTGGGGCGCGCTTGCCGATGTATCTGGCCGGCATCGTCTTTCTGATCCTGACGAAGTTCATCGGCACGAAAGTTTATGGGGCGCGCAGCTGGCTGCATTTAGGGCCGATCAATTTTCAACCCGCGCAGCTTGCGGTTGTCGCCGGGATTATGGTTCTGGCGATATTTTTAACTCAATTTCGCGAGATGCATCCGATGCTGCGGTTGCTACTCTCGCGGAGCGATTGCCGGAGCGCCCTGCCTGCTCATCTTGATGCAGCCGATCTGGGCGAGGTTATCATTTGGGTTCCGGTGCTCCTGGCGCTGTGGTTCGTCGGCGGGCTGCCGCTGCGCTATTTGATTTGCGTCATTCTCATCGGAATCGCTTTTGTCCCGATTGCGATCAATTTCGGGCTTAAGCCATATCAGCAACAGCGGATCACCGCCTTTACGCATCCCGGACATCGACAAACAGGGTTCTGCATGGGCAATCAATCAATCTCTCATTGCCATCGGCTCAGGCGGTTGGTCGGGCAAGGGATTCAAAGCGCCAAACACGCAGATCGAACTTGGCTTTCTGCCCGCTACTGCTGTGCACAACGACTACATTTTCTCCGCCATCGGCGAGCAATGGGGATTTGTCGGCGGAATACTTCTGCATCGGCGGGTTCGCCTTGCTCCTGTTGACGTGTCTCTTTGTCGCGTTTCTTGCCGGCGATCAATTGGGTCTGCTTCTCGTCGTGGGGATTACCGCGCTCATCTTCACGCACATTTTCCAAAACATGGGAATGACGATCGCGATGCTGCCAATCACCGGTGTGCCGCTGCCATTGATCAGTTACAGCGGTTCGTTTCGTGCTAATGATCATGTTTGGCCTCGGGACTCGTGAACAGCGTTTGGATTCACCGAAAAATTCCCGCGTAACCAGAGCGCTAGGTCGCAACGCGCGGCGGCCGCGCCATTCGCTGACGCTCGCGCGATTTACTTTGACGTGCGGTTGCCTAAAATCGGCGGCGACGCATGAAGCCGATTACAAGGTCAAGCTCGACGTTTTCGAAGGGCCGCTCGATCTGCTCCTTTACCTGATCAAACAGGATGAGATCGACATCTACGATATTTCGCTCGAACGCATCACCAGGCCAGTACCTCGGAATATCTTCAAGCTTTCAAAGAACTGAATATCGAGTTAGCCGGCGAATTTATCGTGATGGCGGCGAACCTGATTTATCTGAAAAGCCGCAGCCTGTTGCCCGCTCGATCAGCAGCCGCCCGAGGAAGATGCCGGTGAAGATGATCCCCGCTGGGAATTAATCCGGCAACTGATCGAGTACAAAAGTTCAAGGAAGCCGCAGCCGAATTGCATCTGCGCGCAGCTGGAACAAGAGAGGATTTTCGCGCGAGACGCTGGCTCATCCTCAGCTTCGCACGGAACCGCTTCGCCTGGGCGAAGTCGGAATTTTTCAGCTCATTAACGCTTTCAAACGGTGATCAAAAGGATCGAAGCGCGACAGGACGTGCAGGAAATTCTTGGCGAGCGTTTTAGCGTTTCGGAGAAGATCGATGCGATTTTGCAGCGCGTTGCGACTGGCGCTCCGCTCCGTTTTTCTGATTTGTTTGGGCGCTGTCGTGTCGCGTCTGGAAGTAGTTGTAACTTTTCTCGCGCTTCTGGAGCTTGATTCGCCTCAAACAAGTCCGCGCCATTCAGAAAAACATCTTTGAAGAGATTGAAATCGCGCTGCCACAGCTAGCCGGCACCGCTGTAGCGTGCGCTGTCCTCAGCGCATCCGCTGTGGCAGAATCGCGTATTGCATCTCGCGAGGACAGCGGACTCGCACCAACATGCCGCGAATTTTAATCGCCGGGTGTGGTTACATTGGGCAAGCGGCGGCCGATTTATTCCATGCTGCCGGCTGGGTAGTGGAAGGCTGGACTCGTTCGGCGGAATCTGCAGCGAGCCTATCAGCAAAGCCGTATCCGCGTACGCGAAGTCGATGTCTCAAAACCCGCTCAGGTTGCTGAATGTGGTCCGGCAGCTGCCGGATTCGACGCAGTGGTGCACTGCGCCAGTTCGCGCGGCGGCGATGCCGAAATGTATCGCCGAGATTTACCTCGATGGCGCACGCAATCTGCTCGAAACATTTCCGGGATCAAAACTCCTCTTCACGAGCAGCACCAGCGTTTACGCGCAACGCGATGGCTCGTGGGTCACGGAAGAGAGCGATGCAAAACCAATGCGCGAGACGAGCCGAGTATTGCTTGAAACGGAAAGATTGGTGCTCGCCGACGCCGGCATCGTCGCGCGGCTCGCTGGAATCTATGGGCCGGGACGGTCTGCTTTGTTGAATAAATTTCTGAACGGGCACAGCGATCATCGATCCGGAAAATGATCGCTTCTGTTAATCAAGTGCATCGAGACGATATCGCGTCCGCGCTCTTGCTGTTGTTATTGAGTCGAAGAGCTGAGGGCGCTCAGATTTACAACGTGGTGGACGATCAGCCGATTCTGCAAAGCGAATGCTACCGCTGGCTGGCGCAGAGAGTTGAATCGACCACTGCCGCCGATCGGAAGATCAATGCAAGAACGCAAACGCGGCGACAGCAACAAACGTGTGAGCAACGCGAAAGCTGCGTCGCTCGGGCTGGACGCCGCGGTATCCAACATTTGCCGAGGCGATGGAAAAGAGCATCCTGCCGAGCTTTGCGGACGCATGTCACTAGAGCGTCATGTTGAGCGAAGCGAAACATCTCTGGATGCTGGCTCGACCGTCGCCTTCGACAGAAACGATCTGAGATTCGCTTCGCTCAGAATGACAGGCTAACGAATAGATGCGGCTTCGGCTGCTGCGCAGCTCAGCGGCGCGATAATCTTCGCGTCGTTCGCCGAACAGCTGGCGGATCACTTCTTCCACCGGCACTTCCTGGACGTTGATGTCGCTAACATCGCAGGCTTCGAGGAGTCGCCGGCAGGTTTCCGTCACTTTTGCGCGTGGAACTTTCAGTTGCACCGAAACCGGCGTTTGTTCGGTTATCTCACCGAAGCGGAGAGATCCCGTGTTGCTTCTTTTTCAAAGGTAAGACTCAGAATCTTGTATCCTGAAAAGCGATCGACGATCTCTGCCAGCGGTCCATCGAAAAAGATTTTGCCGTGATCGATCACCAGAACCCGATGACACAGCTCCTCGATATCCTGCATGTAATGGCTGGTAAGCAACGTGACGATGTGATGTTCCTCATTGTAGATGCGCAGAAACTCGCGCACCCGTTTTTGGCTCACCACATCCAGTCCGATCGTCGGTTCATCGAGAAAAAGCACGCGCGGCTCATGAATGAGCGCAGCGATCAATTCCATTTTCATTCGCTCGCCCAACGAGAGTTCGCGCACCATCACATTCATTTTGTCTCGCACTTCCAAAAGTTCGGATAATCCATCGACTACCTTCTCGAAGCGGTCGCGGTCGATCCCGTAGATCGCGCGGTTGAGCTCGAGCGATTCCTGCGCGGGCAGGTCCCACCACAGCGCGTTCTTTTGTCCCATCAGCAAACTGAACTGGCGCTTCATCTCATTTCGCCTTTCCCACGGAACAAAACCGAGCACGCGTGCATCACCCGAAGTTGGGTTCAGCAAGCCAGAAAGCATTTTGAGCACAGTAGTTTTCCCGGCGCCGTTTGGACCGAGAAACCCGACAAACTCGCCTTCCTCAATTTGAAACGAGACCTGGTCCGCCGCTCGCGTCTCATCGTACCGCCGCCTTACCAGATCCTTTGATCGAACCCCAGAGCCCGCGCTCTTTGCGGTAAGTGCGATAAACCTTCGTCAGTTTGGAAGCTTCAATTGCCGGCATACGCCGTGCATTGAAGCTACGTAGTGATGCTGCAGGAGCAAAATCAAGCATCAGCAACGGCCGGATACTCTGGGCCGAATGCGAATTGCTTTCGTGAATGCGTTTGCGAACAATCCCTCACCTTAATCCTCTCCCTTTGCCAAAGGAGAGGTAATCAAGCCATGCGGCGCTGCATGAATCTTCAGCACGATGAGCCTGAGAGCTGTTCCGCCTCTCCCCGTTTGGGGAGAGGATTGAGGTGAGGGGCGCCACCGCTACAGCACGTCATCAAGGCACGCGAGCAAATGCGAAACGGTCTCCTCGGTTTCGTCTCCCATGTTTGAGAGGCGAAAGGTTTTGCCTCGAATCTTGCCGTAACCGGGATCGATCACTAGATGATGTTTCTCCCGCAAGTTTCTTTGCGAACTCGAGCACGTCGATGCCTCGATTGTTTTTCACGCAGGTGAGCGTCTTTGAACGGAATCCTTCCTCGGCGAAGAAATCGAACCCGGCGCGGCGCACCCAATCGTGCACCAGCGCGTTCGTGCGCGCGTGTCGAGCGAAACGCGCCTCGAGGCCTTCCTCGAAGATTTCGTCGAGCTTTGATTGCAACGCGTGAATGTGCGCGATGCTGGGCGTGCTGGGCGTCGTCCATTCGGCCTGATCTTTCTTGAACTCCAGGAAATCGAAATAAAATCCGCGATTCGGAATCTTTTCAGCGCGTGCGAATGCTTTTTCCGAAACGGAGAACAACGAAAAGCCCGGCGGCAGCGCAGAGCGCTTTTGCGCGCCGGTCAGCATCACGTCGATGCCGAGCGCGTCCATGTCGATCTTGACTCGCGGAAAATGACGAGACCGTATCGACGATGAGCGCGACATCGGGATATTTCGCGAGAACGCCGCAGATTTCCTCGAGCGGATTCATCACGCCGGTCGAGGTTTCACTGTGGGTCAATGTGACGGTGTCGAATTTGCCGGTGGCCAGCTGTCGATCGACATCCTTCGGGATCGATGTGTTTTCCCCAATCGACCTGGAGCGGCTCGGCATTTTTTCCGCAGCGCTTTGCAACATCCAACCATTTGTCCGGAGAACGCGCCGCACATGCAGCAAAGCACACCGCGATCGACCAGGTTGCGGATTGAAGCTTCCATCACGCCCCACGCCGACGAAGTCGAAAGAAACACCGGCTGCTTTGTTCCGAACAATTTCTGAAGCCCTGGATGAATCGCGCGGTAGAGATTCTTAAAATCCTCGCCGCGATGCCCGATCATCGGACGCGAAAATGCCGCCCACGTTTTTGCTGATACTTCAACAGGACCCGGAATGAAAAGCTTGTCGTGCGGATGCATCGGAGAACGTCCAACGCTTGTCATGAGCGAGCAAGCTGTTGTAGCCGGGATCGGCGATCCCGGCTGCGCGCTGAGCTACAGCGCTAGCGACTCGAGCGCCTTAAATGGCCAGTCCATCCGACTTCTAGACCAATCAGCCCGCACCGGCTCTCTTCACATATTCCCATTTCTGGCTGCTAGCTCTCGCTCGAGCGCTGAAACGCGATCAGAAATTCTTCCTGCCAGACTCTTCCGTTCGTTTCAGGCCGGGATCACCGATCTCAGGTACGGCAAGCTCGCGCACCGATCGTTTACTGCTCCACTGCTTCCACTTCTGCATGAAGATTGGCAGCGCTTTGGCATCAGTTCCGCCCGGCAAAAGAAATGCCATGATCTAGGCATGATACGTAGCGCCCAATCGCCCACCCATGGCGCGATGCGCATTACGCCATTCCAAAGAGTATCGCCGTAACCTCGTTTGACGCCAGAGATCGCTCGTCGTCCTAGGGCTGCACGTCGTGATGAAGTAAATCGGCAATCGATCCAGACGCGTTCGAGCCGACGCAGATGTTTGTGCACTCGTCCGACTATAGGCGGCATCGCGCGATTGGCGGCGATACCTTAATCTGTAGTCGAGCTTCGGTCCAGGCCGGGATCATCGATCCCGGCTACAACGCCAGCGGCGAAAGACGTTTGCCCTGGCGAATGGACGAGATGTATCTGGCAGCGCATGAAATTTAAGCTTTCCGCGATTAACTGCACCGTGGCCGATTAGCCTGGCGCTCGCCGTCTGTGCCGAAGCCCAGAATTATTTCGTCTTTGTCAGCAATGAACGATCTGGTGATGTCAGTGTGATTGACGGCGCGACGGACGCCAGTTGTCGCGACTTTCAAAGCAGGCAAGCGGCCGCGCGGGATTCACGCCGACGCCGGATGGGCAGCGAGTGTTTGTGACATTGAGCGGCTTCACCGCGAATGGCGCTCCGGCGTAGATGAAAATCGCGCGCCCGCGGACAAGAGCGCTGATGGGACTCGGCGTGATCGATCCGGTGGCGCGCAAGCTGATCGATCGCTGGCATGTCGGCTCGGACCCCGAGCAATTCGCGATCAGCAAAGATGGAAAATTCGCGTTCATCGCGAATGAAGACGATGCCAGCGCCTTGATTGTCGATCTCAGCTCGGGGCAGTCTCGCGGCAAAATATAAAGTCTCGGAGGAGCCGGAAGGCGTCGGCGTTAACCCGAGGAACGGCGAATGTACGTCACCTGCGAAGAAAAGGCGAGGTGTTCGCGATCGATCCCGACCAACAGCGCGTGATCGCAAAAATCGAGACCGGCGGCCGGCCGCGCTCGGTTGCATTTCTGCCGGATGGCTCGCGCGCGTACGCCGCTTGTGAGAACGGCGGATACATCGCTGTTGATCGATGCGAAGTCGCACAAATTACTCTCAAAATCCAACTGCCGACGGGTTCGCTGCCGATGGGCACCGCCGTTTCGCAGTGACGGGAAAAGAGCTTTACGTCTCAACAGGTCGCGGAAATGCGGTTGCGAGTTATCGATACCCGAAAGAACGACATGCGAGTCGCCTCCCTCCGCGCGGGGAGGGGATGAGGGCGACGCAATGATTCCCGTCGGAAATCGCGCCTGGGGAATCGCGCTCGATCCCAGCGGCTCGAAGCTTTACACGGCAAATGGCGCATCAAACGACGTCTCGGTTGTCGATCTGAAATCGCGCAAGGAACTGCGCCGCATCAAAGTGGGCGACGGCCCATGGGGCATCGCGATTGTAAACGCCGCGAAATAGTCCGCGCGACCACAGAGGGCGGCGTAAAATTCGATCGCACGCCGAAAGCGATGCCTAGGACGCATCGCACCCAAAAGCACTTCGTGCAAACCCAGTGAGACCGTTGTTTCATTTCGCGAAAGCTTTGGGAGTGCGCACGCGTCTTCGCGTCGCTTTCGAAGCTGGTCAGACCGTGCCGGAAAGGGAACTGACTATCCACCGGCGGCGTGATTCGGTAGCGCTGCGCAGCTCGCGCGACAGCCGATCTGCTTCGTCGGTTTTGCCGGCTTGTCGATATGCCAGCGCGGCTTTGTCCAGCGCGCGAGGAGTGATGGCTGGATCATCGTAAAGGAGAGCGACTCCCTTAAACGCTTTGCCGGCGTCATCGAAATTTCCGCGCTCCAACTGGACTTCGCCCGCGAGCAAACGCGCTTCGGCATTCACGCGTCCCTCCGGTTGCAGCGTCATGATTTCTTCGGCGATCTTCTGGGCCTCGTCCGGTTTATGAGCGCTGATCTTCACCGCGCCGAGCGCGAGTAACACCTTCGCTTTTCCCGCCGGGTCTTTCGACGGTCTGCAGGTATTTCGCGAACGCGTCCTCGGCTTCAGCCGAGTTTTTCAGCTTCGCGGCCGCGTCCCCGAGATAAAACAAGAAATCGGGTTTGACGCTGCCGGGATTGTCGATTTTTCGAAGCGCGCCCAGATATTTTTCCGCGGCTTGAAATTTTTCTCGTTGTAATATTCAATTCCCGAGCCACTCCAGAACCTCCGGCGGCAGCGTTCGTCCCGCCGTTGCGGACTCAGCCATGAAGTTGTTTACCTCCTTGGTGAGCGCAGGCCGATCTTTCAAATAGAACTGACAGCAGAATGATCCGGAGCGACGCGAGATTGTAGCATCGCTCCTTGTTTAGCTGGCGGGCGGTATTGAGCGCGGTCAACGCGGTCTTGTAATCCTTCGCTTCGAATGCAGCCTTGCCGATGTAGTATTGCGCTTCGTGCTGCAACCGAGCTCTTGGGAAATTCTTTCAAAAGCTGGCGAGAAAGTTTCTGACCATGCCCTTGGTGTTTTCTCTGTTGGCCCAGGATCAGAGCTTTTAACTGCAACGTCGCTTCGCGCTCGCGCGCTTTGGGATATTTGGTGAGCACTGTGCTTAGATCCGCAAGCGCGGCGGTGTAGTTTTTGCTTTGTTCGTATGCCACAGCCCGCTGAGCGCAGTGCGGCGGGCACTTGCGGACTATCCGGGAACGTCTGCACGTAATAGGTGAAAGCTTCGATCACGCCGGGCACGTTTTTCATCTGCAGGTGACACAAGCCAAGTTTGTAGGCCGCTTCGGCGCGCAGCCTTGTAGAAAGCTCGAGACCCGCGCAGTTCGCCGTAAATTGACGCTGCGTCATGTGTAATTCTGCTGTTTGTAGAGCGCTTCAGCTTTTAACAGCTTCGCCTGGTCGGCGCGCTCGTTTGTAGGATTTGTCGCCAGGAATTCGTCCACCGCGGCGGACAGCGCCGACGGATCGGAGTTGTAAACGTTGATCAGCCGCTGGTAAGCAGCGTCCTTTGCTTCTTCGCGGTCCGGATATTTCGTGATAATCTGCCGATAAAGCGCTTCGGCTTCCTTTGAATGCCCGAGTTGCCGCTCGCTATTTGCTGCGAGCAACAACACCTCGGCCTGGGCGGCCTCGGGAAGCTTCTCGAGTTCTTTTTGTAATCGGCCGAGCAGCTGTGCGTATTGGCCAGTCTGGTATTGCAATCGACGCAAACCGACTTGCGCGATCGCCCGGAATTTTCCAGCCTCGGGCAGAGTGCGGCCCTTTTGCAACAAGGCAGTAGCTCTATCGGCCATGGCTTTGTCGATTTTGCCTTTGTCGGCCTGAACAAGTTCGAGCGCGATCATGCCGCCGCGCACTGCCGACTCCGCTTTCAAGGCTGGCTTTTGGGATTCATTGGCGAGCGCTTCATATTGCTTCAGCGCATCAGATCTTTCTTCCGCGGCTGGCGAAGAATGGACGCTGCCGTCCATCGCGCGTCTTCGCGGTATGGATTTGGATTTCCGGCCTCGGCGACCTGCGCGTAAATATCAGCGGCTTCCTCTTTGCGCCCGGTCGCCTCGAGGCAACGCGCTTCGAAATAGCGCGCGGAAAGCGCTACCGCCGGTTCCTTTGATTTCGCAGCGGCACGATGAAAGAGCGGAAGCGCCGCGGCATAATCCTTTTCTGCGAACGCCATTTCAGCGAGAGCGTATGCCGCAGGCCCGGCGAACTCGCTATCGCCGTAATCGTTCAGCACCTTCTGGAGATTTGTGCGAGCGTTCGAGGTGCGATTGAGATTTCGATAGCATTCGCCGAGCGAGAAGTAAGCGTTCGCCCGGCCAGGACGCCCCGGATAATCGTCGAGATACTTTTGATATTCTGGGACCGCCAGATCGTAAAGCTTGCGAGTGAACAGCGCCGTTCGCGTAATCGAGCTGACGCTGATCAGCCGCCTCTGCCTTCATGCCGTGACGGCTCTGAAGAGTCCTCCTTTAGAGAGCGGAGGACTCTGTCGATTGATTCGTCCGCGGGGAGAGCGCGCGGAGCGGGCGGCTCATCTACCGGACGCGCGCGGCGAACTTCCGGCTGCGATTGAGCGATCAGGCTGCTCGCGGTCCAAAAGCAGCATCGCCAGCCCGAGAAGACCGGCTGCGCTGCGCGCGATTTTCATTTTGCGGTCGCGAACGCCACGTTAGTTATCCCCGCTTCGGTGCAAATGTTCAATACGCCGATGATGTTCTTGTATGCGCCGGCTTCGTCGCCGCGGATCACTACCGCCTGCTCGGCATTTAATTGAACGAGGCTTTTTAGCAACTCAGTCAGTTCAGGACCGCTCAGAGTGCGGCGGTTCACAACCACGTTGCCGTCTGCCTTTACGTTGACAACAACGTCTCCGATCGGAGCGGACTTTTTCCCTCGCAGCGGACGCTTTTGGCACTTTAACGTCCAGTTCGTTCTCGGTGCGCGCCGCGTTCCACGTGAGCAGGAAAAAGATCAACAGCAGCAACAGCACATCAACCAACGGCGCCAGTTGGATGCCAGGATGATGCAGGGGCGCATGACCACGCAGATTCATGTACAGTTTCGAGCAAGTCCTTACAGTTCGTCCTCGATCAGCACAGGAGTTCGCTCCGCTCGTCTGCCGTACTGCAGCGAAAGCAAAGCCAGAACGTGCGTCGAAGCAGCTTCCAAGTCCGAGATCAGCTTTTGCGCTCTGCCGCGGAAGAAAGCGTAGAACATCATCGCTGGAATACCGATGGCCAGCCCTGCGGCTGTGTTAACCAATGCTTCGCTGATTCCGCGCGACAGCGCCACGTAACGCGCCGATCCGATGTCGGCTCCCGAGCGCGCCGAAGGAATGGATGATTCCAAAGACCGTGCCCAGCAGCCCCAGCAACGGCGCAATCATCCCGATATCGGCGAGATAAATGACGCGGTTGTTCGAGACTGGCCGCGACTCGTGTGCCCTCTGTCTCGGCAATTTCGCGAACCTGCTGAAAATCTGCATGCGGATTCTTGGTTGTGAAATCGAGCATCTTTTGCACGACGCGCGCAATGGCTTCTCCGTGCCGATTGGAAACAGCGAGCAAGCCCGAGATAATCGCGTTTACGCAGCAGCGCATCGGCTGTAGCCATGTAACCGCTCGAAACCACGGCGCCCCGCCGGATTGTCATCAAGTAAACGACCACGAGCATGACGAAAAAGATCGACAACAAAACGAGCGGAATCATGACCGGCCCGGCTTTGATGAGCGTCTCCAGGACGGTCTTGCGAATGCTGGGGAACCAGAGGGGGCTAGGTTCCTGCGCAAGCACAGGCGACGCGCTCGCCAGCGCGGCAAACAGCACAGACCCAAATCTTCATGCCAGAAATTTGGTAACGATATGCAGAGCCGATCAGCGGATGCAATGTACGCGAGGCAGGTAATCCTGCCTGCCTCGCTCGAGCTCGCCTTGGCGTCGAATCCTCGCAGACAGGATTGTCTGCGTCACTCAACGGCGCACTCGAAAATATATGCGCCGGTTGAATATTCGGATCGAGCTCGACGTAATTGCGGCGGCCGCGCCATGTAACGTCGCGCCGCTCAGCAGATCCTGCACCCTGTAATCGTCGCTCTCCATCTGCGCCGAACTGTTCAATCGGCACATCCACGAAGGAATTCTGTTTGCGATGCGGATCGAGATTCACGACAACGAGAATGATGTTGTCGCGCGCAGCGGTCATCTTGCCGTAAAAGAGAATGGCGTCGTTCTCGGCGTGGTAGAACCGCAAATTCGTCGTAAAGCTGGAGCGCGCGGTTTTCGCTTCCGGATTTTGTTTAGCCGCGTGATCCAGTCCTTGATGTTTCCCGGCGCGTTCCAATCGCGCTCCTTAAACTGATATTTCTCAGAATCGAGATACTCCTCGCGACCCGGCAACGCTCGTTCTCGCACAGCTCGTATCCGCTGTAGATGCCGTAAAGCGGTCGAAAGCGTCGCTGCCAGAAGAACACGAATCATGAATGCCGCGCCGCCCGCCCTCTTGAAGAACGAACGGCAGGATGTCGGGCGTGTTTGGCCAAAGGTTCGCGGCGAAAATATTCGCGCATCTCGGTCTGCGTCAGTTCGGTAAAATATTCGATGAGCTCCTGCTTCGAATTTCGCCAGGTGAAATAGGTGTAGCTCTGGTTGAAACCGGCTTTGGCCAGCGCTTTCATCATCTTTGGCCGGGTGAACGCTTCGGAGAGAAAGATTGTGTCGGGATATTTCTCGCGGACGCCTGTGATCAAATACTCCCAGAACGCGACAGGCTTGGTGTGCGGATTATCCACGCGAAAGATGCGCACCCCGCGCTCGGCCCAAAACAGACACGATGCTCCTCATCTCCGCCCAGAGTTCGCGCCAGTTCTCGCACCGAAAATTCAGCGGATAAATGTCTTCGTATTTCTTCGGCGGATTCTCCGCGTATTTGATCGTGCCGTCCGGCCGTCTGTAGAACCATTCGGGATGCTCTTTCACGTAGGGATGATCGGGCGAGCAATTCAGCGCAAAATCGAGGGCAATTTCCATTCCGCGTTTTCGCACCTCTTTTTGAAACCAGTCGAAATCGGCGAGCGTCCCTGAGCGAAGGCTCGACCGCCTTGTGTCCGCCGGCTTCGCTGCCGATCGCCCACGGCACGCCCGGATCGCCCGGCTCGCAGGTGATCGAGTTGTTTCGTCCCTTGCGATTCGTGTGACCAATGGGATGAATCGGCGGGAAGATAAATGACGTCGAAACCCATTGCCTTTGCGTCGTCGACCCGCGGCAAACAATCGCGAAAAGTCGATCCGCGATCGCCGCGGCCTTCTGCCGAGCGCGGAAAAAATTCGTACCACGCCCCGAACAACGCCGCTTGTCGATCAACAACCGACTCGCGGAGCGGGAACATACTGCGTCGCGTCGGAGCGGTCCGGATAGGTTGCCATCAGCACCTCCAACTCAGCGGATTGTGCGATGGCATAAATTTCTGAGTTTGCGGCCGTGGAGATTTGTTCCGGAAAATTCGCAGCAACCGCGCCGCAGTCCGCTCGATCGCGCGCACGCTTTGCGGCAGATTCCACTATGGCCGAGCCTTCCAATGCTTCGCTTCGCAGATCGGAGATGCCACCCTCAAATTTTTTACGAACTCGCTTTGCCAACTGCGAAAAGTGTCTGTCCACGCTTCGACGGTGTATTCAGTGAATGGCCTGGTCGTAAAGCGTGCAGACGCCCGCGCCAACGATCGTTATCGACGAAACTCATCGGCGTTTCCCGCCATGCGCGTTTCCCGACGACGCGCCACTTCAGAACGGCGGCCACCACGTCGTGCCCGTCCTTAAAAATGTCTGCTTCAACCGCCGAGATCTTCGCCAACGATCCGCTTTACCGGATAATCGCCCGCCGTCGAGTAGCGGCTGCAGGTTCTCGATGACAACAGATGGAAACGTCCGGGCCATTCGCCATCCAATCAACCGAGATTCACAGGCGCGAAAGAGCAAATCGGATCGCCTGATCTGAGCACCGGCAGGTCGCGTACGACAGCCTCGCGCGCCGTGACTGCGCGCCGAAGGAGACGGACGGCCAGCGGTCCGTCACTACCATCGATCAATCGGCCCTAAATCGCGAATTGAAACGCGCACTCGTACAGCCCCGAGTTGCGAATCACTTGCCGGCGCACGCGCGTGCCGAGGACCGCTTCGAACATGTCCTGCTCGAATCTGCCGATGATCGGGTAATGCTCGAGCAGATTGCAGAATCGGTGAATGACATTCGAGAATTCGTGGCCCGCCGTCTTTGTTGTTGATGAATTGAGCCATGTAGCCTTCGCCATCACGGAAATGAGCGAGCCACTTCGCGCGTTCCGCCAACGTATCTCCCTTTGCCTTGGCCTTGAGCGCCGCGGTCTTCTTTTGAAAACATTGTAAAGGAGCTTTTCCGGTGCGTTTGGTCCGTAGATTTCCTCGGCCGCTTTCAAGAGATCCAGCGTGAATTGATGACTGTCGGCCTGAAACAGATCGTGGCTCCGACGCGTCAGCCGATAGACCATCTCCGGCCGGCCCATTCTTTGCGGCCGACGCCATGTGTCGAGATAACCGTCGCGGTGAAGAGTGATGCAATGCTGCTTGATGCCCATGTAGCTCATGTTCATTCTTTCCACGAGCTCGTTGACAGACATTCCCCTGGTGCGCTTGAGCGAGTTAATAATCTCAAGCCTTTGAGTGCGGCCAATTTCCGAAATTAAACGTTGGTTCATAAAAATGACTAGGTGACAATTGCGTGACGAAAACCCGAGGTGCGGACTTTGCACGGCGCGACCTTTAATACGCAAGCCTAAAATTTATACAACACCCGCCGAGAAAGAGAATGTCACGAAACAGGCGACCTCGCAACGCGAAGCGGCGCTGAACTCCGTCACGCGCCTGTCTCCCATTAGTCTGTCATGTCGACCGGAGAGGAGACATCTCTGGCACAGTCGAGAGACTAGTCAGACAGACTGTTGATTCGGCTCACTCCCTGCGCGCTCAGCCTCCGGCCTTCTGGACCAGTCATATGTCGCTGGCTTCGCCACAAGCCATTCCACGCCACGCTGCAGCCGTTCTGCAAGGAAGCTGAAGCGCGATTACGAATAGAGATACTTCGTCGTGATATTCGCTGCTGCGGCGCGAACTGGACGTTCGTCGTTGCCGGTTTCCGGGTACTCGAAGATTTTGCCTTCGTAATTGCGGATCACGATTTTTTCGTTGTCGTGATAGAGGACGTAGCCGGGATTAATCGGCACCTTACCGCCGCCGCCGGGAGCGTCGATGACGAATTGCGGCACGGCGTAACCGGTGGTGTGGCCGCGCAAGCCCTCGATGATCTCGATCCCTTTGGCGACCGATGGTGCGCAAGTGCGCTGAGCCGTTGATCAGGTCGCATTGGTAGATGTAATACGGGCGCACCCGGCACATGAGAGCTTTGTGCACGAGCGTTCTTCATCGTCTCAAGATCGTCGTTCACGCCAGCGAGAAGCACGCTTTGGTTGCCGAGCGGAATGCCGGCGTTGCGCGAGACGCTCTAGCGCGTCGCTTCACTTCGATCGTCAGCTCGCGCGGATGATTCACATGCACGCTCATCCAGAGCGGATGATAGTTTTGCGAGCATCGCGCATAACTCAGGCGTGATGCGTTGCGGCAGGAAAATCGGGACGCGCGTGCCGATGCGGAGAAACTCGATGTGCGGGATCGGCGCGCAGCCGCGCAGGCATGCTTTCGAGCTTGTCGTCGCTGAAAATGAGGGCGTCGCCGCCGCTCAACAGCACGTCGCGGACTTCCGTGTGTTGTTCGAGATAATCGGAACGCCTCCTCGAAATTCGTGTGCAATTCCTGTTCGCCCACGCCGCTGACCACGCGGCTCCGCGTGCAGTAGCGGCAGTAGCTCGCGCAGCGATCGGTGACCAGAAACAGGACGCGGTCGGGATACCGGTGCACCAAGCCCGGCACCGGCATGTGCGAATCTTCGCCGCACGGATCGGCCATGTCGTAAGGGGACGTCCACGTCTCCACTATGCGTGGGATCATCTGCCGCCGGATTGGGTCCTCAGGGTTATTTCGCGGCACCAGATTAAAAATGCGGCGTAACGGCCAGCGCGAGTTTGTCGCCCGAGGCAAAAACACCGCTGCGCTCCTCATCGCTAAGATCGAGGTGTTGTTCCAAGTGAGCGAGTGACGTAACCCGGTTTTTGAGCTGCCATTTCCAGTCATTCCAGAGTTCCGGGGGCGTCTGCGGCCAAAACCCGGCGCGTGTGAGGACGAACCCCTTTCCCGTTTCCTTCTTCTGATACAGGAGTAATCATTTTATCGTTAAAAAAGCTAAAGCCCTCGGGTATCGCGCTCAACGCAGGCACTTTTGAGTGCGCAGCGCACAGGAGAGTTCCGACTGCACCGCAGCGTGACGGACACGCGGAATTACTTTCCACCAAGCACGCTAGCTCCCATCGGTAGCCATCGGGATCGTGAAACCAAAGGCCCATTATTTTTCGATCCCAGGGCTTCCGGGCCGATTTCGTCGCCGGAATCTTCTATATCGACGTGATACTTTTTAAATGTGCGAGCGCTTTCGCAGCGTCGCCATGTCTGGCAAATGGAATGACATATGATCAATCGTTTCAGGCGACGGTTTCCTTTGAACAACGCGATCGTGACATTCTCGTTGCCGACCGCGATGCCGTTTTCGAAATCGAATTCCTCCCGCAATCCCATCGCGCGCTCGAACCACTTCGCGCTTTTCTTTGGATCACGCTAACGCAGGCCAAAGGTGACCGTAACTTCGAGCGTGAACGGAACTTTCATGTGAATCGTTGAATTACCGAATCGCTAACTCATCGCGATGGCCTAATCTGGTTCTCGAGCCGTTTGAAGAAATCATGGCTCATGAAGGTGCCGGTTGAAATCTTTCAGCGCGTCGCGCGGCGTATGATCCCAGTCCACTAGCGCCCGTTCGCAGCTTCGGCCCGATAAAGGCCAGCCAGATAGTCACCCACCATCTCCCATTCTGGGACGCAGCCGTGCGGCTGGGCTGCGCGGATGGTTCTCGAGAATTCCTCTACAGTCCTCTTTTATCGCTATGGGAAGTTCTTCAATCGCAAGCGAGGTCACACTACAGAAAGGCTGTGCAAGACTCGCATTCCGGACTTGAGAACTCATCGGTTCATCCCGACATCGAGGGCGGGGCGCGCCGACCTGTTGCGTGGTAGCGGGCGCGTCATCCATTGTCGCGCCGGCACGCCGATTGCAGACCGATCGGTGTGCAGAGGCACGTCGCCTCGCGCCTACCGATTAGCCAGCTCGATCAATCCCGGCCCCAAATCAGCTAGCAACGGAAGTCGTAGGGCTGCCGCCCATGTTGAAGGTGAGGAATTTTTTCACGTTTTCGATCTGGCGAGCGCCGGCTTGTTCGGTGAGCTGCTGATAGGCGTCGAAAACCTGGCGCACCCCGGTCGCGCCGACCGGATGGCCGTCGGCGATCAAACCGCCGCCGGTGTTTACAGGAATTTCGAATGGAAGTTTGCCGCTCTTCTCATTACGAACTTGCGGCAACGCTCGTCGCGCCGCTTTTGACGAGCTCGACGCCTTTGCCTGACTCAGCGAGTCCGAGGATTTCGTAAGCGACGATCTCCGTGATCGAAAAACAATCGTGCACTTCGGCTCCTTGCACGTCGCGCGGGTTTCAGGTTCGCCATGCCGAAATGCTTTCATCGGCGGCTTTGCGCGCGGTTGAAAACGTCGGCGCATCTTTTTTGTCGAGCGGCAGATAATCCGGTCGTGTGACCGAAGCCGCGGAGTCGAGCCGGTTTTGTTCTTATCGCGGCCGATCCTCTCCAAATATTTTCCGGAAACGAGAACGACAGATGCCGCGCCGTCGGTGATTTGCGAACAATCGGAAACCTTCAGTGGCGGCGCGACGCTTGGATTTTTGTCCGAAACCTGCGATGCGCAATCGAGAGTCAAATCGGCATCGCGCATTTGCGCGAGCGGATTCAATTTGGCGTGCGCATAATTTTTCCAGGCAACCTGGCGCGAGGTCCGCTTCGCTCGCGCCGTATTTGTCGATGTAAATTTGCGCGATGCGGCCGAACAATTTCGGGAACATGAAATCGCCGTATTCCGGTTTTTCGTTGTGATAATCGGCCGCCGCGCCGAGCACATCCGAACCATCGAGCGACGACATCGTTTTCTGCTGTTCCGCGCCGACCACGAGCACAACATCGTAAAATCCGCCCATGATCCATTGTGCGCCGAGCAATACGGAAAGCGCGCCGGATGCGCACGCGGCTTCGGTGTGCATCGTGGGAATGCCGCGCAACTTCGGGTCGATCTCCGGAATGAACGCGCCAAGCTGCAACTGTTTCGTGAACTGCCCAGAGTTGAAATTTCCAACCGCGCCCGCCTGAATTTCCGCCGGATCGATCTTCGCGTCGTCGATCGCCTTTTTCCGGCCTCGATAATGATGTGCCGGATTGTCTTGCCCTTCCTTCTTTAGGTTGCGCTTAAAGTCAGTGCGTCCGCCGCCAAGAATGTAAACAGGTTCCATAACTCGAGGACTTAATCTACGGATTGCCCGCTGTCATCCTGAGCGGAGCGCAGCGGAGTCGAAGGATCCCGTTGAAGATTCGCTACGGTTGGTTGCAAAAAGTGCCGTAAAGAGGCGAGGCTCGACCATCCCTCGACTTTGCTCGAGATGACGAATGCTTGCAAGGATTGCGGTTACAATCCGCTCAATTCAGCCGCCGAAGGCATTGATCCCCGTGATGTCGCTGGCCGACGACCAGTGTGTGGATGTCGTGCGTGCCTTCGTAGGTGGAGACGGCTCTCAAGGTTCATGAGGTGCCGGATCACGGAATAGCGATCCGTGATGCCCGCGGCGCCCAGTATATCGCGCGCCTTGCGCGCGCATTCCAGCGCCATCCATACGTTGTTGCGCTTCGCCAGCGAAATCTGCGCGGGGCGACGCCGTGCCCGCCTCCATCATGCGCGTGAGACGCAACGCGAGCAATTGCGCCTTCGTAATCTCCTGCGCCATCCAAACAAGTTTTTCCTGCACCAGTTGGAAGCCGGCAATCGGGCGGCCAAATTGCTCGCGCGATTTGGCGTAGGCGAGCGCCGTTTCGTAACAATCGATCGCCGCGCCAATCACGCCCCACGCAACGCCCACGCGCGCATGCGAAAGACACGACAGCGGCGCTCGCAGCCCCGACGCCTTGGGCAGGCGGTTCTCCGCCGGTATTCGGCAGTTTTCAAACCAGCATTCCGACGTGCGCGACATGCGAAGGCTGAATTTTCCCTCGATATCCTGCGCGCGGAATCCGGGAGTATCTCTTCTCCACGACAAAGCCGCCCACGCGCCCGTCGTCGTCCTTCGCCCAAACCACTTTCACGTCCGCAATCGACGCGTTGCCGATCCAGCACTTGCTGCCCGTTCAAAACGTAATGATCGCCGTCGCGTGTGGCGCGGGTTTCCATTCCGCCGGGATCTGAGCCGTGCCCGTGTTCTGTCAGCGCGAAACAACCCACGCGTTCGCCCGACACCAGTCCCGGCAGCCAGCGCGCGTGTTGCTCCGGGCGATGCCGAAGGAATGGATCGCGTATATGGCGAGCGCGCCTTGCACCGACGCCAGTGAGCGCAGGCCCGAGTCGGCCCGTTCAAGCTCTTGCATGATGAGGCCATACGCAGTGTAACTCAGCCCGCGCAGCCGTGCTCTTTCGAGATATGGAGCGTAGAAGCCCAACGCGCCCATGCGCGGTGTGAGATGTTCCGGGAACTTGCCTGCGCGATGGACAGGGCACGATCTCGAGCAAGACTTCCTCCTGCACAAAACGCCGCGCCCGATCGCGCGCTGCGCGCTCCTCGTCTGTGAGAAGTTCTTCGATGTTGTAGTAATCGAGGCGAGCTCATCTCGTGTCGAGATGCGCGCCAGTTTAGCGGTCGCGCGCGCCGCGAACACAACGCGCTCTCTCGCCGACTGTCCGGTCAAGCTGGCCTGATAAATCCAGTTATTTTGTCGCTCGGCAATCCGGCGGCTCTTCCAGCGCTTTGAAGCCGCCGGCCATGGAGCGAACGTTTTTGTAGCCCATCTTTTGCAGGCTCTCGGCTGCGAGCGCGGAGCGACCGCCTCCGCCGCAATGGCAGATGATCATTGCGTTTGTGTCGGGAACTTTTCTTCGATGTCGAGCTCGATGGTGCCGCGACTCATGTGAATCGCGCCGGGAATGTGTTCTTCGTCCCATTCGTCCGTCTCACGAACATCGACGATCACCGCTTCGCCACTTTTGACTTCGCAGCTGCGTCCTGTGGCGAGATCTCGGTGATGTTCTTCTTTGCTTCTGCGACTGAGTTTTCGAAACGCGCGTGCTCTGCCATAGAGAAGTTCAACCACGGATTACACGGATGATATCGATGGTTTTAGAGTGCGCGACATGTGGCCGTTGGCTGTAAACGCGGTATGTCCGCGCACCCAAATCGAATCCATTCGCGCTGATTCGTGTGATTCGTGGCTACGTCCGTTACTCGTAGCGCAGCGCTTCCGATAGGATCGAGCGCGGCGGCTTTGCGTGCCGGGTAAAATCCGAAGAAAACGCCAACGGCTGCACTGAACAAAAATGCGATAGCAATCGACCCGATCGAAATCAGCGTGGGCCAATGCGCATAGACTCGACAGGACACTGGACGCGCCGATGCCGCAGATGATTCCGATCACGCCGCCGACGGAACTCAGCGTCACAGCTTCAATCAAAAACTGCGTCAGAATATCGCTGCCGCGCGCGCCGACCGCCATGCGCACACCGATTTCGCGCGTCCGCTCAGTCACGCTCACGAGCATGATGTTCATGATTCCGATTCCGCCGACCAGCAAGCGATACTCCCGCGATTGCGCCCAGCAGAACGGTCATCGACCCGTGACGTTGCCGTGGCGGCTTCGGCGATTTCCTGTTGCGTTGCGCACCGTGAAATCGTCGTCGCGACCGGGCGCGGATATTGTGCCGTTGTCGCAGCAACGAGATGATTTGCTGCTGCGCTGCTGCGGATCTGGCCGCGATCGCCGATTTGCACATTGATGTTGCGCAACGTCGTGCCGCCGATCACGCGTTTCATCGCGCTCGTGTACGGCATGATGACGATATCATCCTGATCGACGCCCTGAGGACTTAAGCCCTTTCGGCGTGAGCACGCCGGTGATCGTGAATGGCACGTTCTTTGATGCGCAAAATCTGGCCGACTGGATCTTCGTTGCCGTAAATCTGCGTCGCGGTCGTGCGGCCAACGACGCAAACCTTGTTCGCGCTGCGCACGTCCTGGGCCGTAAACGGCGCGCCGTCTGCCAGCGGCCATTGTCGAATATCGAAATAATCTGCCGATTCACCGTAAATGCGCGTAAACCAATTTTGATTTCCGGCAGCGACTTGCGTCGTCGAAACAACTTCTTCGCTTACGCCGATTACACCTGGCACTTCGCGCCGAATCGCTTCGGCGTCTTCAATCTTCAAGGTGCCGGCGCCGCCCCAGCCGGTGCGAATGCCGCTCGACGTCGTGCTGCCGGAAAAAGATCAGGATCACGATTTTCGCCAAGGCTCGGCGATCTGCGCTTCGACCTGCGCCTTCGCGCCGTTGCCAATCCCGACCATCGCAATGACCGCGCCGACGCCGATGATGATCCCGAGCGCGGTCAGCACCGAGCGCATCTTGTTTCGGCGCAACGCGCGATAGGCGACGTTAAATGTGGGTGCGATTCTCATCTATTCGCTGACGTTGAAACGTTAAAGCGTTAAACCGTCGGCGCGATGCCTTGTTGAAGCTGTGTCGCGGCATTCGAGCCGTTCGTGAAACCGCATGATCGTTCAGGATCAAGCCGTCGCGCATGACTAACGTTGCGCTGCGCATAGGCGGCGATGTCCTGTTCGTGCGTCACCATGATGATTGTGATGCCGCGCTCGTTGAGCTGCTGAAAGATTGCCATGATCTCGATGCTGGTGCGGCTGTCGAGATTGCCGGTCGGCTCGTCGGCAAGCGACGACTCTCGGGATCGTTAATCAAGCGCGCGAGCGATCGCGACGCCGCTGTTGCTGGCCGCCAGAAAGCTGGCTGGGATGATGATCTTCGCGACCAGCCGAGTCCAACCGACGCCAAGAACGCGATCTGCTTTTTCGCGAAGTTGCGCGTGCGATAGGTGCATGCGCGCTGTAAACCAGCGGCAACTCGGCGTTCTCGCGCGCGGACGTGCGCGGCAGCAGATTAAAATTCTGAAAGACGAAACCGATTTTGCGATTGCGAATATCGGCGAGCTGATCGCGGTCGAGCCCTGAAACATCGGCATCATCCAGAAGATAGTGACCGGAACTCGGCCGGTCGAGACAACCGAGGATATTCATCAGCGTCGATTTTCCGGAACCGCTTGCGCCCATGAGCGCTACGAATTCGCCGCGTTTGATTTCGAGCGACACGCCGCGCACCGCGCGGCACTTCCATTTCGCCGGTGCGATAGACTTTGTGCACGTCGATCAGTCTGACCGACTGCGCCGTTATTCATACTCAAGCACTTTTCCGCTTCCTCTGAATCTTCATCTTTGACTCGATAGAAATGATCTGAGAGATCGTCTCGACTTCGCTCGACATGACAAGACATTACGGGAACCGGCGCGCGCCGCCGGAAAATGGATTGGCTGGCGGAGATGCCGCCGGGGATTTCGATGCCAACTCGGCGGTAACAACGCGATCGCCTTCTTTCAATCCTTCGATTACTTCCGTCACCACGCCGTCGCTGATTCCTGTTTTAATCTGCACCGGTTGCGGTCGGCCACCGGACAAAACGTAGACTGTACGCTCGCTCCGTTCGCTGCTCGCGTCCGGCGCCGCCTCGACGCCGCCGGCCGGCGCGCTGACGGATCTTGCTCTTACTTCGCCGGGCGTTGCTTCCGCCGGCCGATACCGCAGCGCCGCGTTTTTGATCTGCAGCACGTTGTCCTTGTGCGCGATGATGATTGAAACGTTGGCTGTCATTCCGGGCTTCAATTTCAAATCAGGATTGCTCACGCCGATGACGGTGTCGTAGGTCACCACGTTTTGCACCGTGATTGGCGCGTTTCGCACTTGCACGACCTTGCCGTGAAACGTGCGCATCGGGAAAGCGTCCACCGTGAAATCGACATCCTGCCCGACCTCCAGAACGCCCACGTCCGCCTCGGCCACATTCGAGTCGATCTGCATTTTGGTCGAGGTCGTTCGCGATCGTGAAAATGACCGGCGCCTGCAAGCTGGCCGCGACCGTCTGGCCAACATCGACATTGCGCGAGATCACGACGCCATCGATCGGCGACGTGATCGTGCAGTGGTCGAGATCCGCTTTCGCCTTATCGAGCGCGCCTTGTTTGATTTTCACGTTGGCTTCCGCCTGATGAAGATTCGCCATGGCCTGATCGAGGTCCGCTTGGGAGGAATTCTTCTCGGCAAAGAGATCCTGCGTGCGTTTCGCGTTTACCTTCGCAAGCTCCAGCGCGGCCTGTGCGTTGGCCAGATCGCCTTCGGCCTGAGTGACCGTTGCCTGAAAGAGCGCCGGATCGATTTGCGCGACCACCTGGCCGGCTTTCACCTGAGAATTAAAATCGGCAAACAACTTTGCGATATTCCCCGAGACCTGGCTGCCCACCTGCACGTTCACGACGGGATTGAGCGTGCCCGTCGCGGTCACTGCCTGTGTAATCGGGCCGCGCGTGACAGTTGCGGTCTGATAATTTGCAGCCGCCGCCGCTGCGGCATTGGCCGCACCACCGAGGCGACAATGAGCAGCAGCGACGATGAGGGCGATCCACGGGAAAAAACGTTTCATTCGAGTGGCAGTTGACTGCGCCTATAACTAAGAGACAGGAAGAAGCAGTGCGGCGTTACATCGAAATCTACTCCATCATGCTGCGCAACTCGCTCATTCGCGAGATGAGTTTCAAGGCGAATTTCCTCCTGTGGATGATCGTCGAAGTCCTGTGGTTCTGCGGGCAAATCGTTTTTTTCAGCATCATCTTCGGCAGCGTGGATCGCATCGGTGACTGGACGAAATGGGAAGTGGTGCTGCTCGTCGGCACGCACCAGATCATCGCGCAACTGTTCCAGGCGTTCTTTTTCGTGAACGTCGCAAACATTCCGGAGCTGGTGCGCACGGGAAAATTGGACTCCGCTCTGGTCTTGCCGATCGACAGCCAGTTCGCCGTCTCCACCAAACAATTCGGGCTCGACAGCATCGTCAACGCGGCGCTCGGCGGCGCGGTGGTTTGCGTCTCGCTTGTCCCAGCTCGGGATCGTGCCGAGCCCGATGTCGATCTTGCTTTACCTGACCGCGCTCGGCTTTGGCGTCGCCGTGCATTACTCCGATCATGCTCGGCCTGGCGGCGGTGAGCTTCTGGATCATCCGCGCGCAGGGACTGGTTTACGGTTACTTTAATTTTCTCAACATCGCGCGTTATCCGGACGTGATTTTTCCATGGCTCTTTCCGCCTCGATTTTCGGCTGGATCATTCCGGTGGTGATCATCGCGAATATCCCCGCGCGGCTGCTGATCAAATCGTTTGGGCAACCCGCTTCCGCTGATGCTTCATCTGGTTGTCGCATCGACCATTGTGTTCTGGCTGTCCGCGTGTTTTTGGAAATTTGCCCTGCGGCATTACTCCAGCGCCAGCTCGTAACATGGCCATCACGCAGTTGTCGGTCGCGCTGTCCCGGCGCAAGACGTGACGCAGACTGCGCAGCGCGGATGCTACGTCAACAGGCGATGATGAACCTTTGTTACCGAATCTCGCTTGCGCGGTCAGGAAATGTTCTTAATTAAGCCGTCCATTTTCCGGCGCCAGTCGATTAGAGAGGCGCTTCACATCCATGGCAAAACGACTAAAGAAGAAGAAGAGTTCTGCGAAGAAATCGGCCGCGCGGAAGCCGCGAGCGGCGCGCAAGGCTCTGCCAAGAAGGCCCGCCTTCGAAAGGCTACGTGCGGCAGGCGGCCTCAAAGGAGGCGCGTGGCACACAAACTGTGCGGCGTTCGCCGAAATCCAGACGACAGACCACAGAGTCGCCTGCGATTCTGCTGGGTCTGAATCATCGCGAGAAGAAGCTGGATCCGTTCACCCGCAAGCAGAAAGCAAAAACTCCTCGCAGCTTCGCGATGCAATGGTGGATTCGATGGCCGGCGTGGCCCAGGGCACGCTTCGCTCCCGCGCTGAAGGCAGCGAAGCTTCGGCGTTTGGCATGCACCAGGCCGACGCCGGGTCCGACGCTTACGATCGCGATTTTGCGTTGAGCTTGCTTTCGCAGGAGCAGGACGCGCTTTACGAAATCGACGAGGCGCTCAAGCGCATCGAGCTGGGGACCTACGGAAAGTGCGAAATGTCTGGCAAACCCATCCGCGCATGCGCGACTCGAAGCAATCCCGTTCGCGCGTTTCACTGTTGAATGCCAGTCGCAGCTCGAAAAACAAAGTAAAGCTTCGCGGGTCCGTCATTCAGTCACCTCGTTGTTTGGATTGACTGACGAGGAAGGCGGCGAAACCGAGGAAGAGGAAGCCGCGCCGACTGGAAGTGAAGGAGTAACACGAATGGCGCAGGAAATTGTGCACTCTTGAATGCACCGAGGCGAAAGCTCTGGGCAAACCCGCCTCGCGTTACATGACCACGCGAAATAAGAAAAGTCCGCGCACGCCGAACCGCCTGGAGAAAAAGAAATACAATCCGTTTTTGCGGCGGCACACGTTGCACCGCGAAACCAAGTAGCCACCAATGCAGCCAAAAACGCCAAAGCGCCGTTCCGCGTTCCGTCGCGCCAATCGACCAATGCCGCGGCGTCGGATCGATATTGCGCTCGAAGCAATCGATTACAAGAATCCCGATCTCCTGAAAAATTTGTCACTGAAAGCGGCAAGATTCTTCCTCGCCGCGTGACAGGCATGCCAGCATACATGCACCGCAAAATCACGCGCGAGATCAAGCGCAGCCGCTCGGTGTTGTTGATGAAGTGACAAATTGGTTCGCAAATTTTGTCATCCCGAGCGGAGTCGAGGATCCCGCGCATTCACACGCAGCTATTTGTCTCATCGTTGGCCGCATGTGACCGATGAGACGAATGGGACCTTTGGTTTACACCTTCCGCGTCTTCTCGCCCTGCTCGATGAGCTTCCAGAACTCGCGCGTCTCGCCGAGCTGCGCATCCTCCGAAACAGGCAGTTTGCTCCGAAAAAGAAAATCGCGAAACGTGTTCTTGTGTAATACGCGGTGGACCTTGATTCCCTCGTCGGTCTTGGCGAAATAAATCCGGTAGTCTTTCGCGCGGTAGCGATACAATTTTTTCCCTCGCGCTCTATAACGCCGAATCGCTCGAATTGAAATGCTCCAGAGTCCTCAGGCAAAATTTGAAATTCAGCGAGTAACTCAAGCTGCAATCTTTTCGGCAGCGCCGAGATCTCAGCTGCGCTCAGCTCGTTAAAGATGATTTGGAACATGGCGCTGGTTGAACGGTTAAAGCGTTGAAGCGTTGGAGAGGATTTCCCAAAGGTAAGACAAAGAGCGACGGTTTCCAACCAAGATGCTTACTCTACGATCCTCACCTCAGTCCTCCCTTAGCCAGGGAGAGGCGGACGACGAAGTCGCCCCGGTGAGGGTCGTTTCACACATAAACCCGCCGCACCCGTGCGCCAATGCGGGTAACAATCTCCCACGGAATGGTGCCGGCCCTTTCCGCAAGTTCCGACGCAGGAAATTTCCTCGTTTCCATCGCGCCCCATAAGAACAACTTCGTCGCCCACCTGCACGTCATCGATGTTAGCTTACGTCGATCACCATCAGATCCATTGTTACCCGGCCAAGAAGTAGGCAGCGCTGTCCACGCACCAGCATGGCGGCGCCACGATTCGAAAGCTGCCACGGGTAGCCATCGGCGTAACCAGCCGACAAGGTTGCGACCCGCATTTTGCGCGGAGTGATGAAGGTGCGGCCATAGCTGATGGAGCTGCCTTTCGGCATATCGCGCACGAGACAAATGCGCGTCTTCCATGTCATTACTGGCTTGAGCAGTTTCTGAAACTCCGGAGCGGCGAAATGCCGTAAAGCATGATGCCGGCGCGCACAATGTCGAAGGCCTCAGCATTGTGCGCTAGTGTGCCTGCGCTTTGCAGGACGTGCGCCTGTAAGTTCCCGGAAATTCAGCGCGAATCTGCTCAATTATGTTTCGAAATCGGACGAGCTGGTCGCGCGTGTATTCCGCATCTTCGTTAGAGACCGGCATATGGGTCGAAATGCTGTGAATGTTGATATTCGGCAACGCCGCCACGCGTTTTGAAAACCTCCAGCGCTTCGATTTTCCACTACGCCCATTCGTCCCATTCCGGTGTCGATTTTGAAATTGATTGCCACCGGTCCGAACCGATTGAATGCTTCCGCTTCTTCGAGACTGGAGATCGTTGGAATAAATCCGCGCTCGGCGATTACGGATCTCTCCTCCGGAGTTGCCGGGCCAAAAATGACGATGGGATGGGAAAGCGATTCGCGCAGCGTAAGCGCCTCTTGCAGATTTGCGACGCCAAATAGCTGTGCGTCATCCGCCAGGGCCTGCGCCACGCCGAGCAGTCCGTGGCCATAAGCGTTCGCTTTCACCACTGCGAGCATCTCGGCGGAGCCGATTCGTTCCCGCACGACTTTGGCGTTGTGCCGCAGCGCGCTTGCGATCGATTTCAGCCCAGCAACGATGCGTCTCTTTCATGCTTCTATTCTCAGCTTCGGAAAGGTGATGTGCGGCTCGCGCAAATAAATGGGCTCGAGTGGTGGCAAAGAAAGCTGCGGTGCGGCTCTCGTGCAAGTCTGGCCAGCACAAGAGCCGAGGGATAGCGAACCACGGCGCGCTCAAATTGCGGAAGCGACTCTGAAGAGAAGATCGGAATCGCCGGCTCGAGGGATTCTAATTTGGCCTGTAACTCCGACTGAGAAAAAGCGTGGGGCCTTCTATCGAGTTCGTGGCCGCGGATGCGCGCGAAAAAAATGATTTCCTGCGGGCATCTCCAATCGCGCAGTATTCGTGCGCATCGCATTCAATAGCGCAGATCGAAGGCAAACCGATCAGGCCGCGCGCCGGAAGAGAGCTGCAACCCGATTGCGGCCGAAATGGCAATGCGCGTCCCGGCGTAGGAACCGGGGCCAAGTCCGACGATAATCGTGTCCGGGCCCACCAAATTTCTTCGTTATTGCATTGAGATTCTCGAACAAGGTTGACGGAGTTTTTCCGGTCGTTAGGCCATTCATGCCCATCTTCGATCTCTCCATCGAGCCAGGCGAGAGCTGCCGCGGGCGGTGGAAAGTTCGAGCGCGAGAATTTTCATTGAAACGTAATCGCCCGCTGAGTTTCCGATTTTATCTCAAACGAAAATCCAGCGCGCTTGTTCAGGAACAAATTCCGGGAAGCGGTCGGCCCATTCGATCACTGAGACACCATCGCCAAAAAAGTAATCATCGAGACCAAGTCGCGCGATGGGCTTGTGGATTTTCAACGCGAAAAAGATCGAAATGATAAACAGGCAGTCGTCCTCCCTCGATATTCATGCAGGATGGTGAACGTGGGGCTAGTCACATCGGCGCTGCTGCCCAAACCGGCGACGACGACCTTTGACGAACAACGTTTTGCCGCTCCCAAGTCTCCCTTGAGAGCCAAAACCGATCCAACACCGATATCTTTCTGCAACTTGCCGCCCGATCGCGTCCGTTTCAGCTGGGCTGTTGGAAATGAACGTAGCCACGCGGCAAAAGCTGATAGTTCTGAGTTGAGAGTTGAGAAAGGGAACCGATACGCGTGAGCGGCAATCGCGGGAATCTTTTTCGCCATTCTCGCGCCAGTCGGTCTCGTCGCGCCGCGGAACAGCGAACAACAATTCGTAATCTTCACCTTCGAAATTGCATCATTGATCTTTGCGCCGCGGACTAAGCGGCAGATTCTCCATCTCGATTTTGAATCCCACTTTGCTGGCGCGCGCCAGGCGCGGAAGATCGGCTCCCAGTCCGTCGCTCAAATCCATCATGGCGTGGATCGAGAAATTTTTCGTAAGCCATCGCGATTCCATAATGCCGCGGGAATAAATCGCAAATGTTTTCGCTTCCATGCGCCGCCGAGCCGTCCGGTAACAAACAGATCGTCGCCCGGCTTGCCGCCGCCGCGCGACACCCAGCGATCTCGTTCAACGAATCCAATGACGCTCGTCGAAATGGCAATCGGCCCTGGCGTGCTGCTCGTTTCGCCGCCGACTATGCTCACGTCGAAACCGATCCGCAGCCCTGCGCAGACCTTGATAAAGCTGTTTCACCCACGCCACGTCGGTTTGTTCCGGTAGCATCAGAGTAATCAGTGCAAACTGAGGCACAGCGGACGTTGCCGCAAAATCGCTCAGCGGCCGCATCATTGCCTTCCATCCAACATCAAGCGCGTTCGTTCCTCGCTAAAAATGTACGCCTTCGACAACGCAATCGGTCTTGAGCACGAGAAGCTTGCCGCGATCCTGCGTTTCCACTACAGCGCAGTCATCACCGCGGTCCTGCGACAACTGCGTTTCCCGAGCGAAAGACGAGGCAAAAGCTGCATTGAGCAACCGGTCTTCGCCCAGATCACCAAGTTTCATGGAGAAAAAATCTCCGGAAATGCAAGGGCGGTCAGAGTGACCGAATTGAAAAGCGAATGCATTGTCATCGCGACAAGAATGGAGCCGCTCCACTCGTAGGCGATTGCGAAACAACTTCCCAGAACGAATAGCGGCACAAACGAAGGAAAGTGTGCGTGCGCTGCGGCGAACAGCAAGGCGCGTTGAATGTCACGCCAAGAAGGCGGCCGAAATAGCGTTTGATTACATTGTAGAGGAAGAATCGAAAAAGAAATTCCTCAATTACCGGTGCGATTGCCACCGCGAAAACGATGATCATGATTCGTTGGTCGATCGTGCGCGACCCGCTGAAAAACTCGACGATGTTCTGCTTGCTCGAACCGCCCCGGAAGAGCCGCTGAGTAATGATGTCGGACCATAAGATTAATGGATAAGCAAAGAACAACAGGATCGCTCCAGTGCTGAGTGTGCGAATGAAGTTGATTCTGGAAAAACCCGCCCAACGAGCCAGGTCAAAGCCGCGAAGCTGAAGGAAAGTCACGATTGAAAGACACCACGAAAATCATGAGAAGGAAATTCCCCAGAAGATGTAGCGCGCGCTGAAATCGTTCGATGGCCGCGAAATCGATGCGCCGATGTTTAGCAAGAGAAACAAGATCAACACGCGCAGCGAGTATCGCTTCGGGTAGCCCGAAGACTCGTGCCGGTGCATCGGTCCCCGAGAGGTTCGACGCTCGCGCGCTGATCTGATGAATCAGCGAAATATAAACATAAGTGCTAACAAGAACGTAAAGAAGGGAAAGGAAGTTGACGGCGATAGCTCGGGGCGGCTCCGGATGCCGCTAACAGGCTGGCGGATGGCATCGGACCCGGCCGCTACGGTGCGTAATAGCTCGGCAAGAAATACGCGCGTCCCGCTTTCCAGTTGCGGAACGAGCTGCTTCGGAAGCTGGAGTTCGATTTTTGATTCGGATTCTCCAAATATTCGCAGAAAGCGGCTTAGACTGAAAGGCGGACCGTATTTCACCACTTTGGCGTCCGGCGCGTTGCCCAATTCTCTTCGCTTTACGGAAAGCGTCGTCCAACTCACCAAGGCCGTCGATTAGCTTGTGCTCAAACGCGTCCTTGCCGGACAAGATCCGGCCATCGGCGATCGTATTGCGCAGAAGATCAGCCTGAAGGTTTCGCTCCTTCGCCACGATGCCGAGAAACTTGTCGTAAGTTTTCATGATGAAGTTCTGCACGAGCTCGCGCTCCTCCGGCGTAATTGGCCGGCGCCCCATTCAGCATGTCTCTTGAACTTGCCGCTTTTGAAAACCACGGAAGCAAGCCCGACCTTGTTGAATAACTGCTCGTAATTCAGCGTTTGGATGATCACGCCGATACTGCCGGTGATGGTCGTTTCGTTTGCCATTAAAAATTTGCCGCCACAGGAGACATAATAGCCGCCGGACGCCGCCAGCGAATCCATATAAACGACGACTGGTTTCTTCGCGCGCGCTCTTGACCACCGCGCTGTAGATCGCATCCGACGCAGTCACTTCTCCGCCGGGAGAATCGATCTCGCAGCACGATGGCTTTGACCCGGCTATCGTCGCGAGCCTGTTGCAGCGCCGCGCGCATGTCATCGACCATTGAATCGGTCACGTTGCCCGGGATCGACGAACTGATCAGGCCGCGCATGGTAATGACAGCGATCTTGTCCAGGCTAGGCCGCGTGCCTCTTTGAAGCAGGATCTCGCGGAAACGCGGGATCGGTTCCGCTTCTCGTGACACCGGCCAAGGCGCTGAAACGCTGCAACCATCAGCACGAAGTTCACGAACAGACTGGCGCAAAGCGCGACAAACAAAAAGATACTGAGACAACCGAGCTTGCGATTTCTCCGCCATGACAGGACGAAGCTGCCGGAGAACCGCCGCGCGCACAAGCGGTTTTCATCGGGCGATCACCCCGCGACGACGTGCGATCCTGTAGTGTCCGTTGTCCTCAGCGGATAATGGGCGATGCAACGCTCCCGATGCGAGGCGAGCGCACGCTACAGCCCGGCGTTTGCTAGAGCGTTTTCAAATACTCCAGCAATTTCTCTTTGTCCTGGCTGCGATAGCTGAGTGCCGTAGGTGTGACCCTGATTGCCGTTTCCTTTTTCTCGCGTATCGAAAAAGAAAATACGGCTGCGTTAACGTGCCGGTCGGGCCGGTTGGACGCGAAGGCGGCTCTTTGAATCCTATTTTCACAGGGTCGAAAACGTCATAACCGCGATGAAAACTCTGCGGACGCTGTTCGGGCGGATTGAGCAAATCGGCCAATGTCGGGACGGAGCCGTTGTGAAGGTAGGGCGCGCGCAGCCAGATTCCATCCAATGGCGGTGAAACGTAACCGCTATGGATTCTGCGTCTCCACCATC
>ERZ1370068.9104-contig-7906_pt1 | contig 40986 bp, 67 predicted proteins | sample MGYA00561227_ERZ1370068 | MGnify/ENA primary metagenome ERZ1370068 (study PRJEB38410, sample SAMEA6850437) | metagenome | study: Metagenomic assessment of the ecological functions of the soil: analysis of the soil microbiota associated with the... | reverse complement strand
ACTTCTTTTAGCAAAAATATGCAGGAGCGTATGTTTTGAGCTTGCCCCTTCCTTCGGGTCCCGTGGTGGAACCATCCCCGCAATAAAGTAGAGAAAGTGGAAAACATGCTTCACAACCAAATGTTGGAACTTCCCATAAGTGGAAAAAAGAGCAAAAGAGAGAGGACCAGAAGACCAGGTCCCCAACGCAACAATAATGTAAGTAGAAGAAAAATAAACCTATAGAGTAATAAAAGAAAATGAAAATGGACTAAACAGTTATCATCATATCATCCACTATGGTAGAGTTTGTCAGTGCTGAAAATAAAATAGAAGATTAAACATACACATATAACAAGGTAACCAGATCTCGATTTATTTAATAATAACTCAGGAAGTGCTCTTCCTACCATCTCAAGCCAGAAGGCTACGTGGGGATCGAATCGGTCCCGAATTCACGACTGTTTGCTGACTGGGCCGATCAGTAGGCAGATACCCGTCCACTTGAAAGGACAGTGCATTCGCTTTTGAATGAGCGTGAAGTGGTATCGATTGACTGTAGCAACGTGGGTGGTTCTCGAGCCGTTCACGCGAGAGACACAGTTAACAGCGTGCACGAAAAGTTATTAGTTGAGTTGAATCAACCCATTAAGAAAATGAAAATGTGGGAAATGTCATGAAAAAGAAAAAAGGTAAGAAGGTGGGTCAAAGGCCAGCCATGGACCTCCAAGTAGGTAGGTGCCCCAATGCCAAACCCTGGAGCAAATCGGATCGTTGCATGAAGCCCGCTCCCGCAGGCGGAAGCCTTGCACATGCGCATCATCGGCATATGTGCGCTGCTATTTTTTTTGCTTCGGGGCTTGTCTTCCCGGTGTTAAGGTCAGGTGGTGGGCGCGGTATCGTGCGTTCTTAGCAAACGTAAGGCACAAAAGGAACGGAAGCCCGCGCGATCATTAAAGTATACTGCTTCTGCTGGAATGGAATAAAAGTATAAAAGAACTACTGAATGAACACGGTAGACTGAGAGTGAAGAGACATTTCTGCCCATGCTTCTTCAGTACATGCTGGATCCCCTTGCAGTACTGAAACAGATCCCAAATGAAACTTGAGAATGCTGAAGTTCAGTTGGTCGTGAACATACTTCTGAGTTTACTTAGTTGGTTACTGGGACGGTTCTAAAATGATACTCAGCACTGTCAGTGATCTACTGCCAATTGTCCCAGTTCTGGAGCCAAAGCAACAGCTTATTTTTCTGTTTTTTTCAGTAGTTTAGTTCTTGAGGCCCCATAATGTGTTTTTATAAATGTTAGGCAAAAAAGTATACATGGAGTTTCTGTAAAGCTAATCATGTTTTTAAATAATAAATTTATTTTATTTTAAATAGATACTTACAAAAGACCTTTCAGGCAAGTATGCTGCTGGTTTGCTAAATGGACGTGCGTGGTTTGCCTTGAAAGAGAGTGCAGTGTCTGACTGAGCCTCTGCATATGTGTGGGTGTGGGGGTGTAACAAACCCTGTAGTCCAACAGAGTCACGTGAAAGGTTTCCAAATCTTCCTGAAAGTTGTTTGTTTGGTCGTTTTGGATAAATAGAATCAGCTGAGCTGAACACCTTATCTGGTGGTCCCAGTGAATGTCTCACATCAGAAGTGCTTGGGAGATTTCAGAGGCCAGTTTCTGGGAAAACCCATAAAACCAGGCTACTTGGGTTGCATCCCAGCCAGGTCAGGAAGGGCTGCGCTCGGGGGTGAGGTCCCACCAAGATCTTTTTCAAGGCTTGAGCAGCTCAGCATCGAGATTTACGAGCGTGCCTCGAACGGTACTTTCCCCAACAGTCGGCCTGGCTTCCGCACGCCGTGATTTGCCTGAGCTGCAGGACGGTGGGGCCTCGATGGCCGCTGGTTTGCCGCGCTTGACTCCAGCGCCGTTCCGGTGAGCGCCACTAATTCTGGCGGAAAGCGCGCGGTGTCGGAGCTGAGCGTGCGGTGCAATAACGCTTGGCACCGCGGATCTCATCGAGGCTAATCCGTGACTTGAAACTGCGTCTTCTTTGGTTTAAGCTGGCTTCACGCCTTTAGCAGTGAGATGACGCATGGCGACCACGCTGCCCTGGCAGGCCCGCCTGCGTAACGCACTCCGGAATTAACCTTTGATGCCCGTCACATCATCTTCGTAGTTGATCTGCAAAATGCATGAGCTGGCTTTTTTGAAGCGATAACCCGAGAGCGCTGAACGCCTCAGCGCTCCCCAACAGCACAAGAACTGCACGCGATCACGGACGAAAGCGCGATCGAAATAATCCCGATAGGATTGCGTTTCATCAAGCCCGTGGCTTCGCCACTGCGCGAACGTTGAATCGTCAAATCGGTGAACGGCAATGCGATGGAGCGCTGTAACGACCGGAGCGACATCGCACAGGTCGTACCTCGCCTTATTTCGTCGTTCGTCATTAGTGCTTCTGCCGTCATTCATGACGGCATCTCACGCTGCGTTTTGCGATGAAATCCTAGTGGCGTGCAGCTACGAAGGGCCAGCGGGTTTCAGCTACGCTGATGGCCTTCGCAGTTCCTTCCTGTAGAAAGATTTAACGGAATCGGACCGTCAGCCTCGCCAGTGAACGAATCATGCACTTCCGGGTTTGGACCTGTTCCGAATTTCGTCCGGCGCCCTGCGCCACAATGCCGCCGTGTCCTAGTGATGATCATGCGCGTCGCGAGCCGCAGTGCCGACGCTCGGACACATCGTGGCGACAACTTCACCACCGCCGTCATCATGCGTCCCAGCATGCGCAATCAGGTTTCAGGCGCGAGCTGATCCACTACCGCGGTCGCCAGTTGGATCGAGTCCCGAGGTCGGCTCATCGCTTAGGCGGCCATAATCCGGGTCGAGCGCAAGCGCGCGCAAGTCCCCACCGCGCTTTTCATCCCCCGCTGACCTCGTCCTGGCCTGAGGCCCGGTCGGGAATACCAGGTTCAGCCCAACGCATCTAAGTTTTGCTTACCACGATTTCCTCAATTTCGTCGACGGATTTGTCGGTGGCGCTGCAGCAGCTTTGGCAACGCGTAACGTTCTCGCCCACGGTCAGCGAGGCGGAGTAACGCGCCGAGTTGGAACAGCATCCCGAAACGCGAAGCCGTGACACGCGCCCAAGCTTCGCGCTCCGCCATAGCTCCGTGGATGCGTCTTCGCCAAAAGCTGCACGCAACCCGAGGTCGGTTTCATGGAACCGATCATGCGCCGCGAGCAGAGTGCTGGCCACAGCCGCTGCCGCTCCATGATAACGACGATGTCCAAATTCCCGGAAACACCGTAAAGACATGTGAGCGAGCACTGTGCGGTCTCGAATTTTTCGGACCAGATCGCTTACTTCGATGGATCGTCTCTCCGCTGGTGCTCATCGCGCAAGTAAAGAGCATACCAGTTAGCACCGCGTTCATGTCACCAACATCGCCAGCAACGCCTGACGCGACTGAAGCCGTTGTCGCCTGACCAGCGCCTTCCGCGCCGCTCTCTGGACATTCAACTCCGGCGTTGCACGCGATTGTGATAATCAGCCACGCAAACACGACGCTTTGATCATTCCAGAATATAAATCCCAAGGCTCAGCGCTTCGGCGCGCGCAGCACATAGCCGGCGGTGTTGAAATCGAGCGCAAAACGGCAGACTGCCCAGCCGCCCAGGATGCCGATGTAATTTCCAAAGATAGTTAGCGCCGGTAGCATCACCATCATCGCCACGAAGCGCGGTACCGACAAGATATTGAACGGGATTAATTGCCATCACTTCGAGGCGCTTCGATCTCTTCCGACACTTTCATTGTCCCCAGTTCCGGCTGCCACGGCAGAGCAGCCGCGGCCGATTACGATTACCGCGATCAGGACCGGACCCATTTCGCGTAAAAGGGTAAGCATGACCAGGTCAGGGAATGCTACGTTCCGCGCCGAGGCTCGAGAGAATGAGCGGCTTGCATGGCGAGCGTCACACCTACGCTGAATGCCGTCAGCGCCACCATAGGTGTCGCGCGCACGCCGATAATACCTGATTTGCCTGAAGATCGGCGCGATCTCAGAAAATTGCCCGGTAAACGGCGCAATCAAAATCCAGTAGAGCAAGCTCAGATTGCTGGAGATAGTTTTCACTTGCCGTTCGAGCGCGCAGAATGACAAGGTCTACGCGCCTGACAAAAGCTGAAGAGTTCGTACGCTGATTGGAGTTGTCGGCTAACACTTAGTCTAAAACGCGATGGCTCAAAGCGAAATCGACGGCGATCCGCGCACTATTAAGTTCCAAGCCGCGACCTGTTGGATGGCCTGAGCGGCGAAAACGGCTCGACGATGTCGGTTCTGTTTGGCCTGTAGCTGACGATGTGAAGCGTGCGCCACCGTCGATGTCGACGGATGTACCGGGCGAATGGTCTATCGCTCCGGGCAGCGATCCTCCCGCGTTCTGATGTTTTTTCACGGTGGCGGCTATTGCTCCGGTTCAATCGTCAGTCATCGCCGCCTGGTGACAGAGGCGGGTCGCGCCGCTGGAGTTCGCACACTCGCTATTGCCTATCGATTGGCTCCGGAGCATCCGTTCCCCTGCAGCGCACGACGATGTACTGACGGCATGGCGTTTTCTGCGGGACCAGAAGTATTCCTGCTGCCCACATCGCTGATTGGTGGCGACAGCGCCGGCGCGGGTCTCCACATTAGCGTTGATCGGCCGGCTGCGCGATGCACAGGAGAAGCTGCCGGGTTGCGCCTGGTTAATCTCGTCGCCATGGACGGATTTGACGATGTCGGGCCCGGCACTTTCAAGCAGGGATGCCGTCGATCCGCTCATTCACAAGGAGTATCTGTATTGAATTGGCCGACGCTTATCTGCCAGCGGGAATGGATCGGAAGGACCCGCGTGTTTCTCCTCTTTACGCGGATCTCAAGGGCTTTCCTCCAGTAATAATTCCAGGTGGGCTCAGCCGAGACGTTGCTTGACGATGCTACTTCGCTTCGCGGATGTCGCCAGGTGCAGCCGATGTCCGCGTGACTCTGGAAATCTGGCCGCAGATGATCCATGCATGGCCTTTATGGAATGCCCGCCTTGAGCCCGGCCGCCCGCGCTCGCCAGCGCCGGCGCATTTATCCGGCAACATCTTTGAGGCCACCCGCGGCACTGGCAGACTCGAGCAGCTGCAACAACCCTTGGTTGCGAAAATCGCCGGATTGTCGCCAGAAGAGCGATCGACCACGTTGTTTTTGTCATTCTGAGCGGAGCGAAGCGGACTCGAAGAATCTCACTTTGCGTCCATGTTGTCGTCTCCGAAAATCAGAGATGCTTCGACTTCGCTCAGCATGACAGCTTGGCCGGTTTTGGGAGACTAACAGGCGAATGAGTTGCATCCGTCCTTCAGATCAAACCGCGCTTGCGAAATTCGCCGAGATTGCCGCCGGAAGAACGTTCGACCAGATCGATCGTGAATTTCAGCAGGCACACTTCCCAGGCGTCATCCACACCGTGAATGACTGCGCTGAGCGATTCGCTTTGCGCTCTCGACCCGGCGTTTGGTGCGATTGATCACTGTGTCGATTGAATCGCGGAGCGTCTGTTCGCTTAGCATCGGTTTTGCGGAATTGAAAGCCGTAACGAAGCACCGCGATGTTCCGGGCGTGCTCGCGCAGTTGATCCGACGTAACGCTCCGCTTTTTCTCCGAATCCTTCCAAGCAACAGCCGGCAATAATGTTCCGGCGTGAGAATTTGCGGACGCTCCGCGTGGATTTTCCCATTGCGAATCCGGACCTGATCGACGCGATCCATCAACTCCGAGATCGAGATAAAAATTGAAACTGGTGCTGCCGAAGGTCGCGATCTGTCGCTCCGGAGCAACGATCACATGGGTGTTTTCAATGGCGTAATCGAAATCGTCTCTGGTCATGATGGAGCGAACTAAATTTAGTGTGTCAGGCGACCTCTTTCAAAACGGTGACCAACAGACAAATCCAATGACGAAATCCGAATGACCAATGACGAGGCCGAGTGAAGAGAATACGAATGAGAATTAACGAGCGAAGACGAAACACGCCTGACCGTTGTTCGTCATTCTTCGCCATTCGGGTCTTGAGCTTGCTTCTGCTGGCCCTGTGGCGGTTGAAAAAGCGAGAGATATTGGCCGTAGCCTTCTTCTTTCAGCTTCTCGACAGGAATAAAACGCAGCGCGGCTGAGTTCACGCAGAAACGTTCGCCGGTCGGTGCGGGACCATCATCGAACACGTGACCGAGATGCGAATCGCTCGTTTTTGCTCGAACCTCAGTGCGTTCCATTCCATGAGAAGAATCCCGCTTTTCCACCACCTTGTCAGGCGATATCGGCTTGGTGAAACTGGGCCAGCCAGTGCCGCTGTCGAATTTATCCAGCGAGCTGAAGAGCGGCTCGCCGGTGATAAGATCGACGTAAATTCCTGGCCTTATGATTGTCCCAGTAGGCGTTGTGAAACGGAGTTTCCGTGCCGCATTCACGCGTCACGCTGATACTGGTCTTTGGTCAATTGTCTTCGCAATTCGGCATCGCTGGGCACTGGCTTTGGTTGGATTCATTTTCTCAGCTCTTTTTCTGCGTTTGAGCATAGCCAAACAAAATCGAGCCGGCAATCACAACGATCGCGCCAAGCAAGCCAAACCACAGACGTCTTATGCGACCCATGATGTGAGCGTATTAAATGCGTGCTTTTCATCCCTGATTTGTCGCTCCCTTTAGCGGTTAACCATTTCACGTACTCCAACATGATATACGGCAAATGGATCACGTTGAGCGCGATTTCCTTAAATTAATTCGCAAACCAACTAGAAAATGGCTGGGCCTTCGTCTGTCGTCGGCCATTTTTCCGATCAATCCGGCCGCCCGGCTTCGGGGACGCGAATGTAGCGACGCAGCGCAATCAACCCGATCGGCGCGACCGATGCCGCCAGAGCAAAGATAAGCCACATCGTTCCGGAGTGCCGCGGACCGTGTTCCGGAACAGAACGCGGCCAGCAACCATCCGCCGGCTCCGACAAGGAGTTTGCCAACGAGGAACGGAAGATACGCGAGCGAGCCGCACGACGCTTCCTGGCCTTTCGGAGCAATCGCGGCGGCATACTCGTACACTCGCGGCGAGTAGAACGCTTCGCCGATCGAGAAGACGATCAGATACAGCGCAGTCATGATGTAGTAAGGGTGAATGCTCCCGTGCACTCCGAGGTAGCCGTGCCCGAGCCATTGTCCGATCACGCTGTTGGCGGCAGGCATGAAACCATTCCGTCGGCAGCGCCATGATGAATACTCCAGCGGCACAGATCGCTCCGCCGATCACCACCATTCGATAAGCTGCAAACTTTTGCGTCAGCGCGCCTACGATCGGCACGAGCAAGATGATGACGATCGCGTTGATTGCGGAAAGCTTCCCGACAGGAGCGTTGCAGCCGAGCTCGCGAATGCCGAACTTCGGAAACACGTAGTCCATCTGCAGAAAGATGGCTTTGAGAAATCCGATGAAGAGAAAGAAAGCAAGCAGCCGGTAAAAGCCGGATTGACCGATCAGTCGCCGGAAAAGATGCGCGGTGTCGATCGCGCTTTGCCGCACCGTCTGTCCAGATACCGCTCCAGAAACGCGGGCGCGTCTCGCGATCGCGGGACGATTCGATCAATCACCGGGCCGCCGTTTGTTGCTTCCGCTCCTCGGCGCATAAAATAAATGACCGGAAACAGCACGATCTCGAATGCCAGGCTGACCATGAACAGCTGCTGATATGCAGGTTGGCTCAAATCCGAAGAGACTGACATGCAAGTTCAGCTGGCGGACGTAGTCGAATATCCAGCCGGCGGCGACATAGCCGACGTTCATCACCATGTAGATGATCGAGAACGAGATCGACCGCTGCGCGATCGTGGAGTAGCGCCGCGTCGCCGCCAGCAGCACCGGCGTGCCGAGCGCTTCGCCGACTGCCAGCGGAAGAACCCCGCAGGCGAGCGCCAACGATGGGATCGTGGTAACGACCATCACGCTGCGAGCGACGGTGCAGATGGCGACACCGAGGAAGAAAGTGCGGCGCAATCCGATCGCATCCGTGATCGAGCCGGCGAGCAACGTGAAGACGGTCATTGCCGGCGCCCAGACCCAGCCGACCAGTGCTCCCGCCGCTTGATCGCTAAAGCCGAGATCCTTCGACAGCCATAGCACCATCGTTTTGTTCGTGACCGAGTAGGCGGTGTAGATGAAGAACTTGATCAGAAACGTGAGCCACAGCTCGCGTTGCGCTCCCTTGAGCACGGTGAACTTCGCAATAAAACCGCGCAGCCCTCCCGCGACGACTGGGAGGAACGGGCTCTTCCGGGACGATTGCTTCTTTGACTGCCTCGCTCACGGCGGTTCGCCAACTAGAGCATGTCATTCGCGAGCGAAGTGCGCGGAATACTCGCAGCGCGTCCCTGTGTCGACGCCACGCGGGATCGCTCGTACTTCAATCAAGGCGTTTACGCAGAGCGAGCTGGCGCGGAGTCGAATGGGCTGTGTGCTCGAAGATGATGAGATGTGCGAGCGGGCGAGCCTGGTCAAACGTCACTACAAATGTTCGCATATGAATGCGCGCCGATCGAACGGCGCGAAATCATTCAGTTGTTCGCCGGTGCCGACAAAACGCGTTGGGATTCCAAGCTCGTCCTGGATTGCGACGACGATGCCGCCTTTGCCGCTGCCGTCGAGCTTGGTGACGATAACACCGGTCAGTCCAATGGCGCTTTGGAATTCGCGCGCCTGGCTGAGCGCGTTGCCGCCAGTCGTCGCATCGACCACGAGCAACGTTTCATGCGGTGCGTCCGGGTCGTGCTTGCAAGAGTGCGTTTCACCTTTTCAAGTTCTGCCATCAGATTCTTCTTCGTGTGCATGCGGCCGGCAGTATCGCACAGCAGAAATTCAATCTTGCCCTTGACAGCTGCCTGATACGCTTCGTAACAAAGCGCGGCCGGGTCGGCGTTGTATTGTCCCTTGATCATTTCAACACCCAGCCTTGTTGCCCAAATGCCAAGCTGCTCGATCGCCGCGGCGCGAAAAGTGTCTGCCGCCGCCAGCAAGACGCTATGGCCATCTTTCTGAAGATAACGAGCCAGCTTCGCTGTCGATGTAGTCTTACCAGTACCGTTTACGCCCAGCAGCAGGATGACATTTGGTTTGCCGGCCAGAGGCCGGATGGCGGCAGAGTCTGCTGGTAAAACGCGCGCAATTTCCTGGCGCACAACTTTCACAACATCATTTATTCCCATTAACGACCAGGCCTCCCGTTCCTGCAGTGTTTTGATGATGCGAGTGGTCATCGGCACACCGAGGTCCGCGCGAATGAGCGATTCCTCGAGCTCGTCCCAGTCGATGGGTTTACCGGCGAAATGTTGGGCCAGAGATTGAAGAAATTTCATTTCGTGAATCGAGACTCTAATCGTGTATCGATGTAGCGCTTTAACGGGTCACGAATCTCGTTTGATCACCGGTCTCGCGCGCGGGCCGGTCCAAGTCTTTTCTTACGCGATCGAGAATACCGTTGACGAAACGGCCTGATTCGCCGCCACCGTACGTTTTTGCCAGCTCAATCGCTTCATTAATCGAGACCACTGGCGGTATGTCGTCGCGGTAAAGCATCTCGTAGATCGCCAGGCGGAGGACATTGCGATCAACCGCCGAGATACGGCGAAATTCATAGTTCTCGCAGTACCGCCGAATTCGTTCGTCGATTTCCGGTAGATGCGCGACCATTCCCTCGATAAGCGGCTGTGCAAACTCGCGCACGCGCGGCGTCGCCGGACAGAATTCCCAAAAATCGTCGATCTTTTCCGGTCCCTCGCCGCGCTGGAGATCGCGCCAGAAATGGTATTGGACCGCCGCTTCGCGTGCTCGCCGTCTTTTGCCCATAAATTACTTCCCGCGAAGTTTCGACATGGCGCTGGCGATTTCCACTGCCGCGCGCGCGGCCTCGGTGCCGCGATTAATTGTATTTTCAAGACAGCGCTCGCGTGCCTGACGTCTGTTATCGAAACTGAGCACCACATTGATCACTGGAACACCATAATCAACCGCAATGCGTTGAAGCGCATCAGTCACGGAACGGCTGAGATTTTTCGCGTGGTCTGTTTCTCCACGCATGATTACGCCGCAGGCGATAATCGCATCGGCTTTTTCTTTCGCGCCAACTCGCGCACCACCACAGGAATTTCGAACGATCCCGGCACGCGATGGATCGAAATCGCCGCACCGGGCGCAAGCTCACGCAGCTCTTCGCGTAGCATGATCAACCAGGCCCTGCACGTATTGCGCATTAAACTGGCTCGCGACGATTTGGAATGTGCGTTTGCCCTTCTCAACTCGCGGGCGCCGCGGCGCGTTGGTCGACATTCGTTCAATCCGCAGTCGGCAATCCGCAACCGCAATCACAGCAGATGCCCCAGCTTCGTTTTTTTGTCTCGAGATATTTTGCGTTGTGCGGATTGGCTTCGCTGCGGATCGGCACCTGCTCCACCATTTCCAGGCCGTAACCTTCGAGTCCGACGACCTTCTTCGGATTGTTGGTCAGAAAACGGAACTGACGCACTCCGAGATCGAAAAGGATTTGCGCGCCGAGTCCGTAATCTCGCAGATCGCTGGGATACCCGAGCCTGGCATTTGCTTCGACCGTGTCGAGTCCTTCCTCCTGCAATTTGTACGCGTGAATTTTTGCCGCGAGCCCAATACCGCGTCCTTCCTGGCGCATATAGACCAGGACGCCGCTCCCTTCCTCCTGAATTTGCCGAAGCGCCGCATGTAATTGATTTCCACAGTCGCACCTGCGTGAACTGAACACGTCGCCAGTGAGGCATTGACTGTGCACTCGCACCAGCGTCGGCTTGTTTTTATCGATTTTGCCTTTGACCAGGGCGAGGTGGTGCTGGCCGTCGAGCTTCGAGCGATATAGATGCAAATCGAAATCGCCGTAGTCAGTCGGCAATTTCACGATTTGCTCCAGCTCCACCAGTTTTTCGCGAACGCGCCGATGCGCGATCAAACTTTGGATCGTGCAGATGCGCAGGCCATGCTTCTTGCGGAATTCCATCAACTCCGGCAGCCGCGCCATGGTGCCGTCATCGTGCAGAATCTCGCAAAGCACTCCCGCCGGTTGCAGCCCAGCCATTCCTGCCAGATCCACGGCGGCCTCGGTGTGACCGGCCCGTCGCAGCACGCCTCCGTCCTTCGCGCGCAACGGAAATACGTGCCCCGGCTGGCTGAGATCGTCGGGAGACGATTTCGGGTTTGCGATTGCCAGGATGGTTGTCGCCCGGTCATAAGCGCTGATACCGGTGGTCACACCGCGCGCGGCATCCACCGAAACGGTAAAATCGGTGTTATGTTTCTCGCGGTTCTGCGCAACCATGCGCTGCAAGCCGAGTTGCTCCGCGCGCTCGTTTGAAATGGGCGCGCAAATCAAGCCGCGCCCATGGGTAGCCATGAAGTTAATCGCTTCGGGCGTCACCTTTTCGGCGGCCATCACCAGGTCGCCTTCGTTCTCGCGGTCGGCATCGTCGGTCACAATGACAATGCGGCCCTTGGCGATGTCAGCTTACCACATCGTCAATAGCGCCGAACTGAAATGTCTCGCTCCGTCTCTGGCGATCATCGAGATTAATACCATTACGTCCGCTCCCGCTCTGAGCAACTGTTAGTCGTTGCGCGTTGAACCTTTGACCCATTCAAGCGGAAACGAAACGCTAGGATTGCGCAAAGGACGAAAAAAGAAAATGCTAGCGAACTGGATAGCTCATGTTGGACAAGTCAGAGAAGATTTTCGTTGCCGGTCATCGCGGCATGGTCGGCAGTGCGATCGTTCGCCGGCTCGAATCGGAGGGTTTCTCAAACCTGCTGGTTCGCGACAGACCCAAACTCGATCTCAGCGATGAATCTGCAGTCGCGAAGTTTTTTGCCGACGAAAAAGCCAGCTGTCGTCATTCTCGCGGCGGCAAAAGTCGGCGGCATCAAGGCAAACAACGATTATCCGGTCGAGTTTCTGCTCGAGAATTTGCGGATCCAGAACAACGTCATTCGTTCGGCCTACGAGAACGGCGCACGCAAACTTCTCTTCCTTGGAAGCTCGTGTATTTACCCGAAGCTCGCGCCGCAGCCGATCCCGGAAACAGCGTTGCTGAGCTGGACCGCTGGAACCAACCAACGAAGCTTACGCGATTGCGAAGATTGCCGGGATCAAGCTTTGCCAGGCGTACGCTCGCGAACATGGCGCGAATTTCGTTTCAGTTGATGCCGACGAATCTATTACGGTCCCAACGACAATTTCGATTTGGAAACATCACACGTCGTGGCTGCGCTCTTGCGCAAAGCGCACGAAGCTAAGACGCGGAAACGATCGAGAGCTGATCGTGTGGGGGTCCGGAAAGCCGCGCCGCGAATTCCTGCATGTAGACGACCTCGCATCGGCCTGTTTGTTGCTGTTGGAGCAATATGATTCACCGGAAATCATCAATGTCGGGTGCGGCGAGGACATCTCGATTCGCGAACTGGCGGAGTTGATCTGCGACGTGGTTGGTTTCGACGGCGAACTTGCCTGGGATACAAACAAACCCGATGGCACACCGCGAAAACTTTTGGACGTCACCAAGCTGCGGACCCTCGGGTGGAAGCCGTCGATCCCTTTGCGGGACGGTATCGCCCAGACCTATGAATGGTTTCTTGCGAACTACGCGCAGGTAATGCTGTCACAAAGCATGAGACTTAAATACGGCCCAGGATGACCCATTGGAAGCTTTGAACCTCATAGCTCCGCGTTGACCCCGAAAGCTTTCGGGGTTGACTGCGAGCGGTGATGAAAAATCTGCGCATCGGTGTTGTTGGGGTTGGTCATATCGGGAGCAACCATGCGCGGCTGTATGCGGAGATCCCGTCGGCCGAGTTCACGGCGGTGTATGATGTAGATCCTTTCAGGAGCCGCACCATCGGACGCAAAGTTCGGCGCGACGCCGGCCAAATCGCTCGATGAATTTATTGAGATGGTCGATGCCGCTTCCGTGGCGACGCCGACCAATACGCACTATGCGATTAGCGCGCTCGCTGCTTGCGAAAGGCAAACATGTCCTGGTCGAGAAACCGATCACCGACAACACCGCGCACGCTACCGAGCTGGCAGAGTTAGCCACGCGTAGCGGTCTCATTTTGCAAGTCGGCCACGTGGAACGTTTCAATCCGGTCTTAGGTGCACTCGAAACGCATCTGACCCATCCCAGGTTCATTGAAGCGCATCGGCTCTCGCCTTACTCCGAACGCAGCACCGATATCGGTGTCGTCCTCGATCTGATGATCCATGATCTGGAAGTCATTTTGCACTTTGTGCGTTCGCCGCTTTGGAGCATCGACGCAGTAGGCGTGCCGGTCCTTAGCCGGAGCGAAGACATTGCCAATGCGCGGCTGCATTTTGAAGACGGTTGCGTGGCAAATGTTACCTCGAGCCGTATCAGTCCCGAGCGGCTCCGCAAGATTCGAATCTTTCAAGAGGACGCATATCTCTCGCTCGATTACCAAAATCAAAGCGGCGAGATCTATCGACGGGTTGGGGGACGCATCACGCGCGACAGAGTCGATATTGAACGTGAGGAACCGCTTAAGCTTCAGCTCGCTTCGTTCATCGAATGCGCGAGCACGGGGCGCGAGCCGCGCGTTTCGGGTTCTCAAGCGACCGCGGCGCTGAAGTTGGCAGTCGAAATAACGAAGCGAATCGCGCCCAGTGGGTAAGACGATCGCAGCTTACCAATTCAACTGTAGCGGCAGGCTGTGTCGCCTGCGTGGAGTATTGACTTTGCAGCCGACGCCGGCTGACCAACTACAGAAGAATCGACCATTTATTTCGTCGCCGGTGAAGTGAGCGCCGACAATCACGGCGCTGCGTTAATGCGTTCCCTGCGCGAGTTGGACGGCGAACTCAATTTTGTCGGGCGCGGCGGCCCGCAAATGCAGAGCAGAGTCGCTGGACGACGCAGATTCAAAAATTGGATCGGCGAGGCGGCAGTCCTCGGTTTATGGGAGGTGCTCAGGAAATATGGTTATTTCCGGAGAACAGTTTCACGAAACGCTCCGTGAAATTCGAGAGAGCAAACCCGACGCAGTCGTCGTTGATTGATTATCCGGGTTTCAATTTGCGTCTCGCGCGCGCACTGCGAAGACAAGCGCGGCAACAGAAGATAATTTACTACATCAGCCCCCAGGTATGGGCTTGGAACCGCGGACGCATCAAGAGAATGGCGCACTTCATCGATCTGGTGCTCTGCATTTTTCCGTTTGAAGTCGATCTCTACAACCAGGCTGGCTTGCGGGCGTTGTTCGTTGGTCATCCCATGATCGAAAGATTATGGACTCGGAAAATCGACACAGAGCGTGATCCGAATTTGATCGGACTTTTCCCGGTAGTCGCTCGCGCGAAGTGCGAAAAATTTTTCCGGTAATGCTGGAAACGGCGCGTCAGCTTCGAAAGCACAACCCGAATTTGCGTTTTGAAGTCGCAGCTGCATCCGAGCAACTCGCGCGGGAGATGAAACGGCAGCGGATCGCAGGGTCTAGATCAATCACAAGATGCGGGAAGCGATTCATAATTAAAATCGACGAAACAGCTGCAATCATGCAGCGCGCATGGGCTGGGATCGTCGCCTCTGGAAGCGCCACGTTGGAAGCTGCTTATTTTCGGTTGCCGTTTGTGCTGATTTATAAGGTGGCGTGGCCGACTTACCTGGCAGCGCGACTCGTGGTGAATGTGAAATATCTTGGCATGCCTAATTTGCTCGCAGACAAGGAAGTGGTTCCTGAATTCATTCAGCACCGCGCAAAACCGAATGCGATTGTCAAAGCCCTGCAGCCGTTGATTGAGAATGCAAATGCCCGCGAGCGGATGATTTCTGAGTTCGATGCGATCGTCCCTCAACTCGGCGATATCGGGGCGAGCGAGAGAGCTGCGCGAGCGATTATTGAAGAGATTGGAAGCGCCGACTTAACTAATCACGCCATGAAAATTTGGGATATTTCACGAACGCTTTCGAATGATCTTGCAGAATGGCCCGGTGACGAGCCGTGTCGTTTTCGATTAACCAGAGAGAAAACGAAGGGCGCAAAGCGTTAATCTGGGCGCGATCAGCATGAGCGTGCACAACGGCACGCACGCTGATGCCACGATTTCATTTCGACACGAATGGCGAATCCATTGAGAAAGCGCCGCTCGAAACTTATCTGGGCCGCGCGACGGTGGTCGATCTTTGCGCAAGCTTTTCTTAGACTCGAAGGAGAAACACCTGATCACCATCGAGGACCTCCGGCCGTCTGCCGAAGACAATAGCGGCGACCTCTCGGCTCCTTGTAAAAACCGGCCGATGGAGTGATTCCACCGTTTTTCCAAAGCAGATTCCTGTGATCGCTGCTGATGTCCCGGCATGGCTGCAGAAAAATGGCGTCAAACTGCTGGGATTGGATCTGCCGTCCGTAGATGAAATCGATTCGAAATCGTTGCAGAACCATCACGCTCTGGCCCAGGCCGGCATCGCCATTGTTGAATCGCTCGACCTGAGCAATGTCGCTTCCGGTATTTATCAGCTCGCGGCGTTGCCTCTAAAAATCGCCGGGGGCGATGGCGCGCCGATGCGCGCAATTCTCTGGCGCGAGTGAATGCAGCTGAACATCGACTCGCTGACTGTCATTCCGAGCGGTAGAATGTCGCGCTGGGAGTCCTCAGACGGAAACCGGAGGTTGACCGATGTAATGAGCGATCAGATGCGACTGAGGATGTCTTCAGCCTTCGCATAAGTTCCGGCTGCAAGCGACTCGCTCGACATGACAACAAGCCTGCTCGAAGACCAGCGCACCGTTTGGGTTGTTGCTGCCATAAGCTTTCTCTTGTTTCTCATCGGCAATTTGCCGTGGCAGCTCGATGACTACGATCAGGCGAAGCAAGCATTCACTTCCTTTGAGATGATCAAGGAAGGTCACTGGTTCTATCAGCAGACTCCACACGAACGCGTGGCAACCAAGCCGCCATTGGTGGGATGGATTTCGGCTGGTCTCTTTGCAATAACCAGGTCATGGGAGATGGCTTGGCGGCTGCCATCGCTGCTTGGCTGCGATTGCGTTGGCGATCTTGTTGTTTCGCGCTGCCAGCTCGGCGTATGGATCAATTGCCGGTCTCGTGGCGCTTAGTGCCTTTGGATTGAATCTGCTGAGTCCGCGCCTGGCGACACTCGTGCGCACGGACATGCCGCTGGCCTTGGTGATCTTTCTCATCGGCCTGCTGATCTGGCAAAAAATCCAGAGGCAGCACGAATGGACATCTGCGCGACCGAGTTTACCTCTTCGCACTACTAACCGTCTCAATGTTAATCAAAGGCCCGATTGTTTACGCCTTTTTGCTTCCCGGGATTCTCATTGTTTGAGTTGTGGCGCAGGCGACACGCCAGCGCGCTGTAGCCGGGGTCGCTGAGCCGGCCAGCGTCCACGATCGCAAATGAGTGCGAGCGCCTGGTCTGGCTGGTGGCCATGGATCGCATCGCTGGCTGTCTTTTGTTATGGGTTAGCGGCGGCATCTTGTTTCAGCCCGGCTTCTTTAATGAAGTGGTCATGCGCGAATTTTTGGGACGTTTTGGCGAAACAATTCATCGACCCCAGCCGCTTTATTTTTATCTGCCGCATCTGCTTCACAAATTTGCTCCGTGGAGCATCCTGCTCATCGCGATTGCAATTTTCGATCTGGCGTCGCGCCGATGGAGAATCAGGCACGGCATTTCGCGAGATGTCGCCGGATACTGTCTGGCTGCTTTGCTGGAGTCTCGGCGGCTTGATCGTGATGTCACTGATTCCGTCCAAGCGCGTCGATAGAATCTTTCCGGTTATCCCGCCGCTTTGTTTGCTTTTGGCGGCACAGATTGGGAGCTCGATGGTCCTGTAGCCACGGCTCGCGTGTTCCGACGACCGTTCTGGATTCGGATCTGACCGGCCATCCGCCTTCGCCTGGCTACGGCGAGACTGAGCAGGCCGGTGGCTACAGAAAATTGTGCGACGCATATCTATCGATGGACCGCTGTCGCGCTTAATCGTGTCGATCTCTGTTTACTGGCGGCTACGTAACCTGGAAGGTAATTGCCGGGCTATCGCGATCATCGTGACGCGCTGGCTATCTTCGGGCGGGACGTTCGTCGCGAAGCAGAAGCGCGTCGCTGGCGTTATGAGGTCGTTTCTCCCAAGGACGAAGGGCTCCTGCTCTATTTGCAAAAAAATGCATTACATTGAGCCAGATCGACGCGGTCGCTGAATGGAACGCTGGAAATCTCGGGGCGCTTGTAGCCTCTACCGAGAAAGCTAGAGGTCTTATGCCACAGCTTCGAGGCGCTACTCACTCTCTCAGTTGAAATTGAGCGAGCGAACGAAAGAGCAGGGGACAGGTTACGTCTTGATTACGCGTTGAGCTACCCAAGGCTCCACGCTAGCCCTTCTTACTAGCCTTGTTGTGACCAGATGTGGCGTTTGTCGACCTAGTGGATTAATACGCTGACTGTCTTGGCGTGGTTAAGTGCGGCTCAACGTAAAGACGCCGCCCAGGAGCTGATCATCGATGAGCCGCCAGCGATGACCCGCAGCCGGTTGTATCGGCAGCCAGCAACACCTCACCTGGACGCAACACAAACGTCTCGCCGTCGCGAGGTCGTGAATTCGAGGTGTGCCCCGATAGAGTGATCAACATTACCGCACCTGTGGTGCGGTGTGCCAATCGAGGGCTGAAACCAGCTGGGGTTCTCGAAGTGGACTGCGGTCGCCTGTTGAACGATGCCAGGCAGAATCGTGTTGTATTCAACGTGTGAACGGCCATCGGCCCCAGTCTTCAGGTGGACGTCAATGAATCATCTCGGCGGTCATTCTGTCATAAGTGTGCAAAGAATGCTACGCCGGTTTCGTCTGATTACTCTGTTAGTCGTCCAACACGGATTATTGCTGAATGAGTTTGACTTTTCGCGTGCTGTCCGACAAAAGGCGATCATGAACGCACGATTGATTACTCCCGTAGCCGGCATCCCGCCCCATCGATTGGTTTCACAACAACGCCTGTGCCTACCGCAGCTCTGATAACTCACTCATCGTTTCCAGCAGGGAAAACTTTGTCATCGCGATTGATTACGACTCTGGAAACATTAAGTGGATTCTGGGCGACCCGACAAAGCACTGGTATGAGTTCCCGTCGCTGCGTGCATTCTCCCTCACCCTCGCCCCGGACACATTACCGCCGATCGGCCAGCATGCTGTGTCCATGCCGGGTGATCAATTGCTCCTCTTCGATGACGGGACCGGCAGCAATTTCCAGCAACCTCCGGGAGAAACACGCACCTACAGCGCCCCTCGCAAATATCAGATCGATCTCGGTGCTTTTGAGGCGACTGAGACCTGGCATTATTACCCTGACCCGAGCGTCTATAGCCCGTTCTGCAGTAGCGTGTATGAAGATGCGCCGGATAACTACGTCATCGATTACACGCTTGGCGGCCCCTTATATCTATACCGGCATCGTTGGTCTCGATGTTCTGGGTAACGTGGCGTTTAACTATCAATACGACGAACTGAATTTTTGTGGAACAGCTTGGAACGCGATTCAGATCCATTGGGAAAACCTGAGCCTAGAATAACGCGCTCTGTCGCTGCTAATCGCCTCGCTGAAGCCAAACGTAGCGTTTTCCGTTCCAGTAGATCAGCGCGCTGGTCGCCTCGCTCTTGCTCACAAGAAGCGCATCGCCACGTAGCTTCAGTGACACTTGTCCACTAGCCATTCGGTCCTTTGAGTAGATCTCCCAGAAATCCATCCACTCGAAGTCATCACTGCCATTGCCGATGGCAGTCCCTGCGCCGAGAACGGTTTACCTTGTCGGTCGCACCGTTGATGATCGCAATCCCAACCTTCCCTGTAGAGCGTTGCTTCACTGAGACAGCGACGTCGATCTCGTAAATCGCGGCAAGCAGCCACCGGGATTGGGCGGCAAATCATTCACGCACTGGCACAAGATCAGTCGGAACCCTCAAGCGAGGGTGAACCAAACCCGGACAACGACTAACGCTTTTGTAGCCACGGCCCTGCGCCATGTCCCAAGTGTGAAGACTGCGCTAAAGTGGACCGGCCGGTGGCTACAACACATGTTAAATCAAAGCGTTGTTTGGTTCCCTATTATTCTGCAGTTATCACTACTTTGCCTCGAGCATGCCCTTGTTCCAGATATTCGATAGCCTGCGGAAGCTCGCTTAACTTGTAACGCTTGTCGATAACGGGCGTCACCTTGCCTGACTGCATGAGATCTGCCAGGAATGGTCAGGTCCTTTTGGTTCAGTTCCGCCAACATCATGCCCATCTGTCTGGCTGACGAATTTGGATAAAAACATCGCTTTGAACGCTTGGGTGAGTCACCGGCCCGAGCCATCGGTTCTCGCTCGCTCCTCCGCCTCCGATCAACACGTAGATGCCATTCGGTTTTAAGACACGTCTGAATTCTGATAACGAATGGTTCGCAACGTTGTCCAGAATCAACGTCGTAACGCTGGTCACTTTTGGTGAAATCCTCTTTCGTGTAATCAATCACGTGATCTGCGCCCAAGGATCGGACCATGTCCAGGTTTCGGGTGCTGCACACGCCGGTCACTTCTGCGCCGTATGATTTCGCGATCTGCACTGCAAACGTTCCCACGCCTCCGGACGCGCCATTGATCAAGACCTTCTGTCCCGGCTGGACCTTTCCTTTGTCGCGAAGGCCCTGTAATGCGGTGATTGCCCGCAATAGGACCAGAAGCCGCTTGCTCAAATGTTATGTTGGCCGGCTTCAACGCCACAGCTCGAGCCTCGCGGACGCACACATACTCAGCGAAAGCCCCTGTGCGTCCGCCGAATACTTCGTCACCTGGTTTGAATTGCGTGACGTTCTTGCCGACGACCTCAACTGTCCCTGCAAAATCAACGCCCAGTCGCGTATCCGTTGGTTTGCGAAGACCTACTCCCAGTGCACGCATGATGTATGGCGTACCTTCAATAAAGTGCCAATCAAGCGGGTTAACCGGAAGCCGCGCGAACTTTTACAAGCAGTTGATCGTCTGCAGGAGCAGGTCTTTCAATTTCCTGTAACTTGAGATTAGGTAAACCGTAGTCGCAGTACTCAATAGCTTTCATGGGATTCGTAGGAACTGCAGCGTACGCTTGCAATCGTTGCTCGAAGTCCAGTAGGCCAAGCTAAATCCCCAAAGGATCAGAGCAAATGCACGATTATGCTCGCAGTCCACTTTAGTATGCGTTTCCATCGTTTGCGTGGGCGCTGTGCTTTTTGAGTTCCTCGTTCATAATGCTTTCCTCATCTCCTTCTTTGTTGATTACACCTTTATTGTTACTCAACAGTGATTACGACTTTCCTCGGGCGTGCCCTTGTTCCAGATACTGGAGCGCCGCTGGGACGTCCACTCAACTTGTAGGTCCTATCGATGACCGGTGTCATCTTTCCGGACTGCATGAGATCGGCCAGAAGTAGTCATGTCCGCTTTGTTGAAATGCGGCAATGTAGGCGATGAACTTTTCGGCTGACGAACCGTGACCGCACATACGCATTGAGCTCACCAGCCAAACGCATTCCCATGCCGTCGTGCCATCCTGCTCCGCCGACCCCGGCCATGACGCAGATGCCATTTGGATTCAAAATGCGCCGGCGCTCGGAGAACGAATGGTTCCCAATCAGGTCGAAGATCAGATCGTAACGCTGCGCACCGTTTGTGAAATCTTCTTTGGTGTAATCAATGACGTGATCTGCGCCGATTGATCGGACAAGATCGACATTGCGCGTGCTGCATACGCCGGTCACCTCGGTCCCGAACGATTTCGCGATCTGCACCGCGAACGTGCCGACGCCGCCCGACGCGCCGTTGATCAAGACCTTTTGCCCCGGCTGAATTTTTCCCTTGTCGCGAAGACCCTGCAGCGCGGTGATCGCCGCCACCGGGACAGCAGCGGCTTGCTCAAATGTCATGTTGGCCGGTTTCAGCACGACTGCTCGATCGGCCAGAACACAAACGTACTCGGCGATGGCGCCGTTTCTTCCGCCGAATACCTCGTCGCCCGGTTTGAATTGCGTAACGTTTTTGCCAACTGCTTCAACTGTCTCCCGCATAGTCGACACCCAGCCGAGTGTCTTTTGGTTTGCGCATTCCGAAGATGCGGGCGTAACAGCCACAGGCCGCGGATGGTCAGGTCGAGTGGATTTACGGAAGCCGCGCGAACTCTGACCAAAATCTGATTGTCAGTTCGGAGCCGGCTTTTCAACGTCTGCCAGCGTGAGAACCTCAGGTCCACCATATTCGCAATGAAGGATAGCTTTCATCGGATTGGTCGGAGCGCCGGTGTTGCGATCGCATTCGTTAGTCGATCTCCAGTAAGCGATGAACCCGATCAGGAAACGCCAATACTAACGCGAACAAAATCGCGCGCGTAGTCCACTTTAGTATTCGTCTTATTTTCATCGTGCCTAACGAGGCTTGCTCCTTCTATCGTTGAACGTTCACGCCCATCACTGTTCGCTTGAGATACCGTCGTTCGCTTCATCTCGTGCATTGTTAGATTTTGTTGTCCTGTTTCACAGTGATTACTACTTTCCTCGTGCGTGCCCTTCATTGAGATACCGAAGACCTTCAGGAGCTTCGCCTAATTTGTAACGCCGATCGATGACCGGCGTTATCCTTCCGGTCTGAATGAGGTCGGCCAGCAGGATGAGATCCTGCTTGCTGGATTTGGGTACGTGACTGGGCGAACTTTTGATCGGTGAATGATGACAATGCGCGCGCTGTGAAAAGATTACCAACGATGCGTCCGGATGGCCTGACCTTGTTTTACCCCGGCTCCGCCCATGCCGGCCAAAACGCAGATGCCTTTGGGAGTTAGCACGCGACGGCGTTCGGTGAAGGAATGGTTGCAAACGTTATCGAAGATCACGTCGTAACGCTGGTCGCTCTTGGTGAAATCCTCTTTTGTGTAATCGATGACGTGGTCGGCGCCAATTGATCGGACAAGATCGACATTCCGTGTGCTGCAAACAGCCGTCACCTCTGCGCCAAGAGATTTGGCGATTTGCACGGCAAAGGTTCCTACACCGCCGGTCGCGCCGTTGATCAACACCTTCTGCCCCGGCTGAATCTTTCCCTCGCGCAGGCCCTGCAGCGCGGTAAGTCCGGCCAACGGGAGAGAGGCGGCTTGCTCAAACGAGACGTTCGGCGGCTTCGCGGCCAATGCTCGCTCGGAGTACATGCATACTCGGCCAGAGCGCCGCGACAGATGCCGAACACTTCGTCACCTGGTTTGAATTGCGTCACGCTTTTGCCGACGGCTTCCACCTGGCCGGCGACGTCCTGCCCAAGGCGCGTGTCTCTTGGTTTGCGCAACCCGAAGATCAAGCGACCAAGCCACGAATCGCGGATCACGTACGAATCAAACGCTTGAGTGAAGACGCCTGAACTTTGATCAAGACCTGGTTCTCATTCGGAACCGGCTTTTCAACGTTCTCGAGCTTGACGACATCCGGCGAGCCGTATTCGCAATAACGTATGGCTTTCATGGGATCAGTTGGAGTAGCGGCGTTGCGATTGCAGTCATTCGTCGACGTCCAGTAGGCAGTGAACACCCAAAGGGTTAGAGCGAGCAGAATAATGCTCGCGATCCACTTTAGGATGCGTCTTAGTTTCACAAATTTAGAGAAAGGCCGGTAACCGCAGTGAAAGGGATTTGCCCGGAGCCGGCGTCGATGCACTCAGCTTCGCTGTCGTTTCCCGACTTGAGGCCTTTGAACAAAAGCCAAAAGCCGAGCCCGATTTCGTAGATGCCCATCGGAACCATGTAGGTCAGTCCGAGTGCCGCCAGGCAGAGAAGATCATGATCCCCAAAGTAACAAGCGCGAACACCAGCGACGAAAAGATTCCCCAAACCGCCAATGCTTTGGGAACGTAGCGCGACTTGAGCAGCAAGTAGGCGAATACGGTTGATCCCAAACCAAGAAGTATGAATCCGACGTTCATCGCGAGCCCCTGAACCGCCCAGTGCCAGCGTTGCCAGAGAGTTCAGCTGGTTTACCGAGAAGGTCTTCAGGTAGTCGGCTCCACTCAATAGCCTAAGCACAACGAGGGAATTGATTGTTGCGACGCAGAGAATGGCATTCTCTGCGAGTCGAAAGAGAACGCCTAGTAGGGCCAGGTTTTTGTTAACAGGCCTAAGCAAAATATAAAGGGCCCAGATGAGCGCGATGACCAAAATGTAAGTGATAAGGTCTCCGGCAATGGAGAGGCGAAACAACCGCTCGGCGCCGATGATGTTTTGCGCCGTCTTTGCGGCGTCTCCACGAACGATCAGTTGATCTCGCACGTACTGTCCAAAATCCCAGTTGCCATCTGAACGAGGTAAAGCAGTCCTACAATTCTGGCAGCAGTGCGTTGTGCCGGTTCGATCACAGAATACGTGCTGCGTGACTCGTCATTTATCATTAGCATCTCTCGCTCAGGGACGGTATATGTCGCTTCCTTAGGCGTCTGCGTAAATGGGCGGTGCCACGGGACCAATTTGGGGAGCCGACACCTTGGCGCCTTTGATCAGAAGCCACAGCATGATTGCGAGCTCACCGAACAAGACCGGCTGCGAATAGAGAAATGCCTTGTCGTTGTAAGCCGGGAAGAAAAATCCAATCACACTGAGAAAGACATAGCCGAAACAGTTAATCATTAGCCAAACGCCAATCCACCGCGGCAGAAATCCGGAACGAAAGACGAGCAGACCAAACGGAAAGAGCCACACGCCCCAAAAGATTTCGTCGATAGAAATTCCCTGGCCATGCAGATCGGAGGAAGAACATGGCCAAAGCATCTCGTTGTGGCTTGTCGAAGACGCTGAGAAATTCGCCACCACGAAAAAGAATTAGCGCCGCGATGTTATTGAGAGTGTTGAGGAAACCGACTGCGGCCGAAACCAAAACGAACGCCGACCATCAGTGCAGCCCACGTTTTGTTCACGTCGCTGAGCAAGCGATATAGCGCGATGCCGAGACAGATGAAAATTACGCTGACCGACGAGATCGCCGAAGATCGACAATCGAAACATCGTTTCGTGCGCCAAAATATTGTCGGCGGTCGCGGCGGCGTTGCCGCGCACGATCAGTTTGCCCGGAACGTAGAGCATGCTGAACGGCGCGGTGATTACCATCGATGAGATAAATCGCGCCGGCGATCCGCGCGGCCTTGTCAGTAGGGTGCATGGACTTGTCTCCTGGTCTAGCGACCATGTTGTCTTTGGTTTCCATTTAAATAAGCCATTAGTCGCAGTGTGTGACTACCCGCTTCCTACTTGTTAGCCGGAAGCAGTCCCAACTGTTTCATCATTGAAAGTTGATCAAACGCAGACCATTCCTCCTTGATCTTGCCATCAGCGATTCGCCAGATAGTTATCCCAGCCAGTTCCGCCTTTTTGCCGGTTGCGGGCAACCCGTTGCCTGTGCCGGTATTTAGTGCCGCGAGCGATCCAGTAGATCGTGACCAAATCGTCTTCGGCGATCAACTTCTCAGGGACGACGACAACGTCGGGAAACGCCGCATGCCAACCTCTTCAGTGCTGCCTGGTCTTCTTCCAAGCTGGCGTTGGAATGGATGCCCGTGGTTGATGAAATCCTTGGCGTAAAGTTCGCGTCGGCGAGTTCAAATCGTCCCTGGCTGAGGATCTCTTCGAATGCACGTCTCGCGATCGCCTTGTTTTGTTCCTGCAAAGACGAGGCAAAGAGCGACCCCGCCATCAATAACGAACAAGCGCCTACCGTTCTGATTAGTCTCATGAGTTGTCTTTGGGTAGTTGGTTGGATCCATGTGTGCGAGTTAAATAGGACCTCGATAGCGGCGTTGTCGCACTGCTATCGCCACAAATGCAGCGGCGAACGCCAGTCCGACCCAGAGACCCGGCGTAGCCAGGTATCTTCCGGGTGTGAGTTGAACCAGTGAATCAATTGAGACGCCGTGATGCGGTTGGAAGGCGAAAGCTGCGTCGCCGGCGCCGACCAGGCGATTTTTCAGCATCGACGCAAAGTGCGAAGTGTCGAACGCAAGCTTTTTCAAGAATGCCGATGGCGAGGAACGGCAATACCGCCCAGAGAAACGTCGCGCGCCGCGCCCATCCGGAAATCAGGAGTGCCCAACCGTAGATCGGCGCATGCCAGAGCGCGATTACGATCAAGCTATACAGGAGTATCAACGATTGTTGGAACAAGTTGAAGTTTGTCCACGTCGTTCCCGCAAGACCGCTCGGGAGTAAAGCAGCGCTACTGATCAGCATCATTACGAATTGCGTCGCAACGATGACCAAAAAGATGATTAGCGGCAGAATCACTCAGCGGAATAATCGCCTTCGAGAGGACAGTTGTGAGATCCGAAACCGGAAGCGACTTCCAGAAAAGGATGCTGCGATCGCGGCGTTCGCCGTGCAACGCGTCGAGACAATAGAAAACGCCAATAACAAATGCCGTCAGGATGATAATCATCGCAGCGATGTCGCATCGGCAACTCAATCGCGGCTCGCCGATGGGCTGGATCAAGCAACATTGCTAACCGCCGGCGACCTGGCAGATGAAACGAGCCGACAAAAGAACCGAACAACACGACCGCGGCGACAATCAGTGGAGCCACGTAGATCGACCGGTTCTCCCATAACTCGCGCCGCACTGACCAATGGAAAGGCCGCGTAGAAGAGTTTTGATAGGCAGGGCCGGTGGAGCTGTAGCCGGGGTCGCTGGCCCCGGCAGACTCAAGTGCAGTATCCGATGAATTATTCATTTAGTTAGCTCCTCCTGGCGCACCGTAGTCACACGACTGAGGGATTGAGCTGGCTGTGTTTCGCCGGCGTTATTACTCATCACGGCTACGAATAAGTCGGCGATGCTGGGTCTGCGCACTTCGCCAAGGGCAGCAAGTCGGTCGCGGTCCACATGATCGAATAGCAGAACGCTGCGACCGAAGACCGGACGCTCGTGAATCGGCTTGAGCGCGCGCGCTGCCGCGACATGCTCGGGATTCACCATCACTTCCAGATAGCGCGAGTCGAATTCTTCCATGCTGCACTGGAGCACGATCCGGCCGCGGTTGATGAACATGAGATCGGTGAGAACGTCCTGGACTCTCTTCCACCTGGTGCGTTGTTACGACGATGGTGCGGCTGCGATCGAAGTAGTCGTTCAGCAGCGAGTCGTAGAACTGTTTGCGATACAGGATGTCGAGGCCAAGCGTCGGCTCGTCCAGCACAAGCAATTTCGCGTCGATAGCCATCGACCAGCGCGAGGTGCAGCTGCGCCACCATGCCTTTCGACAATTCTCTTACCTTGCTCGTGCGCTTGATCGCAGTCTTTGCCGAGAAAACCTTCTGCCTTCGCGCGATCGAATCGCGGATGCACACCGGCGACGTAGTCGAGCAACTGCGATAACGCGAATCCAACGCGGGAGCACGGCGACATCAGCAATGAAAGAGACGTCTTGCATGAGCTGATCGCGCTCGGTCCATGGGTCGCGCCCGCAGCACCTTTAATTCGCCCTCATATGAAGTGAGCCCGAGAATCGCATTGAGCGCGGTTGTCTTGCCCGCGCCGTTGGGACCGACGAGTCCGAGGATGCGCCCTTCTTCAACACGCAAATCGATGCCGTCGAGCGCGACAGTTGTGCCGAAAGTTTTGCGGAGGCCGAGCGCTTGTATCGTTGCCATGGCGTTAACGACTTTCCTTTCTGTTTGAGTTGCGAGCTGCAGCGTCGAGCAATTCTTTGGATTTAGTCCAAGCCGCTGAATGGTTGCGTGCACCCTGGGCCAATGCTCGGAAAGAAATTTCTGACGCTCGCCCTTGAGCAATGATTTGTGCGCGCCCTCCTTGACGAACATGCCGAGGCCGCGCCTCTTTCTCGACCAAGTCTTCGTCGACCAGTTCTTGATAGGCCTTTAGAACGGTGAGGGGATTAACGCGATATTCGGCGGCCACGTTGCGCACCGAGGGCAGGGATCGCCTTCTTTGAGCACGTCGTCGAGTATCATATGCACCATGCGGTCGCGAAGCTGACGATAGATCGGCTCATTATCATTCCATTCACGATTCATCCTGTGCTCCAAACGCCCTTGGGAAAACGCCTGCGAAATTCGGATCGAGTCCCGGTTTGCTCCTCATATGGTGATATAGTTAACTATAACACTAGATCACGTGCAAGCTTTTTTAATTTTTTTAGCCCCGATTTTATGCGGGTCGGAAACGGAACTTTCACTCCTCCTCTCTCCCTTCGAAAAGGGAGAGTCGACCCAACACGCGCGTATGTCGTGTACTTCTCGCAAACAGCCTGGTCGTTGCGACGGCTGGCGGCTCGCTTACCTCTCGCCTCAGAAAGGGAAGAGGATGAAGGTGAGGGGTTCGAGCGAGTGTGCACCTCGATCCGACGCTCAAATAGCGTCAGCGAATGGGCACCGGTCTCATTTTGCCAAGGCCTGACGCGGTGAATAGTCCGTCAAATACAAGGTGCGATCCTGCATCTCCCCAACGAGCGGTCCGTTAACTTCGCCCGTCTCCTTCTTGATCTTAATCCATTCCTGATCCTGCAAGAATTTCTTCCAGCGATCGGTCATCGTTTCCTTGTCGGGCCATTCAAGCAGATAAACGAATTCGGTTCGATTGTCTTTTTAGATTCCCAGGTGGCAACTATCTTGAAGTCGTATTTCGCCATGATCCGCATGGCGTGATCCCGAAACCGGTCGTGAAACGCTTTTTTATTGTTATCAAATATTTCGTAGATTCGTAGCTGATGAATCACACTTTGTTGTTCGCCGGAGCTCGCCAATGAACGCTGCGGGCGAATGATACCGACCGTCAGTATCGCGATTGAGGCAGTTAGTACTCTGTATTTCTGCGCTGTAAGACCAGAGATCATAGGTTCTCCTCCTTAACGTTGGTTGCATTTACCGTTTCAATCTTCGGGCGTCGGGCCTTGGCGTTCCGCTCGTTAGTGCTGGTAACCCAGGCTTAACCGTCGCTAATAGAAGTGACTTCTGGCTTCCATCGATGGGTTAGATGGTTTTCGTGTCAGACTCCTTTTCACTCGATCCTTTATCGTCTGGCGGCGTGTGGGATACCAAAAGGCGGCGAGCTTTCTTGCGCTTGCTAGAAGCCATAGGGCTAGAAAAACACGGGCGACAGCGTGGACCATCGCGCCACTAAGCGCAATTCCAGTAGTAGGCCGATACAGTCCCGTCATGATGTCGAACGCACTCATCACCCAATCGGCGGCGCGCAGCAGCTCCCAGATTCCGAAAAGTCTGCACCCCACGGCGAACCAGTCTATGATGTGCTGTCTATTCGTTAGGTTTACCATCTAACTACAATTCGACGAAAGCTTGCCTCGCCTATTTTTGCGTTCACTCAAACGCCGCGGCAATCCTTTTAATCTTACCAAACGGACTGCGTCTCGCGTACGCGTAACGCATAGGCCGCTTCGCACGCGTGGCGCTTTCTTTTACGTCCGCATCAACCGCTTGAGCCACTCAACTAGACTGTGGAGAATACCCTGGGTCGACTTGCCGCCCTCTGCCCGACCCTCCCGGCTCGCACGCGGCCGAATCGGCGGCCCACCATGCCATGTAGGCGGTGAAAAAGGTGAGGTGGGGAGTCGGGGTTCTGCACGTCGCCGTCGCCGCCGAAGTCCAAATTGAACGGCGCGCGTGTGATCGTCAGGTGTAGATGGTTCGGGTTTCCGTCCGTCGGTAAGAGATTCTCAGTGAACTGCACCCCCAGACCAGCGGGGTCCGGCGTCTCGTCTTCTCGTGCAATGACCAGACGCGCACACGCACTGGGCGCGCCGGCGGCCAGACATCGACCTCCAGCGAGCCCTCGGCGAACACCGGGGACGCGACGATCTTCGTCACGACCGCCGGGACACCCCCGTCAGCGCGCGCCAGTTCGAGGTCAGACGTAGTGGCCTGTTCCACGTTGATCCCAGCATCGGCGCAAAGTCGCTGTATTGTAGATACGAGCTAGCGAGAAGACTGGCGGGATGAAGTTCGGCATGCCAATCGGGATGGCCGCAATCGATGATCCACCGTCCGCGCGCGAGGATGCGATCGCCGGCTTCGGGTCGATAGCCGACAGGATAGCAACCATTGTTCGCCTTTCGACGCCGAGCGCGCCGCCAAGATCTATTACCTGGTTACCTTTCCGATACTCACTGGCGTGTTTCGACTGACAGTCGCCGCCGTCGCGATCGTTCAAGGTTGATCTCATCGCGCGCGAGCAGGTGGCGGTAGTTCGGATCGGTCACGACATTAAGTTCCCAATCGGCGCAGAGCTGGCCCTGGATCCGCGGTGGAAAGGTCGGGGCAATTCTGGACGGCTTCGTTGTGCGTCATGACATCGGTGTGCACGCCCATGTAATGGCCATCGGGCATGCCGTTGTGGTCGCCGCTGTAATCGCCGCCGGAAAGGAAAGAGTTGCTGACGGTTCCTTCGGCGTTGAGGAAATTCCTGTTCTGGACGGGGTTCCATTCGGCCAGTGTCGAAGTCGACACAGCCGTCAGAAATGGAAGGCTCGTGTTTTTATATGCCAATCGCAGACAGCGCCGGATTGTGCGATTTCGGAGTCCGGTTGATCAGGGAGCGGGAAATTCGTCAGGTTCGACGGTGTCCATTGACCGGGCGGAACGCGGGACGGCGTGCAGACGCCCATCCAATGCGGCGCGCTTGTTCGCCAGGAATTTCCCGCGCCGGAACAGTAGCCGGGAAGGAATGTGGGAAGCCATTTGGTGGCATCGCGATTGAGTGCCTCCAAGTCGAAGAAACTAATTTGCGCGCGCGGCAAGTCCCACGGCCGGGCCTCGCCAACTTTTGCGGCGCGCTGTCGAAGGCGAGATCGGCTGGATACCAGAGCGGCGCGGTGGTGGGCGTGAAGGCGAAGTAGATGCAGCCGTCGTTGTGCATCTCGGCAGAGTTCAGAGGGCGATTGCTTTTCGTGGTGCGTTCTCCGCGATGCCCATCCTGGAAGAGTTGGAAATGTTTTGATGCCGGTGCCCTGCGCGTCTTTGGTTATCGGCAAACTGACGGGAACTTCCGCGGCGTCAGTTAACAGCTCCGCGACACGCTCGAGTTCCGGGACCGCCGGCGCGACCGGCGTGTTGCTGAAGCTAACGGCTTTCTTGCAATCTTCGAGATGAGCCGCATGACGATCGATGATGATAAAGACAGTTGTCTTGTCGTCGTTAACGCACTGGTTGTTGATGCCGTCGTCGTGATTCCAATAGCCGTTGTCGCCGATGCCTCCATCATCGACGTAGCCGAGCGCGAGATGTCCGGCTTTGCGGAATGATGAAAGACGGACCGATCCAGTGCAGGATCGACTTCGGGATTGTTGTCGCCGGTGACGCCGACAATCTGCACGGTGCCGTAGTATTGTGAATCGAGCTTGCCGCTGCCATCATCGGGATTCACGTAACGTTTCCACGTGCGAGCCGAAGCCGCCGCTTTGCACGCAACCGCCTGCGTCCAACGTGACGACATCGCCGGGATTAAAAGTGATGGCGGGATAATCGGTGAGACTGCGATCAACCGAAGGGATAATCGATCTTCCACATTTCGTGGCCGGGCGGCGACTCCGTGCAGGTGATGATGTCCGCGCCGTTGGGGTAGTGATCGACCTGCCCCGGCAAGAAACGCGGCGGCGGTGGTGAGTACAACGGGTCGGCGAAAGCGACGCGCGGACAAAGGACGCACGTGAGCACCAAACCAGGGACTAAGCGTGAGGAAGGTCCGTCGTAACCTCCTCTTCCGCCGATTTCGCTTGATTATGGAATTTGCTTTTTCACGGTAAGTTAGAGGCGAAGGACTTGCGCGGGGAATGTCCTCCGCCTGATTCAGATCCGTTTGATCATGGCCTTTTTATCGAAACCCGCACGAGTGTGTCTCAGTTAGGCAGCACCTCAATTTTTATATAAGGCTTGGCCTAACAAGCGGCTAGATCGTTTTGTTTGGACTGGCAAGCGAGAGTTAACAGTAGAGCGCGCCTTTCAGCCCGTTTGATCAGTGTTGCCGAACCAGCCCAGCCGTCTGATTTCGGATGCGCTTCCATTTGGGTCGCCTGTGGTGTGGGCGATGCGAGCCGCCGCTGCTGAACTTGGTCGTTAGTCCTACGACGACTGTTGAACAGTAGCTTTAAAAACCTGTCTATTAAGCATTAACATCAACACGGAGGCGTCATAATGAAGAAAGCAATTGTCACCCTTGCCTGCTGCGCACTGATTGCGCCGCTGGCATTTGCGCAGCATCAGAAACAAACAACAACTACCACAGAACCAGTAACGGTAACGGGAACGGTCGTCAAAATGACGACTGAGGAAGGCGCGGCCGCCAGTTATCAGCCCGCCAAAACGCTCGTCGTTCGCGCGGACAGCTCAAATAATCCTGGCAGCTATGTTCTCAAAGGCCCTGGTCACGTTGTGAACAAGGCGGGCGAAGTCATCCAAACCGCGATCAAACCCGGTGCTCGCGTGCGTGTTTATTACGCAAACATGGGCGATTCACGCGTGGTTGATCACGTGGTCGTTTTAGACTGAGTCTGCGCGGCAGGGGATATTGAGCGCGCGGGGCGATTGAGGTCAATCGCCCCCAGCAGCCTTGTTTATTTCGGCGCGGGCGAGGCGGCGACAATCGAGGCATTACGATTTTACGAGCCTCATCGAATGCTCCAACAGACCAACCGCTTTGTTTCCCTCTCGCACGGGCCTATTCAACCGAGCGCTTCCATTATCTTCTGGTAGCGCGGGTGGCTGCGCACTGGATCCAATCAACTCGGAATCATACTTGGAACAATTCACTTTTTCGTGACCGGAGGTTCGGGAGGCATCGCTCGAGTAAACTCGGAGAGCCGCGTCGTGATATCGCCTTAACCTCGAATTGCTGCATGCCGACCGCGTTTACTACGCTGGGAAATTCCACCAGCATACCGTCGCCGGTCAGCTTCACAATCCGTCCCTGATGCTGCGTAATCTTGCCATCCACAAACCGGCTCTGCACGGTTTTCAGCGCGTTCTAAAGTCCCGGCCTCGTCAGCACCCATAAGACGGCTGCAGCCGACCACATCGGCGGCAAGGATGGCGCTCAAGCGACGTTCCATGTCAGCGGAAACACAAACAACCCTACCATTTAGCAGCGTCGCTTGCATCACAGAATCTCCAAAGGAGCTTATAGGACCTCAGTGTGTCAGGCGTGGCCTCATAGGCTTGCGGCTATCGGCTCCACGCACTGCTTGAGAACAACAGTTTTTCGGGAACTTGATTCCGTTGTTACTGTAACCGTAGAATCGAAATGGAGCTTGGAAGGCGTGTTTCCTTCCCGCGCGGTTTTAAGGTGACCGCGCGTCACGAAACACGCTGCGAATGTGGTTGGAGTTGGGGCTGTCTCGCAACCGTGGATCGCGAAGGGCGAACGATCTGGATTGTTGATTCACACCGCGATACTGGCAGGAGGTTTGTCGTTCGGTCAGATGAAAAGCTGGCGGCATTTCTTGAACTTGAGAGGATCGCGCACGAATTAGCGGTTTCCGCGCTCCTTGGTGATGACGTTCCGGGAACGCCCCCTAGCTCGAAATACTCATCCAGAACTTTCTAATTCGGCGCGGCTTGAACGCCGTTTTCCGATAGATTTCTGAAAACCGCTGTGACTGAACCAAATCGTATTGTGTCACCCTCGTTCAACTCAGCATCAGTGACAAAAGCGCCATTGATCTGTGTTCCCTTCGTTGAATTTAAATCCTTCAGCGGAGTAAGAGGCGCCGGTTCTCAGAAGCACGGCATGGTGCGCTGACACCGTCGGATGATCAATGACTATCTGGTTCGATGGGAACGGCCAATCATGACAATGTCGCAACTGAACTGGGACATCATAAGACCAACTCCTTCGCAATTCAGAATCAGGCGAGCCATCTTACCTTCAATCTAATGTTATCGGCAGGAAGCTCCCAACCCGCCGGTGATCAGGTCGAGGCGCACCCAAAAAGCGCCTCTTTGGACCAGTGAAAAATCTGGTTTGATTATGAACATATGCAATTGGGCTGGCGGATGATTTTTCTGACCAGACAGAATCCTACAGCCGTAGCATCCTGCGGCGTTCAAGGCACAATGTGATAGACGTGCTGCAATCGTTCACCGCATATCGACAGTTTAGCGTCAAGGGGCTACGAAACACGAAACAAAACTACTCTTTCAGAGTTTAATGGGACGATTACAAAAGCGAAAGCGCCGCGGGATGAACGCCCGGCTGAGTTTCAATACTGCCCGCGAGCTTGGCTTTCGCGGGAGCCTCGACGAATGGGAGCGCCTCATGGAGCGGTTGCAAGGCGGTGAACACAAGATCCGAGTATCTTGCCACTCCGGGCAGCGTGTAATCATAGGATTTTGTCTGATTAGACAATCATCCGTCAGTCCGATTGTATCTGTTCATCAATCAAACCAGACTTTCCGGCCCACACTCCATAGGTATGCCAAGGCGCTTTATGGTTGTGCCTTGAGCTAATGAGCGGCGGGCTGGAGCTCCCGCCGCTCTTCCTTTCGGGTGACCCGGGATGTGAAGGTAACATGGCTCGCTTGATTCTGAATTGCGAAGGAGTTGGTCTTGTAATGCGTCGAGTTGGGTCGCGACATTGTCATGATTGGCCGTTCTCCATCGAACCAGATAGTCATTGATCATCCGACGGTATCAGCGCATCACGCCGTGCTTCTGAGAACCGGCGACTCCTATTCGCTGAAGGATTTAAATTCAACGAACGGGACACAGGTCAATGGCGATTTCGTCACTGATGCTGAGTTGAAGGATGGTGACACAATCCGATTTGGTTCCGTCATAGCGGTTTTTGCAGGAGCGTACCGCAAACCTTGTTCAAGCCACGGGATTAGAAAGTTCTGGATGAGTATTTCGGGCAAAGGCGCACAGCCGATTGCGTTCGCGATGGCGTCAGCATCCTTAAACTTGGTGTGAGCCGCAACGGCGATTTCAAAAAAAAGCCTTGTGGATGAGGTGCCATTCGGGTATGCACTCCAATAAGGCAGCAAGCGAACGTTGGCACAACTGATTGATCGACAGAGGTTGGTCGGGAAATTTTGAGCGGGCGAGATTGTCTCGCCGGTAGGAAGCATTGCCAGTAAGTTGTCGGGGACTAAATCTGGTAACGCCCGATGCGCGTCATCGCCGCCCGCTCAAATTTCTTTTATACCATCAAAGTGTAAAAACGCAACGCACTGGCCCAAGAGCGTACTCCCGTAGTTAGATTCGTGTTGCATTGCCGCTCCGGCTGGGGTGCTTTAATTCGTCACTTCGTTCTACGGAAATGGCGGAACGAAGTTCGCTCAACGTTGTCCGATCCTGCCGCCGCAATCGAACCGCGGGTGGGGAAAAGAAAATCTGCAAAATAGCCGCCTCCGGTGCTCTTTGAGAGCGAGCCGCGAATGTTGGCAGACGTGGTCGGACACAGGTGAATTACAGAATAAACACCAATGTCGTCGCTCCCAATCTTAAACTGCGAAGAACATTCAAAAACGTGAGGTCGCTATTGCTCAGCTCCTGACGCACGTCGCGTGACGTGATCGGAACGACAATGCCCAGCATTAAAGGCGTTGTGATCGGTGGCGATTTCAACACAAATCACGACCAGGAGATGTTCGCGGCGGAAAGAACACTCGATTCCCTCGCTGATGCTGGATACCAGAACGGTTTTGAAGGATTACCCTTATCGGAACGAGTAACTCACCCAGGGACTCACGGCTTTCCGGATGCCACCTTTGACTTCATATTTGCGAAGGGCCTAACGGCGTCGCAGCCCACCGTCACTCGGACCGAATGCATCGGATCATTGGCCCGTGACGCGCAGTTTCCATCTGCACTAAGTCTTTGACTACTGCTCGCGAAAATCGCCCACTGATTTGGCTATGCAGACCGTGGCATCGGATCTCGTTTAACGACGCGGATTATCGCCCGGCGCGATTGCGACCACGAGTGCTACTTCGCGTACGCGGCTGCGTAGCGGATTGCGTCGGGCCCTCGCATACCAGATTGGGCCATATGGAAGCCGATCGCTGATTAGATCAAAGCCGTCCTGATTCTTGCGGGACAGACCTCGTAAACGTCTTGGGCGGAGGGGATGTTTCCCGACCGTTTGCATCCCCACAAAGCTTATTCGCCAAGAATACTTTCACAGAAGTTCCAATATTTTTCATAAGACTAATTCCGTCTATTGTTTTGGCCTTCTCTGCTTTGGATTCCATTGATTTACTGCAGGAAATCCGGCAGCGATGTTATGCGGAGAAATGCAGAAGTGTGTGGAAGACTCCCGATCTCTACTTTCAATTCCGAAACGGCGGCAATCACTCGCTGAAGGAAATTGTCGACGCTTCTTGCCGATCTTCAGTCTTCACGGAGTTTTGTTTCAGCGTTCAATGCTCTCGCGGCGCAAGCTTAGGCGCCCAGCGAACTGACAGATCGACAGGACGACGCTGAATGCAAAGACGGCATACACGAGGACTTCGAGGATGCCACGGCCTTTTTCTTCGGAGCGGACTAACATAGCGTAAGCGGATTCGAATTGGTTATTCATAGTAATGATTTGGTTGACACCAACTCTATATGCATCACCCGTGCCATAAGATGGCGGCTATAATAAGTTGCTCATCCAAAAACGATTGTGCGATACCGATCGCGTGAACGGCGGACAGTAGTCGCTCCGTTTTTGGGAATTTATCTGTCTCGTTTTTGGGACGGCCAGTACTCGTTGCCGCCTCGTCTCGCTGTGGCGGGGTGGGTCCAAGACGTCAACGATACGAAAAGCGTTTCGGCCTCAGATCCACAGTCAGGCTCTTTGATGCTCGTGGCCGCGCACTCCGGCGATCTCTCGCTTCCTTAGATTTGAACTTTCGGCGTAACCTCACGCCGGATTTCCTGCAAGTACACGGGTAAACGGCCAGAAATGAGTTCTCAATGACGAGAAGTCACGCGAGGCCAAAACAATGAAAGGGAAACCACCATGCCGCAGATGAGCCAGCGTTTACTCGACGCGATGTCACGGCAGCGCAAATACCAGTTGCGCCACAAGCGTGTCGGATTGTGCTTATGACTGTAGTCGTCCGGTAACTAGTGGCGGGTTGTGGGGGATTGGTGTTTGCTCTCTTATTGGTGGTAGCATTGAGGAAGCGATGATACCCGAATTATATCCACAGCAGAAAGTTGAGTTGCCTGCACATGGGCTAGAGGATGGTCTGTATCGGGTGTGGTATAGAAATGTGTGTGCTGGCTTCGTGATACATAAAGGCGGGCTAACGCATTGCTCGCCTATCCTACGCAGACGCATTAGCTTCTGGATGCAGCACGCCAAACGAATAGGTAATGGTTAGGGAGTCTCCTTGAGCCAAAATCCCCATCCACGAACATTGGCGGACAAGGGCGAAAATCCGTGGATTTGTTGTGACTTCGCCGTTTTTCTGGCTCGCTTAGAGCGTTTTTACCTATGAAAAGAGGCGGGGGCGGGAATCGGAACCCGCGAATAGCGCATCCTACCAAGGTAAAATCAAAAGTCCACACACGTTTACCCTAATACCCAGTCACACACAGTCCATCAACGTCCAGAGATCGGGAGGAAGAGGGGGACTATAGGGGGATAGGTGGGCATCGCGCACTAGTACTCAAATCAAAGCCAGATCAGATCCAGTCCAGTACCAATCTGGATACAGTACTGGAGACACCTGGAACTGGAACAAACATAAACTAAAACTGAGACTAAAACTGAAACTGAATCCCAATCCAGCATCAGATCCAATCTGGGTACTGTGCTGAGACTGATATTAAGCTTGGGACTGACTACCCACTACATCAAATGGACTAATCCGGAACCTGATCCGGGACTGAAACTTATCTTCCCAATGGTACGCGCCCAACCGGCCTGCCCGCCAATCGATTGCGACCAGGAAGCCGATCAACTTTTGGATTACTCAACACCATTAACTAACCGTCTTTCATGGTCTTATCGTGTGACTGTCCCTAAGGCAAATTTGTGTGACTATCAATTTTACTAAGGTAAACACTCTATCTGATACTTCGATTCCAATGGAACCCGATCACACCCGGCCCCATCCGATTGCCTCGATTGCGACCCTCCACAGGCAGTGGACACCCCCGAAACCGCTGGCTTACGAGCCGATCTTCCCGAGCAATAACGCACCCTCCGGCAATTGCTGCAATCGCTTTAGGCCGCGCCTTGGCTCCGTGAACAAATTGTAGAAAAATCTTTACAGCCGACCCGAAAATTTCGATGACGGACTTATGACACCAGAGACCAGAGAGCTTTATCGCGCTGATCAGGCGGGATATTGGGATTGTTCCGGAGCTGAAGGCGCAACATCGGTGACTATTGCGAGCCTTGAAACGCTCTTCGGCCACTGTTGAAGACTTTATCGCCAAACATCCGAACGAAGAAATTCCGACAATCGAGCAAGCCAGACTCCAACACGCTTCCAATCTGGCTTGGTATGAAGCTAAGGCTGCGTCCTCCCGGGAATTATTCCAGTCAGTGATCGCGATGGCAACGCTACCATCAAATCCCTAATCCTTATCAATGGCGGGGCGGCAGTTGCGCTGCTCGCTTTCATCGGCCATCTGGCAACCAATGCAACAGGCCGTCCAGCCATCCATGGCATCTCTGCCCGCGCCGCTGCAATGGTTTGCCAGATCGGGGTAGGGACAGCAACCTTGTTCGCTGGATTCGTTGCCTTGGCCCAAAAATGCTTTGCGAAGAATATAACGCAGTAGAAGAACCGAAGCGGAAACGACGATTGAAGTTCTGGGCTAATGCGTTCGTATGGATCCCAGTATTCTTTTTGGTGTGTGTTCGTTATCGGCATTCGCTGTTGGTAGTCTGTTCGCATACTGCGTGTTCTCAACGATGTGACGCGAGCGTTTTTCCGTTCATCGTGGAACAGCGTTGCGATGTAGTCGCGTACGGAAACGAGTTGTCCCCTTTACCGGCACTTACCTTGCCGTCGCGAACCAATAGCCTAAGCTACAGCCAACCGATTATCAGCACAATCCGGTAGAATTCCCAGTATCGCTTATCGAACCTGGTGGCTCCGGTAAACATGCACAATCCAAAAAAGCCCATACTATCCAACGCACCCACATTGCCGCGATTCAATCACAAAGCGAGTGTGTGAGGCAGCGTCGATTCGCTCCTCGTTGACCTGACCCCGTTTTGAGACACGGGGAGTTTGTCCGCCACTTGGCGGATTTACTCCTTGGGATCAAAATGAATTTCACTTTTTAATTTGTGCGGGTCACATGATACCGAGTTCGCTTTCCAGACATGCCAGCGTGTAGGCACTTAAGCCGGTGTGGAGTATCCTCTTCGTCATCTCGTCGTTCTTCCGCTGCGATGTCACTGTGAGATCTTTCTATTGAACCACTGTGGGCGGTCGCGCAGTAATTCTTCCAGGTGCGCGAGCGTTGTTTGTCTGTGAGTTTCACATGAGTGTTTTGAGTTGTTCGACGTACTCTTTGTTTCCTCTGAGACAACCAGTCGTTCCCCGCGCTGCGCGGCTTCGAGGGCTGGCTTGATTGACGGTGCGGCGCGACGGCCACAGGTTGCGTGCGGTAGGTTTGGGCCGCAGTGATGCCGTCCATGGCAGTTTATCTCGATAGTTCTCGGCGGCTTTGGCGGCTTTGAGGGCGAGGGCTTTGGCGGTCCTGGCTTCGGCTTCGAGAGCCGCGAGCTTACAATCGCGCACGAGCGCCTGTATTTCAGCCAGGCGCGGATCGTCTGAGAGTGTGATCTTGTTATCATGCAGGGCTTCTGACCTTCGATGCGTTCAGCGCGACCACTGTTCTGCGGCGCGGCGCGAGCGGCGATGGTCCCTTTGGGATGGCGAAGCGTTTGGCCTAGTTGTCCGGAGGCTCCATCCGGCAACGAAAAGTCGGCGAAGCTCGTCCCAGGTCTGTTTATTCAATCGTCGCATGGGTGTGTCACTTTGTTCTGATCGCGCGGGTCGCGTTAGGATCACGAGATATTTTGAGTGCCTCGCTCTCCAGAACTTCGACCAACGCAGAAGTCGGCTTGGCTTGTGGCAGTGCGAAGTTATCCTGCGTGGTGATAGCACCTGCCGGTTATTAGGCTCTGCTCATGTTCAAGCGAACAGGTAAACTCGCCTGGGGCAAAGTGCAACGGCCTTCGCGTGACAATCATCGAAATCAGACCGCACGAAACGGCTGGCAGGTGTCGAGGCTCCCGGTGTTCAGCCCGTGTTCTTGAACCAGGAGCAAGCAATCGACTACGCCACTGGCCGTGCGTGGTTTCGCTCTGGCGAGATTCGCATTCTGGATTAAACGGGGTCATCGCAGGCGTTATTCCTTTTAGTGAGACAGATCGAAGATTGTGATGCGACGACATTCGCAGCAAGAATGGTAATGTCGCGAACTTCCTTGATCGGAGCCTCGGCGAGACAGCAATATCAGATTCTCACCGTAGCCTGATTACAACCGATCCCTTTTTGCCCCAAACAGCGTCATCTAATCTGGTGGTGGGGTACCCGGCGCTTAACGTTTGATGAGAATTTTATGCAGCATATAGAGGAGAGCACACTGAAAGGCGACTTTCTCCAACAATGAGCAGCGTAAACAGATTTTGCCCAAAGTTTGGAGCGGAAATCCTCGCATTAATGCGGCCGTTTGCCCCAACCGCGGATAGGCGATAGCGTTAGCTTTTCCCAAAGGGTGAACGCGCAAGACACAGCCCGCCGGTACCGCAAGCCCGATCTCCAGCTGGAGATCGCGCACCTCTTGTTAATCGACGTGGTCGGTTATTCGAAATTACTGGTCAACGAGCAGATTGAGTTGCTGCAGGAATTGAATCAGATCGTGCGAAGCACCGAATGTTTTCGGGCGGCGGAAGCAAGCGGCAAACTCGATCCGAGTGCCGACCGGTGATGGGATGGCGCTACTTTTTCCGCAGCCCGGAGGAGCCCGCGCAATGCGCGCTGGAAATTAGCGAGGCGTTGAAAGATCACCCGCATATTAAATTACGCATGGGTGTTCACAGCGGGCCCGTCAATCAAGTTACCGATGTCAACGACAGGACAAACATCGCCGGAGCGGGAATCAATGTGGCGCAGCGCGTGATGGATTGTGGCGATGCCGGCCACATCCTTTTGTCGAAGCATGTGGCGGATGACTTGGCGGAGTACCGACACTGGCGGCCTTACCTGCACGATCTAGGCGAATGTGAAGTGAAGCACGGGCTGAGGCTGCACCTGGTTAATCTCTACAAAGACAATCTCGGCAATCCACATCTTCCCGAGAAACTCAAGCGAGGAAGAAGATGGAAACAGGCATCTGGCGCTGCGGTTCGTCCAATCAGTGCGCCTCGGTGGCCAAAGCTGTGCTTGCTAGTTGCTTTGCTTGTGTCGGCTGTCGCCTTGGTGATCAGTTCTTTCGATCTTTTTCATCGAGCATTCGCCGACGATCACATCAGAGCGCCTTCCGAAGCGACTTGCTGGTGCTGTGGCGTTTATTCCCGAGAAGAGCATCGCGGTTCTTCCATTTGAAAATTTGAGCGATGAGAAAGAGAACGCTTACTTCGCAGATGGCGTGCAGGATGAAATTCTGACCGACCTGGCCAAGATCGCGGACCTGAAAGTAATCAGCCGCACGTCGGTGATGCAATACAAGAGCGGAGTCGCGCGCAATCTGCGCGAGATTGGCCAGCAACTCGGCGTCGCGCATGTCGTGGAAGGAAGCTGTTCAGCGTTCTGGCAACCGCGTGCGCGTCAACGCGCAGTTGGTCGATGCGCGCACCGACAGACATCTATGGGCGCAGACTTATGACCGCGATCTGCTGGCTGACGTGTTAGCACACGTAACTGAACGAAGTACAC
>ERZ1370068.8553-contig-7396_pt1 | contig 41016 bp, 64 predicted proteins | sample MGYA00561227_ERZ1370068 | MGnify/ENA primary metagenome ERZ1370068 (study PRJEB38410, sample SAMEA6850437) | metagenome | study: Metagenomic assessment of the ecological functions of the soil: analysis of the soil microbiota associated with the... | reverse complement strand
TTACGTATTGCTGAAGTCGAGCGATCGCGAGCTCGACGCGCGGCGCGCCGCGGAGCGCATGATGGCGCGTCAGCCGCGATGGGCCGAGGCGCCGGTGTCGCTGCGCAATCTGCTGGTAGCGCCGCTGGGGCTGAAAACGTCGGGTGCGGGCCTGGTCCGCGCCCAGAGACATGATCGGAATATTTCCGGTCGTGAGCCAAACACCGGATCGCCTCATCGCCGGCTTCAACGATCGCCATCTGGATTTCCGCGTCGTCGTGGACGTGACGGCGCCCGGCGGCGTCAGGCAGGTCACCGCGACGACGCTCGTCGAGCACAACTGGTTCGGCCGGACCTATCTGGCAATCATCATGCCGTTTCATCGGCTGATCGTGCCGGCCGCGCGTCGGGTGGTGGGCTGGGACGCAGGAAGGTCTGCTGAGCGCAATCCGGACGCGCATCGCGATACAGCGATCCTTTGTTTTCCTGCTGACTGGGTCGACTAGCCCTTCGCACTGGCCGCCGTCGTGGCGGGCTTCTCGCACCAGTCGGCACGGCAGCGATCGAGATCGTTCAGGTTCTGCCGCATCTGCTCCAGCGAAAATCCCAGCGCGAAGAACCGCTCGGCGACATCGACGGGCAGGCCGCGGATCAGGCCCTCGCTGCGCAACGCGGCGACTTCGCGCGGCATAGGCTCTGCAGCGCCGCATCGACCGGCCGGATCGTCCGCGAGCGCCGCGCCGCTTCGCAAGGCCGCGGCCGCCGACACGCAGATAGGCGACGATCGCATTGCTGACATCGGACAGCGGCGCGCGCCAGCCGGGCCTGCACATTCGGCCGGCAGCGGCACCACGCTGGCGCGCCCGATCATCACGACGTCGTGGCGCAGCCGCAGGATGGTCCGCAGCAGCGGCCCGGTGTCCGGCCCGACGACAGGTGCGCCGCGCGCTCGCGTTCGGCTTCCGCGCCGGTCGCATTGCAGGCTCGATCAGCGCTGCGCCGATGCCGTCCTGGATGCGGTGCAGGGCGTCGTTGTCGAGCCCGCGCGTCAGGCCCGCCAGCAATTCGGCGAATGCCGCGGCCAGCAGTTCCAAGCAGCCGCGCCGCATTGACGCGGATCTGGCTGATGCGCCCGCGACGGCAGCACCAGGAACGAGACCAGCAAGCCCGGTGACCGCGCCGACGGTGACCTCGATGACGCGATCGATCGCTGGAATCCAGCGGATTGGCGTGGCTGCATGGTCGGGACCAGCAGCACGATCACGGCCGTCACCGTGGCGGCGCTCAGGCTGGGATTGATGGCCGCGATGAAGGCCAGCGGCGCGACCGCCAGCACCAGCAGCGCCAGCAAGTCCGCCTTCGCCGGAATGCGGGATCAGCACCGCGATGGCGCCGCCATAGATCGCGCCGCCGACGGTGCCGAGCATGTAGTCGCGGGTCGCCTTCAGCGACCGGCCGACGCTCATCTGGGTGACGATGAGCGAGGTCAGCACCGCCCATAGCGGCAGCATCAGATGCAGCGCGCTGGCGATCGCGTAGGCCGCGACCGCCGCCACGCGTGACCCTGACCGCGAGCGCCAGTTGCGTCTTGCGGGCCGCGGAGCCGAGCCGAGCATGCGTTTCGGGAAGGCCATCATGCGCCGCGTTCCCGGAATCTGCAGACCGACGCCTGTGCATAGACGACGTCGAGCATAGCTGATGCCCGCGGCCCGGAAGGCGGCTTGAAAGCCAAGATCAGCCCGCCTACCCTGCGCGGCAAAAGCGAGGAAACACGATGGCCAACGAAACCGCAACGCTCGCCGCCTATGTCGCCGACCTGAAATTCGCGGACATCCCGCCGGAGGTGCTGGAGCGCGCCAAGGTGCTGACGCTGGATTTCCTCGGCAGCGCGATCCGGGCGCGGCGCGATGCCAGAATCCACGCCGTCGCTGCTCAAGATGCTGGAAGCGCTGGCGCTCGACGGCAAGGGCGAGTCCACCGTGTTCGGCGACAGCAAGACCTGGACGCCGGCGGTCGCGGCGCTGCTCAACGGCGCGCTCGGCCATTCGCTCGATTTCGACGACACGCATGCGGATTCCTCGCTGCATCCGAGCGCGCCCGTGGTGCCGGCGGCGTTCGCGGTCGGCGAGATGGTCGGCGCTTCCGGCCGCGACGTGCTGACCGCGATCGTGGCCGGCTATGAGGTGTGCTGCCGGCTCGGCAACGCGCTCGATCCGACCTCGCATTATGCGCGCGGCTTTCATCCGACCGCGACCGCGGGAACCTATGGCGCGGCGGCAGCGGCCGGCAAAATTGTTCGGCCTGTCGAAGGACCAGATCATCGCGGCCTTCGGCGTCTCCGGCAGCCAGGCCGCGGGCTCGCTGCAATTTCTGGTCAACGGCGCCTGGAACAAGCGCTATCAGGTCGGCGCCGCCGCGATGAACGGCGTGATCGCCGCCACGCTGGCGCGCAACGATTTCGTCGGCTCGACCAGAATCGGTCGAGGGCAAGCACGGCCTCCTGGTCGGCTACAGCGACAACGCCGCATCCCGACAAGGCTGATCGCCGGCCTCGGCAAGATCTACGAGACGCATGAAGATCGGCGTGAAGCCCTATCCGAGCTGCCGCTATACCCATGCGGCGCTCGATGCGCTGATCGCGATGCGCCGGGAGCACAATCTGACGCCGGACCAGATCAAGCGCGTCGAGATCGGCCTGCACCGCAACGGCATCACGCTGACCGGCGATGCCGCCACCAAGCGGCATCCGACCTCGATCGTCGGCGGCCAGTTCTCGATGTTCTTCACCGGCGCGGTGGCGCTCGACCAGGGCCGCTTCGGCTGGGACGATTACGACCGGCTTGGCGACGCCGCGGTCGATGCGCTCGCCGACAAGTTCGACGTGGTGCAGGACGACCGCCTCGAGATCGGCCGCACCCATCCGTTCGGCGCCCGCGTCTCGCATCACCACCGACGACGGCGTGCATGAGCGGCTCTATGCCGATCCCTCCGGCGAGCCGAATTCGTTCCCGGACGCGCAGGCGATGCAGCAGAAATTCCTGACGCTCGCCCGCCCGGTGCTGAACGGCCGCGCCGACCAGCTCGCCGACGCGATCCTGTCGCTGGAGCGATTCGATCGCGTCGAGAAGGCCACGCAGCTGGGACGGCAGTAGCGACGCCGGCTTCAATTGCCGCGCGCCACTTTCGCCTTGTCGCCGGTTGCCGCGACGACGTCGGCGACAGAGCCCGAACACGCCATCGGCTTCCGGCGGCGCAGTTCGGCGATCGGCCGAGCCGCACGATGACCAGTCGTTCGCTTGGGATGACGATCACATATTGCCCGATCGTGCCCCTTGGCGAAGAAGGCATCGCGCGGCCAGCCGCGCTCGGTGCGGTAGCTCGCGCCAAAGCTGTCGCCGAGATTGGTCCAGAAGCCCGCGCCCATGCCCGACCCAGGCGTTCGGCGTCGGCGAGGCCGAATATTTCACCCAGCCTCCAGGCAGGATGCGCTTTCCGCCGGCCACGCCGTCATTGAGATAGAGCATGGCCGAAGCGCGCCCAGTCGCGCGCGCTTGCCAGCATCTGGCTCGATCCTTCCGCATTGCCTGACGCGTCGAACTCGATGCGTCACGTTGCGCATGCCGAGCGGGTCGAACAATTCCTGCCGCGCGAAGCGCATCATCGTCGGACGCGCGCGCCGCCTGACGCCTGACGGATCACGATGACGCGAGGATGACGGTGTTGCCGTCGTGATAATTCCACGCGCGTGCCCGGCGCGCGTCTCCAGCGGCATGCTTTCGGCATAGGCCGCCATGTCCGATTCCACGAATTTCATCCGGTTGACCGGCTCGAGCGCGGACGCCGAGCGAAGCCTGCAGCGAGCTGCCGAGCGCGAGCCCCGCGGTGTGGCGCAGCAGATGATCGAGCGTGATCGCACGCCTCGGATCGTCGGCGCCTCTGCCACGCCGCGATCGGCACCGGCTCGATCGCAGCTTCAGCGCGCCCTTGCGCACCAGGATGCCGGCGAGCGCCGAGATCACCGACTTGGTGGCGGAGAATCCGAGCAGCGGCGTGTCGATGCCGACGCCGTCGGCATAACGCTTCGGCGACGACGCGGCCGTCCTTCACGACGACGATCGCCCGCGTGTGTGCGCGGCGTCGGCTTGTCCGGCTCGGCGAAGGCGCGATCGAGCGCGGCAGCCAGTTGCGGCGTTTGCGGCGCGACGATGCGAGGGGCCGGCGATGTCGGGCAGCAGCGCCGTCTTTGGCATCGACGGCGGCACCGAGATGTCGGCGACCGCGCCACCGTGATCGAGATAGCAGCCGAGACCTTCGCCGCGGTAGACGGCGTGGCTGCTGGCCCAAGCCGAGACAGCGTCACCGTGACGTCCTTGCGCGCGCGATCGACGCTGGTAGTCCAGCGCCCAGGTGATCAGGCCGGTGCCGGGCATGGCGGCGGTGGTCTCGGTGAACACGCGCGCCGGGTCGAGGCCGGAGACGAAGGTCTCGGTGCAGACGACGTTGGCGACGAAGCCGGTCGCGACCTTCGGCACGTCGCGGGCGCGCGCGGCTGACAGCGCCAGCGCGCTGAGCGCGGTGGTGCTGGCGAGGATGAGGATGAGATTTCGTCGGTTCATGGTGGCCTCCGGCATGACGCATCAGCGCGTGCCGGCCATGATGACGAAACGCGTCCATCGCGGCTCGCCGGATTTGGAAATCGCCTGGCCGAAACCTGGAAGCGTCTCGCCGATTCCGAAAATGATGCAGAAATTACAATGCTATAATAGACTCAGGCCGCCGTTGCGTTGAGCCGGCGGTATTCGGTCGGCGTGACACCGGTGGTGGCCTTGAAGGCGCGGTTGAAGGGCCCGAGCGACTGGAAGCCGGCATCCATCGCGATGGTGATCACGGGCACTTCGGCCTGCGCTCGGATCGGACGAGCGCGGCCTTGGCTTCCTCGATCCGGTGATTGTTGAGGAAGACATTGAAGTTGCGATAGCCGAGCCGCTGGTTGATCAGCCGCCGCAGCCGGTATTCGGGAATCGCCAAGCTTGGTCGCCAGCGTGCCGATGGTGACGTTGTCGTGGCGGTAGATGCGCTCATCCGCCATCAGCCGCATCAGCGCGTCGACCAGCTTTTGATCCGCCGCGCCCTGCTCGCTGCGCCGCGACCGCCTCGGCTCGCGACGTCGGCGCAGGCGCTGCAAACAGTTCCGGCGCCATCGACGCGCATCATCGCATAGCAGATCGCGGCAACGATCACCAGACCAGCACGGCGGTGTTGACGGCATTCGCGACGTCCGACGCGCCACCGCTGGAGATCGCGATCTGCGAGAATCGCGTTCATGCCGCCATAGAACGCCGCGGCGCCGACGATGAAGACCCGGACGCGGCGGCGGCCCTCGACCAGATCGGCCGACCAGGAGGCGATGGTCTGCCCGACCGCCAGCAAGATGAAGCCGAGCACGAGCAGATTGATCGCGATGATGGAAATCGCGCGCGTTGCCGCCAGACGGCGCGATCCACATGCAATTGACGAAGCTGAACGCGGCCACCGCCGCCCAGACCAGCGCATGCCACCAGCGCAGCTTGAAGCGCATCGTCGAACAGCGCGCGCGTGAACAGCCAGAGCACCACGACATTGCCGGTCGACAGCGCGATCAGCGGCGCATGCGCGACCGAAACCGGCGTGGTCGCGCCGATCCGATAGTCACGGCATGCGTGCGCCGCCGAGCCCAGCGCAAAGCGCGATCGCCAGCCGTCCGGCGACGACGTTGCGAAAATCGCGCAACAGCGATGCTGCACAGCACCAGCAGCAGCGCGACCGTGGCGCGCGCGCAAGGCAAGGTCGAGGACAAAAGGCGACATCAATTCGTTCGGCGTGTGCTCGCTGACCAGTCGATCCCATCGGCGCGATTCAACCCATCACATTCAACGAGTCCGATGGCTGAGTAACATCGTCTCGCCCTCCGGATGCGCGCCGAGCCGCCGCGCTACGGCTTGAGAGGCCGTGTTCTCGCGATCGATGCAGTGGACGATCCTCGTCCACTCGAACGTCGCAAACGACCAGTCGATCGCGGCCCGCGCCGCTTCGACGGCATAGCCCTTGCCACGGAATTCGCTGCCACACCCCAGCCGACCTCAAACCCCGGCCAGACCGGCGGATAGAAAGGGCCGACGCGTCCGACGAACGTGCCGCTTGCCTTCTCTTCGACCACGAACATGCCGAAGCCATGCAGCACCCAATGTCCCGCCATGATCGCGGCGTTGCGCCAGCCGGCCATCGGCTCCGTCACAGGCTTGCGGTCCGCCGTGATGAAGCGCGCGCTGAGGGGATCGCCGAGCATCGCTGTGTTCGCGGCAACGTCCGAGGCGCGCCATTGCCGGAGGATGAGACGCTCGGTCTCGATCCCCGGCCAGTCCGGCTGCGGCAGCGTGGCACCCTTCTTCAGCGGCGGCATCATCTGTTTGTCATCCTCCGAGGAGCGTCGCAGGACGCATCTTATAATGCATGCTAGGCTCGCGGCAAAACTCGGAGTGCAGGAAAATGAGCTGGCAACCCTCCAACGATCCCGTGCTCGGCGATCCCAAAACCTGCGACGCGCTCGATCTCATCATCGTGCCGCGCACCCGCGACCTCGGCGATGGCTTTGCGGTGCGGCGCGCGCTGCCGCATGGCAAGCGGCAGATGGTCGGCCCCTTCATCTTCTTCGATCATTTCGGGCCGGTGCAGTTCATGGCCGGCAAGGGCATGGACGTGCGCCCGCATCCGCATATCGGGCTTGCCACCGTCACCTATCTGTTCGACGGCAGCATCATGCACCGCGACAGCGAGGGCAACATCCAGGAGATCCAGCCCGGCGCCATGAACCTGATGACCGCCGGCCGCGGCATCGCGCATTCCGAGCGCACGCCCGACGTGCAGCGCCGCGACGGCCAGAAGATGCTGGGCCTGCAAAGCTGGATCGCGCTGCCGGCCGGCTCGGAGGAGATCGCGCCGTCGTTCCAGCACTACGCCGCCGAGAGCCTGCCGACCGTGAAGGACGGCGGCTTCACCGCGCGCATCATCGCAGGCAGTGGTTTCGGCGTGAAATCGCCGGTCAGCATGGTGTCGCCCTGGTTCTATACCGAGGTGACGGCGCAGGCAGGCGACCAGCGTGCCGCTCGACCCCGATCATGAGGAGCGCGCGATCTATCTGGTCGACGGCGAGGTCGAGATCGCGAACGAGCGCTATGAAGGCCCGCGCCTGCTGATCTTCCGGCCCGGCGACCGCATCACGGTGAAGGCGGTCAAGCCGACGCGGATGATGTTCCTCGGCGGCGACGCGCTGGAAGGCCCGCGGCATATCTGGTGGAATTTCGTCTCCTCCAGCAAGGAGCGGATCGAAGCAGGCCAAACAGGACTGGAAAACCGGCCGTTTTGCCGCATGTTCCGCAGGAACACGAGTTCATTCCGCTGCCGGAGTGAGCTATTCCTCCGCTTTCCATCTGCGCCGCTCGCGCCTCGGCGAGGCGCGCCTTGCTGAAAGCATGACCGAATGAACGCGATGCTCGCCAGCGACCTGCCCCTGCCACGGATCGGGCGCGGCAAGGTGCGCGATATCTATGCCGTCGGCGACGACCGCGTGCTGCTGCTCACCACCGACCGCATCAGCGCCTTCGACGTCGTGATGGCCGAGACCATTCCGATGAAGGGCGCGGTGCTGACGCAGATCAGCGCGTGGTGGTTCCGCCAGCTCGAAGGCGTGGTGCCGCATCACATGATCAGCGCCGATGCCGACGAGATCATCAGGCAGGTGCCCGCGCTGAAGACCATCGCGCCGACATTCGCCGGCCGCGCGATGCTGTGCCGGCGCACCACGGTGTTCCCGGTCGAATGCGTGATCCGCGGCTATATCTCGGGCTCGGCCTGGAAGGAATATGCCGCATCGCGGCACGCTGGCCGGCGAGAAGCTGCAGGCCGGCCTGCGTCGAAAGCGCAAGCTCGAGCCCGCCGATCTTTCAGCCCGGCGACCAAGGCCGAGACCGGCCACGACGAGAACATCACGGTCGGCGCGCGTGCGCGAGATCCTGCGGCGACGAGGTCGCCGCACAAGCTCGAGCATGGCGCGCACGGTCTATGACGTTCGGCGAGAAGATCAGCCGCGATCAGGGCATCATCATCGCCGACACCAAGTTCGAATTCGGCCGCGACGGCGACGGCCGCATCATCCTGATCGACGAGGTGATGACGCCCGACAGTTCGCGGTTCTGGGCGGCCGACGTCTACAAGCCCGGCCGGCCGCAGCCGAGCTTCGACAAGCAGCCGCTGCGCGATTATCTCGACGCCGAGCGCCGCGCCGGCCGCTGGAACGGCGACGCCCGCCCCCGCCGCTGCCGGCCAGCGTGGTGGATGCGACCAGCAAGCGCTATCTCGAAGCGTATCGGCGCGGTCACTGGGACGCGAACTCAAAATCCCTGAACACCAACCGGTCCGAGCCAACGAAAATCATCATCCCGTGATTGAGGATGAATATGACCGGAGAGATACGATCAGCCCGTCGTAGCGGGGCAGACAATTGGCCAAATGGCTCTCGTGGTGCGCGATTACGACGAGGCACATTCATTTCTATGTCGATGTACTCGGATTTGCCCTGATCGAAGACAACGGCGGATTCCGCGCAGGGCAAAACGCCTGGGCGTCGTCGGCCCCGCGTGGGTTCGACCGGGTCACGCGCCTAGCCGCTTGCGCGGGCCGTAGATGACGCAGCGGGCGTCCTCGTATTGGAAATCAGACCGGAGGCCGCGTATTTCTTTCCTCCAAACCGACGATTTCTGGCGTGACTTTCACGCCTACAAATCCAAGGGGCGTCATCTTTGTCCGGGAGCCAAAGGTAGAAAGCTACGGCACGGTTGCCTGTCTTCAGGGATCTCTACGGCAACCTCTGGGATCTACTTCAACCTAACGCGGGAGCGCAGACGATGACCGAGACCGACGAGTGTGCTGGTCGAACGCGATGGCCCGGTGACCATCGTTTCCATCAATCGTCCGCATTGCCGCAACGCCGTCGACGGCGCCACCGCGCGAAAGCTTCTACGATGCGTTCCTGGCGTTCGATGCCGACGAGGCATGCGTCGGTCGCGGTCTTCACCGGCACCGGCGGCTATTTCTGCGCCGGCGCCGACCTCAAGGCGGTGGCGTGCGGGCGATCCCAACAAGAAGCGCGAGATCGGCGGCCACGACTCGATCGCGCCGATGGGGCCGAGCCGGCTGCGGCTGTCAAAACCCGTGATCGCGGCGGTCGAAGGCTTTGCGGTGGCCGGCGGCATGGAGCTGGCGCTGTGGGCCGGATATGCGCGTGGTCGCCGAGGACGCCACCTTCGGCATCTTCTGCCGCCGCTTCGGCGTGCCGCTGATCGATCTCGGCACCATCCGCCTGCCGCGGCTGATCGGCCATTCCCAGCGCGATCGATCTGATCCTCACCGGCCGCCCGGTCGGCGGCGCAGGAAGGCGCTGCGCATGGGGCTCGCCAATCGCGCTCGTCGGCCGGGGCGAGGCCGCGCGCACGCGATCGCGCTGGCGCAGGGAGATCGCGCGCTTCCCGCAAAACCTGCCTGCGCGCCGACCGGCTGTCGGCGCTGCGGCAATGGGATCTTCCGGAGGAAGAAGCCGATCGCCAACGAAATGCGCGGCGGGCTGGAGGTGATCGCGTCGGGCGAAACGCTGTCGGGCGCGACGCGGTTTGCCTCCGGCGCGGGCCGCCACGGCTGGCGTTTGGAGCGAGGTGACGCGAGCGATTGAATGGTCCGCCGTCGTTCCCTCGCGTTCGCGGGGACGACGATGGACGATGAGAGCTACACCCCGCCATCATCACGTATTTGATCTCGACATATTCTTCCATGCCGTGATGCGAGCCTTCGCGCCCGAGGCCGCTTTCCTTGACGCCGCCGAACGGCGCGACTTCGGTCGTGATCAGCCCGGTGTTGACGCCGACCATGCCGGACTCCAGCGCTTCGGCGACGCGCCAGACGCGGCCGAGATCGCGCGAATAGAAATAGGACGCGAGCCCGAACGGCGAGTTGTTGCACATCGCGATCACCTCGGCCTCGTCCTTGAAGCGGAACACCGGCGCCAGCGGGCCGAAGGTTTCTTCATGCGCGACCAGCGCATCCGGCTTGACGTTCGACGAGCACCGTCGGCTCGAAGAAGCTGCCGCCGAGCGCGTGGCGTTTTGCCGCCGGTGACGATTTTGGCGCCGCCCTTGACCGCGTCGGCGATGTGCTTTCTCGACCTTGTCGACCGCGTCCATGTTGATCAGCGGGCCCTGCACCACGCCTGCTTCGGTGCCGTCGCCGATCTTCATCGCCGACGACCTTCTTCGACAGCTTTTCGACGAACTGGTCGTAGATCTTGTCCTGGGCGTAGATGCGGTTGGCGCAGACGCAGGTCTGGCCCATGTTGCGGTATTTCGAGACGATCGCGCCTTCGACCGCGGCATCGATATCGGCGTCGTCGAACACCACGAACGGCGCGTTGCCGCCGAGCTCGAGGCCGAGCTTCTTCACGCCGACGGCCGCCTGCTGATAGAGGATCTTGCCGACTTCGGTCGAGCCGGTGAAGCCGACGAAGCGCACGGCCGGGTGTTCGCACAGCACCTTGCCGATCGCCGACGAATTGCCGGTGAGGATGTTGAACACGCCCTTCGGCACGCCGGCCTTTTCGGCCAGCGCCACCAGCGCCAGCGCGGTGAGCGGCGTTTCATTGGCGGGCTTGAGCACCACGGTGCAGCCGGCGGCGAGCGCCGGCGACACCTTTGCGGGTGATCATCGAGCACGGAAAATTCCACGGCGTGATCGCGCCGCAGACGCCGATCGGCTGCTTGATCGCGAGCAGCCGCGCATCCGGCCGCTGCGTCGGGATGGTCTCGCCATAGACGCGGCGGGCTTCCTCGGCGAAGAATTCGACATAGGCGCCGCCGATATCGACTTCGCCGAGCGCTTCCGCCAGCGGCTTGCCCTGCTCCGAGGTGAGGATCAGCGCGAGGTCCTCGCGGTTGGCGATGATCAGGTCGAACCATTTGCGCAAGATATTGGAGCGCTGTTTTGCCGTGAGCTTGGCCCAGGCCGGGAACGCGCGCTCGGCGGCTTCCACCGCTTGCGTGGCTTCCGCCGTGCTCATGACCGGCATCTTGGCCAGTTCGACGCCGTTGACCGGATTGGTCACCGGTCGCGACGGCGTGCCGATCCAGGCGCCGTCGATGTAGCAGCTGCTCGCGCAGCAGCGAAGAATCCTTCAGGCGGTCGCGCAGCGAGGGCTGCGGAAGCTTGCGAGCGCGTGCGGCAACGGGCGGGGTCATGGCGTTACTCCTCGGATTTTCTTGGGATATTGCGAGCCGAGTATAGGCCGAAACCGCCGGCAATGCACCGGCCGCAGAAGCGGCCCGGCTTCAAGCTATGTCGGGGGCTGATCCGAGATCGTCATTCCGGGCAATGCAGCGCGTACCGGAACGACGTTCGCGATGACGCTTCAGATCAGGCCGCGCCGCTCATATAGGTTTCGCGGCGGCCGATCATGCGTTCCGCCGCGGCCTTGGCGTCGGCCTTCGAGGAGGTCGCGCAGGTGCGGTATTCGAGGTCGGGCAGCTTGGCGGGGTCGCGGCGGCCGAACCATGATCTGGAACCGACCTGCAGCAGCTGCCAGCGCCTGCGCGACATTGTCGACCGCCTCGAACGAGTGCAGCGCACCGGTAGCCGGCATAGCGGACTTCATAGATGCCGGGCGTGATCGGCGCTTCGATATTCTCGCCGCGTCCGGGCCGGGGATACCGCTTCCATTCACTCCAGGTCGAGATCATTGCCATGCCCCGCAACTCGGAAAAGCTGCAATCATTTGCATACAATTCATTCAGTCCGAGAGCATCGTTTGTGCTGCAATCTGAATGTCTTAACTGCACAAAATCACTGCCGGAAATCAGCGCGAGCAAATCACGTTATCGTGGACGGTCCAGCGGTCACCGCGATTGCAGGCTCGTCCACCGCAGATTGCGGCGAAGTGTTGCAGTTTGGTCGCGCGCCGTGCCCCGCATCGCTGCCCACGCGCTAGCCCATCACGAGATCGCGACATCGGCGGCGCAGCCGCGGCCGCTTGCCGGACGCGCCGAGCCGGGAGGAAGATCGCCGCGCTCCATAACAATAAATCAGGAGGCGACCCCATGCAAAGCAAAGCTCAGATCGATCAGATTCTGCGTCAGAAATGCGAGGCCAAGGAAATTCCCGGCGTGGTCGCGATGGCCGCGACCGGCAAGGAGATCATCTATCAGGGCGCGTTCGGCAAACGCGACCTCGCCAAGAGACGATGCCATGACCGCCGACAGCGTGTTCTGGATCGCCTCGATGACCAAGGCGATGACGAGCGCGCGGCGCAATGCAGCTGGTCGAGCAGGGCAAGCTGTCGCTCGACGAGCCGATCGGCAAGCTGCTGCCCGATCTCGCCTCGCCGCAGGTGCTCGAAGGCTTTGACGCCAATGGCGAGCCAAAGCTGCGCGCCGGCGAAGACGCCGATCACGCTGCGCCATCTCATGACCCACACCGCCGGCTTCTGCTACGATCTGTGGAACGGCGACATGGCGAAATATCTGGAGAAGACCGGGCTGCCCGCCATCACCACCTGCCAGAACGACGCGCTGAAGACGCCGATCATGACCGATCCCGGCACGCGCTGGGAATACGGCATCAATATCGACTTCGTCGGCAAGGCGGTAGAAGCGGCGAGCGGCAAGCGGCTCGATGCCTATCTGCGCGATCATCTGTTCACGCCGCTCGGCATGAACGACACCGGCTTCAAGATCAGCGACGCGCAGCGCCAGCGCCTGGTCGGCATGCATGCGCGCGGCGCCGATGGATCGCTGGCGCCGATCCCGTTCGAGCTCGAACAGGATCCGGAATTCCACATGGGCGGCGGCGGCCTCTACTGGCACCGCGGCCGACTACATCAAGTTCACCCAGATGATCCTCAACAAGGGCAGCGGCAACGGCAACCAGGTGCTGAAGCCCGAGACGGTCGCGCTGATGGGGCAGAACCACATCGGCGAGCTCAACGTCGACAAGATGGTCTACGGCGGACTCGCTGTGCACCAACGATGTCGATCTCTATCCGGACATGGTGAAGAAGTGGGGGCTGAGCTTCCTGATCAACACCGCGAAAACGCCGGAAGGCCGCAGCCCCGGCAGCCTCGCCTGGGCGGGCCTCGCCAACACCTATTTCTGGATCGATCCGGCCCGCGACGTCACCGGCGTGATCCTGATGCAGCTGTTGCCGTTCGGCGACGCGAAGTGCCTGGAGGCTTTTGCGGGCTTCGAGCGCGGCGTCTACGCCGGGCTCGATGCCGGCAGCGGCCAGAAGGCGGCGTGAACGTTGATCGCCACGCACTCTCCCCTAACGTCAGTGGCCGGGCTTGTCCCGGCCATCCAGCGTCTTGCTTTGCTCTCTCACTCTAAGAAGAGGCGTGGATGCCCGGGTTCACCTCGGCACGAAGACGCGCTTCGCGCTCTTGCCCGGCGCATGACGGGTTGAGGAGACCAGCCACTCCGCGAACCTACACCGGCAGCCCGTTCTGCTGCGCCAATTCCTTCAGCGACACCTGCGGCCGCGCGCCGATGTGCTGGATCACTTCGGCGGCCGCCAGCGCGCCGAGCCGGCCGGCGTTTTCGTAACCGGCGTTGCGCACCAGGCCGAACAGAAATCCGGCGGCGAACAGATCGCCGGCGCCGGTGGTATCCACCAGCTGTCGATCGGGAATGCCGGCACCGCGACGACGCCGTCCTTTGAGGCCACCACGCAGCCCTTCTCGCTGCGGGTGACGACGCCGAGCTTGGTGTCGCCGCGCAACTGCTTCAGCGCGCTGTCGAAATCGCGCGGTCTGGTACAGCGAGTGCAGCTCGGCCTCGTTGGCGAAGACCAGATCGACCGTGCCCTTGCGCATCAGATCGAGAAACTCGTCGCGGTAGCGATCGACGCAGAACGAATCCGACAACGTCAGCGCGACCTGGCGGCCGGCGCCATGCGCGATCGTCGCCGCCTTGACGAAGGCCTCCTTGGCGCTCTGCGGGATCCCACAGATAGCCTTCGAGATAGACGATGCTGGAGGCCGCGATCTGCGCCGTCGTCGATATCGGCCGGCGTCAGGTCCTGCGCCGCGCCGAGATAGGTGTTCATGGTGCGCTCGCCGTCCGGCGTCACCAGGATGTAGGAGCAGCCGGTGGCGGGACCGTCCGGACGCGGCGCTGGTCTCGAACGCGACGCCGGCGGCGCGGATGTCGTGGATGTAGAGCCGGCCGATCTGGTCGTCCTTGACCTTGCCGACATAGGCGGCGCGCGCGCCGAGATTGGCGACGCCGACGATGGTGTTGGCCGCCGAGCCGCCGGACATTTCGCGTCGCCGGGCCCATATCCTGATAGATCGCGGCGGCGCGCGCCTCGTCGATCAGCGCCATGCCGCCCTTGGTCATGCCGTGACGGCCAAGAAAGCTCTCATCGGTCTGCACCAGTACGTCGAAAATCGCATTGCCGATCCCGAGCACGTCATATTTTGCGTCAGCCATTCATCATTCCTGTTTACGGCAATTGCAACGGCTGCGGGGTACCACGACCGCCCTTGTACGGCAGCAAGCGAAGCGGGATGACGCTGCCTATACGTCATCCCGCTCCAGCTTGTCTGAGCATGATTTTCGGAAAACCGGCGTCCGCTTCTCTCACGGTATCTTTCTGGGACACGACTGGCCTCGCGGCTGCTTGGATTGCGCTCGCGATTCCATGCTCGCGGCGCTGCTCGGCGCGGGCTCGGTCGCGGATGCGTTCCTGGTTGCCTTTCAACTGGTCAATGTGGTCCGGCGGCTGCTTGACCGAGGGCGCGCTGAACGCAGCGCTGGTGCCGGCCTGGCTGCGCGTGCGCGAGACCGACGGCGCGCATCGCCGCGGCCGCGTTCGCCGGACGCGTGCTCGGCACCGTCAGCGCGGCGTTGATCGCGGCGTCGATCCTGATCGGGTCTGCTGATGCCGCTGGTGATCGCGGCGCTGGCGCCGGGCTTTGCCGGACACGAGACGCTGCAACTTCGCCGTCAACGATGCCCGGCTGATGCTGCCCTATCTCGCCTTTGCCGGACCGGTGACGGTGATGATGGCGCTGTTGAACGCGCAGGGCCGTTTTGCGCTGACGGCGTTCTCGCCGCTGCTGTTCAACATCGCGCTGATCGCCGTGGTGGCCGCGCTGCTCGGATGGCGGCAGGACGCTGGCCGCTGCCGCGACGATCCTCGCCGCCACGGTCGGCATCGCCGGTCTGTTGCAATTGTCGATCCTGCGTTCCTGCGCGGCGGCAATATCGCAAACACCGCTGCGGATCTCGTTCGACGACGCAGATGCGCGGCTTTCTCGGTCAAGCGCGATCCCCGGCATGATCGCGAGCAGCGCGCCGCAATGGCTGATGGTGGCCGGCGCCGATCATCGCATCCACCTCGCCCTCGGCGGTGTCCTGGCTCTATTTCGCCAACCGCCTGCTCGAACTGCCGCTCGGCATTGTCGGCGTCGCCATGGGCACCGGTGCTGATGCCGGAAATGACCCGCGCGCGTGCAGAGCGAGGATCGCGCAGCGATCGCGCATGCCGAATCGCGCGGCCTCGAACTCGCGGTCGGACTGGCGTTGCCGGCGATGCTGGGCCTGATCGTGCTGAGCGAGCCGATCGTGCAGAATGCTGTTCGAGCACGGCGCCTTCACGGCCAGCTGACAGCGCTGCCACGGCGCAGGCGCTGGTCTGGCTCGCGCTCGGCCTGCCCGCGCATGTGCTGGTGAAGGCGCTGTCGCCGGCGTTCTTACGCGCGCGAGGACACGCATCGCGCCGCTGCCTTGCGACGCTCAAGGCGATCGCGGTCGCGATCGTATCGGGCGTCCTGCTCGGCCATTGGTTCGGCGCCCGCGGCATCGCCGCCGCCATCGCGCTCGGCGCCTGGAGCAACGCGCTTCGCCTGATCCGCGCCGGCGCCGCGACCTTCGGCTTTTCGATCGATGCCGCGGCACGCCGGCGGCTGCCGCGCATCGTTGCGAGCGGCGCTGGCGATGGGCGCCGCTGCTCTGGCTGTGCGACAGGCTTCGTGCCGATCGCCGGCATGCACGCGGTCGCGCAGGCGATCGCGCTGGCTGATCCTGATTGCCGGCGGCAATCGCGGTTTACGGCCTGTTCCTGGCGCCTGTTCGGCGTCACCGGCTGGCGCGAGGTGGTTAACGCGATCCGGCAAAACCGCGCCGCCTGACTTGCGCCGCTACCCCCATGCAATGGCAAACGACGCCGCCAAAGCGGCGATTTATGCGCGGAAAGCTTGACCATGGCGTTCGTTGAACGGGTTTTTTCAGGCGTCCAGCCGACGGGCAATCTGCATCTCGGCAATTACCTCGGCGCGATCGTCAATTTCGTGAAGCTGCAGGAGACGCATAACTGCATCTATTGCGTCGTCGACATGCACGCGATCACGCAAGCCGGTGGACGGTCTGGGGCGGCCCGGCCGAGCTCGCGCGCAACACCCGCGAGGTCACCGCGGCCTTCATCGCCAGCCGGCATCGATCCGAAGAAGCACATCGTGTTCAACCAGAGCCAGGTGCTCCGGACACGCCGAGCTGGCCTGGATCTTCAATTGCGTGGCGCGCGTCGGCTGGCTCAACCGCATGACGCAGTTCAAGGAAAAGGCCGGCAAGGACCGCGAGGCGCGCATCGGTCGGGTCTCTACGACTATCCGGTGCTGATGGCGGCCGACATTCTGCGTCTATCGCGCCACCCATGTGCCGGTCGGCGAGGACCAGAAGCAGCACCTCGAACTGTCGCGCGACATCGCGCAGAAATTCAACAATGACTTTCGGCGACTCGATCCGCGGCCACGGCTTTGACGACGGACTGTTCTTTCCGCAGCCGGAGCCGCTGATCACGGGCCGGCGACGCGGGTGATGAGCTTGCGCGACGGCACCAAGAAGATGTCGAAATCCGATGCGTCGGACAATTCGCGCATCAACCTCACCGACGATGCCGACACCATCGCGCAGAAGATCCGCAAGGCGAAGACCGATCCGGAGCCGCTGCCGTCGGAGGAAAAGGGACTCGAGACGCGCCCCGAGGCCGACAACCTCGTCGGCATCTATGCGGCGCTGTCCGGCGTCAGCAAGGCCGAGCGTGCTCACGCGAATTCGGCGGCGGGCAGTTCTCGAGCTTCAAGAATGCGCTGGTCGAGCTCTGCGTCGCAAAACTGTCGCCGATCGCCGCCGAGATGAAGCGGCTGGTCGCCGATCCCGGCCATGTCGATCAGATCCTGATCGACGGCGCCGACCGCGCCCGCGCCATCGCCGACGAAACCATGCAGGCGACGAAGGACATCGTCGGCTTCATTCGCCCGCGGTGACGACTGCGATTGCCATGAGTACCGCCAGCGCGACGTCCAGTATCACCGCTCGCGCATATCGACGGCAGAGAGATCGGCATCCACAACCGACTAAGTCCGTGCAGCCTTCGCGCCGCAACATCGACGCTTGACTGCGCCGCCGCTTGTCGAAGGCGGCTGCGCGCGTGGCAGCATGCGTCGGTTTGGTTCAGCACCGGGACATGCATGACCACCCAGCGACGAAGCTACGAGACCGGTCACAAGCCAAAATGCCTTGTCATCGTCGACGACAGCGCGGAATGGGACCGCGCCGTCTACTACGCCAGCCGCTGGGCGATCCGGGTCGGCGGCGGCGTGGTGATGCTGCGGGTGATCGAGACCGAGGACCAGAACCAGCAATGGCTCGGGGTCGCCGACATCATGCGCGCCGAGGCGGAAGAGGCCGCCAATGAAGCGCTCGACCGCGCCGCCGGCCGCGCCAACGGCATCGCCGCGATCACGCCCGAGCGCGTGATCCGCGAGGGCGATCCGACCGAGCAGATCCTCGACGTCATCGACAAGGACGTCGACATCTCGATCCTGGTGCTGGCCGCCAATCCAGGCGCCGGAGGGCCCCGGCCCGATCATCACCACCATGGCCAAGCCGATGGGCGCATTCCCGATACCGGTCACCATCGTGCCCGGGCGGTCTGATCCGACGCGGAGATCGACGCGCTGTCGTAAACACCTTGATCCGGCAGCGGAACCGGCTGATCTGCGCCCTTGATCCGTGCGTTTGCCGTCGCCATCTGCTAAGGGAACCCAACGCGCCGGCCTTGAACCGGCGACGCCGGAGAAAAGCAATGTTCATTCAGACCGAAGCCACCCCCAATCCCGCCACCCTGAAATTCATTCCCAGGCCGCACGGTGCTCGACAGCGGCACCATGGAATTTTCAACCGCGAAGCCGCCTCCCGCTCGCCGCTCGCCGAGCGGCTGTTCGCCGTGCCCGGCGTCACCGGCGTGTTCTACGGCTCCGACTTCGTCACCGTGACCAAGGACGGACAGCGACTGGCAGCACCTCAAGCCCGCGATCCTCGGCGCGATCATGGAGCACTACATGTCCGGCGCGCCGCTGCTTCGCCGACGGCAGTGCCGGCAGCGACGAGCGCCGCGACGAGGAAGACGAGTTCTTCAACGAGGACGACGCCGAGACGGTCGCGCAGCATCAAGGACCTGATCGAGACCCGTGTGCGCCCGGCGGTCGCCAATGACGGCGGCGACATCACCTTCCGCGGCTTCAAGGACGGCATCGTCTATCTCAACATGAAGGGCTCCTGCGCCGGCTGCCCGTCCTCGACCGCGACGCTGCAGCACGGCATCCAGAATTTGCTGAGGCATTTCGTGCCCGACGTGGTCGAAGTCCGGCCGATGTGAGCTCAGTCGCGTAGGGTGGGCAAAGGCGCATCTTGGCGCCGTGCCCACCATTGCATACCGGATCAAGACTACTCGATATGACGGTGGGCACGCTTGCGCTTTGCTCATCTCTACGAAGCCATCCAACTTACGCCGCCGGCCTGATGCTCGCGGCCTCGGCCGCGGCCTGGCTCATGCTCGAGACATCTCGCCTGTGACCGTGCTCTGCTCCTCGATGGCCGCCGCCGTCGACGTCACGTACTCGCTGACGCCCTGAATGGCGTTCTTGATCGAGCTTCGAGGGCGCCGAACCACGTCGCCCGAAATGCCGTTCAGATTGCTCGATCTCCTGGTCGCGATCTTGTCGGTCGCCTGCTTGGCCTGATTGGCAAGATTCTGACCTCGGCGGCAACAACGGCGAAGCTGCGGCCTGGCCTCGCCGGCCCGTGCGGATCTCGATGGTCGCGTTGAGCGCCGAGCAAGATTGATCTGGCCGGTGATGTCTGCCGGATCAACTGCACGATGCCGCTCATCGATCCGCGCCGCCCGGCTAGCGCGTTGCGCCTGGCTGATCGGCGGCTTCACGACCCGGTCGACCGCGCCGACATCGCGGTTTCCTTCGATTTCGATCCATCGCTTCCGAGATTTCCCGAACCGACGCATTCACTCGTCCGGCGCCTGCCGCGACCGACTCCATCATGCCGCGGACGCGTTCGCTTGTCCATCCGCGCGATCACCTGAGCGTGTGGTGTCGGTGGCATATTTCACCACCTTGTAACGGCTTGCCGTTCAGATCGCGGATCGGATTGTAGGGAAGCCTGAATCCAGACCTCCTTGCCGCCCTTGCCGACGCGCTTGTACTCCGCCGGACTGGAATTCGCCGCGGTTCGAGCGTCCGCCCAGAAGTCGCGCGATAGGCCGCGCTCTCGCGTGTTCTCCGGGCTCGACGAACATGCTGTGATGCTTGCCTTGATCTCGGCCAGCGAATAGCCGAGCGTCGCCGAGGAAGTTTTCGTTGGCGTCGATGACGATGCCGTCCAGGTTGAACTCGATCACCGCCTGCGACTTGCCGATCGCCTCGATCTGGCCGGCGAAGTCGGCGGTCTTCAGCTTCTTGCTCGGTGACATCGGTGGCGAATTTGACCACCTTGAACGGCTTGCCGGCGTCGTCGAGAATCGGATTGTAGGACGCCGTGATCCAGACCTCCTGCCGCCCTTGCCGATCCGCTTGTACTCGGCCGGCCTGGAATTCGCCGCGGTTGAGCTTCGCCCAGAATTCGCGATAGGCGCGCGCTGTCGCGATCGGCCGGCGCCACGAACATGCCGTGGTGCTTGCCCTGGATCTCGTCGAGCGAGTAGCCGATCGCGCTCGAGGAAATTCTCGTTGGCCGTGATGATGGTGCCGTCGAGATTGAACCCGATCACCGCCTGCGCGTGGCACGATGGCCGCCATCTTGCCGGCGTCTTCCATGCTGCGCATCTTTGCGCGCGGTGATGTCGGTGGCGAACTCTGATGACCTTGCAGGGCTTGCCGCTGCGGTCGAGGATCGGATTGTGGTGGATGCCTGAATCCAGCACTTCCCCGTCGGCCTGCTGGCTTGATCCGCTTTGTATTCCGCCGCCTGATGCTCTCCGCGATTGAGATTGGCCCAGAACCCCCGGTATTCCGCTGCTCTCGCGCATCGGCGGGCGGTGACGAACATACGGAGTGATGCTTGCCCTGGATTTCCTCCAGCCGATAACCGAGCGCATCGAGAAAATTCTGATTGGCGGTAATGGCCTTCCCGTCCATGTCGAATTCTGACGGCAGCGCTGGGATTTTTGCTGATGGCGGCGGCTCTGCGCACGTGCGTTCGCCGAGGCGGAATTCATTGCGTAGCAGGCAAACATTTGATGACCTTCTGGGAAAGACGTTCGGAGTGGAAATCGGATCTCGATCGCGCTTCGCGGGACGCAACGGCTGTTTATCGGCAGCGTCAAATATTCTACGAATCCAGTTTCGCAATTCTTTTTGCAAACAATTGATTAAGTGACGCCGCGCCGCACCAAATACCGTTTCGGTCAACTACGAGTTGCGATCGAAAGCGAGAGTTAGGCCTGCACCGCAGCCGTTTCTTGAATTGCGTCTCACGACGCCGCAAATGCCAAAGCACGCAACGGACGCCGCACTGAATTCGCGATCTGCCTCGCGTTGCAGCCCGCAAACAGCCGCGTCCAGAATAACCTGTGGGGTGGCGCGCGGATTCTAAGGCAAGCTGCGGTAGAACGAAACTGCATGCTCATCCTCAGCCATCGACACCGCGCTCGATGCCTGCTCCGCGGCGCGTGCTCGATACCGACGCCGGTAAGCTGATAGCGCTGGAATCGCAGACCGATGAAGCGCGGTCATGCCGAAGCCCTGATGCCGCTGATCGCGCGCGTCATCAAGGAGTCCGGCATCGCCTTCGCATCGCTCGACCGCATCGCGGTGACCACCGGCCCCGGCAGCTTTACCGGGTTGCGCGTCGGACTCTCCGCCGCGCGCGGCATTGCGCTCGCCGCCGACAAGCCGGTGGTCGGGCTGACCACGCTGACGGCCTATGCCGCGCCCGTCGTCAGCGAGAACGGCGAGCAGCCGGTCATCTCCGCCATCGATGCGCGGCATGACCAGGTATACTTTCAGGTGGTCAGCGGCGATGGCAGTTCGTTGATCACGCCACGCGTCGCGCCGATCGAAGAGGCGCTGCGCGCGTCGCGGTTCGGCGCGCCGCATCTGGTCGGCAACGCCGCCAGAATTCTCGCCGACCGCTGGCCGACGGATGCGCTGCCGCCCGTTCAAGGTCGATGCGCAGCCGGCGCCGGATATCGCCTGGGTGGCGTGGCTGGGAGCCGCGGTCAATCCGGATACCGCGCCGGCCCGGCCGTATTATCTGCGCGCGCCCGACGCCAAGCTTCCGAAGGATCCGCTGCAGAAAGCCTCGCAGCCTCAGACGCCATGATCAATCATGGTCGCTGGCTGTCTGGTCTGTGGCGCGGCGGCGCGGCCGGTGGTCGAGCCCGCGACCCTGCGCGACGCGCCGACGCTCGCGCGAGATTCACGGCGCATCGTTTCACCGCGGCTGGGGCGAGGGCGAATTCGAGAGCATGCTGACCGAGCGCAACACGCTGGTGCACCGCCTCGAGGCTCGGGCGCAAGATCATCGGCTTTGCGGTGTCGCGCATGGCGGCCGACGAGGCCGAAATATTGTCGATCGCCGTCGCTGCGAGCCAGCGCGGCCGCGGCCTGTCGCGCAATCTGCTGCTGACGCATCTCGGCCATCTCGCCGGCCGCGGCGTGCGCACATGTATTCCTCGAGGTCGAGGAAAATAATCAGCCGGCGCGGCGGCTTTACGAACGGGCCGGATTTGCGCGTCGCCGGGCGCCGCGAACGCTATTACCGGCAGCGCGAGCGGGGAACAATTGAACGCACTTCTGATGCGCCGCGACTTGTCGTAACGCGCCGCGCGGTGGCACAACAGGCCTCGTTGCAAGGCAGAACAATCATGACCGCACTGAAATCCCCGCCCGCGCTCAAGGCCACCGGTATCGAAGCGCGCTGCGCCGCCACCGGCATGCGCATGACCGAACAGCGCCGCGTCATTGCGCGCGTGCTGGCGGAGGCTCTGGATCATCCCGACGTCGAGGAACTGTATCGCCGCTGCGTCGCGGTCGACGACAAGATCTCGATCTCGACGGTGTATCGAACCGTCAAGCTGTTCGAGGATGCCGGTATCATCGAGCGGCATGATTTTCGCGAGGGCCGCGCCCGCTATGAGCAGATGCGCGACAGCCATCACGACCATCTGATCAATCTGCGCGACGGCAAGGTGATCGAATTCACCTCCGAGGAGATCGAGAAGCTGCAGGCCGAAATCGCCCGCAAGCTCGGCTACAAGCTGGTCGATCACCGGCTGGAGCTGTATTGCGTCCCGCTGGACGACGACAAATCCTGACGGTTTCCGTCATTCCGGGAGGGTGCGCGAGCACCGGACCGAAAAATGCTGGTGCGCATCGGGAATCTTGGTTTCCGGATATGCGGCAATTGCCCGATCTGATCGCGCAAATCGGCCAAAAAGCCGGGCCTCGTTCGCTGGATTTCCGGCACCATAGCCTATAACTGAGCTGGTGCGCCGCGATGGCGCCATCTCAACCCAGCATTCAGGTTCCATGAAGCCGCCGCGCAAGCTGCATATCAAGTCATATGGTTGTCAGATGAACGTCTACGATGCGCAACGCATGGTGGACACGCTGGCGCCGGAAGGCTTTGTCGAGACAGCAAGCGTGGACGACGCGGATCTGGTGATCCTCAACACCTGCCACATCCGCGAAAAGGCCTCCGAGAAGGTCTATTCCGAACTGGGGCGGCTGCGCGTCGTCAAGGACGAAGCCGCGCGCAATGGCCGCCAGATGAACATCGCGGTGGCCGGCTGCGTCGCGCAGGCCGAAGGCAATGAGATCATCCGCCGCGCGCCGGTGGTCGATGTCGTGGTCGGCCCGCAAAGCTATCACCATCTGCCGCAACTGCTGGCGCGCGCGAAGAGCCACGGCCGCGCGCTGGAGACCGAATTTCCGGTCGAGGACAAGTTCGGATTCTGGCGCCGCCGAAGCCGGATGCGATCCGCGCGCGCGGCATTTCATCCTTCGTCACCGTGCAGGAAGGCTGCGACAAGTTCTGCACCTTCTGCGTGGTGCCCTATACGCGCGGCGCGGAAGTGTCGCGCCCGGTCGCAAAGATCGTCGACGACGTGCTCCGGCTCGCCGACAACGGCGTGCGCGAAATCACGCTGATCGGGCAGAACGTCAACGCCTATCACGGCGAGGGACCGGACGGACGGATCTGGTCGCTCGGCACCTTGCTGCATCGCCTCGCCGAGATTCCCGGCATCGTGCGCCTGCGCTACTCGACCAGCCATCCCCGCGATGTCGACGACAGCTGATCGCGGCGCATCGCGACCTGCCGGCGCTGATGCCGTTCGTGCATCTTCCGGTGCAGTCCGGCTCCGACCGGATTCTCGCCGCCATGAACCGCAAGCATACCGCCGACGATTACCGCCGCGTCATCGACCGGTTCCGCGCCGCACGGCAAGATATTGCATTTTCATCGGATTTTATCGTGGGCTTCCCCGGCGAGACCGAGGAAGATTTCGCCGCCACCCTCGCGCTGGTCACGCAAATCGGATACGCTGGCGCCTATTCGTTCAAATATTCGCCGCGGCCCGGAACGCCGGCGGCGGACATGCGGGAGACGGTGTCAGCGGCGTGAGATGGACGAGCGATTGGTGCGGCTCCAGGAATTGATCGACAGCCAGCAATCGGCCTTCAATCAGGCGACGATTGGCAACACCGTCGATGTGCTGTTCGAACGCGCAGCCCGCAATCCCGGCCAGATCGTCGGCCGCACCGCCTATCTGCAGCCGGCGCATGTGATGGCCTCGCCCGACTATCATCGGACAGGTGCTGCCGGTCGGCCATCGAAAGCCTCGAGCGCTACAGCCTGCTCGGCGAACTCGCAGCCCTCGCGCGCATGCGCGGCACCTCGCGCACCTGCTTTTCTCAAATGACCAGTTCTTCTCAAACGACCACGGGAGCCTGAACCCTTGCCAAAAGCGCATCGGATCTGCCTTCGCTCGCTCCCAGCCGCAAACTTGACCGCGACATGCAAATCCCGCCTGAAACGCAGGTCGTCATCGACTTCGACGACAATCGCGCGGCCTCGGCGCTGGTCGGACCCTACGGACAGAACCTGGCGCTGATCGAGCGCCGGCTCGGCGTCGTGGTCGATTCGCGCGGCAATCACATCACCATCGCCGGATCGCGCGACGGCTGCGACGCCGCGCGCGCGCGTGCTGGAGACGCTGTATGCGCAGGCGACCCAGGGCCACGACCTGGCGCAGGGCGATGTCGAGGGCGCGATCCGCGCCGTGATCGCGCAAGGCTCGCTGTTCGAATTCGACGCCAAGACCGTCGAAATCGTCGTTCGAGACCATCAATCTGCGCAAGCGTCCGGTGCGGGCGCGCACCGCCGCGCAGGACTCCTATATCCGCGCGCTCAAGCGCCACGAACTGGTGTTCGGCATCGGCCCGGCCGGCACCGGCAAGACCTGGCTCGCGGTGGCGCACGCCGCGCAATTGTTCGAACGCAAGGAAGTCGATCGCATCATCCTGTCGCGGCCCGCGGTCGAGGCCGGCGAGCGGCTCGGCTTCCTGCCCGGCGATCTGCGCGAGAAAGGTCGATCCCTACCTGCGGCCGATCTACGATGCGCTGTACGACCTGATGGATTCGCGGATCGTCGAGCGCGCGCTGCAGGCCGGCGAAATCGAGATCGCGCCGCTCGCCTTCATGCGCGGCCGCACCCTGACCAACGCCGTCATCATCCTGGACGAAGCGCAGAACACCACCTCGATGCAGATGAAGATGTTTCTGACCCGGCTTGGCGAGAACAGCCGCATGATCATCACCGGCGATCCCTCCCAGGTCGATCTGCCGAACGGCCAGACCTCGGGTCTCGCGGAAGCCGCCAAACTGCTCGATGGCGTCGAGGGCATCGCCCAGGTGAAATTCACGGCCGAAGACGTGATCCGCCATGAACTGGTGGCGCGGATCGTCGCCGCCTATGAAGGATTGCCGCAGCGGCCGGCAACCAGCCAAGCCTTGATGCGCAAACCTTCCGCCGAGCGCGCTGCTGGAGGCGATTTCCGGCCGCAACAGAAGTTCTGGACGCGATGGCGCCGATTCGCCCTTCCCATCACCGAGGTTCTCGTTGTCGCCGATTGCTGGCAGACCGAGCCCGACGCCGAAGCCGTGATCCATCGCGCCATCGAGGCCGCGGCCGAGATCGTCGATGCCGACGTCGGCGAGGCCGAGCTCGCGGTGATGCTGACCGACGACGCCGGCATCCGCACGCTGAACAGCAACTGGCGCGGCATCGACAAGCCGACCAACGTGCTGTCGTTTCCGGCGCTGCAGCCGACCGGCCCGGCGGGCCCGACGATGCGCCGCGCATGCTCGGCGACATCGCCATCGCCTATGAAACGACGCGCAAGGAGGCCGATGACGAGCAAAAGCCGTTCGATCATCATCTCAGCCATCTGGCGGTGCACGGCTTCCTGCATCTGATCGGCTACGATCACGAAAACGACGACGACGCCGAAGCGATGGAAGGTCTCGAGCGGGAGATCCTGGCGCAACTCGGCATTCCCGATCCCTATGCGGACCGGGAGCGGATGGACTGAGATGCCGGACTCCGAACCGACCCACGACAATCCGCGCAACACGCGCAACCTGCCGGCCGTGGTGCAGGAGGGCGAAGTGCTGCGTCCGGCCGCCGACAACTGGCTGACGCGCGCGATCCGCACGCTGTTCGGATGGAAGCCGGGATCGGTCCGCGACGATCTGCAGGTCGTGCTCGATGCCAGCACGCCGGACGAGGTCGGCTTTTCCGCCATCGAGCGCACCATGCTGCGCAACATCCTCGGCCTGCATGAACGGCGCATCGCCGACGTGATGATCCATCGCGCCGACATCGTCGCGGTCAAGCGCGACATTCCGCTCGGCGAATTGATGAGCCTGTTCGAAAGCGCGGCGCATTCGCGCCTCGTGGTCTACAACGAAACCCTCGACGATCCCGAAGGCATCGTTCACATCCGCGACCTGCTGGCGTTCATGACCGCAAGAGCGCGCGTCGACCGATACAGGCAAGGCCAAGCGCAAGAAGCCTTTCCCGGCCGGGCTCGATCTGCGCGCGGTCGATCTCGCGCTGCCGCTGGCGGACGCCAACATCATCCGCAAAGCTGCTCTTCGTGCCGCCGTCGATGCGGGCGATCGATCTGTTGGCGCAGATGCAGGCCTCGCGCATCCATTTGGCGCTGGTGGTGGACGAATATGGCGGCACCGACGGCCTGGTGTCGATCGAGGACATCGTCGAGCAGATCGTCGGCGAGATCGACGACGAGCACGACAGCGACGAACCGCCGGCGATCGTGCGGCAGGCGGATAATTCCTTCATCGCCGACGCGCGCGCCAGCCTCGACGACGTCCGCTCCGTGATCGGCGAGGATTTCGTTACCGGCGAAGCCGGCGAGGAAGTCGAGACGCTCGGCGGCTACCTCGTGACCCATGTCGGCCGCCTGCCGGTGCGCGGCGAAGTCATTTCGGGCCCCGGGCAATTTCGAAATCGAAGTGCTCGATGCCGATCCGAGGCGGGTCAAGCGCCTGCGCATCGCCACGCGCAAGGAGCGCCCTGCGGCGCGCGCGCAGCGCGAGAGCCGCCGCCGCGAAGCCACGCCCGAGGCCGGTCACGCCGCAGGCCAACGACAATGCGAGCCCGCCGCCCGGCGATGGAGCCGGTTCGCAGTGAAAGCTGTCGCGACAAACTCCGCGCGGTCGGTCTTGCGATCATCCTGTCATGGGGATGGAAGCGCGCCGCCATTGCGCTCGTCGCGGGCGCGCTGTCGGCGCTCGCGATGGCGCCGTTCAATGCATGGCCGGTGCTGTTCCTGACTTTTCCGGTCGTGGTCTGGCTGATCGACGGCGCCGGCGCGCGGGCGCCGGCGCGGCGTGCCGGCGGCGGCGATGGCCGGCTGGTGGTTCGGGCTCGGCTATTTCGTGCCGGGACTGTACTGGATCGGCTACGCGTTCCTGGTCGACGCGCCGACCTTCGCCTGGCTGATGCCGTTCGCCGTGCTGGGCCTGCCCGCTTATCTGGCGCTGTTCACCGCGCTTCGGCTTCGCGCTGGCGCGCCTGATCTGGACCAGGGATGCTTCGCGCGTGATCGCGCTTGCCGTCAAGCCTGACGACTAAGCGAATGGCTGCGCGGCCATGTGCTGACGGGCTTTCCGTGGAATGCGTTCGGCTACGCGCTGACCGAACCGCTGGCGCTGGCGCAGACGGCGTCGCTGATCGGCCTGTGGGGCCTGACATTTCTGAGCGTCGCGATCTTCGCAAGCCCGGCCGTGCTGATCGACGGAAGTTCGCGCGGGCGCAGACCCTGGATCGCGCCGGTGATGGCGCTGCTGCTGCTCGCCGCGATGGGCATTTTCGGCGCCGTTCGGCTTAGGCCTGCAGCCGACCACGACGGTTGCAAACGTCAAGCTGCGGATCATGCAGCCCAACCTGCAGCAGGACGTCAGATTCAACTACGCCGCCAAGGCGGAGGTGATGCAAAAATATCTGACGCTGTCCGATCGCGCGTCCGGGCCGCAATCCACCGGCGTGCGCGACGCCAGCATCCTGATCTGGCCGGAATCGGCGTTCCCGTTTTTCCTGACGCGCGAAGCCGATGCGATGGCGCAGATCGCCGATCTGTTGCCCAAGGGCACCATCCTGATCACCGGCTCGGTGCGCGCGCCCGATCTGCCGCCGGGCGCCAGGATCACGCGCGCCTACAATTCGATCTACGCCATCGACCATGACGGCAGCGTGCTGTCGATTTACGACAAGCTGCATCTGGTGCCGTTCGGCGAATATCTGCCGTTCCAGGACTGGATGGAAAAGCTCGGCTTCGTGCAGCTCACCAAGGTTCAGGGCGGATTTATTCCGGGCACGCGCGCGCCGCGCGATGGAGATACCGAACGCGCCGCGCGCGCTACCGCTTGATCTGCTATGAGGCGATCTTTCCCGGTGACGTTGCGGCGCGCGACGACCGCCCGGGCTGGATCATCAACCTGACCAATGACGGCTGGTTCGGAATCTCGACCGGCCCGTACCAGCATCTGCAACAGGCGCGGCTGCGCGCGATCGAGCAAGGACTGCCGGTGGTTCGTGCAGCAAACACCGGCATCTCCGCCGTGATCGATCCTGCTGGGACGGATCGTCGCGCGGCTCGGTCTCGGCGTCGAAGGCGTACTGGATTCGAGCCTGCCGGCTGCGATTGCCGCCGACGATTTACGCGCGCAGCCGGCGACATTCCCGCAGCGATCATCGTCGCCGCCGCCTTGATTTTCGTCATTCGGCGGCGCGTCGCGAAGCGAGTTCCTGATCGCTTGCGATTCATGTTTTAATCGGGACGGAGGCAGAAATTCGGCTACAGGTGAAATCAGCCAGTTGACAGATCGACCGTGCACTTCGCATTCTGCGCTCCGCAGTCGAGAACGGATCCCAGTCAGCCTCATTTGCTCAAATTGTCTGCAATCGCTTTCCAACCCTCCGAGCAGGATTTGACGGTATCGGCGCCTGGGGCATACTGCGTTTCGTTCTGCCTCATCCACCGGCGCGTAATCGCCAGGAGTGTTGGAAATGTCCACCAAAGCGCCCAACCCTGTTGACAAATATGTCGGCAGTCGTGTGCGCATGCGCCGGATCATGCTGGGCATGAGCCAGGAAAAGCTTGGCGAAGCGCTGGGTCTCACCTTCCAGCAGGTTCAGAAATACGAGAAAGGCACCAACCGGGTCGGAGCCAGCCGCATCCAGCAGATCTCCGAAATACTTCAGGTGCCGGTATCGTTCTTGTTCGAGGAGGACCCAGCGGCATCGCGCGGCGCCGACGGCTTCAGCGAAGGCACTTCGCCGGCTTACGTTTCCGATTTCCTCGCGACCTCGGAGGGCTTGGCGTTGACGCGCGCGTTCACGCGCATCACCGATGCCAAGCTTCGGCGCAGCATTGTCGAGATGGTCGAACAGATCGCCGCCCGCGAAGGGCCTGACAAGCGCTAGAACTCGATTCGTCATTCCAGGGCGTCGAACTGGCGTAGCCGCATTGGCGCGCGATCGACGATGGATTCCGTGTGCGCGCATGACATTGCCGAGCGGATCATGTCCGAGGCAGATGGCACCGAATGACTCAGGTCAGCAACATGCTGACGACCTCCAACGCCTTCGATCGCCGAAACCATCCTCGACGGCATCCGCCGCTGGGTCGAGATCGAGACGCCGACCGGAAGCGCCCGAGCAGGTCAACAAGCTCGCGACCATGGTCGCCGACGGCTATCGCGATTTGCCTGCCACCATCGAGCGCGATCGCCGGACACGTCCGGCTGCGGCGATCATCTCCTGGCGCGTTCGTCGTGGGGCCAGGACGCGCCGGGGATCCTGGTGCTGAGCCATCTCGATACTGGTTCATCCGATCGGATTCATCGAACGGCTGCCGTTTCAAGATCGAGGGCGACAGCGCCTTCGGCCCGGGCATCTACGACATGAAGGGCGGCGCCTATCTCGCCTACCATGCGTTCCGGCAGCTTTGCGCCAACGGCTGAGCGTTCGCCGCTTGGCGTGACCCAGCTTTACGTCTCCGACGAAGAGATCGGCAGCCCGACCTCGCGCGCGCTGATCGAGGCGGAGGGACGCAAGGCGAAATATGTGCTGGTCACCGAGCCCGCCCGCGACGGCGGAAAGATCGTCACCGGGCGCAAGGGCGTCGCGCGCTTCGAGATTTTCGTCAAAGGCGTGCCCGCCCATGCCGGCACGCGGCCCGAGGACGGCCGCAGCGCGATCCGCGAACTCGCCAATATCATTCAAACGCTGGAAGCCATGAACGACCTCAAGCGCGGCGTGACCGTCAATGTCGGCGTTGTCAGAGGCGGCACAAGACCGAACGTCATTGCGGAGGAGGCCTATGCCGAGGTCGATCTTGCGCGTTCCATCGATCGCCGGACGCCGACGATCTCGTGCCGAAAATCCTCAACCTGAAATCGCGCACCGAAGGCGTCAGCGTCAAGGTGGTCGGCGAGTTGAACCGTCCGCCCTACGAGAAGGGCAATGCCGGCGCCGCGCTGTACGAGACATGCCAGAACGCTCGCCGCCGAAATCGGCTTCGATCTGGTGGATACATTCGACCGGCGGCGGCTCCGACGGCAATTTCACCGCACCGCATACGGCGACGCTCGACGGCCTCGGCGTCGACGGCGAGGGCGCGCATACCCATTACGAGCAGATGTACATTTCGTCGATCGAGCCGCGGGCGCGGCTGTTGCATCGGCTGTATCAGACGCTGCGATGAGTGTCGCAACGCCGCGATCCCGGACGATCGCGACGCATCGTCCGACGACGGCGTCGGCCGCGCACCCGCACGGTTCGTTCTTCGGACGGCGCAAGGGCCACAAGCTGCGCTCGCACCAGGCCGATCTGATCGAACATCTGCTGCCGCGTCTTGCGCTCGACATCGACCAGCTCCAGCCCGTCCGATCTCGCCGACCTGTTCGATGCCGCGGACCGACGATGTCAGGCTCGAAATCGGATTTGGCGGCGGCGAACATCTGATCGCGGAAGCGCGCGCCTTTCCGAATATCGGCTTCATCGGCTGCGAGCCCTATGTCAACGGCATGGCGAAGATCCTGACGCAGATCGAAGCGCACAACATCGGCAACATCAGGCTGTTCGCCGGCGACGCCGCCGAAGCTGCTGAGCATGGGCGCCACCGCAGTCGCTGCGGCGGATCGACCTGATCCATCCCGATCCCTGGCCGAAGCGGCGGCACTGGAAGCGGCGCTTCGTGCAGGACGCAGACCGTCGCCGCCATGGCGCGCGTGCTGAAGCCGGACGGCGAGTTTCGCTTCGTCAGCGATATCGACGATTACTGCGCGTGGACGCTGGCGCATCTCGCGCGCGCTCGCCGGATTTCGTCTGGACCGCGGAGCGCGGCCTGATGACTGGCGCCTGCCATGGGCCGATTACACGATGACGCGCTACGGACGCAAGGCCGAACGCGAAGGCCGCCGATGCGGCTTATCTTGCGGTTCCGGAGAGAAGCGGCTGGAAGCTCACATGCCGTCATTCCGGAGGCGCGCGGAGCCTCGAACCCGGAATCTCGAGATTCCGGGTTCATGCTCGCGTCTGCCCCGGAATGACGATCAAGCTCACGCCGATTGGCGGGTCTGCCAGAAACTCACCACCCGCTGCGCGGTCGACGGCATCAGGCGCGCGAAATTCACCCGCGCGCTTTCGATGTCGGCGGGAGCGGCACCCGGTTGGGCCCGAGCCGAAGCAGGATCAGGAGCGCGCACGGTGGCCCATTCGAGGCCGATCGCCTTGCCGACGATCAGGATCGGATCGTAGCGGTCGCCGCGTGATCAGGCGGTCGAGGGTTGCGATCTTCACCGCCGACATCGCGGCAAGCGCGGCGATCGATTCCTCGTATTTGAAGGCCTTGGCAAAGCCGAGCAGCGCGCTTCGTTGAGCTCGCCGGCGCTATGCAGCGCGAGGATCGTGCGCTGCGCCGGCGTAAAGTCGCGGCGGCTCTCGACCGGCTCGGGCACGCCGGAAATTTCGCTCATCGCCTGCTTGATCGCGGCCTGCCTGCTCGGGCTTGGCCACCTCGAACAGGCGGCGGCGGACGATGTCGATCGATCCCGCCAGAAGATCCTTCAAGCTGCTGATCCGAGAGATCGTCGCGCTGACCGACCTCGAGCGTCAGCACGCCATCCTGGCCGGCGCGCTTGATCAGCGCCGAATATCCGGTCTTGCGAAAACAGCGCGCCCGCATTGCCGGCGGCGCGCCTGACGACCTCGCGATCGCCGCGGCGCACGATGACGTCGGTGAGATCGGGAGAAAGCGCCGGCCGCTCCGACATCGCCAGCAGATGGCCCTGGCCCTTCATGCGCGCGATTTCGATCAAGGCGCCGTCTCGTCGATGCACGGGCGACCGGCGCAGCAGCGGACCCGCGATCGCAATATCTCGTCCTCGCGCGCGCAAGCTGCCCGACCAGGCCGCGCGGCGCATTGGCAAGGAGCGACAGCCGCTCGGCCAGATCGGCGCGCGCGGCGAGTTCGGTGTGCGGAACGAGGTCTGATCAGAACGCCGTCGAACAGATCGACGTGATCGGGCCGGAAATTCGCGGCGCCCTGCAGGAACAGCTCGGCGATCCGGCGCGCCGCCTCGGCGCGGCGTTTGGGATCGCCGCTGCTTGACGATTTCGTCGAGCCCGGGGATCAGCGACGTGGCGACTGTCATCAAAGCACTCACCAGAACCGGCCGCATCGGCGAGTTTTCGGGCAATTTAGGTGGGCTTCGTGAAGGAAGGGTTAGGTTCGAAATCCGAACCCCAGAGCCGCGCAAAATCGCGCTGCACGGGCCTCGCGGGCCTTGCCGGATCGCGCAAAAACCGCTATATCAGCCGGCAACTTATGGTTCTCATACGATCGCGTATTGAGAGTGGGCCCCTCGGGACCCGCTCTTTTTATTACCTGAACGAGCCTGGCGCAGATAACGACGCCGGGCCCGGCCCGGGCAGTCCAGCCGGACCGCCTGTTAAGGCCCGGCTTCAACCCAATGCAAGTTAGACCATTTTGACCCTGGATATGACCGATCCAACTGCTGGTTCCGTGGACACCGATCTGCTTGCCGAGCCGCGCCTCGGTTGTCGAGCCGGGCATGGCGGCGCGGGTATCGGCGGTCGCCGGCCCGGTACTGCAGGGAATGGGCTACCGGCTGGTGCGGATCAAGATATCCGGCGAATCCGGCTGCACCGTCCAGATCATGGCGGAACGGCCCGACGGATCGATGCAGATCGAGGATTGCGAGGCGATCTCGCGGGCGCTGTCGCCGGTGCTCGACGTCGCCGATCCGATCGACCGGGCCTACCGGCTGGAGATTTCCTCGCCGGGGATCGACCGGCCGCTGGTGCGCCGCTCCGATTTCGAACGCTATGCCGGCCATCTCGTGAAGATCGAGATGGCGGTCGCGCATCAGGGCCGCAAGCGGTTTCGCGGCACGCTCGGAGGCGTCGAGGGCGATGCCGTGCGTCTACATCGCGATGACATACGCGCGGGCGAAGATGCCGATGTGATGCTGGTGATGGAAGATATCGCGGACGCAAGGCTGGTCCTGACCGACGAGTTGATCGCCGGAATCGATGCGGCGCGGCAAGGCCGCGGAGCGCGAGCTGCAGCCAGAATCTCGGGCTCGAGCCGCCGCCGCCGCCGCATGCCAAGAAAAGCGACCCGGCCAAGAGCAACAAACCGAAGCCGAAATTAAAGCCGGAAAAGAAGAACGCCCCGAAGAACACCAAGAACACCGCCTCGCCGCAGAAAGACTGCGCAGAGGCGAAATCGATCCCACCGAAGGAGACTGAGCCATGGCAGCTGTCAGCGCCAACAAACTCGAACTGCTGCAGATCGCAGACGCGGTCGCGCGCGAAAAATCGATCGACCGCGGCATCGTGATCGCGGCGATGGAAGACGCCATCGCCAAGGCGGCGCGCGCCCGCTACGGCAGCGAGACCGACGTTCACGCCGAGATCGACGCCAAGAAGGGCGAACTGCGGCTGTCGCGCCACATGCTGGTGGTCGACGTGGTCGAGAATTCGGTCGAACCAGATTTCGCTGGCGGACGCGCAGCGCGCCAATCCGGGCGCCCAGGTCGGCGACACCATCGCCGACACCCTGCCGCCGCTGGAATATGGCCGCATCGCCGCGCAATCCGCCAAGCAGGTGATCGTGCAGAAGGTGCGCGAGGCCGAGCGCGACCGGCAGTATCAGGAATTCAAGGACCGCATCGGCGACATCGTCAACGGCATCGTCAAGCGCGTCGAATATGGCAGCGTCATTGTCGATCTCGGCCGCGGCGAAGCCATCGTGCGCCGCGACGAGATGCTGCCGCGCGAGGTGTTCCGCAACGGCGACCGCGTCCGCGCCTATATTTTCGACGTGCGGCGCGAAACCCGCGGGCCGCAGATTTTCCTGTCCCGCACCCATCCGCAATTCATGGCGAAGCTGTTCGCGCAGGAAGTGCCGGAAATCTATGACGGCATCGTCGAGATCAAGGCGGTGGCCCGCGATCCCGGCTCGCGCGCGAAAATCGGCGTGATTTCGCGGGATTCCTCGGTCGATCCGGTCGGCGCCTGCGTCGGCATGCGCGGCTCGCGCGTGCAGGCCGTGGTCAACGAATTGCAGGGCGAGAAGATCGACATCATTCCGTGGTCGCCCGACATCGCGACCTTCGTCGTCAACGCGCTGGCGCCCGCCGAAGTCGCCAAGGTCGTGATCGACGAGGACCGCGAGCGGATCGAAGTCGTGGTGCCCGACACCAACAACCAGCTGTCGCTGGCGATCGGCCGGCGCGGCCAGAACGTGCGCCTCGCCTCGCAGCTGACCGGCTGGGATATCGACATCCTGACCGAGCAGGAAGAATCCGAGCGCCGCCAGGCCGATTTCGAGAACTCGACCCGGGTGTTCATGGAAGCGCTGAACGTCGACGAAGTGGTCGGCCAGTTGCTGGCGTCGGAAGGCTTCACCTCGGTGGAGGAACTGGCGCTGGTCGACGTCAAGGAACTGGCCGGGATCGAAGGTTTCGACGACGAAACCGCCAACCGAACTGCAGAGCCGGGCCCGCGAATATCTGGAACAGCTCGAAAGCGAGCTCGAAAACAAACGTAAGGAACTCGGTGTGGATGACGCTTTGAAGACGGTGCCCGGCGTGACCTCGAAGATGCTGGTGAAGTTCGGCGAGAACGACATCAAGACGGTCGAGGATCTGGCCGGCTGCGCCACCGACGATCTGGTCGGCTGGACCGAGCGCAAGGAAGGCGGCGAGCCGACCAAGCATCCCGGCATTCTCGATCGCCAACGAAATCTCGCGCGACGACGCCGAGAACATGATCATGCAGGCGCGCGTCATCGCCGGCTGGATCACCGAGGCCGATCTCGTCAAGAAGACCGACGAGGCCGAGGCCTCCGAAGATCAGCCGGTTTGATGCGCGTGTTCCGCACAATAGACAGCCGGTTTGCGCGCCGAATACGCGCAGATGACGGAGCGATGTCACACGCATGCTTGCTTTCGCTGACCCCGATCTCGACAACGGACCGCGGACCGACAGGTCCGCGACCGATGCGGATGTGCGCGGTCACGCGCGCGGTGCGGCCGATCGACGAGCTGATCCGGTTTGTGGTCTCGCCCGCAGGGCGAGGTGATCCCGGATCTGAAGCGCAAGCTGCCCGGCCGCGGCCTGTGGGTTTCGGCCTCGCGTCAGACGGTTGCGGAAGCGGTGCGGCGTAACCAATTTAGCAAGGGTTCAAGCGCGACGTCCGCGTCGCGCCGACGCTTGCCGCCGATACCGAGGCTCTGCTGGTGCGCAGCGTGATCGAAGCGCTCGCGATGGCCGCCAAGGCCGGCCAGGTCGTATCCGGCTTCAGCAAGGTCGAGGCGCCCTCGAGCAGGGCAGGCCCAAATTCGGTCAGGCCCTGATCCACGCTTCCGGACGGCGCGGCCGACGGGATCCGCAAATTGGACGCGATCGTCAGGCAAAATGCCGGAAATGGCGGTGAATCGCGCGAATTTCCGATCGTCGACGGCGTTGACGTCGGCACAATTGGATTTGGCACTGGGCCGGTCAAATGTGATACATGCTGCCCTGCTCGCGGGCCCGGCGAGCAAGACGTTCCTGTCGCGCAGCCAGATCCTGGTCCGATACCGGATGGCGGATGACGACAAGACCGCCGGATGCGGCCAGAAATTCTGACTGACGAAGACGCTGATTCGAGAGACTTGCATACAATGACTGTGCGGATACGCACAACGCAACAAGATTAGGACTGCTGAATGGTTGATACGAAATCGCCTGGCGACAAGACACTGAGTGTCCCGACCAAGACCTTGACGCTCAAGCCGCGCGTCGAGACGGGCACCGTGCGCCAGAGCTTCAGCCATGGCCGGACCAAGCAGGTCGTGGTCGAAAAGCGCGGCAAGCGCCGCGTCGGCGGCGACGCGCCCGCAGCGAAACGCCCATGCGCCCGAGCCGGTCGTCGCCAAGCCGGCGCCGCGCCGGCCAAGGCGCCGATGACCCGTCCCGCGACGCCGCGCCGATCGCCGGCGCGCAGCCGGTTCCGGCGTGGTGCTGCGCACGCTGACCGAGGATGAGCGCTCCGCGCGCGCCAGCGCGCTTGCCGACGCCAAGGTCCGCGACGTCGAAGAGCGCCGGCTGGCGGAAGAGGAAGCCAAGCGCCGCAACAGCAAGGAAGGCATCGAGCAGGCCGAGCGCGAAGCCGCCGAAGCCCGCCGCAAGGCCGAGGAAGAACGCCACCGGCAGGACGAGGAAGCCAAGCGCAAGGCCGAACTCGAAGCCAAGAAGCGCTTTGGCGAAGCCGAGGCCAAGACCGCACACGGCCGCACCCGCCGCTGCGCGCCTGCGGTCCGCCGGTGCGCCGCCCGCCCGCGCGCCCGGCGTCGCCGCCGACGGCACCGACGAGGATGAAGGTCCGCGCCAGATCCGTCGCGGCCCCGGCGGCGTCGTGCGCCCCGCCGCGCCGCCCAAGACGACCGCACAAGCCGGCGCCGCAAAAGCAGCGCGGACGCCTGACGCTGGTCACCGCGCTCAACGCCGACGACGTGCGCGAGCGCTCGATCGCCTCGTTCCGCCGCCGCACCCAGCGCCTGAAGGGACATGCCGTCGAACGAGCCGAAGGAAAAGCTGATCCGCGAGGTGATCATCCCGGAAGCCATCAACATCCAGGAACTCGCCAACCGCATGTCCGAGCGCGCGGTCGACGTCATCCGGCTGCTGATGAAGCAGGGCGCGATGCACAAGATCACCGACGTGATCGACGCCGACACCGCGCAGCTGATCGCCGAGGAACTGGGCCACACCGTCAAGCGCGTGGCCGCGGCCGACGTCGAGGAAGGCCTGTTCGACATCGTCGACGATTCCACCGACACCGAGCCGCGCTCGCCGGTCGTGACCGTGATGGGCCACGTCGACCACGGCAAGACCTCGCTGCTCGACGCGCTCCGCCACGCCAACGTGGTCGTCCGGCGAAGCCGGCGGCATCACCCAGCATATCGGCGCCTATCAGGTCGACCTCGCCGGAAAGCGGCAAGAAGATCACCTTCATCGACACGCCCGGCCACGCCGCGTTCACCGCGATGCGCGCCCGCGGCGCCAAGGTCACCGACATCGTGATCCTGGTGGTCGCGGCCGATGACGGCGTGATGCCGCAGACCGATCGAGGCGATCAACCACGCCAAGGCGGCGAAGGTCCCGATGATCGTCGCGCATCAACAAGATCGACAAGCCCGACGCCAAGCCGGAGCGCGTGCGCACCGAACTGCTGCAGCACGAGGTTGCAGGTCGAGATCGCTCGGCGGCGACGTCGTCGACGTCGAGGTCTCCGCCAAGAACAAGACCAATCTCGACAAGCTGCTGGAAATGATCGCGCTGCAGGCCGAATTGCTCGACCTCAAGACCAACGTCGCAGCGTCCCGCCGAAGGCACCGTGATCGAAGCCAAGCTCGATCGCGGCCGCGGTCCGGTCGCCACCGTGCTGGTTCAGCGCGGCACGCTGCAGGGTCGGCGACATCATCGTGGCCGGCGCCGAGATGGGCCGCGTCCGCGCGCTTATCAACGATCAGGGCGAGACCATCGACGAGGCCGGACCGTCGGTTCCGGTCGAAGTGCTCGGCTTCAACGGCCCGCCGGAAGCCGGCGACCGCCTCGCCGTGGTCGAGAACGAAGCCCGCGCCCGCCAGGTCACGAGCTACCGCGCCCACCAGAAGCGCGAGAACGCCGCCGCCAGCGATTTCCGGCATGCGCGGTTCGCTCGAGCAGATGATGTCGCAGCTCAAGACCTCGGGCCGCAAGGAATTCCCGCTGATCATCAAGGCCGACGTGCAGGGTTCGCTGGAAGCGATCCTGGGATCGCTGGACAAGCTCGGCACCGACGAAGTCGCCGCGCGCATCCTGCATGCCGGCGTCGGCGGCATCTCCGGAATCCGACGTGACGCTGGCGGAAGGTTTCAACGCCGCCATCATCGGCTTCAACGTCCGCGCCCACAAGGAAGCGCGCCGCCGCCGCCAAGCGCAACGGCATCGAAATCCGCTACTACAACATCATCTACGATCTCGTCGACGACGTGAAGAAGGCGATGTCCGGCCTGCTGGCGCCGACGCTGCGCGAGACCATGCTGGGCAATGCGCAGATCCTGGAAGTGTTCAACATTTCCAAGGTCGGCAAGGTCGCCGGCTGCCGCGTCACCGACGGCACCGTGGAACGCGGCGCCAATGTCCGCCTGATCCGCGACAACGTCGTCGTGCACGAAGGCAAGCTGTCGACGCTGAAGCGCTTCAAGGACGAAGTGAAGGAAGTGGCAGTCCGGCCAGGAATGCGGCATGGCGTTCGAGAATTACGGCGACATGCGTGCCGGCGACGTCATCGAGTGTTATCGCGTGGAGACGATCCAGCGCTTCTCTGTAAGTCCAAATCTTACGAAGAGCTAGTCTGGACAAACTGTCTGGCCAAGCGCGTCGATGCGCATCGCGCAGATGCGGGGCATCCAGTAGTCACCGAAATTAACTTCAGCACGAGAATGACGTGGATCGCCGCGCGATCGCGGGCGATGACGCGCTAATTGGGATTTCGACAATGCCCCGCCACCACAACAAGGGTTCCGCCCCCGGCGGCTCGCAGCGTCAGTTGCGGGTCGGCGAGACCGTGCGCCATGCCGTCGCCGATATTCTGTCGCAGGGCAGCGTGCACGACCCCGACCTCGAGGGTCACATCATCACGGTTCCGAGGTGCGGATGTCGCCGGACCTGAAGCTCGCGACCATCTATGTGATGCCGCTCGGCGGACGCGACACCGATAGTCGTGCTCGCGGCGCTGGAGCGCAACAAGAAGTTCCTGCGCGGCGAGGTCGCGCGACCGCGTTAACCTGAAATTTGCGCCTGATGTCCGCTTCCGCGTCGACGAACGATCTCGATGAAGCGGAACGGATCGAGAAATTACTGCGAACACCTGCGGTGCGGCGTGATCTTGCGGAGGAGGACGGGCAGATGACGAAGATTGACGAGACCAAATTACGCTCGATGACTTCGGAAGAGCGTCATCGGCTTTGGATCAATGCTCGTAAGGTCGATAGTGATGACACGATCAATGGTGCAAATGATCAGGCAGATTGGTCTTCCCTATTCTGACGACGGAATCTAAGGCGTTCAGACCCTGTATTTCTGAAGATGGTAGACATCATTTATTCGACGGAGGGCAAGGCGGCAGGTCTTGACGTCGAGCCTCGGGTTACCAGCAATGGCCGCTATCGATCCTCTGCTGTTCACGGCATTGGGCGTTGACTTCCTGGAGCGCATAACAAGCTGACCGTATTGCGGGCGCAATTGTTGCCCTCGATGATGCAGCGACGCTCGGTTTCAAGAAGTCCGGCAGAAGGAAGCTTCCTGCAACTTGTATCGCGAAAACCGCCGAAATCTATGTGCCGGCAAAAGATGACGACACCGCGTTAACCCTAAAATTTGCGCCTGATGTCCGCTTCCGCGTCGACAGGCGATGACGAAGCCGGGACGAATAAGTACTGCGAACACCTGCGGTGCAAAGAGACCTCGCACCGGATTGGAACGATTCAGGTGAAGCCATTGATGTGACGCGCCGCAAACAGCGTGATCGGCCCGGATAACCTGGTCGCCCGACGCTGAAAAAATAATTTTCGAGCGAACGCGGCAGCCCGCAGGCAATGACCCGCGCGATCAGGGTCATCGTGGCGACAAAAGCAGCCGCGCCAGAACAACCAGCCGCGGCGCATAGGCGCGACGTCCATGGCTGGGTGGTGCTCGACCGATCGATCGGCATGGCCTCGACCCATGCGGTCGCGGTGGTGAAGCGGCTGTTCAGGCCAAGCGCCAGCCGGCCATGCCGGCACCCTCGACCCGCTCGCCTCCGGTGGCCTGCCGATCGCGCACGCTCGAGCGCAAGACAGTTCCGTTCGTGGACGGCCGCAAAAATATCGCTTCTACGGTCGCCTGGGGCGGGGAGCGCAGCACCGACGATACCGAGGGCCGGGCCGTCAAGACCAGCGACCTCAGGCCCACACCGCCGAGGCGATACGGGAGCTGCTGCCGCGGTTCACGAGCACGATCGGCTGAACCCCGCCGCAATACTCGCCATCAGATCCAGGGCGAGCGCGCCTGTAGTCGCCCGCGACGGCGAGACCGTCGACCTGAAGCCGCGCCCGGTCGAGATTCACCATTTATCTCTTGTAGATCAACCGGACCGCGCTTCATTCGTGTTCCAGGCCGAGTGCCTGGCAGGGACATAATGCGGGCGCTGGCCCGCGATTTTGAAGGCGATTCTCGGCTGTTACGGCCATATCTGCGCGCTGCGGCGGACCCTGGTCGGCCCGTTCGGCGAAGCGGACGCGATTCCGCTGGAACAGTTGGAGGCTTTGTGCGATAGGCCGCGTCTGGCGAGGGCAGCCTCGCCGACGCGCTTTAGGTGAGACCGCGCTGGACGACATCCCGGCACTGGCGGAAGTCACACGGGCTGATGCGGCAAGGCTCCATCAGGGGCCAGGCCGTTTTTGTTAACTTAATACGTAACG
>ERZ1370068.2214-contig-1372_pt1 | contig 41018 bp, 49 predicted proteins | sample MGYA00561227_ERZ1370068 | MGnify/ENA primary metagenome ERZ1370068 (study PRJEB38410, sample SAMEA6850437) | metagenome | study: Metagenomic assessment of the ecological functions of the soil: analysis of the soil microbiota associated with the... | reverse complement strand
TACTTCGTTCGGTTACATGCTATGTGCTCTACCACGACAGCAAGATCACGAATTGCAGCGCATCCGCGGCTCCTCACGCGGAGCACCCATGGCACAGGCTGTACGCTTTCAAACGCGATTACCGCGCGCTTGGCCCATAACGCCCCGCTGGAAGCGGCTTATCGCGGTCGCATGACTGCGTCCACAAGGCGATCAGGGCCGGCCCCGGCCTCGGGGCCGGCCACAGACCGCTGAACCACCGGGCCTGACCCCTACTCGGTGTCCCCGCCGGCTTCGCGCGTATGGTTCACGAAGATTGCCCCGGCAAACACTGCGCTTCGCGGCGGAGCAGCAATCGGCTGTCCGTGATCATGCGCCAGCCGGCGGCAACCTCCCTCCGCTTCGGCGCGGTCTGCCCGGGCCACCGCCTCGATGGCGGTCGCCTCACGCGGGATTTCCAGCCCATTCCGTTCACGAATACCCGAACGTCACTCATGCGAAGGGGCGACTCCGGGCGAGCGACGCTTGCGATCGTGACAGAGGGGCGCTTCATTTTTCAGGTGATGTAACGACCTCAGGAGATCGTGACCAGCACAATACCGAACGCAACAAGCAAAACAAGCAACGGCGAGCGAGTCGCGGCAGCCGTTGACGATGAACCCGACATCACGTCGCACTCGTCCCTTTACCATCTGGCCAAGGCGTCGTATCGCGTTTCGACGGCCGCGTCGGGAGTGGAGGCGCTCGAGGCGGCGCGTCGCGACCGCCCATCGCTGATGGTTCTCGACCTCATGCTTCCCGGGCTGTCGGGATTCGACGTGCTCGAACGGCTCCGCGCGCCGACCCGGAAACGCACGCGACATCGCGGTGCTGATGCTGACCGCGAGGAAGGACGAGCCGGACCGCATCCGTGGACTATCGCTGGGAGCAGACGACTATCTGACCAAGGCTGCGTTCTCGCCGCCGGAGCTGGTGCTTCGAGTCGGCGCGATCCTGCAACGACTCCAGGATTTTAGCCGCCCAGCAGACCGGCGACGTACTACTCGCCGGGCAGTACTGATCAACCGCGCGGCGCATCGGGTCAGCGTCGAAGGCTCCGATGTGGAACCAACGCCAACGGAATTCAAGTTGCTGTTGATGCTCGCGGAACGCCACCCCGGTCGCGCGTTCGTTTTACAGCCATCTCTCATGACCGTGTGGGAAGCGGCGCCCGATATCAAGACGCGCACCGTCGACATGCACATCCGGCGACTACGTTCAAAGCTTGGGGCAGCTGGACCGCTGATCGAAACCGTCAGAGGATTCGGGTATCGCATGAAACCAGCGAGCGCGCGACGAGTGAGACTGCGCGGCCGACTGATAGTTGGCGCGTTGGCAGTCATTGCAGTGCAGGTCATAGTGGTCGTGCTGCTCGTTCAGCGACAGTTGAGCAGCAGTCTGCGCCTGGATGCCGTCGCGGGCCTTGCATGACCGGGGTCGTGGCAGCGGCCTGGACGCCGGACGTCGATCCGTCTCAATTGGCGCACACCGACGGCGCGGCCCTGGGAGCATCGCGTTACGCTCATCGCCCCGGATGGCACGGTGGTTGGGGACAGTGAGTTCGATCGCGATGCCCTGCCCCAGCTCGAGAATCATGCCACGCGGCCGAGTCACGCATGGGCGACACGCGTCATATCGGCCTGAGCACCCGCCGCAGCGCATCCGCAGCGACGACGAGCTCTGTGTCGCCGTTAAAGGCGGACCCAGAGGCGTTACGCGCGTCTCGATGTGTCGGAGTTCTGGCTCATTCACAGATCGATCGTGCCCACAATGTGGTCGCGCTCGCCGGGGGCGTATCGCTCGTGGTGGCATTGCTGATTGCGTGGTCACTCGCCCAGCGCCTGGCACGCGACCGATCGTCGGCTCAAAGACGTCGCGCGCGCGATCGCTGCGGGAATCTCGCGCCGCGCGTCGATCCGGCGGAACCGCTGGTGAGCTCGGCGGAGCTCGCCGTTTCGCTTCGCGAATTGTCAGAGCAGCTCGCCTCACGGGAACTGTCACGACAGGCCTATGAGGCGCTGCTCGAGCAGCTCACCGAGTCGCTGAACGAGGGCGTCATCAGCGTAGACGACGCGACGTGTCATCAACAACACCGGACGGCGACTGTCGGCGTTGGCGATGCCCACTGCCGGATATCTGTCCGACCTCATTCCGCAGGATCGTGCTGCGCAGCACACTCGAGGAGTGCGTTCGCCGAGACAAACGACCGATGGGAGCGAGAGCGTCATTCGCGGCGGACCGTGAACGTAACAGCGCGCCCCCTCGGTTCTGGCGGCGCGGTGCTCGCGCTCCTCGACATGACGTTCGCCGGCTCGAGGCGGTACGCCCGCGATTTCGTTGCAAATGTCTCCCACGGGCTGCGGACGCCATTGACCATTGTGAGCGGCTTCGCCGAGACGCTGGTGCATGACGACCTCGATCCGGCGTCGCGCCAGCAGCATTCGCGTCGCGCATCCTCGCCAACACACGTCGCATGCAGGGCATCGTCGATGATCTGCTCGACGTGTCACGCATCGAGTCGGGCACATGGATGCAGACCCCGAGCCCGTCGACGTTGACGTGGCGGCGGCCGGGCATTTGCCAGCGCGTGATGCGGCGACCGAAAGAAACTTTCCTCGAGAAACGGACATCGCGCGCCGGGCGCGCATCCTCACCATGACGTCACCGCGGTCCGTCAGGTCCTCGGCAATCTCGTCGACAACGCGGTTCGTCACACACCGTCCGGAAGCGTCACGATCTTCGCGCGAGCGACGCCGCCGGTTCCATCGAGTTGGGCGTGCGCGACACGGGTTCCGGGGATTCCGTCGGAGCACCTGGCCGGGTGTTCGAGCGTTTCTATCGCGTTGATCCAGGCCGGTCGCGGGATCAGGGGCGGAACCGGTCTCGGACTTGCGATCGTGAGGCTGCTCATCGAAGCCCACGGAGGCCGCGTGCGCGCAGAGAGCACGCTTGGATCCGGCACAACCGTGACCGCGGAGTTTCCGACCCAAGCCGAACCGACAGTGTAGGAGACGGAGACCGAACGACTGGTTTCCACTTCTTCTCCGCCACTGGTGACTCCGAACACACCGCTGCATCTCACCACCTCGACGCCGTCCGCTCCGGACGGGCAGCGCCAGCGCATCGCAGCGATCGACATCGAGGTCAATTCGATTCGGCAGTCATTGCCGACGTCAGCTCGTCGGGTGCCATTCGCGTCGTCGACGAAATGAAGGCGGCACCGCGACTCGGGGCCGGCCTCGCCGGAGTCAGGCGCGCTTCTTCCCAAACGGCGATTGATCTCGCGGTAGTGGATGTGTGCTCGGCCGAATGGCAACACTTGCGCAGCAACTGGGCGCGCAACGGGTCGAGGCGGTCGCGACGAGCGCCGTACGCGAAGCATCGAACGGCACCGCATTTCTCGCGCAAGTCAGACAGGCGGTGACGGGTCTCAGGGTTTCCTCACGGGAAGACGAGGCACGTCTCGCGTTTTCAGTCCGCGCTCGCACACTTCGAGCTCGGCCGCGGACGCGTTGTTGTCATGGATTATCGGCGGCGGGTCCCTCGAACTGGCACTCTCAGCAGGACTCGTCAGAGCGTCTCATGTCGCTTCCGTACGGGGCGCTGCAGCTCACCGAAATGTTTCTGGGCGACAAAGGCGGAGCCGCGGCGTTGCGCGGCACACGCAACACATCCGCGACGACATTCGCCGGGCATTGCCCCTTCGCGACTGGCGTGGCGCGGACGTAATCGGTTCCGGCGGGACGTTCACGAATCTCGCGGGCATTTTCCTCGCGCGTCAGGGCATGCGCGCGGCGCGCGCCGTCCGCGGGACGTATTCCCCGGAGTCGAAGTCGAGCACATTCTCGAGACTCTGCGGGGATGACCACCGAACGGCTCGCCGTTCCGGCCTCAACTCGGGGCGCGCTGATATCATCGTCGCTGGTCTCGCGGTCGCGGCCAGGTGCTGGCGCGGGTCGAACCACGAACAATTGCCGCATCTGCCTACGGCATTCGAGAAGGGATTCTGCTCGACGTGGCGCGCGCGTCCAGCCGAAAATCGCGGACCCTGGAGAAGCGCGCGCGCGCGCGCTCCGTGCTCCGGATTCGCCGAGCGTTGTCACTATGAAGAGCCGCATGCGCGCCACGTGCAGCGGCTCGCCTCTCCAGCTGTTCGACTCGATTGGCGTCCGGCTCGGCTGCAAGGCGTCCGACCGTGGCGTCCTCGCGGATGCGGCGATCCTGCACGACGTTGGTTATCATCAACTACGAAGGGCACCACAAGCCTCGCTACACCTCATCCGGCACGCGGACCTGCTCGGGATTTCTCCGTCTGGTCAGATCGTCATCGCGCACGTCGCGCGGTATCATCGCGGACGGGAGCCCAGCGGGACGAAGCATCCGGACTACGGTGAGCTCGATCCCGAAACGCGAAAACGGATCAAACGCCTTGCCGCGATTCTGCGTGTGGCCGACGGATTCGATCGCGGCCATGTCGGCGCCGTGGCCCGCGTGAAGGTGAGATGGGGCGCGCGATCCTGCGGATTACTCCGGTTGCAAATCGAAGGCAAAAACGCTTCGCCTCGAACTGTGGGGTGCCGCGCGCAAGGCGGCTCCTCATGATCTAGGCTCGGCGTGTCCGGCCCGCGGCCGCCGCCTAGCCAGATGTAGCAGCCGGGCTTCGCCTGCAGCATGAACGCGAAATCCTCCGACGCCATCGCCGGCATCGGATCGGTGTCGCACGTTGTCGGCGCCGACCAGCGCAACCGCGGCTGCCAGTGCGTGCCGCGTCTCTTCCGGCGAATTGATCGTCGCCGGATAGCGCCGCTCGTAGCGCAACGTCGCCGTCATCTCGAAGGTCGCCGCGATGCCGGCGACGATCTCGCCCATCCGCCGCTCGATCAAATCCTGGATCGCCGGCTTGAACGACGCGCACCGTGCCGCGCAGCACGACTTCCTGCGGGATCACGTTCCACGTGTCGCCGCCGTGCACTTGCGTGACGCTGACGACGCCGGCTTCGAGCGGATGGATGTTGCGCGCGACGATCGTCTGCAGCGCATTGATGACATGCGCGGCGAAGCGGCATCGGGTCGCGGCCGAGGTGCGGCATGCGCGGCGTGCGCACCGCTGGCCGGTCGCGACGATCTCGAAGATGTCGTACGCGCCCATGAAGCGGTCCGGGCGCGGAGCGCGATCGTGCCCGACCGGCAGTTCCTGGCCAGTTGTGCATGCCGTACACCGCTTTCATCGGGAACGCGGTCGAAGAGGCCCTCCTGCACCATGACGCGGCCGCCGCCTTCGTTTTCCTCGGCGGGCTGGAAGATGAAATACGCGGTGCCGTCGAAATTCTTCCGCTGCGCCATCGCGCGGCGGCGCGCCGAGCAGCATCGACGTGTGGCCGTCGTGGCCGCACGCATGCATCTTGCCCGCGATGCGTCGACGCATGGGCGACGCCCGACTTTCGATGGATATGCAACGCGATCCAGGTCGGCGCGCAATCCCACCGCATCGTTCGACGTGCCATTGCGCAGTACGCCGACGACGCCGGTCTCTGCCAGACCCCGGTGAACCTCGAGCCCGAACGACGCAGCTTGTCGGCGACGAACGCGCTGACGTCTGCGCCTCCTCGAACGCGGTCTCCGGATGGGCGTGCAGGTGATGGCGCCAGCCGCGCATGTCGGCGTCGAGTGCGGCGATTTCGGGAACGATGTTCATGAGAGGCCTCCTCTCGCAGGATCGATCATCGTACCGCAAATTGCGCTGGCGACGGCACGAGGGATGTGACAACTGCGTGGTAACCGCGCGGCAGCCGCGAAGTCGCGAAGCGCCTCGGCATGCCGCGTTACAATCGGCCGCTTGTCGCCGCTTTCGCCATGACGTCCGCCGCTTCCCCATCTTTGATCTGCCTCGTCATCGGCGGCGGCATCAACGGCGCGGGCATCGCGCGCGATGCGGCGGGACGCGGCATGTCGGTGCTGCTGGCCGAGCAGGACGACCTCGCCGCCCACACATCGTCGGCGAGCACGAAGCTCATCCACGGCGGCTTGCGCTACCTCGAATACTACGAATTCCGGCTGGTGGCGGAGGCGCTGGCCGAACGCGAAGTGCTGCTCGCCAATGCGCCGCATATCATCGAGCCGCTCGCATTCGTGCTTGCCGCACGAGCCGCACCTGCGGCCCGGCGTGGATGATCCGCGCCGGGCTTCTTCCTCTACGACCATCTGGGCGGCAGGATGACGCTGCCGAAGTCCTTCGGCGTGAAGCTCCGCGGGCAGCCGCTGGAGCGCGGGCCTGAGACCGCAATTCGCGCGCGGATTCGTGTACGCGGATGCGCGGGTCGACGATGCGCGCCTCGTCGTGGTCAACGCGCTCGACGCGCAGGCGAAAGGCGCCGACATCCGCGTGCGCACACGCGTCACGGCGCGCGCCGCGAGGGCGGCCTGTGGCAGCGCCACGCTGCAGGCGCGCGATCGCGCGGCCCGAGCAAGTAGTGGCGCGTGCAATCGTCAACGCCGCCGGCCCCTGGGTCAAGCAGGTGCAGGACAGCGTCAGCGCCGGCGCCCGCGAAGGCAAGCGTGCGCCACATCAAGGGCAGCCACATCGTGGTGCCGCGCGTGCATCCGGAAGAGCACGCGTACATCCTGCAGAACGCCGACAAGCGGATCGTTTTCATCATCCCTTACCACGAGCATTACTCGCTGATCGGCACGACGGACATTCCGGTCGACGCCTACGAACAGCCGGCGATCGCGAACGAGGAAATCGACTATCTGCTGCAACTCGTCAACTGCGTACCTCGCGAAGCCGCTTGCGAAGTCGGATGTCGTCTGGACCTACAGCGGCGTGCGGCCGCTGCACGATGACGGGTCGTCCGACCCGTCCGCCGTGACGCGCGACTATGTGCTCCAGGTCGATGCGCTGGAGGGTGGATCGACGGTAAGTCGAGCGCTGAACGCGCGCCGGTATTGTCGATCTACGGCGGCAAGATCACGACGTACCGCAAGCTCGCCGAAGCACGCGCTCGCCGATCTGGCGCCTTACTTCCCCGGCATGAAGCCCGCGATGGACACGCGATGCGCCGCTGCCCGGCGGCGACCTTCCCAGGCGCGACCGCAGCGCATGTCTCACGCGCATTGCGTGGCCGCTATCCGGAAATGCCCGTCGAACTGCTGAACGCGCCTCGCTCGATCGGCACGGCACGCGCGCAACGCGCATTCTCGGGGAATGCCGGACGCATGGCTGACCTGGGTGCGGATTTCGGCGCAGGGCTCACCGCGCGCGAAATCGACTATCTGATGGCCGAGGAATGGGCACAAAGCGCGGACGACGTGCTATGGCGACGCACCAAGTGCGGCCTGCCGATGACGCAGCGCGCAGCGCGAGGCGGTCGCCGCGTATTGCGACGGTGCGCCGCGCGATCCGAGGTGACCATGCCCGTCTAAGCGTCTGCCTCTTCTGCGGCTCCGAACATCGGTGCGCGGCCCGCCTATTCGCGATGCGGCCGGCGAGATCGGACGCGCGCTGGCGGCGCGCGGCATCACGCTCGTCTACGGAGGCGGCAGCGTCGGGCTGATGCAGATCGCCGCCCAGTCCGCGCTGGACGCCGGCGGCCGCGTGATCGGCGTCATCACCGAAGCAGCTGATGGTGCGCGAAGTCGGCCACCAGGGGCTGAACCGAGCTTCACGTCGTCGCCACGATGCACGAGCGCAAGGCGCTGATGGCCAAGCTCTCCGACGCGTTCATCGCGCTGCCCGGAGGTTACGGCACGTTCGACGAGTTGTGCGAAATGGCCACGTGGGACCAGCTCGGCATACACGCCAAGCCGGTGGTCGTCGTCAACGTCGAAGGCTATTTCGATGCCTTCCTGGCGCAGCTCGATCGCGCCGTCGCGGACCGGTCTGCTGAAGCCGGAACATCGCGCACTGTTGGCGTGTGCAACGACGGTGGAAGATGCGCTGACCGCGTTGGCGGCGTGGCAGCCGCCGCCGGTGCCGCAGTGGCTGCGCGACGCGGCACCGCGGCCGTGAGCGCCGCGTACGATGCGCCCGCTGGCCGACATGCCGCAAGCCGTTCGCCGCGGCATTCGCTTTGTTTTGACCGACATCGACGAAACGCTGTCGACGCACGGACGGCTCACCGCGGACGCCTACGCGGCGCTCGCGCGATTGCGCGCGCGCGGGCAAGCTCGTCATCCCGATCACCGGGCCGGCCCGCCGGCTGGTGCGACCACATCGCGCGCATGTGGCCGGTGGATGCCGTCGTCGGCGAGAACGGCGCGTTCTACATGCACTCACGACGCGCCGCGGCGCAAGCTCGTCAAGCGCTTCTCGTCGGCGACGCGGAACGCGCCGCGAATCGCGCGCGGCTCGCGGCGATCGGGGAGAAGATCCTGCGCGCGGTGCCGGGCGCGGCACTGGCCTCCGACCAGCTCTACCGCGAAACGCGACCTCGCCATCGATTTCTGCGAAGACGTGCCGCCGCTGCCGCGCGCCGAGCGTCGATCGCATCGTCGCGCTGATGGAAGAGGCCGGGCTGACCGCGAAGGTCAGCTCGATCCACGTCAACGGCTGGTTCGGCGGCTACGACAAGCTGGCGATGACGCGCACGCTGCTGGCCGAAGTCTTCGGCGATGGATCTCGACGCGCAGCGCGACGGTTTCGTGTTCGTCGGCGACTCGCCCAACGACGCGCCGATGTTCGCGTTCTTCCGAAATGCCGTAGGCGTGGCCAACATCGCGCCCGTTCCTCGATCGCATTCCGACGCCGCCGGCCTACGTCACGCGGCACGAAGCGGGCGCAGGATTCGTCGAACTCGCGGATCTCCTGCTCGCGCTCTAGCGGGTTCGATCGCTGGGCAGTACTGCCGCGCCGGCATAGTGCGCTGCGCCGCCCAGCGTTTCCTCGATGCGCAGCACTTCATTCCATTTCGCCGTCCGTTCGCTCGCGGGCGAACGAGCCAACCTTCAACTGGCCCGCATTCCAGCCGACCGCGAGATGCGCGATGGCGACGTCCTCGGTTTCGCCGGAACGCGCGGAGACGATCGTGCCGAAGCCGGCGCGCTTGCCCGCATCGAGCGCGGCCTTCGCCTCGGTGAGCGTGCCGGCCTGGTTGACCTTGATCAGCACGGCGTTGCATGCGCCGTCGGCAGCCGCTTCCGCCACGCGTGGCGCGTGGGTCGTGAGGTAGTCATCGCCGACGATCTGCACGCGCCCCGAGGCCGCGCGCGCGAACGTTATCCAGCCGTCGCGGTCGTCTTCTGCGAACGGATCCTCGATCGACGCGATCGGATAGCGGTCGAGCCAGTCCAGGAACATCCGCGTCAACTGCGTCGCGGTCGAGCGTCGCGCCGCTCCAGCGCCAGCGTGTAACGCCCGTCGCGGAGGAGTTCGGACGCTGCCACGTCGAGCGACAGCGCGGCGTCGATGCCCGGGCGGAATCCGCGCGCTCGATCGCGCGCACGAGCGTGATCAGCGCTTCTTCGTTGGTGGCGAACGCGGGCCAGAACCCGCCTTCGTCCGCGACGCCGGCCAAGCTTGCCCGCGCTCGGCCATCAGCGATCCCGCCGCGCGGTAGATTTCGGCGACCATGGCGATCGCGTCGCCAAAGGTCGTAGCTCCGATCGGCATCACCATCAGGTCCTGCATGATCGAGTGCGCCGCGCGGCGTGCGCGCCGCCGCCGAAAATCTGGATTTCGGCAGCGGCAACGACACTGGCGGCATCGCCGGCGACATAGCGCCACAGCGGACACTGCGCGCGCCGCTGCCGCGGCTTGCGCGACCGCGAGCGATGCCGCGACCGGTAGCGTTGCCGCCCAGCCGGGCCTTGTTGGGCGTGCCATCGAGATGCGATGAGCGTGGCGTCGATCGGCGAACTGGTCGCACGCGTCGATGCCGCGAGTGCCGTGGCGATCGGACCATTGCACGTTGGCCACCGCCTGTGTCGACGTCGAAACCGCCGAAGCGGGTGCCGCCATCGCGCAGGTCGATCGCCTCGCGCGCGCCGCGCGACGCGCCGGCGGGCGCGATGCGCGTCCCGACGGCGCCGCTCGCCAGCCGTGACCTCCGGCCTCCACGGTCGGCCGGCCGCGCGAGTCCCAGACGCGGCGGGCGTGTACCCGCGCAATGGCCGTGCCGCTCATTGCCACTCATTTGCCAACTCACGGCGACCAGGCGGCGCCAGCGCGGTCAGGCTTTGCCGCCGGTGCTGCAGATGAGCCGCGCGCGAACTGCGCGTATCGCTTCCCGGTCGCGTTCGTCGGTCAGGTATTCGACCGGCGACTTGCCGTCGACGCGCGCCAGCAGCAGCCCGGGCAGCAGCGCCGCGGTGCGCGCCTCGCAGCGTCGGCCCACGGCTCCCAGGTCACGCGCGCGCGATAGGCGTCGCGCAGAGCGCGCAGACAGCGCCAGGTAGTCGCTGCGCCGGTCGGGCGCCACACGCCTTTGAGCAGCAGGTGGTTCAGCACGAACGCCAGGTCGAACGCCGGATCGCCGTACCACGCGCATTCGGCGTCGAGGATGACCGGCCCGTCGCGGACCGACCAGGATGTTCTTCGGGCTGAAGTCGCCGTGCACCAGCACGCGCTTGGTGCCGCGTCGTCGCTACCAGCGCGCAGCAGCTGCGCGCGCGAGGTCCGGGTGGGCGCCGGCCGCGGTGCACGAGATAGGGCTCGAGGCGGATCGCGTGGAACAAGGCGTCGGTCGCAAAGCGCGCCGCGACGTCGCGGTCGGTCGGCCGGTCGCCCCGTGGATGCGGCCCGAGCACGTCGCCGACCATGACGGCTGCCGTCCGCGTATCGGTCACCAGTCCAGCGAGCTGCGTCTTCCAGACCGGGTACGCGGTCCGGCGGCAGATCAGGCCATCGCGAAGGCGCCAGCTTCGCGGTCCTTCGCCCAGGATTTCGCGGCACCGGCGCCGGGACGATGCCGCCGGCGACCCGCATCCATTCGACCTCCCAGCGGCTGCGCTCGACCGGTACCTGCCACTCGGCGGCGACCTTCGAGCTGGGCAGCGCGCGTTTGACGCAAACGACGCGCGACGGCAGCTCGGCGCGATAAATGTCCGACGACACGCCGCCGGCGAGAGGCGTCAGACGTACCGGTTGGTCAGCGCTTACTATCGCCATCCGCACCAAAGCATGCGATCAGTTCGAGTCCCCGATCGGGCGACAGCCGTCGGACGGAGTGCGGAGGCTGGCGTCCGTCATCAGGGTGAAAGGGGTGGCCGGTACGCTATTTGCATGAATTGTAGCTGTCCCATCATAGCAGCGCCCGCACCTAACGCCTTGATGCGCTGGAGTCGGCCCTGAATCGAGGTCGGCGATCCGGAAGAGGGAGGCAGTCGTGATTCGCTACGGCTTCAACATCAAGACCCAGCACGGCCAACGGGTCGAGAACATCCTGATCATGGCTGCGACCGCAGGGCGACGCCGAGCGGCGCCTGCGGCAGATGTACCACCACTGCGAAATCGTCGAATGCCGCGGAGCAGAGCGTGCCGCGCCGGCGTCGACACGCTCGATATCGAAGGCGTGATCGGATCGATCAGCGCCGGCCGCGCCGTCAATCGCATAAAGACCGGCACTCAGTAGCTCGTCGTACAGCGCCGGCGTAGTCGCAGGCGCCGCGGCTGCCCGGCGCGTGGCGGAAGATGTCGAGGCCCGACCGCCGGACTCTCCGGCCAGCTTCACGTTCTCCCGAATCCGCGTGACGCAGATCTCGTCCGTCGCGCAGCAGCTCGCCCATCCGCGCCGACCACGGCCGCGCTCATCCGGCGCCGCATGTCGTAGCGCGTGAGCAGCATAGCGCGCGCGGCAGCCGGCCGCTTGAACACCGGGCTCCAGCGCATTGAGCGCGCGCTCCACCTGCTCGGCGCCCTGCGAGCGAAGGAAGTCGGCCGAGACGGGCACCAGCAGCAGGTCGGCAGCGAACACCGCGTTGAGCGACAGCACGTTGAGCAGCGGGCAGCAGTCGATGACCACGGGCCCCGGCGCTGGCGTCCGGGCGCGTGCAGCGCATGCGCAACCGCGTGACCACGTTCACGCCCTTGCCCAGCAGCGTATCGAGCTTGGCCAGCTCGAGATGCGCGGGCACAGCGATGACGCCGCTTCGCGTGATCTGCGCGATGTCGTCCAGCGGGCGCTGGCGGATGAAGAAGCTGTAGACCGAGTCGTCGGCGAGTCGCGGATGCACCCCGAAGATGTGCGACAGGTGGCCTGCGGGTCGAGGTCGATGCGCCAGCGGCTGCTCGCTTGCGCTGCGCCGATGGCGGCAAGGAGGTTGAGCGCGGTCGTGCGTCTTGCCGACGCCGCCCTTCTGGCTGAAGACCGCGATAACCGCCACGGCGCGCAGGATACGCCCCGACGGGAACCGAGGTTGCTCAAATGACGCGCTTGCGCACCTGCGTGACCACGATCTCCGCGGCGACGACAATGATCACGATGGCGACCAGCATCAGCGCGACGCGATTCCACTGGAAGAGATTGAGCGCGGCATCGAGCGCCATGCCGATGCCGCCGGCGCCGACCAGCCCGAGCACCGCGGACTCGCGCACGTTGATGTCCCAGCGGAACAGCGCGATCGACCAGAACGCCGGGCTTGACCTGCGGCCAGTAGCCGAAGGTCATCCGCGACAGTCCACGGCGCGCCGGCGGCGGCGCAGCGCCTCGATCGGGCCCGGCTGCGCTTCTTCCAGCGCTTCGCCGAAGAGCTTGCCGACGAAGCCGATCGAGCGGAACGCGATCGCCAGCGTTCCGGCAAGCGCGCCGGGGCCGAAGATGCCGACGAAGAGCAGCGCCCACACCAGCGAGTTCACCGAGCGCGACGACACCAGGATCAGCTTCGCGAGCAGGTTGACGCGGCGTGAACGGCACGAGGTTGTGCGCGGCGAGAATGCCGACCGGCAACGCCAGAACGAGCGCGAGCAGCGTGCCCGAGCGACGCGATGTGGATCGTCTCCATCAGCGCCGCGTGCACGTCGCCCGCGGTAGTGCGGCCAGTCGATCGGCCACATGCGCGCAAAGAGGTCGACGACCTGCTCCGGCGCGTCCGCACAGGAACTCGGGAATGACCTCGATCGTGCGCACCGACGCCACGATCGCCGCGACGATCGCCAGATAGACCGACGAAGCGCGCCGAGCGCGCTGCGGCGAGCGTGAAGCGCTGCGCCAGTATCGCGTCGACTGCGCGGCCGCGGCTAGCGGCGCGGCGCATGCGCGCTCATCAGTCGTCTTCCAGGTGCCGCTCGCGCGCGCGCGTGCCGCCGCGCCGGAACAAGTCGACGCAGCGTCGCGTTGTCGATGAAGATCGCGCGCACCGCGGTGGCCAGCACCTCGCCGACCATGATCAGCGCGATGATCGAGATCAGGATCGCGCACACGTAGTCGTAGTCGAAGCGCTGGAACGCCGCGAACAGCGTGCCGCCGATGCCGCCGGCGCCGACGATGCCCACCATCGTCGAATTGCGCAGGTTCGAATCGAGCTGGTACGTCGCGAATCCGATGAAGCGCGAGAACACCTGCGGCAGCACGCCGAACGCCAGCACCGACGCGAACGGCGAGCCCGGTCGCGCGCACCGCCTCGACCTGCTTCACCGAGATCTCCTCGATCGCCTTCGGTGAAGAGCTTGCCGATGAAGCCGATCGACGCGACGGTGAGCGCGAGGATGCCGGCGAGCGCGCCGAAGCCGACCGCCTTGACGAACAGGATCGCGACGATCACCGGATGGAACGAGCGCGCCATGCACGATGACGACGCGCGCCGGCCAGCTCACCCACGGCGGCATCAGGTTGCGCGCGGCGGCAGAGCCCGATCGGCAGCGCGAGGACGATGCCGAGCGTCGATCGCGAGCACGGCGATCTGCAGGCTTTCCGAGCAGTCCCTTGACCAGCAGCTCCCAGCGCGCGAAGTTGGGCGGGAACATCCGCGCCGAAGAAGCGCGCCGGCGTTGTGCGATGCCGACCTGCACGCGCTCCCACGAGATGTCCATCTGCGACGACGCGTAGACGACGTAAACGGCGAGCGCCACGAGCGCGATCCGCGGCCAGACGCTTCGCGTCGGAAACGGGTCGACGGCAGCTTGGCGGCGGCATCGGTCGCTGCATCGTTCATTGCAGCCAGTCCTCGCCGCCGTAGATCTGCTTCAGCATCGTCGTCGGTGAGGTAGCTGCGGCGCGCCGTCGAACACGATGCGGCCGCCGCGACATGCCGACGATGCGGTCGGCGAAGCGCTTGGCGAGCTCGACGTCGTGCATGTTGACGAGCACCGGGATCCGGCGCGCGCGGCCGACGTCGGCCAGGAGCTCCATGATCTCGACCGACGTCTTCGGGTCGAGCGACGACGTCGGCTCGTCGGCGAGCAGCAGCCTCGGCTCCTGCATCACGGCGCGCGCGATGCCGACGCGCTGGCGCTGGCCGCCCGACAGCGCATCGGCGCGGCGGTGCGCGAAACCACGACAGCCCGACGACGTCGAGCAGCTCGAAGGCCTTGCGGATATCGTCGGGCGGAAACTTGCGCCGCCACGCGCGCCACGACGACACGTAGCCCAGGCGCGCCCGACAGCAGGTTCTCCATCACCGTCAGGCGTTCGACCAGGTTGTACTCCTGGAACACCATGCCGATATGGCGGCGCGCCTGGCGCAGCGCCGGCGCCGACAGCTGCGCGAGATCCTGGTCCGTCGAACAGGATCTCGCCCGACGGTCGGCTCGACCAGCCGGTTGATGCAGCGGATCAGCGTGCTCTTGCCGGTGCCCGACGGCCCGATGATCGCCGTGATTCCGCGCGCCGCGATCTCGAGGTTGATGTCGGTCAGGACAGGCTTGCCGGCGACATACGACTTCGAGAGGTTGGCGCAAGCTCGCAGGCACTGCACGCCTCTTTCTTGCCTTGCCGCCGCCGCTTCGTCGGCCTCGCGCTTGGTTTCCTTGTCGTAGGTCGCCTTGTCGAAGCCTGCCGCCGGAGCCCTTGGCAACGTCGCGCACGACTTCCCATGTCGTCTTGTAGTTGATCGGGAAGAAGCGGTCGGCGCCGTCGAACGCCTTCTGCATTTCCGGCGGGAAGCGATAGTCGTAGAAGCACGTCAGCATCTTGTCGGCGAGCTTCGGCTCGAGATCGTGCGCATACGCGAACGACGACGTCGGAAACTTCTGGCTGCGGTAGATGACGCGGAAGTCGGCTTCCTTGATCTGGCCGCGCACGCCCATCCGGTGGAAGACGTCGGAGGCGACGGCCGCGGCGTCGTAGTCGCCGGAATTGACGCCGAGCACCGACTGGTCGTGCTTGCCGGAGAAGATGATCTTGTAGTCCTTGTCGGGCGTCGAGGCCTTCGCGCCGGGAACAGCGCGAGCGGCGCCAGGTGGCCGGAATTGGACGACGGCGCCGTGTGCGCGACTTTCTTGCCCTTGAGATCGGACGAGCTTCTGGTACGGCGAGCTCGCCTTCGACGATGACGATCAGGTTGTAGCCCTGGAATTCCTTGGCGTTGCCCTTGACCGCGAACGGGATCGCGCCGGCGAGATTGACCGCGAACGCGGTCGGGCCGGTCGAGAAGCCGCCGACGTGCAGCCGGCCGCGAGCGCATCGCCTCGATCTCCGCCGCATTGTTCTGCACCTGGTAGAACACGACCTTCTTGTCGAGGCACTGCGCGAGATAGCGTCGTGAACGGCTTGAAGATGTTCTCGTAAACCGCCGGGTCCTCGACCGGGCGTGTACGTGAAGACGATCGTCGACGGGTTTTTCCACTTCTTGGGATCGGTCGGCACGTCGGCGACCATGATCCTTGTTCGCGTCGCAGTACATCGCGTCGAGCTCGCCGCGGTTGCTGCACGCGTCGGCCGCGCATGGCTGGCGGCGGCGATCGTCGCGGCCGCGAGCAGCATGGCAAGCAGCGGACAGCGGGTTGGGTGGTTTCATGGGGTTCCATCCTCCAGTAGGGCGCGAAGACCTGCTTTGCGGAACCTGACGCGCGGTCGGCCGGCGCAAGACTCTAGCACCGACCGGCGCCTGCGCACGCCGTGCGTGCCGTGGCGCAGGCCGGGCAGGGCGCCGTCGGCGTATCATCGTCGTCACTTATCGACGAGTAATCCTGATGCCTTCCGCGCTCAACGTCGTGATCCTCGGCCGCCGGCCTCGGCAAGCGGATGCACTCCGGCGCTGCCGAAGGTGCTGCACCGGCTGGCCGGCCGCCCGATCGTCCCTATGTCGATCGACGCGCGCACGCTCGTCGCCGCGCGCGATCGCCGTCGTGATCGGCCACGGCGGCCGACGCCGTCCAGGCGACATCTCGCCGCGCCCGACCTCGCGTTCGTGCTGCAGGATCCGCCGCGCGGGCACCGGCGATGCGACGCGCGTCGCGCTGGATGCGCTGCCGTGCGGATGGCGTGACGCTGGTCGACAATCGGCGACATTCCGCTCGTGCCGCCGGCGGCGCTGGCGGCGCTCGTCAGCGAGGCGCGAAGCCGGCAAGCTCGCGGTCCTTACGGCGCGCGTGCCCGATCCCTCGGGCCTCGGCCGCATCGTCCGCGACGCCGCGCGGCGCGCGTGCGCGCGATCGTCGAGGAGACGCGACGCGAACCGAACGCAGCGCACGATCAGCGAGATCAACACCGGCGTGATGGCCGCGCCGACGGCGCTGCTTCGCGCGCTGGGTCGCCGGCGCTCGACAACCGGACAACGCGCAGGGCGAGTACTACCTCACCGACATCGTCGCGACTCGCGGTCGCGGATGGCATCCCGGTCGGTCGCGCACGTGCCGAGCGACGAGCGCGACGTGCGGGGCATCAACGATCGCGCGCAGCTCGTCGGCGGTCGAGCGGATCTGCTGCAGCGCGCGCAGGCCGACGCGCTGATCGACAGCGGGCGTGCACGCTCGCCGATCCCGCTCGCATCGACATTCGCGGCACGCTCGACGTGCGGCGCGCGACGTCGCGATCGATGTCGGCTGCGTGTTCGAAGGCGACGGTCGCGCTCGGCCGACGGCGTGAGCGATCGGTCCGTATTGCGTGCTGCGCAGCGTGACCGTCGACGCAGGCACGCGGTCATCGAGCCGTTCTCGCATCTCGACGATGCGCAACGATCGGCGCCAATTGCCGCGATCGGTCCCTTACGCACGACTGCGCCCGGCGCGACGCTCGACGACGACGTTCACATCGGCAATTTCGTCGAGGTCAAGGCGAGCTCGCTCGGGCGCGGCTCCAAGGCGAATCACCTCGCCTACATCGGCGACACGACGGTCGGCAGCGGCGTCAACTACGGCGCGGGCGCGATCACCGCGAACTACGACGGCGCGCAACAAGCATCAGACGATCGATCGGCGACGACGCGTAGCATCGGCTCGAACTGCGTGCTCGTCGCGCCGGTCACGATCGGCACGCGGCGCGACGATCGGCGGCGGCAGCACGATCGCGAAGGACGCGCCCGCCGGCGCGCTCACCGTGGCGCGCGCACGGCAGGTGATCGATCGCAGGGCTGGCAGCGGCCGGTGAAACCGTAAAACCGACGGAAAGGGCTGAGCGAACCATGTGCGGTATCGTCGGCGCGGCTCGTCGCGCAATGTCGTCCCGATCCTGATCGACGGCATTCGGCGGCTCGAATATCGCGGCTACGATTCGACCGGCCTTGCGATCATCGATGGCGCCAAGGCTACGCCAGTCGCTCGAACGGCTGGTGTCGCATCGCGCGCGTCGCCGATCTCGCCGCGCAGGCCGAAGCGCGGCACCTCACCGGCAACCACGGGCATTTCGCACACGCGCTGGGCGACGCACGGCGCGCCGTCGCCGGTCAACGCGCACCCGCATCGTGTCGAGCGGCGAGATCGCCGTCGTCCACAACGGCATCATCGAGAACTACGAAAGCGCTGCGCGAGCGGCTGAAGGCGCAAGGCTACGTGTTCAGCACGCAGACGGACACGCGAGGTCATCGCGCATCTCGATCCACGCGCACTGGCACGGCGCGGCCGGAGCGGCGATCTGCTGCGCGCCGTGCAGCTCGCGGTCGCGGAATTCCACGGCGCGTACGCGATCGCCGTGCATCTCGACGCGCGAGCCGGGCCGCGTCGTCGGCGCGCGAGCCGGGCAGCCCGCTCGTCGTCGGCATCGGCGACGGACGACCATTTCCTCGCCTCCGACGCCGCGGCGCTGCTGTCGCGTGACGCGGCGCGTCGTCGTATCTCGAGGAAGGCGATGTCGCCGACGTCCGGCGCGAATCCTACGCGATCTACGATGCGACACGGCACAGCGTGTCGAACGCGCGATCGTCGACGTGCCGCGTCGAGGCGGCGCCGTCGAGCTCGGCCCGTACCGGCATTTCATGCAGAAGGAGATCTTCGAGCAGCCGCGCGCGGTCGCCGACACGCTCGAAGGCGATCGACGGCATCGATCCGTCGCTGTTCGGCGCGGCAAGCGGCGCCGATCCTCGCCGCGCGTCGATCGCGTGCTGATCCTCGCCTGCGGCACCAGCTACTACTCGAGCCTCGTCGCGAAGCAGTGGATCGAAACGCTGGCGCGGCATGCCGTGCCACGGTCGAGATCGCCAGCGAGTACCGGTACCGCGACAGCGTTCCAACCCGCAGGTGCGCTGGTCGTCGTCGTGTCGCAGTCGGGCGAAACCGCCGACACGCTGGCGGCGCTGAAGCACTGCGAAGGCGCTTGGCCACGCATACGCTCTGCGATCTGCAACGTCGCGACCAGCTCGATGGTGCGGCAGACCGCGCATCACGTCTCCTGACGCGCGCCGGCACCGAAATCGGCGTCGCGTCGACCAAGGCGTTCACCACGCAGCTCGTTGTCGCACTTCCTGCTGGCGCTGACGCTGGCGCAAGCTGCGCAGCCGGCTTGTCCGACGAGGACGAGGCGAAGTGGCTGACGCGGCTGCGCCACCTGCCGCGCGCCGATGCAGGCGGCGCTGGCGCTCGAGCCGCATCTGATGGCGTGGGCGCAGGCGTTTCGCGAAAAAGCAGCATGCGCTGTTCCTGGGGCGCGGACTGCACTATCCGATCGCGCTCGAAGGCGCGCTCAAGCTGAAGGAAATTTCGTACATCCACGCCGAAGCGTATCCGGCCGGCGAGTTGAAGCACGGACCGCTGGCGCTGGTCGATGCCGCGATGCCGGTCGTCGCGATCGCGCCGAACGATGCGCTGCTCGAGAAGCTGAAGTCGAACCTGCAGGAAGTGCGCGCGCGGCGGCGAGCTGTACGTCGTCGCCGACCTCGACAGCCATCTGACGGCGGGCGAGGGCATCCATCTCATCCGGGTGGCCGAGCACGCCGGACTGCCTGTCGCCGATCGTGCACGTCGATCCCGCTGCAGCTGCTCGCGTATCACACCGCGGTGCTGCGCGGAACGGACGTCGACAAGCCGCGCAACCTCGCGAAATCGGTCACCGTCGAATAAATCACGGGCCAAGCTGATCTTTCCCCAACTTGAACCGACGGCAGGTAATGTTGGGTGCCGCAGGGATGCTGTTCACGCTGACACTGCCTTCGCGCGTGGCGGCCGCCGATGCCGATCCCGCCACCGTCCCCATTCGCGCGTTCTACGATGCGCTGCTCGGAGCCATGAAGCAGGCCGACCAGCTGGGCGTGCGCGGCCGCTACGACAAGCTGGCGCCCGTAATTCGCTCGACGTTCGATCTGCCGGCGATGACGCGCATCGCGGTCGGGCCGGAGTGGACATCGATTCCCGCCGAACAGCAGACGGCGTTGCTCGACAGCTTCGCGCGCATGACCATCGCGACCTACGCAAGCCGCTTCGATGGCTATTCCGGGCAAAGTTTCGAGGTCGATCCCGAAGTCCAATCGCGCAACAACGACCGCGATCGTTCGCACCAAGCTCATCCGCCCGAAGGAAGAGCCGGTCACGCTGAATTATCTGATGCGCGGCTCGGGCTAACGCCTGGAAGATCGTCGACATTTACTTGAGCGGGACCATCAGCGAGCTGGCGACGCAGCGTTCGGAATTTGGTGCGATCCTGCAAAGTCCGGCGGCCCCGGCGCATTGATCGAAAGCCTCAAGCAGCAGACCGACAGGCTGATGAAAAAAGCCCTAGCGAGGGCGCCGGTTCACCTCACGGGTGCGCCCGGGTCGACCAGGTCGTCGGGTTGTTCGGCCAGACCGCGCGCCGCCCGCCAACTGCGCCTCGCGGTGTTGCCGGACGATGCTCCGGAATTGCGCGTAATAGTCGAGCGCATGGGCCTTGATCTGCTCGAGTGTTTCGATGTTGCGCTGACCGCAGATCGAAGCCGCTGACCATGTCGACGCCGACATTGAACCAGATCCCAGTGTTGCCCGGCAGGAGGTGCGCCGGTGGCGTCGTGTAGCAGGTCCACGCCAAGGCCGAACAGGTCGCGCAGGGTTCGAGGGTCCGAACAGCGGCAGCACCAGATACGGCCCGCTGTCCACTCCCCACACGTAGAGCGTTTCGCCGAAGTCTCCAGTTTGCTTGGGCAGCCCGTGTTCGCTCGCGATGTCGAACAGGCCCAAAGGCCCAAGGTCGAGTTGACAGTAGAAGCGGGCAAAGGTAAATCCAGCATCGTTGATGCGCAGTTGCAGCAGATTGTTGGCAAAGATCCGCGGCTCCTGCAGATTGTCGACGAACGCCTTGATCCGGTCGCGGACGAATTGCGGAAAGACCGCTCGATACGCTTCGGCCATCGGGCGGATGACCGCCGTGTCGACCGCATCGTTTGCGTTGAAGACGACGCGGTTGAGCGGTTCGAACGGATCGTCGTTTCCGGTGTCGCGCGTGCCCGGCGCGTCGGCACAGCTCCGCGAAGTGCGGCGCACACGACAAGCGCCCCAATGGTCGCCGCAGATTCGTGCGGCCGAGGATCGGAGGTCGCAGTCCCGAAATCGATCGCTTTGCCATGGACTCACGCGGCGCCATGCGCACCAAGCACCAGCAGCGCGGGTAAGGAAATGAGGGACGCCACCAGCGTAAAGGCGAGCGACAGCGCGAGCAGCTTGCCCATGCTCGCGGTGCCTGGATGATGCGAGGCCCACAAGGCTGCCGAACGCCGTTCCCGTGGTCAGCGCGCTGAAGAGCACCGCCCGCGTCGAGGCTCGACTGCAGCAGGTTTGCGACCCGCGCCGCCAGGCCATCACGAAATAGATGCTGAACGCCACGCCGATGCCGAACAGCAGTGGCAGCGCGATGATGTTCTCGAAATTCAGAGGCAGGTCGACCGCGACGCATGTGCCCAGGGTGACGAGACCCGCGAGCGTCAGAGGTAAAAGCGTCAGCAGTACGTCCGTCGCGCGGCGCAAGGTAATCGCCAGCAACAGCGTGATGGAAAGGAGCGCCCAAAGGCCCGCCTCCAGGAACGCCTTCACGATGGTGTGGCTCGATTCCTGAATCCCCACGATGGTGCCCGTCGCCTCGGGGGCCACCTGCCGCACCGCGGCCGTGAAGCGCTGCAGCGTTGCGTTGTCATTGGCGTCGCCTTTGGGAAATGCCTCGACGCGCACACGACCATCCGGTGCAACCCAGTCGCGCTTGAGATCGGCGGGCAACGTTTCGAGCTTGACCAGCTCGGCCTGCAATGCAGCCCGCAATTGGTCGAGCGTCACGACGAGGCCTGGTATCAATGCCATCCGCGCCGCTCGCGCGCCGCGGGTTCTCCATTGGCGAAGTCCTCAGCGACCGCGCAAGGCGTGCCGCATCGTTCGCGGCAACCCGACGGGCTGTGGCCCCGCTGCCTGATCGAGCGCCGTGGCCGTACGCAACATCGCGCGCGCGGTCTCCTCAGTCGCTGGAGGGGGCTTGACGGCCGGCGGATTGAGCGTGGGGTCGAGCAGCATCGAGGCGTCGGCAAGCAGCGCGAGCTTGGCTTCCTGCTGTTCCGGAATGAAGCTCGCCAGCGTAATCACGCGACTGACTTCCGGCAGTGCTGCGAGTCGCTTCGCGAGCGCGACGGCGTCGGGGAGCGTCGGGGCAAGAGACCTCGATCGTATTGGCGTCGTATCGACATTCTTCAGCATGAGGTCGAGCAGCGTTGCCACCGACTCCGCCCGCGCGCTGCGCAAGTTGAGCGGATTGAAATCGAACGTGAGTTTCGGCAGCAACAGCAGACTGCCGGCGGCAATCGCTGCCGACGCGGCGAGTATGCCGCAGCGCGCGCTGGGCCAGAAAGCGGTCGAGCGGGGCAAAGGCCCCGTAGCCCACGGCCGCCGCGCTCGCGGCCCGGGCGCAGCACGGCGAGCAGGGCCGGCAACAGCGTGATGCTGGTCACGAACGCGACGATCATGCCGGTTCCGGCGATCAGTCCCAACTCGGACACTCCGCGGTATTCGGTGGGCAGGAACGCGTAGAACCCGCCGCGCGTCGAGGCTCCGGCCAGGCGAGCGGCACGCCGACTTCCGCGCCGGCCTCCCGCAATGCCGAGCGCAGGTCGTCGTGCAGATGGCGCTTGGCGCGATAGCAGATGCAGAACTGGATGCCGAAGTCCACACCCAATCCGATGAACAGCACCGCGAAGGCAACCGAGATGAGGTTGAACGCGCCGTACACGAGGCCGAACGCTGCGGTGACCGCCATGCCGACCAGCCAGGGTCAACAAGATGGCAACGATGAGTCGTCCGGGCGAAGCGCGACCCACAGGAGCACGACGACGACCAGCATCGTCACGACGCGTTGAAGCCCGCGCCCTTCGGCGAGTGTCGCGAACTCCCTCGTCGGCGAGCGGCACGGGGCCGGTGAGCCGGACGCGAACCGCGGGTCGGCGGCGAACCCCGATCGCGCACGGCCTGCGAATCGCCGCGACGGCGCGCGCGCCGGGCTCGAGGGCGCCGAAATCGAGCACCGGCTGCACGAGGATGAAGCGGCGCAGCTCGCGCGGGTCCGGCGCGCGCCCCATGATCAGCGTGCGCCACGAAAAATTCGGCAGTTGCCCGGCATTGATCGAGTCGAGCGCATCGGCGAATGCGGCGAGAGGACGCGCCAGGTCGTCCAACTTGATCTGTCCTCGGCGCACGCCTTCCAGCACCAGCGACAGCGCGTCCATCACGCCGCGCAACGACGGATCGGCTGCCAGCGTTCCCAGCAGCGGCTGCGCCGCGATGATCTGCTGCGTCGTGCGCGCCACTTCCTCGGTGGGCGCGAACAGCAAGCCAGCCCGGTTGAAGAATGGGCCCCCGTCAGGCCGCCGCAACGGTGGAACGCCTCCTTGTTGCTGGCGAGTCGCTGTGCCAGCGTGGCCGTCGCCTCTTCCGCCACGTCGGGCGTTGTGCCGTCGACCACCACGGCGATCACGGCGACGCGCTGCGGGAACGATTTGGCGAAGTCGATCTCGCGCTGAGCGCCACGGCAGAGTCCGGCGAGATCAGGTTGGCGGTATTGGTGTCGATCGCGATGTGCCGCACCGCGTAGACGGATGCGACGATGCCGAGCACCGCGGCCGCGATGACCACCCGCCACGGGCGGGCAGCGCACGCGCCGACCACGCGCGTAATCAGCAGCTCGCACAGCTGCGTCTCCCGTTCGAGTCATTCCGCATGCCGCTTCCGTGTCCGGACCACCGTACGTTTGTTCGTCGCCCCGGCTGGAGTGCTGGCCGGCTGTCGCCGGCCCCGCGAAGAGGCATGATTGTACCGATGGGGGACGCTCTGGCGAACTGCGGATCGGCAATGATCGGCCGCGCCAGAGCGGGCAACTCGGTCGGCAACTCATTTGGCAACTCAGTTGGCAAATAAGGCGGTCGCGGCCATGCGCGTGATTCTTGCGCAGCCCCGCGGGTTCTGCGCGGGCGTCATTCGTGCGATCGACATCGTCGAGCAGGCGCTCGCAGCGGTTCGGCGCGCCGGTCTACGTCCGCCACGAGATCGTTCACAACCGCCATGTCGTCGAGAGCCTGAGCGGCGAAGGGCGCGCGTTTTGTCGAGCACCTCGCGGAAGTCCCGGCCGGCGCCATCTCGATCTTCAGCGCCCATGGCGTCGCGCGCAGCGTCGAGGACGAGGCGCGCACGCGCGGCCTGCAGCGTGCTCGGACGCGACGTGTCCGCTGGTCGCCAAGGTCCATAACCGGGGCAAGCGCTACGTCGCGGCAGGGCCGCCAGGTGATCCTGGTCGGACACGCCGGTCATCCCGAGGTCGAGGGAACGATGGGTCAGATTCCGGGGCGCGGTCTTCCTCGTGCAGACCGCGGCGGACGTCGCAGCGCTCGACCTCGATCCCGCGACGCCGGTCGCCTATATCACGCAGACGACGTTGAGCGTCGACGATACACGTGCCGTCATCAGGGCCCTCGAAAGCCGCTTCACCGACATCGTGCGGACCGAATACCAACGACATCTGCTACGCCACGCAGAATCGGCAGTCGGCCGTGCGCGAGCTGGCCAAGATCGCCGACGTGATCCTGGTGGTCGGCGCGAAGAACAGCTCAACTCCAACCGCCTGCGCGAGATCGGCGTGGAAATCGGCGTCCCGAGCTACCTGATAGCAAATGGCAGCGAAGTTGACAGCGGCTGGTTCCGCGAGGCCGATGTCGTCGGCATCACCGGCCGGCGCTTCCGCGCCCGAGGAACTGGTCGACGACGTCGTCGCGGCGCTGCGGAGTACGGGTCCGATCGAACTATCGGTGCTCCCGGGTATCACAGAGAATGTAGAATTCAGGCTTCCCGTCGAATTGCTGCGTGCCCGGCTGGCGCGGCGCCGCAACTTCCTGACTGTCCGGCACTTTACTGACCGAGCCCCCATTGGCTATCCCTCTCCTGCAAAAAGCGCGCATCGGCGCCTACGTCGTCCGCCAGCAACTGGCCGGTCGCAAGCGCTATCCGCTGGTGCTGATGCTCGAGCCGCTCTTCCGCTGCAATCTCGCTTGCGCCGGCTGCGGCAAGATCGATTATCCGGACGAAATCCTGAACCAGCGGCTTGTCGGTCGCCGACTGCCTCGCCGCGGTCAGACGAGTGCGGCGCGCCGGTCGTCTCCATCGCGGGCGGCGAGCCGCTGCTGCACAAGGAGCTCGACACCGATCGTCGCGGGGATCATCGCGCGGCGCAAGTTCGTCTACCTGTGCACGAACGCGCTGCTGATGAAGAAGCGGCTGTCGCTGTTCCGGCCGAGCCCCTATTTCGTCTGGTCGGTGCATTTGGACGGCGACCGCGAAATGCATGACCGTTCCGTTTGCGAGGAAGGCGTCTACGAGCGGGCCGTCCTGGCAATCAAGGCGGCGAAGGAACGCGGCTTCCGGGTCAACATCAACTGCACGCTGTTCAACGACGCGGACCCGGAACGGGTGGCGCAATTTTTCGACAGTGTCGGCGCGCTGGGTGTCGACGGCATCACCGTGTCGCCCGGCTACGCCTACGAGCGCGCGCCCGACCAGGCGCATTTCCTGAATCGCGCGAAGACCAAGCAATTGTTCCGCGACATCTTCCGTCGCGGCCGCGGCGGCAAGCGCGTGGTCGTTCAGCCAATCGGGCTTGTTCCTCGGACTTTCTCGCCGGCAACCAGGAGTACAGTGCACGCCGTGGGGCAATCCGACGCGCACCGTTTTCGGCTGGCAGCGCCCCTGCTATCTGCTCGGCGAAGGCTATGCGCACGACCTTTCGCGAACTGATGGACGAGACCGACTGGGATTCGTACGGAACCGGCAATTACGAAAAATGCGCCGACTGCATGGTGCACAGCGGATTCGAAGCGACCGCCGTACAGGATGCGGTGCGGCACCCGCTGAAGGCGCTTCGCGGTCAACCGGCGCGGCGTTGCAACCGAAGGGGCGATGGCCAGCGAGATTCCGCTTGCGCACCAGCGGCCGGCGCAATACGTGTTCTCACGCCACGTCGAGCAGAAGCTATCCGAGATCCGGGTAACCCAGGCCGGGACCAAGGAGTCGACGGCCGCGTGACAGCGCCCGCAAGGCAACGTACGCGCGTCGATCGCGTTACGCATCAGCAACGGGAGTTGACCCGGCGCCCGCAGCGACCGAGCCCGAGCACCGCGCGTCGATTGACCGTTCCGTCGGGGCGCATTCCGAGCGATGCGGCCGTTGGACAGCTCCGCGACACGGGGTCGGCGATCACGCGAAATACAGCGAACGGGACGCCGTGGGCGGCGGCAAACGCCGCGACGACGTGCGACTCGGTGTCCACGGCGAACGCGCCGGTCGCCATCCCAATGCGCGCTTTCCAGCCGGGCTCTTGATGATTGCGTCTGCGCCGGCCAGATCTCGCGTTCACGGCGCCCGGGAGTCGCCTGCGACAGCGCCGCTGCCCAAGCGGCATCGACTGTCCAGCGTCCGCTTGCGCGACGACGTTGCTGGCGACGAGCCAGGTTCCGGCAGTGCGCGGCTGCGGCGAGTCCGCCGGCGATGCCGAAGCTGATGAACGCGGCCGCGCCAAGCGCTAACTCGCGTTCGAGCGCGGCGGCGAGCCGATGCGCGATCTCCGCCGCCGGCCAGGTCGCTGCACACCGGGACCCGCGGCGATCCGCGACTCGAAGACGATGCCGGTGACCGCGACGACCGGCCGTGAGCTGGCTGCTGAACCGCTCACATGCCGAAGTCGAGCCGGAAGATCGCCGGACGTGCTTCAGATTGCGGTAGCGCGCGAGCGCCCAGAGCGGAAAGAACTTCGAATAGCCGTGATAGCGCAGGAAGAACACCCGCGGAAAGCCGACGGCGGTGAATTGCGGCTCGGGCCAGCGTCCGTCGGCGTCATTGCGCGCGCATCAGGTAGTCGATGCCGCGCTCGACCACAGGATGGTTCACTTCGCCCGGCGGCCATCAGTCCCAGGAGGCCCAGGCCGTTTGCGACGCGGTGCTCGGCGCCGAGCCTGGTGATCGCGGTGATCGAGCTCGTAGCTGTCGCCGTGCTCACCCCAGCCGCCATCGGGATTGTTGATGAACACCAGCCAGTCCACGGCGCGCCGGATTTCCGGCGCCTGCGGACTCACGCCGGCGGCGTTGAACGCGCACAGCGCCGACCACGTGCCGTAGATGTAATTCATCCCCCAGCGCCCATGCCAGGAGCCGTCGGCCTCCTGCGTTCGGCGCAGGAACGTCGAGGGCGCGCGTCGCAGCGCCTCGCGATCCGATTCAGCATGCCGAGCTGCGCGATCATGCTCGCGCAACGCGCCGTCACGTCGGCGGTCGGCGGGTCCAGCAGCGCGCCGTGGTCGGCGAACGGAATGTGATTCAGGTATTCACTGGTGTTGTCGGCGTCGAACGCGCCCCACCCGCCGTTCGCGGCTCTGCAATCCCAGAACCCACTCGCGGCCGCGGCCGATCGGCCTCGCTGAAGTCGACGCCTCCCGAGACTTCGAGGCGATGCGCGACGCGGTCCATCGCCATCACCACCACCGCCGTGTCGTCCAGGTCGGGATAGTGCGGATTCGCGTACTGAAATGCCCAGCCGCCCGGACGCACGTGCGGGCCGCTGATCCGCCCAGTCGCCGACGGTGTCCAGCACCTGCCGCGGGCCGAGCCACACGAGGCCCTTGCGCGCGCCAGCCAACGCCTGCTCGCTGCCCACCTCGATCAGCGCGTGGCACGCGAGCACGGTATCCCACACCGGCGACACGCACGGCTGGCAATAAGCCTCGTCGCGCTTGAGCACGATCAGCTTGTCGATGGCCGTTCGCGCGGCGATGACGCGTCGGGGTGATCGCGCGGATAGCCCAGCGCGTCGAACAGCATCACGCGTGTTCGCCATGGCCGGGAAGATCGCTCCGAGGCCGCCCTCGCCGTTGAGCGCGCTCGGTGACGAACGCAACGGCCTTGGCGATCGCGCGCTGGCGAGGCCCGGCGGGAAGAAGGGCTCGGTGAACCGGATCAGATCGCATCGATGAGCGCGAAGACCGCGAACCACGGACGCGATTGATGCGACGCGCGCTGCGCGCGCCGGATGCGCGCGGGATCGCCCGGGAAACAGTTCGTCGATCGTGACGCCATGCGGATGGCGCGACGACGGCTTCATCGCCTGCAGAACCAGCAGCGGCGCCAGCACCGTTCGACCCCAGTAGGAGATCCTGAACAGGTGGAACGGAAACCACCGCGGCAGGTACATGATCTCGACCGGGATCGTCGGCACCGCGTGCCACGGGATGATGCCGTGCAGCGCGAGCAGCATGCGCGTGAAGACGTTGCTCGTCCCGGCGCCGCCGTGGGCGAGAATCGCCTCGCGCGCGCGCAGCATGTGCGGCGCGTCGGGAGAATCGCCGATGACCTTCAGCGCGAAGTAGGCCTTGACGCTGGCGCTGATATTGAACGGCGCCGCCGTGGAAGAGCGGCCAGCCGCCGTGCGGCGCCTGGATCCGCCGCAGATAGTTCGCGATCTTGCGCCTCGAGCGCGGGATCGGTCTCGCCCAGGTAATGCTTGAGCAGGACGTACTCGGCGGGAATCGGTGGCGTCGGCCTCGAGTTCGAAGACCCAATGGCCGTCCCGGCGCTGCTCGGCGAGCAATGCGCGCGGCCGCACGCTTGATGCATGCGTCGAGCCTCGATTCAGCGATGTCGAACGGAACGGCCGGTTCGACGACCGTCTGCCGCACCGCGCTCTCGGCGCCACGCATGACGTGCGCCATTACATCAAAGCCGATGGAAGGGCATCCAAGACGATATTCTCCATACGCGATGCGGTTCGGCAATGGCGGGCACGGCGCCAGACGGTCGCCGCGCAGCCAACACGGAAGTATAGCTGCGGCTCTCGGTCTGCGCAGCCTAATTATCGCCTGTCGGCGGCGGTGCATGCGCCCGGCCTTTCCACATGCCGCCCCGCCCGCGCCAATGCTGGTACGCCGAGTCCAGCGTGAACGCGAGGTAAACGGCCGCGATCGCCGGCAGTGCCGGGCCCCACCAGCGCGAGACGCCATAGAAGCGCAGGGTCGGCTGCAAGGCCAGCGCCATCAGCGCCCAGGACGCTGCACCGAGCCATCGGGCAGACCCCGTAGCGCCGACGCGTCAGCAGCGGCGGGGCGAGGCAGGTCACCGCGATCGCGAGCACCGTGCCGATCAGCAGCCAAGGCGAATAGCGCAGTTGCGCGTAGGCGGAGCGGGCTGATCATCGGACGAATGTCGCCGACCGACGCGAAAGGCGCGCAGGCTGCGCGCCGCGTTCGGTCAATCCCAGCCAGATCGGGCCCTGCATTTTCAGTAGGCGTCCCAGCGCGCAGTCGTCGATCAATTCGCCGCGAATCGACGCGATGCCGCCCTGCGGCCTGCAACGCGCTCGCGCCGGACCAGCATGCAACCGCCGGCCGCCGCCGCCGTGGCACGCTCCGGACGGTTGACCCAGGCAAACGGATAGAGCAACTGGAAAAAGAAGATGAAGGCCGGAATCAGTGCGCGCTCGGCCAAAACTCACGCAGTGCAGCTTTGCCATCAGCGAGCGCCAGCACGAGCCCATCGCGCTCGCGCCCGCTGGACGATCTCGGTCAGCGTTTCCGGCGCGTAGACGATGTCGGCATCGGTGAACAGCGAGGTAGTCCGGCGGCTGCGGCAAGCGCGTCGGCATGATCTCGCGCCGCAGATCCATCGCCCACAGCTTGCCGGTCCACCCCGCAGGAAGATCCGGCGCGCGTACGACCACTAAGCGGACCGCCAGGCGACCGGGCGCTGCCGGCTGCCGCATGGCGCGCGATGGCGGCCGTGCCGTCCGTGCTGTGGTCATCGACGACGATCGATCTCGAATTCGCCGGGATAGTCCTGCCGCAGCAGCGAAGCGACGCTTGCCGCAATGACGGCGGCCTCGTTGCGGGCAGGCACGACGGCAACCACGCGCGGCCACGCGGCGGGCGGCGCGATGTCGACCTCGTCATCGCGTTCGGCCGCGCGCCAGAATCCGCCGCGAAAGAGCAGCAGGTAGACCCAGGCCGCGCACGCGAGCGACGCGACAACGCAGCGCCGTCATCGCAAATGTCCCGCGCCGCGAAACCACTCGACGGCGTCCGCGCAGTCCTTCCAGCGTACGGACGCGGCGTTGAAGCCCAAGTCCCGCGTTGCGCTTTGGCGCTGGTGAAGAACATCCGGTTCTTGGCCATGCGCAGTCCATCGAGCGTCAGGAACGGCTCGCGCCCGGTCCTGTTCGCGATCATCTCGGCCATCGCCGCGGCCGGGATAGAGAAGTCTGCCGCGGCATCCGCAGTCGCGGCGGTCTGCGCCCGACCAGATGCGCGATGTCGCGCAGCATGTCGGCGAGCGAGCACGTCCTGGCCGCCCAGGATGTAGCGCTCGCCGATCTTGCCGTGCACGAGCGCGGCCAGGTGTCCTGCCGCCACGTCGTCGACATGGACGAGGTTGAGCCCGGTGTCCACGTAACCGGGCATGCGTCCGGATGCGGCCTCGACGATGATGCGTCCCGTCGGCGTCGGCCGGATATCGCGCGGCCCGATCGGCGTCGAGGGATTGACGATGACCGCCGGCAGCGCGTCGCGCGCGATCATCGCCTCGACCAGGTCCTGCGCCGCCACCTTGCTGCGCTTGTAGGCGCCGATCGCCGCGGTCTCGGCAAGCGCCGTCGTTTCGTCGGCCGCCTGCCGTCCGGCCGGCAGCGCCAGCGCGGCGACGCTGCTCGTGTAGACGATGCGCTCCACGCCGGCGCGCAGTGCCGCCTCCATGATCGTGCGCGTGCCCGTCGACGTTGTTGTGCCGGATCTCCTCGCGGTCGGACGACCAGAGCCGATAGTCGGCGGCGACGTGCATGACGTAGCGAGCGCCGGCCATGGCGCGGGCGACCGATTGCGGCATCCGCATGTCGCCCTCGACGATTTCGACGTCCAGCGCGGCAGAGGTTGCCGCGCGGGCTCGTCGGTCCGCAGGAGCGCGCGCACCGGATAGCCAGCGGCCAGCAGTGCGCGGCACGACCGCCGAGCCGACGAACCCGCTCGCGCCGGTCACCAGCACCCGTCCGATTTGGGTCATCGCTTCAATGCTCTTTGCAGGCTTCGCACTGCGGAGCCTTTGAATTCTACCTGAGCGCGACGCGATCCCGGGGACAGGTCATGTCCCCGGCCCGCCTTTGTACACTGGCTCGCAAGAAAGCGGTGCCCGGACCGTCGATTTCGGCGACCCGCCGTTCGACTAGCCAGTATGGGGATCGATAGAGGCGAGTCGAGCCCGCCCTTGAAGTCCCATTTTCGAACCCCTTTGTCCCAAGGAGACACTGCGATGCGATTCATGATCCTGATCAAGGCCGACAAGAGTACCGGAAGCGGGCGTTCTGCCGAGCGAAAACTGCTGACCGAGATGGGCAAATTCAACGAGGAGCTGGTGAAAGCCGGCGTCATGCTCGCCGGCGAAGGGCTGCAGCCGAGCTCGAAGGGCGCGCGCGTCAGGTTCTCCGGCGGGAAACGCACGGTGATCGACGGTCCCTTCACCGAGACCAAGGAGCTGATCTGCCGGCTTCTGGATGTGGCAGGTGAAGTCGAAGGAGGAGGCGATCGAGTGGGTCAAGCGCTGCCCCAACCCGCTCTGAAGGCGACGCCGAAATCGAGATTCGCCAGATATTCGAGGCCGAGGATTTCGAGCGGAGTTCACGCCTGAATTACGCGCGCGAGAGGAGCGCGTGCGCGCACATCGCCACCAGGTAACAACAAGCCACCGATAACGCTGGTCGACCGCTTTCGGCACGCCGATGGATGGTGCGGCGGCGCGATGACGATGAGCTGAATGCGCCCTTAGCGTGGCGAATCCGAACCGCGTGAAAGGCTGATGGCAAGCGCCGCAGCTCGCGCTTCTTTGATGCGGCTGCGCAATTCGATCGCGGCGGCGGTTTCCTTCGCGGGCCTTCTCGCCGGAGTCGCCGAGGAGCCGCTTCTGGTCGATCAGCAAGGTCCTGGCGTCCGCCTCATCGTTGAATCCCCCAGCCGCATTGGGCAGCAGCCAGGCTCGACCCCATTCCGATTCTTCTGCGCTGACAGGGCGTCGAAGTTCTCCCGCGTGAACGCGTACGCCATTTCGCCGTGCGCAGGCGACCTCGGCGAGCCGGCCTGGCAGCGACGCCGCGATTTCCGGGCGGCAGTGTGTCTCGAGGGACAGGGCCAGAGCAGGCGCCGCGCCAGTTTCGGGTCCTCTACATTGGCCAGTGCCGATGCGTACAGCCGGCGATCCTCGACGCGATCCGCGGCAATCAATCGCCGGGACCAGTTCCGCGTACGTCGGCATCGGCCCTGCGCGCAACGTTGGCCATCACCGCTGGGGCGGATAGATAGCGGGCGATCGCCGGGCCGCCGTGTCGCTCCGCTTTGAAGAGTTCTGGCCGATTTCCGCAGCGTCTGCGGGTCGTCGAATCGTCCCAGTGCATCGATCAGGTCGTTGCGCAAACCGAGCGCGACCGCACCCTCGCCCAGAGCGGGGTTCCAGCCCAGTTGCCGCAGCATCGGCGCCCAGCTTCGCGCGCGCGTACTTGCGCAAGTCGCGTTGGTGCAGGGCTTCCGGCCAGCGTGTTGTCCAGCTCCTGCAGCGCAGATTCCGCCTGCAGAAAAAGGACCATCGTCGCGGAGTCCTTCGCCGGCAGCAGATGGCTCGCCAACGCGAAATACGTCGGTCAGCGGAGCCGTCCCGCCTGCCCCAGCGCAAAAGTATCGGTAAGCAGGGCCAGACGCACAGACGGTGGCAACCCGTAAACGCGCGCGCGCGCTGGCTGCGCAAGTGTTCCGTCGGATATTGAACCCGAAAGAAGCCTGCGGACGAATCGATCGCACAGGGGCGCCTCGGCGCAGGGTCCGGACGGAGAATGTTGCCTCGCGGTCGGTGAGCAGGCGAATCGACCGGCGCTCCGGCGCCGCTGCGGCCGTCACCGGAATCTTCCACAGGCTCGTGGCATCGACGGCGCCGTCGGTGCTGAACCGGCGCTGTTCGAGGGCGAGCGTCTGCTTGCCCGCGTTGCAGCTGATCTGCGCCTGCAGCAACGGGTAGCCGGGCTGGTCCGTCCAGCTTTGGGCGATGGCGCCGACATCGGTTCCGCGACGCCTGCGCCAGGTAATGCCACAGGTCGCCGGCGGTGGCGTTGGAGAACTTCTCGGCCGTCGAAATACGCATTGAGCCCGCGCCGAAACGCTTCGGGCCCTATGTAGGTCTCGAGCATCATCGAGCACGCGCGCCGCCCTTGGTGTAGGTAACACCGTCGAAGACGTCGAACACCGCGGTCTCGACGACCGGCCCGACCGGATCGCGCGCGTGGCTGGCCCGGCGTCGCTGCGCATGACCTTCTGGCGCCAGAGGATGCTGGTGAGCGGAATCTGCCAATCCGGATTGAAGCGCGCGGTCGTCTTGTTCGACATCCAGGTCGCGAAGGCTTCATTGAGCCAGATCTCGTCCCACGACGCCGCCGTCACCAGATCGCCGAACCACTGGTGCGCGACTTCGTGCGCAATGACCTCGAAGATCCATTGCTTGGTGTCGCTCGAGCTCTTGGCAGGATCGTAGAGCAGGATCGATTCGTTGTAGGAAATGTCGCCCCAGTCCTCCATCGCGCCGCCGCGAACGCCCGGCACCGCCAGCTGATCGAGTTTCGGCAACGCGAAGGGAATGCCGAAGTATTCGCGGTAGTACGGCAGGATCTCGCTTCGTCGCCGCCATCGCGTCAACGCGCCTCTTCAACCTTGCCCTTTGCCGTCAGTATCCGCAGGGGAACGGCGTCCACCACGTCTTCGAGCGCGTCGAATTGCCCGACGGCAACCGCGACGAGGTAGGACGGCATTGGTGGCGTCGGGCGCAAACGCGCCAGCGCGTCACTTCCCTGCACATCGCGCATGCTGACCGGCATGTTGGTGAGACGACTTCGTACGCCGACGGCGCCGCGACGCTGATCTCGAAACCGGCGCGCGAAACGAGGGCTCGTCGAAGCCCGGAAAACGGCGCGCGCGGCGATCGGTTCCATTTGCGTCGCGAGCATCCGCGCGGGGTCGCCCAGTAGCGGCGCAGTGAAACGCCGAAGAGGCCTTCCCTGTAGCTGCGGACTGCGCCGGTATAGGCGATGCGCAGTCGGTATTGACCCGGTTCGACCGCACGCCCGTCCGCGATCCGCCATTGGCGCTTCGCATTGTCGCTCGTCACCGTCATCGAACGCGCGGCCTCCGAACTGCCAAGCGTGACCTCGCCCGCGGTCAGGTCGAAAGCATTGACCACGATGGCGTCGACGCGACGCCGCACGTTCACCCGGCAATTTCGACGACGCCGGTGAAGGTGTCCTTCGCCGGATCGAGGTTCAGCGCCAGGTAGTAGTCCGACGGGATCGACATCCCTGGCAAGACTTCCCGGCGTCGCGTCAAAGGCAAAGCGCGGCTGCGCGTGGACGTGCGCCGCGAACAGCATCGCCACCAATAGCAAGTTGCGAATCACCGGTGCGCATCTGATTCCTCCTCGAGCGCCGCATTTGTAGGTCCGACCCTTGCACCATGCCAAGACGAATATCGCGCGCCATTGCGCAACGTGAATAATCACGATGCCAGTCGAGAAATCGAAAGCGTCTATGATCGCGGGCACGCTGCAAATCGGCTACATCATTCCGAGGAATCGATCTCATGGCCCAGCGAGGTTATCTGCGTCAGCCGACGCTACGAGGTGACGCCATTGTCTTCGTCTGCGACGACGATCTCTGGCGTGTCGACGCGAGCGGCGGCACCGCGCGCCGGCTTGACCGCAGGATTGGGCGAGCCGGCGACGCCGGTGCTGTCGCCGGACGGCAAGTGGATCGCCTACGTCGGCCGCGACGAGCAGCATCCGGAGGTCTACCTGATGCACGCGGACGGCGGCCCCGCGCGGCGCATGACGTGGCTCGGGCCGGACGTCATCGTGCGCGGCTGGACGCCGGACGGGCGCATCCTGTTCGTCACCACGCACGGGCAGCCGTTCTTTCGCAACTATCGCGCGTTCACGCTCGGCGTCGACGGCGGACTGCCCGAACATGCTTGCCGCTACGGACAGGTCAATCACCTGGCGTTCGGGCCCGGCAACGGCGAAGGTCATCGGCCGCAACACCGCCGATCCCGCGCGCTGGAAGCGCTATCGCGGCGGCACCGCGGGTCATCTGTGGATCGACGCCGCCGGGCAGCGGCAACGTTCCGGCGCATGACGAAGCTCGACGGGCAACATCGACGAGCCCGATGTGGATCGGCAACGCGCATCTATTTCCTTTCGGATGGCGAAGGCGTCGGCAATCTCTATTCGTGCCGGCCGGACGGCTCCGACCAGCGGCGCGCACACCGATCACGACGATCTACTACGCGCGCCACGCGCAGACCGACGGCACGCGCATCGTCTATCAATGCGGCGCCGATATCTGGCTGTTCGATCCGGCGCTCGACAGCAGCGACGCGCGTCGAGATCGACGTGCCGTCGCATCGCACGCAGGCGGCGCGCAAGTTCGTCAACGCCGCCGATCATCTCGGCGGGTTCAGCGTCGCATCCGGCCGGACACAGCGTCGCGCGTCGACGCGCGCGGCAAGCTGTTCACGTTCGCGCTGTGGGAGGGCGCGGTGCGCCAGCACGGCGTACCGCGACGGCGTTCGCTATCGCCATGCCGCAGTGGCTGGCCGACGGCAACGACGCTGGTCGCGGTCAGCGACGAGGCAGGCGAAGAGCGCGTCGTCGTGTTGCGCGAACGGCAGGACGCGCGACGCTGCCGTGGGACATCGGCCGCGTGCTCGCGATGCGCGCGGCGCCCGTCGGCAGCGGCGTCGCGATCGCCAACCATCGCAACGAAGTGCTGATCGGCGATGTCGCGACGAAGCGAGGTCGACGCGTCGTCGACCGCAGCGACGCGGGGCGCAGCGAGGACCTCGCGTGGTCGCCCGACGGCGCGTGGCTCGCGTACACGTTCTGGACGAGCCCGCGGCACTGCGCGATCAAGCTGCACGACGTCGCGAACGCGCAAGAGCACGCTGGTCACGCAACCGGAGTTCCGCGACTACTCGCCCGGCGTTCGATCCCGACGGGCAAGCTATCTCTACTTTCCTGTCGGTGCGCACGTTCGATCCGGTCTACGACAGCGTGCAGTTCGAGCTGAGCTTTCCGCGCGCCGCGCGGCCGTACCTGATCGCGCTTGCAGGCCGACCAGCGGCCGCCGTTCGATCCGGAGCCGAAGGGCTTGAAGCCCGAGGATCGGCCAAGGCAGCGACGACCAATGCGCGACAGCGCCAGTCGCGCGCGGTCCGCGTCGATCTCGACGGCATCGCGCGGCGCGTCGCCGCCGTTTCCGGTGGCCGAGGGACGCTTCGGCCAGATCGCCGGCGTCGCCGGCGGCAAGGTCGTGTGGACGACGTTGCCGATCCCCGGCGCGCACGGCCGCGGCGGACACAAGGAGACGCCGGGCCGGCTCGAGTCGTTCGATTTCGCGACGCTGCGCAGCGGAGCCGCTGCTCGACAAGGCCGACAGCTTCGTCGCTCGCCGCCGACCACGCGACGCTGGTCGTGCGCGAAGGCAAGCGGCTTGCGCGCCATTCGCGCCGATCGCACGGCCGGACGCGCCAAGGACGCGCCGACGCCAGTCGGACGAGCCGTCGCGCAAGAGCGGCTGGATCGATCTTGGACCGCATCCGCGCTGTCGGTCGATCCGCGCCGCGAATGGCGGCAGATGCTGCGCGAAGTCTGGCGGCTGCAGCGCGACCAGTTCTGGGTGCCGAACATGTCGGGCATCGACTGGGACGCGATCTATCGCCGCTACGAGCCGCTGCTCGACGCGCGTCGCGACGCGCGGCGAGCTGTCCGACCTGATCTGGGAGATGCAGGGCGAGCTCGGCACGTCGCACGCGTACGAGATGGGCGGCGATCACCGCCGGCCGCCGCAGATCGCGCTCGGTCACCTCGCCGCGGAGCTGCGGCTCGCGCGACGACGGCGAGGCTACGAGATCGCGCGCATCGTCGCCGGCGACCCGTGGGATGCGGCGCCGATTCGCCGCTGAACGCGGTCGGCGTGCGAGGCGAAGGTCGGCGAGCGCATCGTCGCCGTCAACGGCCAGCCGGTGTCGCGCGAGCGGCCGCCGCAGGCGCTGCTCGTGCATCAGGCGGGCGCCGAAGGTCGAGCTCACGCTCGCCGCGGCAAGACGGCACGCGACGACGACGCGCACGGTGCTCGTCGACCACGCTGGCCGACGAAGTGCCGGCGCGCTATCGCGAATGGGTCGAGCGCAACCGCGCATGGGTGCACGCGCAATCCGACGGGCGCGTCGGCTACTTCCATCTGCCCGACATGATGTCGGCCGGGCTTCGCCGAATTCCATCGCTACTTCAGCGCCGAATGCGACCGCGACGCGCTGATCGTCGACGTCCGCTACAACCGCGGCGGCCACGTGTCGCAGCTGCTGCTCGAGAAGGTCGCGCGCAAGCGCATCGGCTACGACGTGCGCGCGCTGGAGGCAGCCCGACGCCGTATCCGGACGAATCGCCGCGCGGGCCGGTCGTCGCGCTGACCAACGAGCACGCGGGCTCCGACGGCGACATCTTCTCGCACTGCTTCAAGCTGATGGAGCATCGGCACGCTGGTCGGCACGCGCACGTGGGGCGGCGTCGATCGGCATCTGGCCGCGGCACGCGCTCGTCGACGGCAGCGAGACCACGCAGCCGGAGTTCTCGTTCTGGTTCAGCCGACGTCGGCTGGGGCGTCGAGAACTACGGCACCGATCCGGAGATCGAAGTCGACAACGCGCCGCAGGATGCGGCCGCGAAGCACGACCGGCAACTGCGAGAAGGCGCTGGCGACGCGCGCTGCAGCTCGCGAAAAGCGCGCGTTCGCTCGAACTGCCAAAGTTCGGGCCGCGCCCGAACCTCGCGCGCAAGAGCCGCTGCCGCCGCGCAGGAGCTGACGACGCTCACACGCCGAAGACGCATGATCGCGAGCTTTCGCCTGCGCATCACGCGCGGCGACGATCGCCGTCGGCCGGGCAAGGTCGACCTGCTCGCGGCGATCGCCGAGACCGGGTCGATCACCGCGGCCGCGAAGCGCGCTCGGCATGTCGCTACCGCCGCGCGTGGCTGCTGGTCGACACCATGAACCGCTGCTTCAAGACTCCGCGTGGTCGATGCCGAAGCCGGCGGCTCGCCGCGGCGGCGGGACCGCGCTGACGCCGCTCGGCGCTCGAGGTCGTGCGCGCGCTATCGCCGGTCCGGAGGCGCTTCGCAAACAAGGTCGCGGCGTCGTTGAACTCGCCGCTCGCCCGGCTGCTGCGCCGCTGAATCGGCGTGATCCCGACGGACCCGCCCCGTCCTACATCTGCTTGAATTTGTGTAAGCAGATGTTGGTGGTGCCTCGTGTTGCAGAGAACAACCATCCCCGCGCCCACGCATGTTTGAGACCGGTTGTAGCCGCGTTGTCTCGCTACCTTCCTGACAGCATAGCGGGGTTACGCTGACGTCGCAGGCGGGAGTGGCCCGTGGTGGAGCGCCGCTGAAGAGACGATCAACGGTGACACGCGCCACCGTTTCAGATCCGCTTGAGAGCGGATGCCGCACGTCATCGCGAGTCTGCGCTGCGGGTGCGCGCTGACAGCAACGATCATGCGTCCTCCGGGCGACGCCCCAGCTACAGCACCGTCCTCACTGCACCTGTCGCGACGTCGGCGTCGCCGCGTGGCCGTCGCTGGCCGAAACGGTTCTCGCCATCGCGGCACCGTCGCGACCTTCCCGGTCTGCCGGGTTTCTTGTCGACACGAGCGCGGGGATTCACCTACCGGCGTTTTGCCGTCGTTTCGGTGCCGTAACCCCAACATCGCTCGCCCAGCAGCCCGGCGCCTGGGAGCCGCGCTGGTCCGCGCCAAGAACGGGCCATGCGACCGCTCCACTGCAGGCTGGCAAGCCGGGGCGCCTGGATGTTCGCGGGCCTCGTCCTGGTGAAGCTGAGCCGCACCGCGCGCCGCGCGTCGCCGTCGGGTGTTGCGCTCGCGCTCGTCACGTGGGCGCGGGCTGCCGCGTGGGCGGGCCGCGTCGCCGTGGCCGCTCGCGCACGACCGGGCGTTCGAGGCGGATCGCCTGGACCCGCGCTGGGACGCGATGCCGGGGCGAGTCTCGCGTGATCGCGCTCCTCGTCGCGGCGGGCGCGTCTCTCGCATCTCCCAGGCTCCGTGCCTCCTAAGCAAGCCGACTGGTCACGGGTGCCGCAAACGCTCGCGTCGCGCGTCGGGCTACCCGGGCCTCGTCGCCGCCACCGGAATCTGGCTGGCTGCTTCTTGCTGGACCTGTCGGCAAACGGCAACTGAGCAACCAAAGCATTCGGATGCTTCACGATCACTTGCTGGCATCCGTGGTGGTTTATGATGCCTGTGTTGACGGTGGTCGCGTTCCTGCGACCCGCCACGGTCGCAGTATACCGCGTAGCCGTTATCGGTCGCCGAGAGTCGGCGGCTGGCTGAACGGCAATTGCGCCGCCTGCTGTCGCGCCTGTTGCGTGACCGCCGCCAGGTTCACAATGCTGGCATCATTACGCCGGTCCTCGCAAGGTCTGGCACTGACGCCGCCTGGCGCCGCTGGTGGCTGATGGTCGGCGTCGCATGGTTCTTTTTCCTTCGCGGCGCTCCGGTTGCCGAGCGCATGGCGCGAGCGCCGCTGCAACCCGTTGCGACACCGCTTGGATTCGTTGGCAGTGGGCGTCGCCTGCGTCGTGGCTTCGGTCCGGCGCGGCGTTCATCCTCCTGAAGATAGGCTGGGATCGGCTTGACCCGCCTGGTGGTATGGCGTTTCGATGGCAGTCGATCGTGATGTGGTACTGCAATGCAACCAAGTAGGAGTGAGGTGCCTGTTGCGCTTCAGCTGTCAGGAAGTGTTCATGGTGTTGATCAGATATCATGCTGGAAAGACTGGACGCCCCGCAGGCCAGTCCATCAGAGGTCATCATGGCAGTGCCTGGAAATCCTCGCAGCGTGCTGGCCATGTCCAGTGAATTTACCCCGCAGTAAAGTTTCGCTTCCATGGAACCCCAGAGGTGGCTGCCCCAGTATATTTCGCCTAAGGTTGTGCCTTCAGTGGTGTGGAATATTTTTGTGATTTGATGCGTTAAGTTGTGCCATAGAGTCCTGGGTCTAGATCCAGCGAGCTGATACTGCTCACTGGTGTGGTGAAGGTGTGTGCTGGTCGGCGCGGGAATGGCTTAACAAAGGTGGTGGGGCGACGCCCAACTGGCTGTGCTGAGATCTGATATTTGGGCCCAGCTGATCCTCCAGCATCACGAAATAAAGCATCTGCGGCGAGCCACTGAGTTCGTCACGCTGGTCAGGTTGCCGCTGACAAAACTGCCCGGCAGCATTCTTGAGCTGGATACCGGCGCGGCTTGTCGCTCACCGCTGTGCCAGCTCGCGGTGAATCGTCGCCGGCAATGTCGCCGTGCTGCCGCTCACCGGGGTTACGTTTCCCTCGTGAGCTTTGGCGCATGACGCGCCGCCAGTCAACAGCTGCGCTTGCGCTTGCATCAACGTGAATCTGCCCGGTACGGTTCATGCTCGCGACTTTTCTGGCGCGCGTCGCTCTGATTCTGCAGATTGCCGCCAGTGACGCGGTCATGCCCGTGCTCTTGCCGTCTTGCTGAGCCTCGGCACGATCGTGCCGTCCGAGCTCCACCGCAACAGCGGCGGTTAGCCACGCGTAGCACGTCGCGGCATTGAAGACGTTCGAGCGTGCCATCGTGAGGCGCGACACGGTGCAGGCGGGCCCGCCGGACGCGTAGTGGCGCGCCGCGCAACTTCCCCGATCGTGGCGTGGACGGGGCGCGCGCGACCACACAGTTGACCGCGCAATCGACCAGATGAAGGACGTTTTCGCCGCGCGCCGAGCGGTGCGCACGCCGGCGCAGCAAACGCCAGGGAACTCCACGAGATTGACGACGCGTTGCCGGCGCATGAGCGCCGGCGGCAATCGACGCGTGGTCGACGCGGTCGGCCCTCGACACGGTGCGCTGGGCGGATGCCGTGAGGCGCTGGCGTACGCTGATCCAGACGCCAAGCACATAAATCAGGGAATCGCGAACATTCACCCGTACGCTGCTCGACCTGAGCGCCGTGGCCATGCTCCGCGGCGACGGACGATCGCCACCCCTGCGTGGCGGTGGAACCGAGGTGGACCCCGAACCACTGGCGGCCGTGAGTAAATTCACGTAACTGAATCGGAAGTACAC
>ERZ1370068.5780-contig-4790_pt1 | contig 41022 bp, 53 predicted proteins | sample MGYA00561227_ERZ1370068 | MGnify/ENA primary metagenome ERZ1370068 (study PRJEB38410, sample SAMEA6850437) | metagenome | study: Metagenomic assessment of the ecological functions of the soil: analysis of the soil microbiota associated with the... | reverse complement strand
GCACCGCGGCCAGCGCCGCCTCGCCCATCCGGTACAGGCTGTCCTGCACGCTCTTGCTGTAGGTCGTCGCAGAACACTTCCAGCACGGTGTCGAGGATCTTCGCGTTGGTCGCGGGATAGCTCGCCGGCTTGCCCGACCATTTCCAGGACGCCACCATGCTGGTCGCGCACATCCGGTCGGCGGTCGGCGGGATCGTGGTGTAGCGGTCCTTGACGTAATTCTCCCAGCCCGACTGCGTCGACTTCATGAAGGCAAAGCCGTCGATGCCGGACGACATGCGTCGATTGCGCCGCCGCGCGACGCACTGACACTTCGACGGTGGGCTTGCCGTTGCTGTCGAGCACGAAACTGTGCGGATGCGGCTTGCCGCCGAAACTCAAGCCGGCTCCATTTGGTCTCGTGCGCGGTGATCGCGACGGAAGCGATCTGCGGATAGGTGTCGAGATATTTCTTCGCCAGCACCTGGCAGAATTCTTCGGTGCAGAGGCCGGTGTTTTCGCGGGCGACGACATTGACGACGTTCTTGATGGTGTCGGTCGATACCGAGGTGGAATTGTCGGCATGCGTATAGGCGCGGGCAAAGTCGCCCTCGATCATCGCCTTGACGTTGAGCTGGCTGACCTCGTGCGCGGTCGCCGTCGCGATGGATGCGCATCACGCGGACGCGGCCCTTCCCGTATCTGTTCTTGATCAGCGGCACGTGAGAGCCTCCAGTTCAGTCCGTAATTCTGCGGGACGCATGGTCGCCCGTTATGGTCCAATATTGAGCAACGTTCGTGCCATTGGGCAAGCTTCCGGGGCAAGGCTCTGGGACGAGCTTCTGGCACGCGCCTGTATCGGCTTGAGCGGGCCTGAGGGCCCGCCACCGGGGGACGTCCATGACCACGACCACCGAAATCCATCCGGTCGACCAGATGCTGCCGACGCCGCGGCTGCTGGCGCTCGGCCTGCAGCATGTGCTGGTGATGTATGCCGGCGCGGTCGCCGTGCCCCTGATCATCGGCCGGGCGCTGAAACTGCCGCCGGAGGACGTGGCCTTCCTGATCAGCGCCGATCTGTTCGCCTGCGGGCTCGCCACGCTGGTGCAATGTATCGGCTTTCCCGGCGTCGGTATCCGGCTGCCGGTGATGATGGGCGTGACGTTTGCCTCGGTCGGCCCGATGCTGTCGATGGCGGCAGCGCCCGATATCGGCCTGCTCGGCATCTACGGCTCGGTGATCGCTGCCGGGATCTTCGGCATTGTTGCCGCGCCCTTCATCAGCCGGCTGCTGCCGCTGTTTCCACCCGTCGTCACCGGAACCATCATCCTGGTGATCGGCATTTCGCTGATGCGGGTCGGCATCAACTGGGCCGGTGGCGGCCTGCCGACCCTGACCAAGGTCGATCGACGGCGTGCCTGGCGCCTTTCCCAATCCCGGCTATGGCCAGTTGCAGGGGCTCGGCATCGCGCTGTTCGTGCTGCTGGTGATCCTCGGCCTGATCAAATGGGGCTCCGGCTTCGTCGCCAATGTCTGCGGTGCTGCTCGGCATCATCGCGGGCGCCGTCCTCGCCAGCGTGCTCGGCGTCATGCATTTCGAGAAGGTCGCGCGGCGCCATGGGCCGCGATCGTGCATGCGCTGTTCGCATTTCGGCATGCCGCAATTTCAGCTCGTGCCGATCATCACCATGTGCATCGTGATGATCGTGGTGATGATCGAATCGCTCGGCATGTTCCTGGCGCTCGGCGAGATCACCGGCAAGAGATCGACCGCGACGCGCTGACCCGTGGCTTGCGCGCCGACGGCGTCGGCACGCTTGCTCGGCGGCATCTTCAATACCTTCCCTACACGTCGTTCTCGCAGAACGTCGGCCTTGTCGGCGTCACCGGCGTGCGCTCGCGCTGGGTCACGATCGCCGGCGGCGGCATCCTGCTGCTGCTCGGGCTGCTGCCAAAGATGGCGGCGCTGGTCGAGGCGGTGCCGCTGGTGGTGCTCGGCGGCGCCGGCCTCGTGATGTTCGGCATGGTGGCGGCGACCGGCGCGCGCATCTCACCGCGGTCGACTTCAAGAACAACCAGCTTCAATCTGTTCGTGGTCGCGATCTCGGTCGGCTTCGGCATGATCCCGCTGGTCGCGCCGAACTTCTTCAAGAACCTGCCGCACGACCTGCACCCGCTGCTGGAGTCCGGCATTCTGCTCTGCGCGCTGGTCGCGGTCACGCTGAACGCCTTCTTCAACGGCGTCGGCAGCAAGACCGCCGCGGAAGCCGACTGCCGCAGCTGCGGCATCGGCGCACGCATTAGTTGGAGTCCGTAGCGGTGGGCAAAGGCGCTCTTGCGCCGTGCCCACCATCGATCAATGGCATCGCCTGGATATGGTGGGCACGCTAGCGCTTCGCTCACCCTGAGGTTACTGCTCAGCTTCCCGATAGGTCGCATAACTCCACGGCGTGACCAGCAGCGGCACGTGGAGATGGCCTTCGGGATCGCTCACCGAAAAGCGCAGCGGAATGCGGTCGAGAAACGGCGGATCCGACATCGGCACGCCGCGATCGGCAAAATAGTCGCCGACGCTGAAACGTCAGTTCGTAGCGACCGATCGGCACCGGCCGGCCGCCGATCAGCGGCTGATCGGTGCGGCCATCGCTGTTGGTGACCGCGCGCGTCACCACGCGGGCTGCGCCAAGCTCGGACAGCTCGGTGAGCTCGATCGCAATCCCCGCCGCCGGCCTGCCGCTGTGGGTATCCAGCACATGGGTCGACAGGCGCCCGTGCACCGGCAGCTTGTCGTCGGACGCGACGAGCTGATCGAGCCGCAGCGCCGCGATCCGGCAGATTTCCTCGATCGAGGTCTGCGTCTCCGGCCTTGGCATCGTTCGGCAGCCGCGCGCTCGAAATCGCGCAGGATCGGAATCGCGGGTGTGGCGGCGAACGCAGACGATATAGGGAAAGCCGAATTTCGCGCGGTAGGCGTTGTTGACGCGCTCGAACGCTGCATATTCGGCATCCGACAGCCGGTCGAGGCCGGCGCTGTTCTGTTCGGCGTGGATCCGGCGGTGAGGCCCGCCGCGCGCTGGGTCTTGTTGGCGAGATCGGGATGCGCCCTGATCAGCGCCAGCCGCAATTCCGCGGGCGCGCGATCGACCACCGACCTTCATCGCGGCGAACAGCTGCGTTGACACCGGCGAACGGCCGCAGCGCGGCCGCCTGTTCGGCGATCCACGGCGAATATTCGAAGACGTTTGCCAGCGCGGCGACGAAATCGTCCTTGCTGCAAATGTTGAGATCGGAAAGCTTTTCGACATCGCTCACGCCTATCCGATATCGAATGCGTTGTCGGCGAGATGCGCCAGATTGGCGTGCCAGTGCTGCGCGATCTGCAGCCGCGTCGGCACCCAGACCCGCTCGTGCTTGTCCGATGTAGTCGAGAAACCGCATCAGCGCCGCCGCGCGGCCGGGGCGGCCGACGACCCGGCAATGCAGGCCGACCGACATCATCTTCGGCGACGGTCTCGCCTTCCGGCGTAGAGGACGTCAAAACTGTCCTTGAGATAGGTGAAGAATTCATCGCCGCCGCCAAAGCCCTGCGCGTTGACAAAGCGCATGTCGTTGGCGTCGAGCGTATAGGGAATGACCAGATGCGGCTTCGAGCCGCGCGCCTTGATCCAGTACGGCAGATCGTCGGCATAGGAGTCGCAGAGATAAAGCAGGCCGCCGGCTTCCATCAACAGCCTGCAGCGTATTGATCGAGGAACGCCCGGTGTACCAGCCGAGCGGGCGCGCGCCGGTCGCCTCGGTGTGGACGCGGATCGCCTCCGCGATCTCGGTCCGCTCCTCGGCCTCCGACATGTCCTTGTGCTCGATCCATTTCAGGCTGTGGCTGGCGATGTCCCAGCCGGCCTCCTTCATGGCGGCGACCACTTCCGGATTTCGCTTCAGCGCCGTCGCGACGCCGAACACGGTGGCCGGCAAATTGCGTTCGGTGAACATCCGCCACAGCCGCCAGAAGCCGGCGCGCGAGCCATATTCGAACATCGATCTCGATATTGGCGTGGCGCTGGCCCGGCCAGGGCTGCGCGCCCAGCACGTCGGACAGGAACGCTTCCGAGGCGCGGTCGCCGTGCAGAATATTGTTCTCGCCGCCCTCCTCGAAATTCACCACGAACTGCACGGCGACGCGCGCGTTGCCGGGCCATTGCGGATCGGGCGGGTTGCGGCCGTAGCCGCGGAGATCGCGGGGGTAGTCGGCCTCGGCCACGCTAGACTTCCTCGAAGCGGATCTTCTGCGCACCCTTCCACAGCACGGTCTTGCCGAACGCGGTCAGGTTCTCCAGGCCCGAGGTCAGGGTGATGAAGTGGTTGCCGGCGAGCTGGCCCATCTTGCTCGCGAAATGCACGCCGCCATAGGCCAGCAGGATTTCGGTCTCGCTGATGCCGCCGGGATAGAGGATGATCTGGCCGGGCGCGGGATAGCTGGTGTGGTTCTCGTAGGAGACGCCGAAATCGAGATCGCCGAGCGGCATCCAGACCCCCTCGCCGCTCCAGCGGACATGGATCGCCTGGCTCTCGAACGGCATCGCCTTGCGAAACGCCGCGCACCGTCTTGGGCGCCAGCTGCTCCTCGAAACGGGCCTGGAAGGTGAAGTCGCCGGCGCGGACAATCAGTTGGCTCATCGATCTCTTCTTCTGGATGTAGGTGAGGACGTGGTTCAGCCGTATCCATTGCAGCCGGAACAAGCGGAAGCAAGAACGATCCCAGCCCGCGGAGCCTTCAACACGGGCGTCGGGAGCAGGAAACTCCCCCTCTGCAGACCTCAGCGTAGGCCCCAGGATGCGGCGCTGGCGACCACGGCCATGCCCATCGGACTGGCGCACGGCCTGTTCGCGTCAACCGACGCGTATGCGATACCGAAGCACCTGCTGTTCCGCGGGCGGATGTGCATCAGCCCCGGCTTGTCGGCGAATTCGCCGTCGAAGTCGGCAGGACTCGGCAAAACCGCGCCACGGTTCGATGCAAAGGAACTGGCGCGCCGCCGGGCTTTGACCAGATCCCGAGTTCGCGAAATCCCTCCCAGGACATCTCAATCGACGGTCCGCGCGGCCCCTTGGATAGCGGACCGATGAACCCGCCAGCACGTCCAGAATGACCGCATCATCGTCAAACAACCGTTCGGACAGCGCCAGCGTCTTGCCGTGGATCGGGTCGGTTCCGGCGTTGCCCGCATCAGCCCCTCTTCAGGCGGCGGATCGGCGCGATCTCGCTCGTTGGAGAAAGTGAGGTGGTATTCGTCCTTGGCCAGTTCCGGCGAGAGCGGCCAGTTGAACGCCGGGTGCGCACCGATCGAGGCAGGCAAGACGTCATCCCCGAAGTTGTCAATTCGCAGCGTGACTTCCACCCGGCGCCGCTCACCGCATAGGTGACTTCCAGGCGAAATGCGAATGGGTAGCGGAGCTGGTATCCGGCTCATCGTAAAGAACCAACCGACATAAGTTCGGCTCACGCTGAAGCCAGGAAAATCGATGATCGCGCGCAGAAACCGTGCTGCGTCATCGTGGTAGGTCTTTCCCCGATACCGAAGCTGGTCGTTCTTGAGGCGGCCGACGATCGGAAACAGCAGGGGGTGAATGGCGCGGCCATGCCGGTCCTGCCTGCCAAAGCAGTCTCGAGGCCTCGGCATTTCGAGCGAGCATAGCTCGGCGCCGACGCCCTTGATGGTAGCCGAGATTTTTCGCTCTGCAGCGTATGGCTGTCCGGGTTCATGCGTCACCGCGCCAGCACAATGTCGAGCGCCTCCATGTGTGCAGTCCAGCCCGTTGCCGTAATGGCGGGGCGCGCCGGACATGCCCGACCGGATGGGCGAAGATGAGGACGAACCGCGAAGCGCCGGTCGGAAGCTCCATCGCTCTTATCCCTTTACGGCACCCGCCGTCAGCCCGCTCACCAGATAGCGGCGCACCGCCGAGAGAGAAAGACCAGGACCGGCGCCATGACAGAGCGATCGCGCCTGCGGCGATCTTGCCCCACTCCCAGCCCTCATAATTCATGAAGTTGACCACGGCAACCGGCGCGGGCGCGCGATGCATCGCCCGGATGGACCTGACCGAGCGCAATATTACCGTCGGCGCTGTCACGCCGGCATGGCGAAGCGATGGCGCAGCGGATGCCAGCCGTGAATACGACGCGTAACGGAACGGCCCTAAACGCTTGCTTTCCCTTGCTGTTGTGCGTTTCATTCCGGTCAAACATCAAGCGACCTCAGGGAAACACCCATGCCCGCAAGAATCATCGGAATGATCGGCACCCAGCAGGAAGGCGTCGCGGTTCACCTGATCAAGGGACAGATATCGCGCGAATGGGTGATCGACTTCACCCGCCTGCACGAGCAGTGGAACTATGATTCCGTTCTCGTTGGATATTACGCGTCCGCCGCCGAAGGTTTTGCGATCGCGCTTTATGCCGCCGACCACACCGAGCGGATCAAGTTCCTGATCGCGCACCGGCCGGGCTCGGTGGCGCCGGCGCTGGCGGCGCGGCAGATCGCGACCTTCGACCAGCTGACGCAGGGCCGGATGTCGCTGCATATCATCGCCGGCACCAGCGACGCAGGATCAGGCCAGCGAAGGCGACTTCCTGCCCAAGAACGACCGCTACCGCCGCGCCGGCGAGTATCTCGACGTGATGCGGCAGCTCTGGACCAGCGACAGCCCGATCAACCACCACGGCGAGTTCTACCGCATCGAGGGCGGCTATTCCGACATCAAGCCGTATCAGCAGCCCTGCCCGCCGCTGTTCTTCGGCGGCTCATCGGAAGGCGCGCTGGAGATGGGCGCGCAGCATTGCGACGTGTTCGCGATCTTCGGCGAGCCGCTCAAGGAGACGCGGGAGCGGATCGCAGGATTTCCGCCGCGCGCGCCTCGGCCTTTGGACGCCGCGTCGGCTTCAACATGTCGCTGCGGCCGATCATGGCGGAAACCGAGGGCGCGGCGTGGGACAAGGCCAACGCCCTGCTGGCGGATGTCGAACGCAAGACCGGCGCCGCGCCGCAGCCGACCAACCATTCCGCCGAACGCCTGCTCGGCTACGCCGCGCGCGCGCGACGTCCATGACGAGCGGCTGTGGATGGGGATCGCGCGCGCCACCGGCGCGCCCGGCAATACGTCGTGCCTGGTCGGAACGCCGGAACAGATCGCGGCGGCGGTGCTGGAGTATTACCGGCTCGGCATTCATTCGTTCCTGCTGCGCGGTTTCGAGAATCCGCACGACACGGTCGCGATCGGCCGCGACCTGATTCCGCTCATCAAGCAAGGCGCGCTTGCGATCGACCAGCAGGCCGAAGCGGCCGAGTAGAGTTCGCTTCAAGAATCCGCAGGCACCTCAAGATGCCGCGACAAGGCCTTGAGGCTCAGCAGGAAAACGCTATGAAAGAAATTGCATGAAGGCCGTCGTTGTCGAGAACTACGATTCGATCGACGGCATCTCGATCAAGGAGATCGACAAGCCTGGCGTTTCCCCGGGCGAAGTCCGCGTCAAGGTCGGCGCCGCGGCGGTTGGCTTCGTCGATGGATTGAAGGTGCAGGGCCTTTACCAGACCAAGGATCCGCTGCCGTTCGTGCCGGGGACGGAGTTTGCCGGCATCGTCGATGCCGTTGCCGACGACGTCACCGCGTTCAAGCCTGGCATGCCCGTGATCGGCATGACCCGTTCCGGCGCGCTCGCCGAATACATCTCGGTACCGTCAGCGGCGCTGAAGAACCTGCCGCCGCAGGTTCCCTTCGAGGCCGGCGCGTCGTTTCAGGCCAATTATCTGACCGGGCTTTACGCGCTGGATGCCCGCGCGTCGCTGCGCGCAGGCGAGATATTGCTGGTGCTGGGCGCGGCCGGCGGCGTCGGCATCGCCGCCGTTCAGATCGGCAAACTGATGGGCGCGCGGGTGATCGCCGCCGCCTCGACGGCGGAGAAGCGCGCCTTCGCGGTCCGGTTCGGCGCCGATCAGACCATCGACTACACCAGGACGGACTGGCGGGACACGCTCAAGGAGCTGACCGGCGGGCATGGCCCGGACGTGATTTTCGATCCCGTCGGCGGCGAAGTCGCGCTGCAGGCGTTTCGCTCGATCGCCTGGCGCGGACGGCATCTGGTGGTCGGGTTCGCCTCGGGCACCATTCCGGCGCTGGCGTTCAACCTGCCGCTGCTCGAAGGGCGGCGCGCTGCTCGGCGTCGATCTCGCCCAGATCCAGAAGCGCGAACCGGAGACTCACGCCCGCCTGATCGCGCAATTGTTCGACTGGCTGGCATCGGGCAAATTGCAGCCCGTGGTCGGCAAGGTCGTGCCGTTCGAGAATTTCCGCGAGGCGTTCAAGACCATGCAGTCGCGATCGGCGCTCGGCAAGATGATCGTCAAATTCGGCTGAGCGCACGGTGTTAGCAGCATCGGCGTCGAAACAGGACAAACTGATGCCTCTGGACAAATGACGGTAACGAAACACGCCGCCGCCTGATGCATACGCGGTCGGTCGAATGCGAAGGCTTTTGCGCGACGACGGGCTCTGGGAAGTCGAGGCGTGGCTGCGCGACACAAAACCCTTCACCCAGCGCGCCGATCGCTTTCGCGGCGAACTGAAGCCGGGCGATCCCGTGCACGATATCGGCCTGCGGCTGGCGATCGACGACAGCATGACCATCCGCGAGGCGGAAGCGATGATGCGCGCGACGCCCTATCCGACCTGCATCGAGGTCGAGCCGATCCTGCAGCGCCTGATCGGCGAGCGCATCGGTCCGGGCTGGCGCGAAACGGTGCGGCGCAAGATCGGCCGGCTGGAAACCTGCACGCATCTGATGGAATTGCTCGGCCCCGCCGTGACCACGCTGTACCAGACCATGTCCTATGGCAGAAGCCGGAAGGCCGCGACACGCTGGAGAACCAGCAGAACTCCGGCGAGCGGCCGTTCTTCATCGGCGGCTGCCATTCCTGGCGCACCGACGGCCCGGTCGTCGCCGCGATGTTCCCGCAGTTCGCGACCAAGCCGGTGACGAAGGACTAGATCGGGATGGGATGGGTTGGAGTCAGATCGATCCGCCGTTAGTGCGAAGCCACCAACGATCTCGTGTCCCGACGCCGTGCAAAGACCCTTCGGCGGTACACCGCAGGGCCCAGACACAAAATCGCGAAAACAACCCCATGCAAAGTGAGAATGCGCCTCGGCTCGCAGCACTCACGCCGCTTGCGTCCAGGGCACGAATGATCCCCGGAGCACATCCCTCAGAATAGATATCTGAGATATCACTTATTGACATATTAGCATCAATACTTAGGATGCAAGAATGACCTTTCATATTGGTCCGAGCGTCGCCGGCGAGGCAGGCTGATGATCACAGCAGCTCAATTGCGGGCTGCCAGGGTGCTTCTCGGCATCGATCAGCGGCGGCTCGCGGAGCTGTCGGGGCTTTCGGTGCCAACCATTCAGCGGATGGAAGCGAGTGAGACGATGGTTCCGGGGCAACGTCGATCTCGCTGGTGAAGCTGATCACCGCGCTCGAGGATGCCGGCATCGAATTGATCGACGATGGGTCGAACAGCGACGGCGGCGGGCGCGGCGTGCGGCTCAAGGCCGGTTCCGGAGATCGGCCGGGAAATCAAGGCATCGAGCGGAGCGAGGGCGCGCAAATAATGTCGGCCGTCGCCCTGCAAATGGTCTGTGTCGCCGGATTGCTCGGGTTGGCCGCGCTGGCGATCGTTCTGAGCCGGTCGAAGATCTCCACACCCGTCATCTACGGCGCGACACTGGCCGTATCGGCGACTGCATTGATCGGCGCGTTGCGCTTCCTGCTCGGCGGCGCCGCTGATGCCACCAGCCTCACCCTGCCGGTCGGTTTGCCGTGGCTCGGCGCGCATTTCCGCCTCGACGCACTGGCCTCGTTCTTCCTCGTCGTCGTCAATCTGGGTGGGGCGTCTGCAAGCCTCTATGGCCTCGGCTACGGCCATCATGACCCCGCACCGCACCGCGTGCTTCCCTTCTTCCTCGCCTTTCTCGCCGGCATGAACCTCGTGGTGCTGGCGGACGATGCGTTCTCCTATCTGCTGTGCTGGGAGTTCATGTCGCTGGCGTCGTGGGCGCTGGTCATGGCGCATCATCGCGAGCCGGGCAACGCCAGGGCCGGCTACGTCTATCTCGTGATGGCAAGCTTCGGCACGCTCGCGCTGCTGCTCGCCTTCGGCCTGCTGGCCGGGCCGGCGGGAGATTACGGATTTGCGGCCATTCGCGCCGCGCAGCACACGCCCGTATGCGGCGACGCTGGTGCTGATCCTGATGCTGCTCGGCGCCGGCTCCAAGGCGGGCCTGGTGCCGTTGCATGTCTGGCTGCCGCTCGCCCATCCCGCGGCTCCGAGCCACGTGTCCGCGCTGATGAGCGGCGTCATGACCAAGGTCGCGATCTACGGCTTCATTCGCGTCATGTTCGATCTGCTGGGACAGCCGACCTGGCCGGCCAGCGTGGTCGTGCTGTTCCTCGGCAGCATCACCGCGGTCATGGGCATCCTTTACGCCATGATGGAGAAGGATCTGAAGCGCCTCCTCGCCTACTGCTACCATCGAAAATATCGGCATCGTCTTCGTCAGCCTCGGCCTTGCCATGGCGTTCCAGGCCAATGGATTGAAGGCGGCGGCCGCGCTCGCCTTCACGGCTGCGCTGTTTCACGCGCTCAACCACTCCTTCTTCAAAGAGCCTGCTGTTCTTCGGCGCCGGCGCCGTGCCTGACCGCGACGGGCGAGCGCGACATGGACAAGCTCGGCGGCCTCATTCACCGCATGCCGTTCACGAGCTTCGCTCGTTCTCGTCGGCTGCGTCGCGATCTCGGCGCTGCCGCCGTTCAACGGCTTCGTGTCGGAGTGGCTGATTTTCCAGGCCGTGCTGCAGAGTCCGGAACTGCCGCAATGGCCGCTGAAGATCATGGTGCCTGCGGTCGGCGCGCGATGCTCGCGCTCGGCTGCCGCGCTGGCTGCGGCCTGTTTCGTCAAGACCTACGGCGTGACGTTTCTCGGGCGGCCGCGCGGCGCGGCGGCGGAAGCTGCCCAAGAAGTCGATCGCTACTCGCTCGCGGCCATGTTCGATCCTCGCCGCGCTCTGCCTGCTGGCGGGAATCCTGCCAGGGCTGGCGATCGACGCGCTTGCGCCGGTCGCCACCGAGATCCTCGGCAGCCGGATGCCGGCCCAGGCCGGTCAACCCTGGCTTTCGATCGTGCCGATTGCGGAGGGCCGCAGCTCCTACAATGGACTGCTGGTGATGGTGTTCATCACGGCAACTGCCTCGCTGGCGGTCTACGTCATCCATCGCTTCGCCTCCCGCGCGTTGCGGCGGGGGCCGGCGTGGGGATGCGGCTTCTCCGATGCAACGCCGGCCGCGCAGTATTCGGGCGTCAGCTTTGCCCAGCCGATCCGCCGCGTGTTCGGCACGCTGCTGTTCCACGCCCGCGATCACGTCGCGATGCCGCCGCCTGGAGACATCCGGCCGGCACGGCTGCGGATCGAACTGCACGACCTGGTCTGGAGCGGAATCTATGCGCCGATTGCGGATGCCGTCGGCTTCCTGTCGACACGGCTCAATCGCCTGCAGTTTCTGACCATCCGGCAATATCTCAGCCTGGTCTTTGCCACCCTCGTTACCCTGCTGCTGGTGCTCGCGATATGGTCGTGATCTCGGACATCATCGTGCAAGGCGTGCAGATGCTGCTCGTGCTGCTGCTCGCCCCGCTGCTGACCGGCTTCGTGCGCAAGATCAAGGCCCGGCTGGTGCGCCGCCAGGGCGCATCGGTCTTTCAGCCGTATCGCGACCTGCTGCGGCTGCTGCGCAAGGAGGTGGTGCTGGCCGACAACGCGTCGTGGCTGTTCCGCGTGACGCCCTACATCACCTTCGCGGCGATCTGGGTTGCCGCCGCCCTGGTGCCGACCTTTGCAACCGGGCTGTTGTTCAACTGGACCGCTGATCTGATCGCCATCGTCGCGCTGCTGGGAAGCGCGCGCTTCTTCCTCGCGCTCGCAGGGATGGACGTCGGCACCAGTTTCGGCGGCATCGGCTCCAGCCGCGAGGTCATGATCGCAGCGCTTGCCGAGCCGGCGATGCTGCTGATCGTATTCTGCCTGGCGCTGGTTGCCGGTTCGACGCAACTCTCGACCGTCTCGCACATTCCTGGCGTCGTCCTATGTGGGCTTAAGGGTGTCGCTCGGCATGGCGCTGGTCGCGCTGTTCATGGTGGCGATCGCAGAGAACGCGCGCATCCCGGTCGACAACCCGGCCACGCACCTCGAACTCACCATGGTGCATGAGGCGATGATCCTGGAATATTCCGGACGCCACCTCGCAATGATCGAACTCGGCGCGTTCCTCAAGCTATTGCTCTACGTCTCGCTGATCGCCTGCGTGTTCTTCCCCTGGCAGATCGCACTCTACGGCAGCGGTACGCTGTCATACGCGATCGGCGCCGGCGCCTACATCGCCAAACTCGCGCTTGCCGGCTTCCTGCTCGCGCTGTTCGAGACCGCCACGGCGAAGATGCGGGTGTTTCGCGTTCCGCAGTTCCTCGGCGCGGCGTTCATGCTGGGCCTGCTTGGCACCCTGCTGCTGTTCGTCTCGAGGAGTTTCTGATGCAGATGCACAGCTTCGCCTTCGACGTTTCCCACACGCTGGCCGGCGGACTCGGTGCTGATCAGCCTGATGATGCTGTATCAGGACCGTCTCTATTCGCTGCTCAACGTATTTGCGCTCCACGCTTTGGTGCTTGTCGCTCTCGGTTGCCTGGCAGGCTTTCATCCAGGATGCGCCCCATCTCTACGTCACCGCGGTCATCGCCCTGGTGTTCAAGGCGATCGTCATTCCGGTGGCGCTGCACCGCATCGTCAAGCAGCTCGGAATTCACCGCGACATCGAGATCCGCGGTCGGAATCGGTCCAACCATGCTGGCCGGAATGGGGCTCGTCGCCCTCTCGCTGGTTCTCGATGCTGCGGGTGACGAGCGACGCCGACTCCGCTGGCGCGCGAGGATCTCGCCTTTGCGCTGTCGGTGGTGCTGCTCGGACTTCTGGTCATGGTGACGCGCCGCAACGCGGTCAGCCAGGTTGTCGGGTTCATGTCGCTCGAAAACGGACTGGTGCTGGCGGCGACCGGCGCCAAGGGCATGCCGCTCGTGGTCGAGATCAGCGTCGCCTTCTCGATCCTGATCGCGTTCATCGTCATCGGCATCTTCCTGTTCCGAATCCGCGAACGCTTCGATTCGGTGGATGTCTCCGCGCTCGACGACTACCGGGGCGAACGACGATGACCCTGGCTTTCCTTCGATCCCGTCACGGCGGTCCTGCTGATTCCGATCTGCTCGGCGGCGCTGCTGGCCGTCCTGCCCGGCTACCGGCTGACGGCGCGGCTGAACGTCGTTGCCAGCCTCGCGACCTTCCTGTCTGCACTCTCCTTGTTCGTGGTCGAACGTCCCGCACCCGGGCCGTACGTGCTGATCGACGATCTGAACATCGTCTTCATCGTGCTCAATACGTTCGTGGGATTCACCACCAGCATCTTCAGCGCGAGCTACATCGCGCACGAACTCGAGACCGAGCGGCTGACGCCGGTCTACTTGCGTTTCTACCACGCCATGTATCAGACCATGATGTTCGGCATGAATCTCGCGTTCGTGTCGAACAATATCGGCTTGATGTGGGTTGCCGTCGAAATCGCGACACTGACGACAGTGCTGATGGTCGGCATCTATCGCACCCATGCGGCGCTCGAAGCGGCCTGGAAATATTTCATCCTGGGCAGCGTCGGAATTGCGCTCGCTTTGTTCGGCACCATCCTGGTCTACATGGCGGCGCGCCCGGTCATGGGCGAAGGCCAGGACGGCATGGTCTGGACGTTGCTGGTCGAGCGTGCGGCGAATTTCGACGCGGCCCTTCTCAATGTCGCCTTCGTATTCCTGTTTCTCGGCTACGGCACAAAGGTCGGCCTCGCGCCGCTGCATGCCTGGCTGCCCGACGCGCACGCCGAAGGTCCGACGCCGATATCGGCCGTGTTGTCGGGCCTGCTGCTGAACGTCGCGCTCTATGCGCTGCTGCGCTTCAAGATATTGCTCGCCGCCAACCCGGCCTCGATTGCCCCCGGTCCCCTGATGGTGACGATGGGCCTGGTCTCGCTGATCTTCGCGGCGTTCATGCTGTACCGGCGGCGCGACATCAAGCGGCTGTTCGCCTATTCCTCGATCGAGCACATGGGCATCATCGTGTTTGCGTTCGGAATGGGCGGGCCGCTCGCCAATTTCGCCGGGCTGCTGCACATGGTGATGCACAGCCTGACCAAGTCGGCGATCTTCTACGCCGTCGGACACATTTCGCAGATCAAGGGCACCCAACGGATTTCCAGGATCCGCGGCTTGACGGTGACCCATCCGGCGCTCGGCTGGGGGCTGGTGGTGGGCGTGGTCGCAATCGCCGGACTGCCGCCGCTCGGCATCTTCATGAGCGAATTTCTGGTCGTGAGCTCGACCTTTCGCGCGGCAGCCGCTGCTCGCGATCGTGCTGGTGTTCGGGCTGTTGCTGGCCTTCGGCGCCTTGACGTTGCGCCTGACCAGCGTCGCCTTCGGCGAGCCGCGCGGCAGCACGGCCTCGGCCGACGCCTCATATATTCCGATGTTTGCGCATCTCGCACTGGTTCTGGGCGCGGGGATTTATCTTCCCGCGCCCGCTGGTGGTCTGGTTCCAGCACGTGGCTCAGCTCCTTGGATAGTTGAACGAAATGGACATGCCGTCGCTGATCGATCTGACGCTGGAGGGCCGCAAGGTCCGGCAACACGGCCCGTGGCCGCGCGCCGCGGTCGATGCTTCGCGTCTGGACATTTGCGGCGAGCGAACTGGCGCATGGACGCTGGAGCCTGCTCGGCCTCTGGGGCGAGCCCGCAACGGTGCACATGGCGATCATGGATGGACAGACCGCGGAAATCGCGGTCGTCAGCCTGGATTGCCCCGACCGCATTTTTCCTTCCGTCGGCAGGCATCACCCGCCGGCACTTGCGGCTGGAACGCACCATCCACGACCTGTTCGGATTGTTCCCGGACGGCTCGCCCGATGCCCGCCCCTGGCTCGATCACAACCGCTGGGGCGTGCGCTTTCCGCTGGGAGATCGCATCGACGCGTTGCCGAAGGCGGCGCCCTACCGCTTCCTCGCCGGCGGAGGGCGACGGCCTGCACCAGATTGCGGTCGGCCCGGTGCATGCGGGCATCATCGAGCCCGGACATTTCCGCTTTACCGCCAGCGGCGAGACCGTGGTCCGGCTGGAACAGCGGCTGGGATACGCCCACAAGGGCATCGACGGGCTGATGAGCGGCGCCAGCCTCGCGCGCGGCGTTCAACTCGCCGGCCGCACGTCGGGCGACAGCACCGTGGCCTACGCTTACGCGTTTTCGCGGTGCGGCCGAGGTCGCTCTGGATCTCGCCGTGCCTGATCGAGCCGTGTTTGGCTGCGCGCGCTGCTGGCAGAACTCGAGCGGCTCGCCAACCATCTCGGCGACATCGGCGCCATCTGCAACGATGCCGTCCTTTGCATTGATGCACGCGCATTGCAGCGATGTTGCGCGAGAGCGTGCTGCGCGCAGCCGAGCGCCGCCTTCGGCCATCGCCTGATGCGGGATATCATCGTGCCCGGCGGCGTCGACCCGCGACCTCGGCGATGACGGGGCGGAAACCATCCAGGCGACGCTGGACAATATCCGCCTGCGCTTTCCTGCGCTTGGTCGAACTCTACGACAACACCGCTTCGCTGCAGGATCGTACCGTCGATACCGGCGTGCTCAAGCCGCCGCTGGCCAGGCAATATGCCGCCGGCGGCTATGTCGGCCGCGCCTCCGGCCGCGTCGTTCGACGCGCGCCGAACGCTGGCCTATCCGCCCTACGACAGCCTGCGCTTCGAGTGTGCCGGTCCTCGAGCGAGGGCGACGTCAACGCGCGGGTCTGGATCAGGGTGCGCGAGGTCGAGCAAAGTCTTTCGCTGATCGACCAGATCCTGAGACCGGCTTCCCGAAGGCCCGATACGCGATGCGAAGTTCCGCTCGGAGGCGAGGTGCGCGAGGGCATGGCGATCGTCGAGGGATTCCGCGGCGACGTTCTGGTCTGGCTGCGCCTGCGCGATGGCCTGATCGAACGATGCCACATGCGCGATCCGTCCTGGTTTCAATGGCCGCTGCTGGAGGCCGTGATCGAGAACAACATCGTCGCGGACTTTCCGCTCTGCAACAAGTCGTTCAACTGTTCCTATTCGGGCCACGATCTGTAAGGAAGTCACGCGATGCGCAAGCTGCTCTTCGAAAGCCTGTTTCGCCGTCCGCTCACCGAGCAGGCGCCATCGCCTGGACGACGCCGCCGTGGCGGAACTCTGCAACCGCCGCTCGGGCAGTGCCGCGCGGCGGCGGCTCGGCCGGAGCCTTTCGATCCGCGAGATCGATGCCGGATCCTGCAACGGATGCGAGCTGGAAATTCACGCGCTCAACAACGCCTATTACGACGTCGAGCGCTTCGGCCTCCGGTTCGTCGCCTCGCCGCGCCATGCCGATGTCCTGATGGTGACCGGACCGGTGACCAAAAACATGCGCGAGGCGCTGGAGCGCACCTATCACGCGACGCCCGAACCCGAAATGGGTGGTCGCGGTCGGAGATTGCGCACGGGACGGAGGATGTTTCGCCGGCAGCTACGCGGTCGTCGGCGGCGTCTCCGAGGTCGTCCCGGTCGACCTCCACATTCCCGGCTGCCCGCCTGCCCCCACGGCCATGCTGCAGGATTGCTGGCGCTGCTCGAACGCGCGGACGCGGGCGCCGCTACGTCGTGAGAAACGCTATCGAGCCCGTTCCAGCACCCGCTTCGGTTGGCGGGCGGTCTTGCTCTTTGTCTTGGGGGTTGTCTTGGGATTTGTGACATGCTCGCGAAGGCGCACGCCTCGGCCGCCCGTCGCGCTCGCCGCGCCCGGATTGATCAGCTCGATCCCGGCGCTCTCGAGCGCGGAAACCAGTTTCATCAGAGAATCGACGTTGGCGCGGATCACACCGTCGCTGGCTTCCATGCGCTGGATAGTCGGCACCGAAAGATCGGCCAGCTCGGCCATTTGCCGTTGATCGATGCTCGAAGCGCGCGGCGGCCCTGAGTTGATTGCCGGTGATCATGGGGGCAGTTCTCCCGGTTCGTAAGCGGATATATTTAGCCTATCTAAATTACTGCCTCAAGCATCAACTTAGAGGTTCAGTATATCAACCGTGAAACCTCATGGATCTCTGCACGATTGGCATCCGATTCATGACATGATAAACGATGTCTCACGACATCCTATTTGATGCATGGTGACGTACAGGTGCGGTTGCTGGGGCGCTATCAGGGCAGGAACGGCGCGATCGAGATCGTCGAATGCTCCGCGGACGGAACGCGGATCTATTTCGAGGAAGGCGTCAGGCAGAGTCAGGCCACGCCCGACGGCGAAGCGTCTTCAGCTACGTCAAGCTCATGGACGAGCTTCTGCACCGCGCGACGAACATTCTGGTGCTGGGATGCGGCGGCGGGAATCTCGCCACCAGGCTGGCGCGTCTCGGCAAAAGAGCTGACGATCGTCGACAATAATCCGATCAGCTTCGTGATCGCTCAGAGATATTTTGGGCTGCCGGATGGATTGCCGCTGCATGGTGTCCGATTTCCGGAAATTCATCTCTCGATGACGATCTGCTTTACGACGGGATCGCCATCGATGTCGGAGGTCCGGATTTTCGCTTTGATGATGAATTCGACGTCGAGACCTGCGATGCCATCCGCGCGCGGCTGACGCCCGGCGGCCGCATCGTCATGAACGTGCTGGTCGCGAACGACATCGACCCGGTAGCCGATCGCATCGCCGCGCGACTTGCCGGCGACCGGCTTAGGAACGTGGATCATCGACGAGCAGGGCGTCCAAGATCGAAATGCGATCATTGCATGCGTGCCGGAAAAGCAGTTCAACGCGCGTCCGGCGCTCGCCGAGGTGATGCAAAACAGCCTCGAACGATGGTCGATCCGGCGAGGCAGATTGCGCGGCCGCGACCTCGGCGCGGCGTATTCCACCGCTGACAGGTAACCAGCCGCGCGGCGCGCATCATGTCTTTGTTGCGCGAGCGCCGAACTAGCCCGCATGTCCGATGGCGCGGATGGCGCCGCGCAGTTCGGCGAGGCCGCGCAGCCGGCCGATCGCGGTATAGCCGGGATTGGTGCGCTTGGTTTCCGCGAGATCGTCGAGCATGCGATGGCCGTGATCCGGCCGGAACACGATCTGGTCGTTCGACGAACGCTTGCGGTTCTCGGCGAGCAGCGCCTTGAGCACCGCGATCATGTCGACGTCGCCGTCGAGATGATCGGATTCGAAGAACGACAGGCCGTCGCCTTCGCGCTTGGTCGCGCGCAGATGCGCAAAGCCGATCCGCGGCGCGAAGCGTTTGGCCATCGCCGGCAGATCGTTTTCCGCGCGCACGCCGAGCGAGCCGGTGCAGAAGCAGATGCCGTTCGCCTTCGAGGGCACCGCATCGAACAGCGCCTGGTAGTCCTCCGCCGACGAGGCGATGCGCGGCAGGCCGAACAGCGGGCGCGGCGGATCGTCCGGATGCAGCGTCAGCGTCACGCCGAGCGCTTCGGCGACCGGCGTCACGCGCGCGAGAAATTCGCTGAGGTGCCGGCGCAGCACCGCGGAATTGATGCCGCGATATTGCTGCAGGCGGTCGCGGAACTGCGGAATCGTCAGCGGATCGGTCGTCGAGCCCGGCAGCGCGCTGGCGATGTTGCGTGACGAGGTACATCGATATCGGCCTGCGTCATCCGCCGAATAGACCTGCCTCGGCGCGACGCTGCGCGGCCTCGGAATATTCCGCCGGCGCTTCGGGCCGCTGCAGGATATGCAGATCGAACGCCGCGAACCGGTCCTGGTCGAAGCGCATCGCCTTGGCGCCGTTCGGCAGTTCCCATTCGAGATCGGTGCGGCACCAGTCCACGACCGGCATGAAATTGTAGCAGATGATCTTGATGCCGGCGGCGGCGACCGCCTCGAGGCTCGCGATCCAGGCCTCGATCGAGCGCGTCGCGCCGCCGCCGAGCCGCTTGACGTCGTCGGGGATCGGGATCGATTCCACCACCGACCAGGTCAGCGGCGAACGGCCGGGCTGGCTGTTCTCGATCAGGTTCTTGCGCTCCTCGACGGCCGCGCGCGTCCAGGCCTCGCCGATCGGCACCTGATGCAGCGCGGTCACCACGTCGGTCGCGCCGGCCTGGCGGATATCGTCGAGCGGACACGGGATCGTTGGGCCCGTACCACCGCCATCCCTGCAGCATCATGCAGCGATCTCCTGAAACGTAGATTGCCGATCAAGCCGTCAGCACGACCTTGACGCTCTGCGAGCGATCGAGCGCCAGCCGCACCGCGTCGGGCGCGACCGCAAGCGGGCGTTCGGCCGTCACCAGCGACAGCACGTCGACGCTGCCGTCGGCGATCAGTTCGACCGCGGTGAAGAATTCCGTCCCGAAGCGGAACGAGCCGCGAAGGTCGATCTCCTTGGCCATCACCGCATTCGCCGGCACCGGGATCTGCCCGCCCGGCAGATTGCCGACCTGGACCACGACGCCGCCGCGCCTGACGACGCCGATGGCGCTGGCAAGGCCCGCGGCAGTTCCCGAGACTTCGAACGCTACATCGAACGGGTGCGCTGCGGCCTCGCGCCTTCAGCGCCTCGTCGCCGCCGGAGATATCGACGACATGGTTGGCGCCGAGCCTCGTGGCGAACGCCAGCGGCGCTGCCGCGATATCGACGACGGTGGTCTCCGCGATCCCGGCGCGCTGCGCCGCCAGCATCGTCAGCAGGCCGATCGGACCGGCGCCGAACAGCACCGCGCGCTTGCCGGTTGACGTCGCCGGCGCGGGCGACCGCGTGCAGGCACACCGCCAGCGGTTCGGCCGAGCGCCGCCGCCTGATACGTCACGTGATCGGAATCTTCACGCATTGCGCCGGGATGGCGTCGAACAGCGACGCAGAAGCCGCCCTGCATGTGCGGGGTCTTCGAGGCCGAGCCCATGAAGAAGATGTTTTCGCAGAGATTGAGCCGGTTCTCGCGGCATGGCTTGCAGTGGCCGCACCAGCGCGACGGATTGAGGGCGACGCGGTCGCCGACCTTCACGTCCGGCGCGGAGCCTGCGATCTCGACGACCTCGCCGGCGATCTCGTGGCCGAGCACCAGCGGCGAGGTCACGACAAAATCGCCGGTGCGGGCATGGCGATAATAATGCATGTCGGAGCCGCAGATGCCGCCGGCGCCGAAACGGATGCGCACCATGCCTGACGCAAGCGGATCGAGCGGCCGCTCGACCATGCGCAGATCTTCCGGGCCGAACAGCGTTGCGGCCAAAGCCATCGATGTCATTTTGAGAGTCCCATGTATTTAGGCAGCCAGAGCGTCAGTTCCGGGATGTAGGTGATGGCGACGAGCGCCAGCAGCAGCGGCACCAGCCACGGCAGGATCGCCATGGTCGTGCGCTCGACGGAGAGCTTCGCCACGCGCGCGAGCACGAACAGCACCATGCCGAGCGGCGGGTGCAGCAGGCCGATCATCAGGTTCAGCGTCATGATCAGGCCGAAATGGATGGGATCGATGCCCAGTTTCAGAACGATCGGCAGCAGGATCGGCACCAGGATGGTGATCGCGGCGATGGTGTCGATGAAGCAGCCGACGAACAGGATCAGGATGTTCGGCGAGCAGCAGGAACACCCACTTGTTCTGGGTGATCCCGAGCATCGCGTCGGTCAGCGTCTGCGCCGCCTGCGACACCGTCAGCAGCCACGCGAAGATCGAGGCCGCGGTGACGATGAACAGCACCGAGGCCGTGGTCTCGATGGTGTCGAAGGTCGCTTTCGCCACCGTCTGCAGCGTCATCGAGCGATAACGCACCAGCCCCAGAAACAGCGACCAGATCACGGCGGCGACCGCGGCCTCGGTCGGCGTGAACCAGCCGAGCGTCATGCCGCCGATCAGGATGACCGGCGCCATCAGCGCCATCACGGCGGAGAAATCGAAATACCAGTCGAGCGCCAGCAGCACCACGAGGCCGATGCCGACCGCCATGTTCACCGACATCCCGGCGACGACCAGCAGCCAGACCACCAGCGGAAATGCCAGAACGATGAAGATCTCGAGAGCGGCCGATCCGATCTGCGGCCAGGAGAACGGCGCGTCGCTGCCCCAGCCGTTGCGGTGGGCGAAATAGGCCACCGTCGCCATCATGAACAAGGTCATGACCACGCCGGGAATGACGCCGCCGAGAAACAGCGCGCCGATCGAGACGTTCGCCATCATGCCGTAGATCACGAACGGCAGCGACGGCGGGATGATCGGGCCGAGCGTGGCGGACGCCGCCGTCACGCCGACGGCGAACTCGGTGGAGTAGCCGTGATCCTTCATCGCCTTGATTTCGATGGTGCCGAGGCCCGCGGCATCGGCGATCGCGGTGCCGGACATGCCGGAAAAGATCACCGAGCCGATGATATTGACGTGGCCGAGACCGCCGCGCATCCAGCCCACCAGCGCGACCGCGAACTTGTAGATGCGCCCGGTCACGCCCGCGATGTTCATCAGATTGCCGGCCAGAATGAAGAACGGCACCGCCAGCAGCGGAAAGCTCTCGACGCCGGCGATCATGCGCTGCGCCAGCGTCACGTCGGGCGTGATGCCGGAGACGAGAATATAGACCAGCGACGACACCGCCATGGCCAGCGCGACCGGAAGGCCGACCAGCATCAGCAGCAGAAATCCCCCAAGCAGCAGCAGCATCGCGCTCAGCCTTCCGTTCCGTCGAATGCGCCGGGGCGCTCCAGGATCGAATAGCCCCGCCGCCAGTTCTCGACCGCGATCTGGATCGAGCGCGCGAACATCAGCACGAAGCCGAGCAGCACGGCGTAATAGACAAAGCCTTTTTGAAACTTGATCGTCGTCATCCGCTCGTCGCCGATGATCTGGATGAACTGCCAGACCAGCTTGATCGCATATCCGAAGAACGCGATCCGGATCAGGTCGATCACGGTCGACAGCGCACGCGCCGGCAGCATGCGGCAGATAGCGGAAGATCAGGTCGACCTGGATGTGCCGCGACAGCCGCACGCACATCGCCGAGCCGATGAAACACCACGCCGATCAGGCAGTAGGTCGCGATCTCCTCGGTCCAGGCGTAGCTGTCGTTGAGGACGTAGCGGGTGAAGAACTGCAGGAAAACGCACAGCGCCATGATCCAGAAGATCGCGAGCGCCAGCCAGTCCTCCGACGCGTATTGGCTCAGGTCGGCGCCCTTGGGGACCTCGTCCTCGAAGGTATGGGCGATCTCGTCCGCCGTGATCTGCTTGTGCACTTCAACCGTCGACATGCGCCCTCTCCGAGCTGGCATTGTGACCGGAAACTCCGCCGTGCCGCGCCGTCTACACATCGCGGCAAGGCACGGCGAAAGCCGTCGCGTTATTTCACCGCCTGGATGCGATCCCAGTCGGCCTTGCGGTAGTCGAAGCTCTCGAAGCTCGTGGTCTTGAGCACGGTGTCGCGGAACTCGTCCTTGTTGACCTCGGTCACGGTCAGGCCCTTCTGCTTGAAGAAATCGACCAGCTTGGCTTCGTTGGCCTTGATCTCGCGCGGTGGCCTTGGCGGCCGCTTCCTGGGCGACGTCGGTGAAGATCTTGCGATCCTCGTCCGAGAGCTTCTTCCAGAGCGCGCCGGCGACGACGGTATTGAGGTGATCGACGATGTGGCCGGTCAGCACGATGTGCTTCTGCACCTCGTAGAACTTCTTGGCTTCGATCGTGGTGAGCGGATTTTCCTGCGCTTCCACGGTGCCGTTCTGCAGCGCGAGATAGACCTCGGCGAAGGCGATCGGCGCGGTGTTGGCGCCGCAGGCGCGCGCGGCATCGCGAGATAGGCCGGAACGTCGGGCACGCGGATCTTGAGGCCCTTCATGTCGGCGCAGGCCTTGATCGGCTTGTTCGACGAGGTGTGGCGCACGCCGTAGTAGGTCACCGCCACGATGTGGTGGCCGCTCTTGTCCTCGTAGCCCTTCGGCGAGCTCCTTGAAGACGTCGCTCTTGGTGTAGGCCAGCAGATGGTCGGCGTCGCGGAAGGTGTAGGGATAGTAGGTCACGCCGATCGGCGGATAGCTCTTCGCCGCGAAGCTCGAGCCGGAAATGATCATGTCGACCGAGCCGAGCGAGAGCCCCTGGTTGATGTCGGTTTCCTTGCCGAGCTGCGAAGCCGGATAGACGTCGATCGCATAGCGCCCATTGGTGCGCTTGCCGATCTCCTGCCGGCGGCCCAGACGGAAGCGGTGTGGAACGGCTCCGAGGTTTCGTAGACGTGGGCCCATTTGAGCTTGGTCTGCGCCATGCCCGATGTGGTCGCGGCCAACAGCGCGGCGGCGGACGCCGCAAATGCAATCGTCAATTTCTTCAACACGTGAATTTCCTCCATTGCTACAATTTGCTTTTGTTACCCAACCGGCCCGGCATTTTGCCGAGCCGTTCGAATTCTCAGTCGACGTTCAGCCGCTCCTTGCGCGAACGCGGGAAGCGGACGAAGCTTCCGTTCCGAAATTTTGCGCAAAGCGGGCCTGCGAACGCGCCAGGTGCTCGCGCATCGTCACGCGCGCCGCGTCGGGATCATGCGCGGCAATGGCATCGCGGATCGCCCGGTGCTCGGCCAGCGCCGCGTTCCAGGATTCCGGATTCTCGAAATAGTGCGCGAGCTTGGCGAAGTAGGGATTGAGCCGCTGGTCGAACAACTCGCCGACCACACGGACCAGCACGGCGTTGTCGAGGCATCCGGCGACAGCGACATGAAACGCGCGGTCATGGATCATCGAGGCTTCGCCGGGATGCTGCACGGTTGCCATCGCCTCCAGCGAAGCGTCGATGCGCGCGATGTCTTCAGGTGTCGCTACCCGCGCCGCCTGCTCCGGCGATGGCGCCTTCGATGAATTCGCGCGCGCGCAGCAGTTCGAACGGGCCTTCGATCATCGGCAGCCGCCGGCAAGAGCGGCGCGAGCGCCGCCGGTTCGCTGACATAAATTCCGGAGCCGACGCGAGATCCGAACCCGGCCCTCGACTTCCAGCGCGATCAGCGCTTCGCGCACCGTCGGCCGCGATACCTTCAACTGTTCGGCAAGATCGCGCTCGGTCGGAAGCCGGCTGCCCACGCGTATTCGCCGCTGTCGATCAAGGCGCGGAGCTGATCGGCAACCTGGCGATAAAGGCGTCGCGCTTCCACGGCTTCGAGCGGCACGCTCGGCTCTCCCTGACGATCCCGTGACGTGATCGATTTTTCTTGCTTTGATCGGGCCAAGGCCAAAAATCGGCAATATTGGCCTTACCAATTGACCAAAGATTGACTAGATCGAGCCTCCCATGTCAAGCGAAACGCCGAAAATCCACGTTTCCGGCCCGAAAGACGGCGATTTGCGCCTCTCGAACGCCAGCCTCGATCGGCTTCCCGGCCAGATCCGGCGTCCCGGCCTACGACCGCTCGCGGCGTCACGCCGGGCATCGTTCACCTCGGAATTGGCGCGTTCCACCGGGCGCACCAGGCGGTGGTGATCGACGACCTCCTTGCAGGTGGCGCGACGGATTGGGGAATCGTCGGGGCCAGCTTGCGCAGTCCGGAGACGCGCGATGCCCTCGCCCCGCAGGATTGCCTCTACACGCTTGCCGTTCGTTCCGGCGCGGGCACCGATCACCGGATCATCGGTTCGGTACTCGCATGCGAAGTCGCCAACGAGAAACCCGCCCATTTGATCGCGCGCCTGACCGACCCGGCCACGCGCATCGTCTCGCTGACGGTCACCGAGAAGGGCTATTGTCACACGCCGCAAACCGGCGACCTGGACGAGACATCATCCCGACATCGTTCATGACCTGCAGAATCCGGGCGCGCCGCGCTCGGCCATCGGATTTCTGCGTGGCCGCGCTGGCGCGCCGGCGGATTGCGGGCGCTGCCCCTTCACCGTTCTGTCGCTGCGACAATCTCTCCGCCAATGGCCATACCGTGCGGGCGGATCGTGACGCAGTTCGCCGCCTTGCGATCGCGCAATCTCGCCAAATGGATCGAAGCCGAGGTCGCCTTCCCTTCGACCATGGTGGACCGGATCGTGCCGGAGACCACCGACCTCGACCGATCAGAGGTTTCCTCCGCGCTCGGCATGACCGACGCGTGGCCGGTGGTGACCGAGCCATTCACGCAATGGATCGTTGAAGATCGCTTTCCGGCCGGACGGCCGGATTTCGCGGCCGCGGGCGTGCAAATGGTCTCGGATGTGACGCCGTTCGAGCACATGAAACTGCGGCTGCTCAACGCCAGCCACTCGGCGCTGGCCTATCTCGGCTATCTCGCCGGCCATGAGACCATCGCGTCCACCATGACCGACGTTCGCTTTGCGGCGTTCGCCCGACAGGTGATGCACGACGCGGCGCCGACGCTGGCGATGCCTGAAGGCACCAGACCTTGCGGCCTACAGCGCATCGCTGCTGCAGCGCTTTTCCAATGCCGCTCTGCATCACCGCACCTGGCAGATCGCGATGGACGGCTCGCAGAAACTGCCGCAGCGGCTGCTCGCCACCATGCAGGACCGGTTGCGGCTGGGCCTTCCGATTGACACGCATGCGCTCGCGGTCGCCGGCTGGATGCGCTACGTCACCGCAAAGGACGAACAGGGACGCGCCATCGACGTGCGCGATCCGCTTGCCAGGAACTGGCCGAGATCGCCGAGCGCGCCGGCCCGGTCGCGGAGCGCCTTGCTCCCCGCGCTGCTGGAGGTGCACTCCATTTTCGGCACGCCTCGGCAGCGATCCCCGCATGCGCAGCGCCGTCACCGAGGCGCTCTCAAAAGCTCTATGCCCTGGGTGCACGAGCAGACGGTGCAGACGTTTCAGCCTGCATGATTGCAGGTCAGAGTCACCTGGTGGCAAGCCACACCGCGACCGCCGTTCATTTCGGAAATTCAGCAGGCTACGGCGACAGCAACGTCCTGGTGAGTGGGTGATCGGGATCGGCGAGCCCGTCGATGACATCGAAATGATGCCGGCCGGGTTCTTCGATGATGCAGGTTTTCGCGCCGAGCCCGGTCCAGATGTTGGCGAGGAGCGCGTTCTGGCGGACGAATTCCGGGCGCTCGGCGCTGCCCACCCAGCAGGTCACGCGTGCATTCTGCATCGGCTCCAGCAATGCGGGGCTTTCCACGCGCGCCTCGGCCTCGTCGATCCGCAGCTCCGTATTCATGGCGGCCTTCATCAGCGGACGAAGGTCATGAACGCCGGAAATGGAAACGGTGTGGCTGATGCGCGCCCGGACATCGTCCGGGAGCGGCGACATCGCCGAAATCATGCGCGTCACCAGATGCCCGCCGGCGGAATGGCCGGCCAGAAAAAGCGGGCCTTCGACCATCGCGGCGGCGCGCTCGACGGCCGCGGCAATTTCGCGCGTGATCTCGGAGATGCGCACAGTCGGGCACAGCGTGTGAGGAGGGCATCGCCACCGCATAGCCGCTTTCAACCGATCCGCGCGCGAGATGCGACCAAAAGCTCTTGTCGAGCGCCTTCCAGAATCCGCCATGGACGAAGACGACCAGGCCCTTTGGCCGGCCTTCCGGTGCAAAGAGATCGAAGCGGTTTCGTGCGCGCTCGCCATAGCTGATATCGAGCGTCGCGCGGCCGCTGCCTTGAAGTGCGTCGCGATAGGCCTGCGCGGGCTGCACCCACGCCGCCGGCCAGCGTTCGCCGCCCGGAATGTTCGGAGCATTCGCATAGGCGTCGTTCCAGTCGGAAATCTGATGAAAAATCACGCGGTTCGCTTTCCATTCGATTCTGTGGGCCGGGCGGATGTCCGATCGATGCCCGCAGGCAACCATTCTATACCGGGAAGCGCATCTCCCGCCCATAAATTTTAAGCTTGAAATAATCGATGTCAGCGCGAATAATTCCATCGGGCGCTCACCGGGGAAAGACATGACCGATTTCACGCGAACGAAATCCCGGTTCGCCATCCCGGATGGCGTGATCTATCTGGACGGCAATTCGCTCGGTCCCCTGCCCGTTGCAGCCGCCGATCGCGTCGGCCGCATGATATCGGAGGAATGGGGCAAGCACCTCATCAAGGGCTGGAACGTCGCCGGGTGGATGACGCAGCCGCGGCGTATCGGCGACCGCATCGGCCGGTTGATCGGCGCGGCCGACGGGACGGTGGTCGTGGGCGATACGCTGTCCATCAAGGTCTACCAGGCGCTGGCCTCGGCGCTCGAGCTCAATCCGTCGCGGCGCGTGATCTTGTCGGACACCGGCAACTTTCCTTCCGATCTCTACATCGCCAGCGGTCTGGCTTGAATCGCTCGACCGTGGCTACGCGTTGAAGGTCGTGGCCCCGAAGACGTCGAAGCCGCCATCGACGAGACGATCGCGGTGCTGATGCTGACCGAGGTCGACTATCGCACCGGCCGGCTGCACGACATGCGCGCGCTGACGCGCAAGGCGCATGCCGCCGGCGCGTTGACGGTCTGGGATCTGGCGCATTCCGCCGGGCGCGATTCCGGTCGAGTTGGAAGGCGCTGAAGCCGATTTCGCGGTCGGCTGCACCTACAAATATCTCAATGCCGGTCCTGGCGCGCCAGCCTTCATCTATGTAGCGCCGAAGCACGCCGATACGGCGCGGCCGGCGCTTTCCGGCTGGATGGGTCATCGACGCGCCCTTTGCCTTTGACCTCGACTATCGGGCCGGGCCGGGCATCGAGCGAATGCGGGTCGGTACGCCCCGATCATTGCGATGGCCGCGCTCGACGCCGCCCTCGACGTCTGGGACGGCGTCAGCATGACCGACGTGCGCCATGCATCGATCGCGCTCGCCGACCTGTTCATCCGCGAAGTCGAAGGACGTTGTCCCGAACTGACGCTGGCTTCGCCGCGGGACGGAAAGCAGCGCGGCAGCCAGGTTTCGTTTCGTCATCCGGACGGCTACGCGATCATGCAGGCGCTGATCGCGCGCGACGTGATCGGCGACTTCCGCGCGCCGGACATGATGCGCTTCGGCTTTACGCCGCTCTACATCGGAGAAGCCGAGGTTCGCGCGGCGGTCGAAATCATCGCCGACGTCTTGACCAATCGCCGCTGGGATACCGCGGAATACCGCAAGAAGGCGCTCGTGACATGACCGGCAAGCCCGACGACTCCCCGCGTGAGGAGCCCAGATGTCGTTCGACGGGCGCATGTCCTACAGCGATTATCTGCATCTGGAACGCGTTCTGGACGCGCAAGAGCCGCTCTCGGACGCGCATGACGAACTGCTGTTCATCATCCAGCACCAGACTTCCGAACTCTGGATGAAGCTGGCCATCCACGAAATCCGTTCCGCCATCAAGGCGATCCGCCACGACCAGTTGCAGCCCGCCTTCAAGATGCTGTCGCGCATCGCCCGGATCTTCGAGCAGCTCAATACCGCCTGGGACGTGTTGCGGACGATGACACCCAGCGAATACACGGAGTTTCGCGATCAGCTCGGGCAGTCCTCGGGTTTCCAGTCGTACCAGTACCGCGCGATCGAGTTCCTCGCCGGCAATCGCAATTTCGCGCTGCTTGGCCCGCACGCCCACCGCCCCGACATCACGGCCAAGCTCGAGGAAATTCTCGCTGAGCCGGGCCTCTATGACGAGGCGCTGCTGCTGCTGGCGCGCAATGGTTTTGACATCGGCGAAGACGCACGCCGAACCGACTGGCGCGTCGAGCGCACGCCAAACGACGAGGTTTTGGGCGGCCTGGAAGACCGTCTATGCGTCGCCGGCGAAACACTGGATGCTCTACGAGCTTGCGGAAAAGCTGGTCGATTTCGAAGACTATTTCCGCCGCTGGCGCTTCAACCACGTCACGACGGTCGAGCGCATCATCGGCCTGAAGCGCGGAACCGGCGGCACGTCGGGCGTCTCCTACTGCGCAAGATGCTCGAGGTCGAACTTTTCCCGGAACTCTGGAAGCTGAGAACGGAGCTTCTGAGGATCGACACCCGATAAGCGGGTTTCAGCGCGGCACCACCGCCGTCGCTTCGATCTCGACGCGCGCCGCCTTCTCGACCAGGCGCACCACCTGCACCAGCGCCATCGCCGGATAATGCGCGCCGAAAATCTCGCGATAGACGCGGCCGAGCGTCTTTCAGGCTCGCGAGATATTCCTCGATGTCGACGACATACCAGGTCAGGCGCACGAGATGCTCGGGCCGGCGCCGCCCTCGGCGAGAATGTCGGCAATGTTGCTCAGCGTCTGACGCACCTGCGCAACGAAATCAGGCGCCAGATGCCCTTGCGTATCCCAGCCGATCACGCCGCCGGTCACCACGAGCCGGCCGTCGGCGGCCATGCCGTTGGCGTAGCCTTTCGGCATCGGCCAGCCGCTCGGCTGCAAGCACTTGCGGGCCCGACGACGACGTCTCGTCCTTCGGATTACCGGCACCACAGCTCAGTGTGGGGCCTTTGGGCGCGGTCACCGACATTCTCCATCAGTTTAAGCGTTATTCCGCGGCGATGCCTGGCGACGCCGGGCCGCCTGCGGCCATCTGCCTCAGCGCAAATCGCCTCAGCTTGCCGGTTTCGGTCTTCGGCAGTTGCGCGACGAATTCGATCGCACGCGGATATTTGTAGGGCGCAATGGCTCGTGCTTGACGTGATCCTGCAACGCCGTGCGTCAGCGCGGCGTCGCCCTCGGCGCCACCCGCCAGAACCACATAGGCCTTGACGATCATGCCGCGCGCCTCGTCGGGCGCGCCGACCACGCCGCATTCGGCGACGGCCGGATGCGACAGCAGCGCCGCTTCGACCTCGGGGCCTGCGATGTTGTAGCCGGAGGAGACGATCATGTCGTCCGAGCGGGCGACAAAGGACAAGCGGCCCGTTCGCGTCGCGGACGAACGGAGTCGCCGGTCAGATTCCAGCCGTCGCGCACATAGTTCGATTGCCTGCTTGTCGGCGAGATAGCGGCATCCGGTCGGCCCGCGCACCGCAAGCTTGCCGACGGTGCCCGTCAGGCAATTCGTTCATGTCGTCGTCGACGATCTTCGCCTCATAGCCGGAAACCGGATGCCCTGTCGTTCCGGCGACGGCGTCGCCGACGCGGTTGGTGATGAAGATGTGCAGCAGTTCCGTGCGAGCCGATGCCGTCGAGAATCGGTCTTGCCGGTCTTGCGGGTCCAGTTTTCGAACACCGGCGCCGGCAAGGTCTCGCCGGCGGAGACTGCCAGCCGCAGCGACGACAGATCGGCGCCCTTGTCCATCGCGGCCATCATCGCGCGATACGCGGTCGGCGAGGTGAAGCAGATCGTCGCCTTGTAGGTCTCGATGATCTTGACCATCTCGGGCGGCGACGCGTTTTCCAGCAGCGTCGCGGTCGCGCCGAACCGCAACGGAAAGATCGCCAGCCCGCCGAGCCCGAACGTAAAGGCCAGCGGCGGCGAGCCGACGAAAACATCATCCTCGGTGACGTTGAGCACTTCCCTGGCGTAACCATCCGCGACGATCAGGAGATCGCGATGGAAATGCATCGTCGCCTTGGGCTCGCCCGTGGTGCCCGAGGTGAAGCCAAGCAGGGCGACGTCGTCGCGTCCGGTCTTCACGGCATCGAACCGCACCGGCTTGTTCAGCGCCACCCGGTCGAGCTCGGCATCATGGTTCGACGTGCCGTCGAAATTCACGACCTGCTTGAGAAATCGGCTGGTCTTGGCGCAGGCGACCAGTTCATCGGCGATGCGGCTGTCGGTCAGCGCCAGCGCGATCTCGGCCTTGTCGATGATCTTGGTCAGTTCGCCGGCGCGCAGCATCGGCATGGTGTTGACGACGACGGCGCCTGCCTTGGTCGCCGCGAGCCAGGCCGCGACCAGCGCCGGATTGTTGCCGGAGCGGATCAGGACGCGGTTGCCGGGCTTGACGCCGTAATTCTCCACCAGCGCATGCGCCAGGCGGTTCGACCAATCGGCCAGTTCCTTGTAGGTGCGCTGGCGGCCGTTGCCGATCAGCGCGATCGCGGTCGCCCCAGCCCTTTTCGACGATGCGGTCGGTCAGTTCGACCGCGGCGTTGAGATATTCCGGATATTGAAACTCCGGCCGGTCGAGCAGCAGCTCCGGCCATTGCTCGGACGGCGGCAGGTTTCGCCGCGCGAAAGTCGTCGACATGGCCCGACGGGCCAAGGCCCACAAGATTGGCTGGGAGTTCTACCTGACATTTTCATCTCCCCTCGCTTCCAGCAATGAAAGGCTCGAGATCAATATCGAGGACGCCCGGCAACGCCGTCTCGCAAATCATTTTGGGCTTAAAACAATTTTTCGCAAGTGCGGAATCACGGATGGAATCACCTCTCCCGCCGCCGGGGCTAGCCTGACGGCGGCAGTGCCAGTGGAACCCGTCAGGCTGCGCGGTAGGCCGGCGCCGCGGCCAGGAAGCGGCCATAGGCCGCGGCATCGGGCGGGGTAAATTTCTCCACCAGCGGGTTGGCCCGGCGCCCGGACACGCCGATAGTATCCGACATCAACTCGTCAAAATGCTTGAAGTGGTAGGGCGCGACGCACAGCCCGCCATAGACGCCCGCCGCCGGCCGCTCGACGCGCTTGAAATGCAGCATCATCTCGATGTTGTCGCGCATCTCGCTGCGGCGCTCGGCTGATGCGCGAGCTGGCCGTCGGCATAGCGCACCAGCCAGTTCGCCGCCATGTCGGCGCACAGCACCGTGCAGAAGCTGGAATTGAAACCGACGAAGCCCAAATCTCGGCAGGTCCGGATTGGCGATCAGCCGATACAGCCGATACTGCCCGTCGGGATCGACGAGCTTGTCGCGATAGGCTTGCGGGCAGGAACGGCACGCCGAGCTTGTAGCCGATCGCCAGCACCGCGACGTCGGCCTGCGACGCGCTCGCCGCCGCGTCATCACGATGGTCTTGCCGTCGTAATGCTCAAAGCTGCCGCGGATCGCCTTGATGCGGCCGTCGGCGACCATCGGAAAGAAGCCGGGCGTTGCGATCGGCACCGAGCAGTTGACGCCGTCTTCGATCCGCTCTCTCGGCACCATGTCGCACTTGCCGAGCTTGAGCTGCAGCTTTCAGCAGGCTCTCCAGCCCGCGCCAGTTGGCCCAGACAAACGGCTTTGCGACCGCGATGCGCGAACCGCGACATCGCGCCGATGCCCCAGCTCTGGAACATCTCCTCCTGCGCGCGGATGTAGAGAATGCGCTTGAAATTGACCAGGCCGCCGATGAAGTAGGGAATCCGCCACACCGGCTCGCGATACACCGATGCGTCACTTCGGCCGGCGCCGGAATTGACGGCGTTGACCGCGATGTCCGTCGCCGATTTCGAACCGCCGAGCACGACCATCTTCGCGTCCCTTTGGCGATGGCGGGATCGTTGTATTGCGACGAGTGCAGGATGCGCCCGCCCTGCGCCTTGAAGGCGCTCTTCGCCCGGAAGGCTGAGCGTCTGCGGCTCGTTGAACTGTCCGGTGCAGACAGCGACGAAATCGAAGTCCTCGCTGGCGGCGCTGCCATCTCGGTCCGCGCAGATCGCAGCCGCCAGCCCGGCGCCGATCGGGCCGGCGATCCATCTGCACCACGGCGGTATTGAAGCGCATCGCGCCGATCGAGCTTATGGTCGCGTGGCGTAGTCGGAGAGATAGGCGTGGACCTGCGGACCCTTCGGCCATTCCGGATAGGAATCCGGCATCGCCTTGTCGGTGTAGCGATAGAGATCCTTCGGGCTTTGCGTCTGCACATCGGGATAGCAACGCGCCGGCTCCCAGACGCCGCCGAGATCGCCGCTGCGCTCGATGATGGTGACCTGATGTCCGCGCGCGGCGAAACGCTTTGCCGCTGCGAGCCCCGATACGCCGGCGCCAATGATGCAAACCTGTTTTTGCCTGACCATGACGATTCTCCAGCAGGGATCGAGCCCGCAGAACGTAGGCGCTCAACGCGTTGCGATTTCCGGCGCAGGTTGCTCGGCGGTTGCGGAGCTATTCGTTGGCTTCGGGCGGCAGGAAAGTCCACTTCGTGCTCGGCCGAGATCCGCACCACTTCGGCTGGGTCGGTCAGGTTGTGGAGCTGGTTGAACAGCGCTTCCAGCTTCTGCATCGGCGAGACCCAGAACAGCGCGCGCGCCGGCTTGTCGGACTTGTTGAAATAGCCATGCGGAATGCCGCGCGGCAGGCGGACCAGATCGCCGGCCTTGGCCTGCACCCAGACGCCGTCGAGCTTGAGGTCGAGCACGCCTTCCTGCACCAGGATGAACTCGTCCTGGGTCGGATGAATGTGCACCGGCACGAACTGGCCGGGCTCGCTGTTGGTCTCGAAGGCGAAGGTGGAATCGGTCACGGCCTTCGGGAAGTAGACCTGACCGAGGATGTTCCAGGTCTTGCCGCCGTAGCCGGTGCCATCTTTGGTGATGCCTTTTTCGAGTGCTGCCATGTCGCCATCTCCTCTGTCGCGGTTTGGTGGTTCTTGGTGTCGAACTCGTTCGCGCAGGCTGCGGCCCAGCGGCCCGACCGTCTAGCCGGAAAACGGAGATCCGTCGCCCGCGGACAGAAATTTTTCTGATTGTTGCGGCGCGAAAAGACGGCTCTTGCCTCCGGACCGGGCAGGCAAACGCCAAACAAAATCGCCTTTCAATAGAGGCCTGCGCCGATATTATAGGCTTCAAATAAATGCAAAGGGCCGGGCCGTGGCGGGGGCTACCAGCGTTCCAGAGCAGTGACCCCGCCGTCCGGCTGGCGGCGTTCAACCGCGTTTCGACCGACAGCGTCGACGACTGCCGCCGATGCGGTCAGGCGCATCTTCTGCCCGCATGAATTGAAGCCCACCGCACGCGATCATCGCCCGACTTTTTGCGCTGCATAACAGTGCGGTCTTTGCCGGCTTCTCCGTCAGCTTACGTCGCCTATGGCGGGTCGGTGTCGATCGACCCCGGCTGTCTCGAGCGCTTCTTCCTGTTGCAAATCCCCGTGCACGGCTCGGCGCGGATCCAAACCGCCTCGCGCGACATCGCAGCCGCTCCCGGCGCCAGCGCTTCGCTATTGTCGCCGACGATTCCCACCCGAATGACCTGGCAGGGCAATTGCGCCCAGCTCATTCTGCTGGTCGACCGCCGTCTGTTGGAGCAACGGGCTGCAGCGCTGTCGGGGCGGCCGGCGGGCGCGGTCGAGTTCGAGCCCGCGGTCGATCTCACCTCCGCTGGCGGCCGAGCGCTTCAGTCGCAGATTCTGCGAACTCGTCGATCTCGCCGAACGCCTCGGGCCGCGACGGCCAGCTTTCGCCGATGGCGGCGGCGAATCTGCGCGAGACGCTGTTGGGTGCCTTGCTCCACGGCCAGCACCACAGCGCCAGCGATGCGATCGACCGATTTGGCGGCCGGGCCGAAGCGCTGCCGCAACGTCGTTTGCGGCGGGCGCACGAATTCCTGCATGCGCATGCAGACGAGCCGCTCGACCTTGAGCAGCTTGGCCGCAGGCCGCAGGTACGGGTATCCGCGCGCTGCAGCTCGGCTTCCAGCGGCATTTCGGAACCTCGATCTCGGAGATGCTGCGCGACATCCGGCTTGCGCAGCTCAGTATCCAGATTGGCCGCCGCTTCCCTGACGACAGCATCACCGACATCGCATTCGAGCTTGGATTTTACCCATCTCAGCCGGATGGCGAGCGCCTATCGCGCCAAATTCGGCGAGACGCCGTCGGCGACCCTGCGCGGGATGAACTAGCGCGCCAGCCTCAGCCCGCTCGCGCTTTCGCGGACTTCTGCGCCGACGCCTTGGTCTTGGCCAGCAGGCGCATCAATTCGCGGACGTCCTTCGGCGTCAGGTCGCCGAAGATGTCGGCGATCCACAGTTCGTGCTCGGCCGCCATCTTGCGAAACTCGGCGCGGCCGGCCTTGGTCAGGCGGATCACCTGCACGCGGCGGTCGGCGTCCGAGGTGCGCCGGTCGAGATGGCCGGATTCGACCAGGCGCTCGACCAGCCCGGTGACGTTGCCGTTCGAGACCATCATCCGCTTCGAGACGTCCGACAGCGTCATGCCGTCCGGCACCTTGTCGAGCTGGGCCATCAGGTCGAAGCGCGGCAGCGTGACATCGAAGCGCTCGCGCAGCCGGCCGCGCACCTCGCCCTCGATCAGGGTCGTGCAGGTCAGGAGGCGAAGCCACAGCCTGAGCTCATCGCCGTGATCTTCGGGGAGTTCGACGGCCTTGGTCTCAGAATCAAGGATCATGATGCAATCATACCTGGCTGGTCGCGGGCGCGCGGCCGTTCGGCTGAATTCGAACAGATCGCAGCAGGCTCGCGAGTCAAATCGCCTCGGTGCCAGATTTCTTTAGGTTTCAAGCAATTGGCGCGCGGCTTGCATGGCACGCGTCTGTGGCTTGCAGCGTGCCGTCATCGTCAGCATAAGCTGCAATCCCGAGCATTTGGCGTGGCGTAAGTTTCGGCTGCAGAGCCGCCGATCGGAGGAGTAATCATGAAGCAGCCGTTGAAGCTGGCCGGACTGGCGGTTGCTGCTGGGTGTCGCCGCCGGCGCCGGCCGCGGCGCAGGAGAAGATCAAGATCGGCGTGATCGTGACGCTTGTCCGGCCCGGCGGCGGCGCTCGGCCAGCAGGTCGCGCGACGGCTTTGCGCTCGCGGTCAGGATCTCGGCGGCAAGATGGCCGGCACGCGACGTCGAGGTCGTCGTGCGTCGACGACGAACTCAAGCCGGACGGCGCCGTGACCAAGGTCAAGGGCCTGCTCGAACGCGACAAGGTCGACTTCGTGGTCGGGCCGATCTTCTCCAACATCCTGCAGGCGATCCACAAGCCGGTGACCGAGAACAAGACGTTCCTGATCAGCCCGAACGCCGGGCCATCGAGCTACGCCGGCAAGGAGTGCAGCCCGTTCTTCTACGTGACCTCCTACCAGAACGACCAGGTTCACGAGATCCTCGGCAAGGTCGCGCAGGATCGCGGCTACAAGCGCGTCTATGTGCTGGTGCCGAACTATCAGGCCGGCAAGGATTCGGCGGCCGGATTCAAGCTCGACTACAAGGGCGAGATCGTCGAGGAAAGCTACACGCCGCTCGGCACGCTGGATTTCCAGGTCGAGCTGACCAAGATCGCCTCGCTGAAGCCCGATGCGCGTGTTCACCTTCATGCCGGGCGGCATGGGCGTCAGCCTCGTCAAGCAGTACCGGCAGGCCGGCCTCGCCGACAAGATTCCGGTGCTGTCGGCCTTCACCGTCGATGAATCCGACGCTGCCCGCGCAGCAGGACGCCGCCGATCGGCATGTTCGGCGGCGCCAACTGGGCGCCCAATCTCGACAATCCGCAGAACAAGAAATTCGTCGCCAGCTATGAGGCCGCCTACAACAGCGTGCCCGGCACCTACGCCATGCAGGCCTATGATACGGCCATGCTGATCGACAGCGCCGTCAAGGCGGTCAAGGGCGACCTCACCAACAAGGACGCGGTGTCGGCGGCGCTGAAGAAGGCCGACTTCACCTCGCTGCGCGGCGACTTCAAGTTCAACGTCAACGGCTATCCGATCCAGAATTTCTACCTGACCAAGGTCGCCAAGCGCGCCGACGGCAAATTCCAGACCGAGATCGTCGAGAAGGTGTTTTCGAACTATGGCGACCGCTACGCCAAGGATTGCACGCCGGGCAAATAACGCTGAATTATGGGAAGGAAACAACGCGATGAAGACCGAGATCGCCGGCATCACCCGCGCCAATGAGGGCATGCAGGGAATTTCCTGGAACATCCTCGGCCAGACCTATGTGCCGAAGAACGTGCACCGAGCATTCCTTCTCCTGGCACGCGACGCTTCCGCCCGGCACCTTCGTGCCGCCGCATATCCATCCCGACCAGGACGAATATCTCTACATCCTGGAAGGCAAGCTCGATTTCATGCTCGACGGCGCCGAGACGCAGGCCACGCCGGGCGATCTGGTGCGGCTCGCCGATGGGCAAGCCGCACGGCATCTTCAACAAGTCGGACCAGACCGCGAAGGTGCTGTTCTGGGTATCGCCGACGCCGACGGCTCTACGATCTGTTCTGGGCGCATCCACAACATGAAGGAGCAGACGCCGGACGACGTGGTGGCGCTGGCCGCCGAGTACAACATCCACTTCCTGCCGCCGCCTCCGGGCGCGTGAGGCTATTCCTCATGGTGCGAGCGATGAGCGAGCCATCGGGACTCGGACGGCGTCGGCGGCTCATCCTCCGGGTACGCAGCGCGCTCACCCGGGATGACGTCTGCGATGCTACGCCCGCACCGCCGCCAGCCCCAGCGCGGCCGCAAAGCCGGCCTTGCTGGCATAGCCGCGCACGATCGCCTCGCGCTGGGCGTAGCTCAGCACGTTCTCGATATCGGTCGAAGCCGTCGGGCGCCAGTTGCTCGACCGCGTCGATCACGCCTTCGGGGCCGCCGCGGCGGTTCGAGCGCACGATCTCCGCCGTCATCGGCAGCCGCTTCTGCTCATAGGCCACCAGCGCCTGGCGCGGATGCTCGGAGCGCGCCAGCGCATCGGCCAGCGCGCGCGCATCGAGGATCGCCTGCGAGGCGCCGTTCGAGCCGACCGGATACATCGGATGCGCGGCATCGCCGAGCAGCGTCACCCGGCCGCTCAGATCCAGTACGGCAGCGGATCGCGGTCGCAGCACGGATATTCGTAGAATTCCGGCGTCGCCGAGATCAGGCTGCGGCACGTCGACATGGGGCACCGAGAACCGCGCGACATGCGGCATCAATTCCTCGCGCTTGCCGGGCCGCGACCAGTCCTCGCGGCGCGGCGGCGGCGCATTGCCCTCGCCGATCTTCACCAGCACCGCCCAGTTGGTCAGCCGGCTCGCCGGGCTCGATCCTTCCGCGATCGGATAGACCACGACCTTGGCATTCAGCCCGCCGGCCACGATCATCGAGCGGCCGGTCAGGAACGCCGGCCAGTCGCGCGCGCCGCGCCACAGCATCAGCCCGTTCCAGCACGGCGGCCCCTCGTCCGGAAACAGCATCTCGCGCACCCGCGAATGAATGCCGTCGGCGCCGATCAGGATATCGCCGCGCGCGGTCTTGACATGCGCGCCGGTGCGGTCGAAGAAATGCGCGACCACGCCGCCCTCGTCCTGCGCGAACGCGCCGAGCCGGCAACCGGTGTGGATCGCCTCAGCGCCCAGCCGCTCCTCGACGGCGCGATGGATCACGCTCTGCAGGCGGCCGCGATGAATCGAGAATTGCGGCACGTCGTGGCCGGCGTCGAGCCCGCGCGGCTCGCGCCAGACTTCCTGGCCGTGGCGGTTGAGATAATACAATTGGTCGGTGCGGAACGGCGGCAGCGTCGAGCCGGTCCAGCAGACCGAGGCCGGCCAGTTCGCGGATCGCATGCGGCAGCGTGTTGATGCCGACGCCGAGCTCGCGGATGGTGTCGGACTGCTCGAACAATTCGCAGTCGATGCCGCGCGCGCGCAGCATCAGCGCAGTGGTGAGGCCTCCGATGCCGCCTCCGACGATGATCGCCTTCATCCGCCCGAACTCCAACTCTTACCCAGCACGCCGTTCGACCGTCTCGCCTCGGCTGCAGAGGGCCGGAGCAGAGCCTGCCATGCCAGCCTATTCGGCTGCAAGCGGCTTTGTCGCCTCGGCTTTCAGCTCGGCGCGGGTTTTCGGCTTACCCTTAATTTTGAGGTCCTCGAAATCCTGCCGGTCGCGCACGCTGTTGCGGAAGATCTGCTCCTTGCCCGGCAGATATTGCGGCGGACAGGCGATATCGGCGCCATACCAGGCCGCCGCCTGCATCGTGAACGACGGATCGACCAGATGCGGCCGGCCCAGCGCGACCAGAGTCGGCGCGGCCGGCGGCCAGGATGGTGTTGACCTGATCCGCGGTGGTGATGTTGCCGACGCACATGGTCGCGACCCGGGCCTCGTTGCGGACCTGATCGGAGAACGGCGTCTGGAACATGCGGCCATAGATCGGCTGCGCGTCGCGCACGGTCTGGCCCGTGGAGACATCGACCAGATCGACGCCGGCCTCGCCGAACGCGCGCGCGATCACCGACCGCATCGTCGCCGGTGATGCCGCCCGCGGCCCAGTCGGTGGCGGAGATGCGCACCGACATCGGCTTGTGCGCCGGCCATGCCGCGCGCATCGCCTCGAACACTTCCAGCGGATAGCGCAGCCGGTTGGCGAGCGAGCCGCCATATTCGTCGGTGCGCGTGGTTGGTCAGCGGCGAGATGAAAGCTCGCCAGCAGATAGCCGTGGGCGCAGTGCAGCTCCAGCATGTCGAAGCCGCAGGCGCTCGCCGCGCTGCGGCCGCCGCGACGAACTCCGCCTTGACGCGGTCCATCGCGGCGCGATCCATCTCGCGCGGCACCTGGCTGTCGGGGAAGTAAGGCAATCGGCGACGCCGAGATGGTGTCCCAGCCGCCCTGCTCCAGCGGCCGGTCCATGCCGTCCCACATCAATTTGGTCGCGCCCTTGCGGCCGGCATGGCCGAGCTGCAGGCAGATCTTTGCCGCCGAATTGGCGTGGACGAAATCGACGATCCGCGTCCAGGCCGCCTGCTGCTCGTCGTTCCACAATCCGGCACAGCCCGGCGTGATGCGGGCGTCGCGGCCGACGCAGGTCATCTCGGTGAAGATCAGCCCGGCGCCGCCGATCGCGCGCGAGCCGTAATGCACCAGATGGAAATCGCCGGGCACGCCCTCCTTCGCCGAGTACATGCACATCGGCGACACCACCGCGCGGTTTGCAACTTCCATCTCGCGCAGCTTGAGCGGCTGGAACATCGGCGCCGCGGGCTTGTCGATATCGACGTCAAAGCCCTTGGCGCGAACCTGCTTCGCAAACGCCTTGTCGACCTCGCGGACGAAATCCGGCGCGCGCAGCGTCAGATTATCGTAGGTGATCGCCTTGGCGCGGGTCATGACGCCGAAGGCGAACTGCACGGGATCGAAATCCCAGAAGCGGTCGACATGCTCGAACCAGACCAGCGACACGTCGGCGGCGTGCTGGGTCTTCTCGACCTCCTCGCGCCGGCCGTGCTCGTAGGTCTGCAAGCGCGGCATCGACCGTCGGCGCACTGCGCCATGGCGTCCGCCAGCGCAATCGCGTCTTCCATCGCGAGCTTGGTGCCGGAGCCGATCGAGAAATGCGCGGTCGCCTTGGCGTCGCCGAGCAGCACCATGTTGTCCTTGACCCAGCGCTGGCTGCGGATCATCGGGAAATTGCGCCACATCGAGCGGTTGATCAGCAGCGGATGGCCGTCGAGGAACCAGCCGAAAATCTCCGCCATCCGGTCGGCGGATTGCTGTTCGCTCAGGCCTTCGAGCCCGGCGCGCTGGAAGGTCTCGGCATCGGTCTCGAAAATCCAGGTCGAGCGGCCCGCCTCATACTGATAGGCGTGCGCGATGAACGGCCCCCACTCGGTCTCCTGGAAGATGAAGGTGAAGGCGTCGAGCGGCCTGGTCGAGCCCATCCAGGCGAACTTGTTGGAGCGCAGATCGATCTGCGGGCTGGAAATGATCGATGTACTTGTCGCGGAAGCGGCTGTTGATGCCGTCGGCGAGCACGATCAGATCGGCATCGGCAAAGCGCGCCTCGTCGTCGATGTCGGTTTCGAACAGCAGCGTCACGCCGAGTTCGCGGGCGCGCTCCTGCAGGATCAGCAGCAGCGTGCGGCGCGAGCAGCCGCAAAAGCCGTTGCCGCCGACGCGGTGGACGGTGCCGCGGAAATGCACGGCGATGTCGTCCCAATAGGCGAATTCCTGGGTGATGCGGCGGTAGCTCGGCGGATCGTATTTCTCGAAATTGTCCAGCGTGGCGTCGGAGAACACCACGCCGAAGCCGAAGGTGTCGTCGGCGCGGTTGCGCTCATAGACCGTGATCTCGGCCTGCGGCCGCTGCTTTTTCAGGAGGATCGCGGCGTAGAGACCGGCCGGTCCGCCACCGATAATCGCGCACTCC
>ERZ1370068.1570-contig-11478_pt1 | contig 41022 bp, 64 predicted proteins | sample MGYA00561227_ERZ1370068 | MGnify/ENA primary metagenome ERZ1370068 (study PRJEB38410, sample SAMEA6850437) | metagenome | study: Metagenomic assessment of the ecological functions of the soil: analysis of the soil microbiota associated with the... | reverse complement strand
GTAGACACTTCGTTCAGTTACGTATTGCTCAAACAGCCGGTCAGGCGGTGTTCCGCATTCCTTCTAGGCGAATCTCCTTGCCCTCCAGGTCCACCACCACGCCGCCCGCCGCCGCGCATCAGCGCCATGCCGGCCGCGATGTCGTACTCCGCTGACGCCGTGCGCGTCAGACACCGTCGCGACGCCGTCGCCCGCGCCGATGCGCGCCAGGCGGTAGGCAGCGCTCGGCATCGCGACAGTAGCGCGCCGGCAGCGACCGCGGATCGACCAGGCTCACCGGCGTGAGCGCCGCCGAAGCGGCTCGCCCAGGCGAAGGCATCCGGGTAGACCGACTGCCGACAGATCGTTGGTCGACCGGGCGGCCCCGTTCCGCAGGATCGAGCCCGCGACTCCTCCGCCCAGAGGCGACGGTGTCGCGAGCCGCGGTCGGGCGGCATCGGGCTGCAGTGCCACGCCGAGCACCGGCTGCGCGCTCGCGCACGAGCCCCACCGAGAGATCGCCGAGCCCAGCGCCGCCCGCTGCATGAAGTCGAAGGTGCCGTCCGTGCGGGTCGACCAGCCAGGTGACGCTCCGCCGAGTTTACGCTCCCGCGAGCTCGTTGCCGGTTTCCTCCCCGGCGAACAGCCGCCGGCAGGGATCGCCTTGCAAGGTGCGAGCGGCGCAACGCCGCTTCGATCTCGCGGTCCCCAGCGCAGGTGACCGCCTGGCGGCCCCGCGGCCCTCCGCCGGGCGGTGGAACTCGGCGCGCAGGCGCAGGCGCTCGCCTGCCTCCACGGCGGCCATCGACCTCGGTCGAGGCATCGGCCTCAGCCGGCTAGACATGCGTGTCTCATCAACAGCAAAGTGCCATGAGGATTCCATTACGGCTTCGCTAGCGGTCTGGTGATCGAGGAATCTCGTCGTCGGTTCAGCGGGCGCCACCGCCGCGCCGGGCAGCGCGTCAGCGGCCGCACTACACCGGCTGGCTCGACAATAACGGAAATCAGGGCGCCAAATTCGATTCCAGCAAGGACCGCGGCGAGCCGTTCGCGTTCCCGCTCGGCGAGGGCCAGGTGATCAAGGGCTGGGACGAAGGCGTCGCCGGGATGAAGGTCGGCGGCAAGCGCGAGCTCACCATCCGCCTGCGCTCGGCTACGGCGCGCGCGGCGCCGGCGGGTGATCCCGCCAGATGCCACGCTGGTGTTCGAAGTCGAGCTGCTCGCCCTGACTTAGGCGCCCGGCACGCCGGCTTCGGCGAAGCCTTCGCCCGCAGCACGCAGGAATCGCAGCGCCGGCAGGCCGCCCGCTCGGGCCCGGGTCATAACGGCTCAGGTCTGCAGTAGTCCACGCCGAGTTCAGGCCGCGCCGGATGATGTCGGCCTTAGAGCTTGATCAGCGGCGTGTGGATCTTCAGCTGCCCGCGCCCTCGACGCCGGCTTTCGTAGCGAGATTCGCCATCGCCTCATAGGCTGCGATGTACTCCGGCCGGCCGTCGGATAGCCGCTGTAGTCGAGCGCATTCACGCCGACGAAAATGTCGTTCGCCCCGAGCGTTTCCGCATAGGCGAGCGCGAAGCTCCAGAAGATGGTGTTGCGTGCCGGCACGTAGGTCACCGGGATGCCCTTGCCCATCGCGAAATGCCTCGCGCCCCTTGGGCACCTCACGATGTCCGCGGTCAGCGCCGAGCCGCCGAACTTGCGCAGGTCGAATTCAACCGTGACGTGCGTGTGCCGAGGAGGACGCCACGCGCCGCGCGTACTCGAGCTCGAGCGCATGGCGCTATGGCCGTAGCGGAAGCTGATCGCGCAGGGCTCGAAGCCCTGTTGCCTTGCGATCGCGGCGACGGTGGCGGAATCGAGTCCGCCGCTGAGGAGGACGACTGCTTTCATCATCTAGGTACACTACATGGCAATGGCCCCGATCATTCAGAAAATGAGATCGAGTTCGCGCGGTTCGCGCGCAGGGCGCCGGCGGGCAGAACGTCAACAAGGTGTCGAGCGCGGTGCACCTGCGCTTCGACATCCGCGCGCCTCGTCGCTGCCCGCACGCGGTGAAGGAGCGGCTGCTCGCGCTGTCGGCGACCAGCGCATCACCGGCGACGGCGTGGTGCGTCATCAAGGCCCAGACGTCATCGCAGCCAGGAAATGAACCGGCGCGGATGCGCTCGCGGCGGCTGCACCAGCTGAGTGGCGGCCGCGGCGCATGTGCCCAAGCATCGCAGGGCGACCCCAAGCCCACGCGGTCGTCCCAGCACCAAAGCGTATTGATTCAAGGTCCGGCGGAAAAGTCGGCCTTCCGAAGCAAAGACTTTGGCGACTAACCAGTTCAGTAGCCCTGCTTAGCGCGGTGAGCGCTTCGTCGGTGCCTTGAGGGATTTGCTGCGGCGTGGCGCTGGTTTCCGAAGGGGCGGCGAGGCCGATGAAATGGTCACCGACAGGACCTTTGTCGTACTTTCATCCTCATGTCGCTGCGAAGCTTCTCGCCCTCCTTCGTCTTCTTCGGACGGTCCTCGCCGCGCACCGCCATGCGGTAGCTCTCGATCCGAGCGCGCGCAGCGCCTCGAGGATGCGGCAGCGCCTCGGTCAGCTCGCCGTGCAGGGAACAGCACGGCAGAACTCCTCGCCGCCGTAGCGGTAGGCGACGCCGCCGTCGCCGCCTGCGGCAGGCGCCCGCCGACCAGCTTCAGCACCTGGTCGCCGATGTCGTGGCCGTGCGTGTCGTTGAATTTCTTGAAGTGGTCGACGTCGACCATGGCGATCGCGTAGTGGCCGCCGAGCGCGCGCAGCCGCTCCTCCAGCGCGCGCCGCCCGGGCAGGCCGGTGAGCGCGTCGCGGAACGCGAGCTGGTGCGATTCCTGCAGCAGCGCGACGATCAGGATCAGCGCCGGCGGCGGCCATGAAAGCGGCGTAGATGTCCGGCTGCCGCGCCCACGCGCGCGGCGATGAAGAAGCGCGACCAGCGCGGCGGCGTTGCCGACCTGCAGCGGCGTGAAGTCGGGCCAGGCGCGCCAGCACAGCGCGGCGGCGAAGGCGGCGGCGAAGGCGAGCCGGCCGACGAGCGGCGTCGGCGGCGAGCGCAGCGCCCAGTGCTCGAGCAGATCGACGCCGCCATGCAGCACCCGCAGCCGATCCAGGAGACGAGCAGCGCCTCGACCAGCAGCAGCGCGAGCCAGCGCGCAGCCGGCGCGGTGCCGCGCGCCGCGCTCGGGACAGATCATCGCGAGCAGCGCGTTGAGCGGCACCAGCACGCGTGACGCAGGTGTAGACCGGCTTGCCGGGCCAGGCCACGCTCGCGCGGCGAACGCGCCGAGCAGCGAGGCGGCGATGACGAAGCTGCGGCCGCGGTTGAACCACCAGGCGAGGCCACGCGGCGGTGGCCAGCACCGCGTAACGGCCCGAGCGTGCGCAGGCCCGCGAGCGACGGCCGGCAGCGTGCAGCCGGCCACGCGCCGCAGCGCGGTCACCCCGACGATCCCCGCGGGCAGCCACGCGCGGGCGGAGGTGTTCACTCGCGGCTCAGGCCGGTCCGGCGCGGAAGCCGACATCGCAGAGGCGGCCGCGCTGCGCGCGCTTGCCGATGTGCTCGGCCAGCTGCTTCTTGTCCAGGTCTCGACCGCCCGGTTCTTTCTCTTGATTCCCGACACGACCAGAGACGCCCCGTCGGTGTAGCGCCACCGCCGCAAGCGTCAGCTTGTCCGGGCAAGCGCGATGAGCTGCACGCCGACGCCCCGTTCGGCCTCTCAGGAAGTTCTTCTAGCGGCAAACACGAGCAAGCGTGGCGTCGGAGGAAAGCGCGGCGACGTATTCCAGGGCAGAAGCAAAGACGAAGGCTGCTGCGCCTGACGCGCCATCGTCTACCTTCATGAAGTCCTTGCCCTGGCGCGTCTTGGTGGCGAGGTCGCCGAGCTTGCAGACGAAGCCGAGGCCCGCGGAGCTGTTCATCAGCAGGCTGCTGCTCCGGGTCGCCCGCGCCCATCCAGACGATGTCGTCGGAGCCGGAGTTGACCAGCGTGTTGACGTGCGCGCCGTCGCCGCGGCCCGAGGGAACGTCGGCCGCGTCGACGGTGAAGCTCTTGCCGCGAGGCGGCGAGCACCGTGACCGGGTCGGTGGTCTTGCACTCGAGCGTCTGCAGCAGCGCGTCGCCGTCCTTGAAGCTCAACTGAGACCATATCGAGCGCCGTGGCCGGTGCGCGCGCGGATCCAGCCCTTGCTGCGACAGGATCACGGTCACCGGCTCCTCGACCACGGTGCGCTCGACCTGCGCGCGCTCGGCGGCCTTGATCAGCGTGCGGCGCTCGTCGCCGAATTTCTTCGCATCTTCATTCAGCTCGCTGATCGACCAGCTTCTTCAGCTCCTTTTCGTCGCCCAGCATCTCCTTCAGGCCCTTGCGTTCGGCTTCGAGCGCCTTTCGCTCGTCGTTCAGCTTCACGCCGTCGAGCTTGGTCAGCTGGCCGAGGCGCAGGTCGACGATGTCCTGCGGCCTGCCGCTCGGTGAACTTGTACTTCTTCTGCAGGTTTTCCTTGGCCTCGGGCTGATCCTCGCACGCTCGGATCAACTTGATGATTTCGTCGATCTTGACGAAGGCGAGCAGGCGCCCCATCACGATCTCGCAGGCGCTCCTGCACGCGGTCGAGGCGGAACTGCGGTGCGGCGGCGGACCGTGTCGACGCGGAACTCGCCCCACTCGCGCAGGATGTCGACGATGCCCTTGGTCTCGGGCAGGCCGTCGCAGGCCGAGCCAGGTCAGGTTGAGCGGCGTAGCGCGTCTCGAGCGACGTGTTGCACCATCAGCGCCGCCATCAGCTCCTCGGGATCCTGCGCGCGAGGTGCGCGGCTCGATGACCAGGCGCAGCTTCGACTTGCGGTCGCTCTCGTCGCGCACCGCCTCGACCTGGTCGAGGATGAACTGCTTCAGCCGCCGCTGCTCCTGCGAGACCTCCTTCTTGCCCGTGCAGGCCTTGGGATTGGCGAGCGCCTCGATCTCTTCCATGCACCTGCTTGCACCGACACGCCGTGCGGCAGCTCGGTGACGACGATGCGCCACTGGCCGCGCGCGAGCTGCTCCTTCTCCCACTTGCGCGCAGCGACCAGCGAGCCGCGCCCGGTCGCGTAGGCCTCGCTGATCTCTTCCTTGGGCGAGATGATCTGGCCGCCGCCGGGGAAATCCGGGCCCGGGCAGGAGCGTCGAGCACGTCCTCGAGCTTCGCGCGCGGATGCTTGATGACGTGCGCCGCGGCCGCGGCGACTTCCTTCAGGTTGTGCGAGGGAATGCGCGTCGAGAAGCCGACCGGGATGCCGAAGCGAGCCGTTCAGCAGGCCGAACGGGCAGCCGCGCCGGCAGCAGCACCGGCTCGTCGAACTTGCCGTCGTAGTTCTTGCTGAAAATCGACGGTGCCCTCGCTGATTTCGCTCAATAGCAGTTCGGCATAGCGCGAAAGCTTGGCTTCCGTGTATCGGTAGGCGGCGGCCGAATCGCCGTCGCGGGAGCCGAAATTGCCCTGCCCGTCGATCAGCGGGTAGCGCATCGAGAACGGCTGCGCGAGGTGCACCAGCGCCTCGTAGGTCGAGCTGTCGCCGTGCGGGTGGTACTTGCCGAGCACCTCGCCGACGTAGCGCGCGCACTTTGAGAACGACGTGCGCGCCGCCCGGCGTTCGCCCATCGCGTAGAGGATCCGCCGCTGCACCGGCTTCAGGCCGTCGGCGATCTCCGGCAGCGCCCGCGACTTGACGGTCGAGACCGCGTAGCCGAGGTAGGCGTGCGAGGCGTGCTGCTCGATCGGCGCCGCGTCGTCGCCGTTGTCGTGGTGAAGAGGTCGCGCGTGTCTGGTTCGTGTCCATGGTCTACCTGAAGAGGTCGAGCTGCTTGTCCGCCATCAGCGACGGCGAGTTCCACCGCGCTTCTTGGCTTTCTCGAGGTCGTCGGCTGCGCCGGCGCTGCCGGCCGCTTCCCAGGTGTAGCGGTCCTTCGTCCGCGAGCGGTGACTTTCCCGAGCTTCGTCTTGCCGAGCCAGTAAGCGTGCCCCTTGTAGGCCCGCTCCCAGAACGGCTTCTGCTCTTTTTAGATGTCCGCTTCAACGGTCTTCCAGTGCTCCCGCATCCAGTTGCGCCGGCTCCTCGGCCTCGCCGGAGTCCATCAGCAGCTCGAACGTCTCGCGCACCTTCTTCAGGTTCTTCGGCATCGAACTCCATGCGCACCAGGCGCCGCGCATCCGGGTTCATCGTCGTCTCCCAGAGCTGCTCGGGGCTCATCTCGCCCAGGCCCTTGAAGCGCGAGATCTCCCAGCTGCCCTCCTTCACCTTTTCCTTCTTCAGATTGGCGCAGCGTCTCTTCCAGCTCGTCGTCGTCCAGGCAGTAGAGCGCGGCGCGCCGGCTTGCCCTTGCCCTGCGCTGCGGCACCTCCACCTTGTAGAGCGGCGGCTGCGCGACGTAGAGGTGGCCGGCTTCGACCAGCTCGCGGCGCGTGCATGAAGAAGAAGGTGAGCAGCAGCGCCTGGATGTGGCCGCCGTCGACGTCGGCGTCGGTCATGACGATGACCTTGCCGTAGCGGATGCCGCTCAGGTCGGCGTTGTCTTCCAGGCCATGCGGGATCGACGCCGATCGCGGTGGCGATCGCCTGCAGCTCCTTGTTGGCGAGCACCGTGCGGCTGTCCTTCGACATGGTGTTCAGCACCTTGCCGCGCAGCGGCAGCAGCGCCTGCGTCTCCTTGTCGCGCGCCTCCTTCGCCGAGCCGCCGGCCGAGTCGCCCTCGACCAGGAACAGCTCGTTGCGCGAGATGTCGTCCGAGGCGCAATCGACCAGCTTGCCGGGCAGCGTGGCGATGCCGCTCGACTTCTTGCGCTCGACCTTCTTGCCCTTGGCGAGGCGCGCCAGCGCCTGCTCGATCGCCAGCTCGACGATCTTCTTGCCCTCGTCCGGCGTGCTCGTTCAGCCACAGCTCGAAGGCGTCGCGCACGCACATCTCCAGCAGCTGCGCGGCGTGGCGCGTGGTGAGCTTCTCCTTGGTCTGGCCGTGGAACTGCGTGCGCACGATGCGCGCCGAGAGCGTGAAGCAGGCGCGCTGCCAGAGGTCGTCCGGGATCAGCTTCACGCCCTTGGGCTGCAGCGCGCGCGCGTCCATGAACGCGGCGAGCGCGTCGAAGATGCCGGAGCGGAAGCCCGCCTCGTGCGTGCCGCCCGAGCGCGTCGGGATCAGGTTGACGTGGCTGTCGGCGAAGATGTCGCCCTCGGCGACCCAGCCGATCGCCCACGCGGCGCCCTCGCCCGGCTCGATCGTCGGTGATGTCCGCGGTGGCTTTCTCGTCGAAGATGCTTCTCGCCGGTAAACAGCGGCGCCACCAGCTCGCGCCCGTCGAGCATGAACTCGAAGTACTGCGCCATGCCGCGCTCGTACTTCCAGACCTTGTCTGCTTGCCTTCGACCTCGAGCGCCATCGTCAGGCCGGGCAGCAGGTAGGCCTTCGAGCGCACCAGGTGCTCGAGCTCGTTCATCGGAATGTTCGGCGAATCGAAGTACTTCGGATCGGGCCACAACCGGACCACGGTGCCGGTACGCTTGTCCTTCGATTTTTCGCTCTTCAGCTTTGTTCTTGAGTTCGCCGCCCTCAAACGCAATCGTGTGCTTTTCGTCATCTCGATAGACCGTGACTTCGCAGCGCTTCGACAGCGCGTTGGACACCGCGACGCCGACGCCGTGCAGGCCGCCGGAGATGTGATACACGCCGTCGCCCGGAGCGCGAGAACTTGCCGCCGGCGTGCAGCATGCGTGAAGGCGACCTCGACCGCGGGCTTCTTTTCTTCCGTGTGCATGTCGACCGGGATGCCGCGGCCCTCGTCCTCGACCTGCGACCGAGCCGTCCTTGCACGACGCTGCACGGTGATGCTTCTTGCCGAAGCCGGCGAGCGCCTCGTCGACCGCGTTGTCGATCGCCTCCTGCACGATGTGCAGCGGGTGGACGGTATGCGTGTACATGCCCGGCATGCGGCGCACCGGCTCGAGGCCCTTGAGCGCCTGGATGGCGGATGCGTCGTAGACCTGCCGGTTTCGTTGCCATGTATCTAGTGCTCGTATAGCCGGTCATACCACTAGATATTGTAGGCCGGATCGGGACGGTAGGATGAGCGGCCATGATGCGCCGATCGAGAAGTTGAAAAAGTCAGCACCGCCACGCTCACGACCGTGCTGTTCAAGCGCGGGTTCCGCAACGTCTTCATCCAGGGGTTTTTCTTCTCAATCAAAGACGCTCCGAGGATGGTCGGCGCGGCCTACACCCTGCGCTACATCCCGGCGCGCGAGGACATCGACCAGCTCGGCGCCTTCGAGGGCCGCGGCCACCCGCAGCGCGAGGCGATCGAGGCCTGCCCGCCCGGCCAGCGTGCTGGTGATGGACGCGCGCCGCGACGCCAGCGCGGCCACCGGCGGCGACATCCTCGATGACGCGCCTGATGGTGCGCGGCGTGGCGGGCGTGGTGACCGACGGCGGCCTGCGCGATACGCCGACCATCGAGAAGCTGCCCTGGTCCGCCTACTGCGCGGCGCGCTCCGCGCCGCTCAACCTGGTGCGCCACCACGCCGTCGATAGCTCAGGTGCCGATCGGCTGCGGCGGCGTGCCGGTCTATCCGGGCGACATCGTGGTCGGCGACGCCGAGGGCGTGGTGGTCATCCCGGCGAAGATCGCCGACGAAGTCGCCGAGGAAGCGGCGGCGCAGACGATCTTCGAGGACTGGGTCGAGGCGAAGGTGAAGGAAGGACGCTCGATTTTCGGGCTCTACCCGCCCCTCGCCCGAAACCAAAGCTGAATTCGAAGCCTGGAAGAAGACCCAAAAACGTTAATTCGTCAGTTATCATACAACTGACCCTAGAGGAGGGATGACGATGATGAAGTTGTTCGCAGCCGCCGTTCTGGCGGCTTTCTGCTACCGCCGTCGCCGCGCAGGAAACCCTGGTCGTGTACTGGACCAAGGGGTTCTATCCGCAGGAGGACAAGGCGCTCGACGAAATGGTCGCCAAGTTCGAGAAGAAGACCGGCGTCAAGGTCGAGCTGTCGCGCTACTCGCCGCAGGAATCGGTGCCGAAGGCCGTGGCCGCGCTCGACTCCGGCACGCCGCCCGACGTCGCCTACGGCGACGTGTTCGACTTCCAGGTCGCGGGCAAATGGGCCGTCGAAGGACGCCTCGAGGACCTCTCCGACATCCTCACGCCGATGAAGGCGAGCTTCCTGCCGAGTGACGCTCGAGACCACGTTCCTGCTACAACGACAAGACGAAGAAGCGCGCCTACTACGCCTTCCCGATGAAGCGCCAGACCATGCACATCCAGTACTGGAAGGACATGCTGGCCGAGGCGGGCTTCAAGGAAAGCGACATCCCGAAGACCTGGAAGGCGTACTGGGACTTCTGGTGCGGCCAAGGCGCAGGCGGGCTACCGCAAGACGACCGGCAAGCGCATCTTCTCGGTCGGCAGCGCCGATGGGCGTCGACTCGAGCGACTCGTTCTACTCGTTCCTCACCTACATGGACGCGTACAACGTCAAGCTGGTCGACGACAACGGCAAGCTGCTGGTCGACAAGCCCGAGGTGAAGCAGGGCCTGGTCGCCACGGTGCGCGACTACGCGACACCGTCGACGCAGGGCTGCACGCCGCCCTCCGCCGTCACCTGGAAGGACCCGGACAACAACGTCGCCTTCCACAACAAGACAGATCATGATGACGCACAACGCGACCATCTCGATCGCCGCGAAGTGGCTCGACGACATGAACAGCGAGAAGCTCACGCCGGAGCAGCGCGCGCAGGCGAAGAAGAACTACGACGAGCTGATCGCCACCGGCGGCGTTCCCGAACAAGCCCGACGGCAAGCCGATGCAGTACCGCTCGGCGGTCAAGGTCGGCGTGATCTTCGCCAACGCGAAGAACAAGAAGCGCGCCAAGGAGTTCGTCCAGTTCGCTGATGCAGGACGAGAACCTGATCCCGTACGTCGAGGGCGCGCTCGGGCGCTGGTACCCGGTGACCAAGTCGGGCGCCTCGCGGCCAGTTCTGGACCGAGGACCCGCACCGCAAGATCGTGCACGCGCAGTTCTCGGCCGGCACGGTGCCGTTCGAGTTCACCAAGAACTGGAAATTCACCATCCTCAACAACGAGAACGTGTGGGCGAAGGCGGTGAACCGCGTGGTCATCGACAAGTGGACGCCGGAGAAGGCGGTCGACGAGATGGTCGCGAGGATCAAAGCAGGTCGCTGGCTGAGCAGCTTGAGGCATGTCGTGCACGATCGTTCTTCCGCGGGAGCAGCCTCCCGCGGAAGAGCTTCTCCACGTGGCAGGTCTGGGGCCTGCTTCTCCTCGCGCCCTACGTCCTGGTCTTCCTGGTGTTCGTGCTCTACCCGGTCACGCTACGGCCTGTGGCTCGCGCGCAACCCGGAGAGCTACCGCACGCTGTTCGAGGACCCGATCTTCTTCACGCACGGTCGTCAACACCGTCTTTTTCCTGTTGGTCGCCGTCAATCTCAAGTTCGTGCTCGCGCTCTAGCTCTCGGGCTTCTTCGTGCACGAGCGGCGCTGGATCCGCTGGCTGTCGGTGATCTTCATCATGCCCGTGGGCGGTGCCGTGCGATCCCGACCATCTTCTCGATCCGCTTCATGTTCAATCCCGAGTGGGGCGTGATCAACTCGCTGCATCTTCCGCCTCACCGGGCTGGACGGGCCCAACTGGCTCACCGACCCGCAGCTCGCGATGGCGCTGGCGATGCTGGTGCACATCTGGAAGTCGCTGCCGTTCTGGACGCTGATCCTGATGGCCGGGCGGCTCGCCATCCCGAAGGAGCTGTACGAGGCGGCGAGCGTCGACGGCGCGACGCGGCTGGCAGAAGTTCAAGTACGTCACCTGGCCGTCGATGCGCACGCTCTATCTCACCTCGCACCATCCTGTCGACTGATCTGGACGCTGGGCGACTTCAACAGCGTCTACCTGCTGACCGGCGGCCGGCCCGGCGGACATGACGCACGTGCTGGCGACGCTCGGCATCCGCTACATCCGCCTCGACCAGGTCGACCATGCGATGGCGACGATCGTGGTGCGCGCTGCCGTTCGTGCTGCCGCTGGTCTACTTCATGATGAAGACGCCTGTCGAGGTCGACGAAGCATGAAGAACATTCTCTGAGCGAGGCGAAGCTGCTGGCTGATCGGCGATCCCGGTCCTGCTCTGGACGCTGATCCCGATCTACCACATCTTCCTGTTCTCGATCTCGACCAAGGACTCGGCGTTCTCGGGCGCGCTGTGGCCCGACCACCCGACGCTGCGCAACTTCGGCACCGTCGTTCAAGCAGGAGCACTTCTACCTGCACCACTTCTGGATCCAGATCTGGAACTCGCTCTGGATCGCGGTCGCGGCCGGCGCGATCACGCTCGTCATCGCCACCGTGCGCCGCGTTCGCCATCAGCCGGCTCGAAGGTGCGGGGCGGCCGCACGGTGATGAACGCTGGCGCTCTTCACCTACTTCATCCCGGCGGCGTTCCTCGCCGTGCCGATGTACAAGGCGATGGGCACCTACGGCCTGCTGAACAGCCGCTGGTCGCTGGTGCTCGCGATGGTGACGCTCGCCTCGCCCTACGCGATCTGGGTGCTGAAGCAGGCCTCCGACAAGCTGCCCTGGGAGCTCGACGAGGCGGCGCGCATCGACGGCGCCACGCCGCTGCAGCTCTTCCGCCTGGTCTACCTGCCGCTGATGGTGCCGTCGCTGGTCGCGATCGGCACCTACGCGCTGCTGCTGGCGTGGAACGAGTACCTCTACGCCTTCCTGCTGCTCTCGCACGAGAACACCATCACCGCTCGCGGTCGGCGCTCGGGCACTTCCTCGCCGTCGGACGACTCGCCGTGGGAGATCCTGATGGCGACCGCGCCTGATCTACGGCATGCCGCCGGCGGCGATCTACTACGCGTTCCGCCGCTACATGGTCGGCGGACTCACCGCCGGGGCGGTGAAAGCCTGATGGCTTCTGTCGCTTTTCCAGACATCAAAAGTCCTTTGGCACGACCAAGGTCCTGCACGGCATCTCTCTCGACATCGCCGACGGCGAGTTCATGGTGCTGGTCGGGCCGTCGGGCTGCGGCAAGTCGACGCTGCTGCGCATGCTCGCCGGGCTCGAGGAGATCGACGCGCGGCAGCGATCGCGATCGACGGCCGGGTGGTGAACGACGTCGACTCGAAGGACCGCGACATCGCCATGGTGTTCCAGAGCTACGCGCTCTACCCGCACATGACGGTCGCGCGACAACATGGGCTTCTCGCTTCGTGCTGCGCAATGACTCGAAGGACGCTGATCGACGAGCGCGTAGCGCACGCGGCGCAGATCCTGAACCTGCAGAGCTACCTGCACCGCTATCCGCGCGAGCTGTCCGGCGGCCAGCGCCAGCGCGTCGCGATGGGACGGGCGATCGTGCGCGACCCGAAGGTGTTCCTGTTCGACGAGCCGCTTGTCGAACCTCGACGCCAAGCTGCGCGTCGCGATGCGCGCCGAGATCAAGGCGCTGCACCAGCGCCTGAAGACCACCACGGTGTACGTGACCCACGACCAGGTCGAGGCGATGACCATGGCCGACCGCATCGCGGTGATGAACGACGGCCGCATCGAGCAGCTCGGCCGCGCCGCTCGAGCTCTACGACCGGCCGGCGAACCTGTTCGTCGCGCAGTTCATCGGCTCGCCGGCGATGAACGTCTTCGACGGGGTGTTACCGAAACAACTGCAGTGGAAGCATTGGGAGCGCGCTGGCCCGTTGCAGTGCAAAAGCCGCTGAAGGCCAAAGCGTGAAATACGGCATCCGCCCGGTGCACTTCGACTTCGCCGCGAGCGGCATCGCCGCCGAGGTGGTGGTGGTCGAGCCGATGGGCGCCGAGACCGAGCTGGTGGTGCAAGGTCGGCGGCCAAACCCTCACCATCGCCACCCACGGCCGCTCGTCGGCCGGCCCGGGCGACCGGATCTCGCTCGCGCCGAACGCCGAGCACGCGCACCTTTTCGACGCCGCCAGCGGCGTGCGCCTCTAGTCGTAGAATCGATCCATGGCGAAAGAGCAGAACTGGGCCTTTCCCGCCGAGCTGCGCCCAAGCCCGAGGACTGGCGCTTCGACCTCGACGCGCGCTCGACGCGGTGGTGCAGCTGCGCGCGGTGATCCCCGACGACGCGTTCACCGCGCCGCTGCTCGGCACCGAGCGCGTCGGCAACGGCGTCGTCATCCGCGACGACGGCCTGGTGCTCACCATCGGCTACCTGATCACCGAGGCGAGCACCATCTGGCTGACCACCAACAAGGGCGCGGTGGTCGGCGGCTTCCCGCTCGCCTACGACCAGGCCACCGGCTTCGGCCTGGTGCAGCCGCTCGGCAAGCTCGGCGTCACGCCGCTCGCGCGCGGCAGCGCCGCGTCGTGCCAGCGTCGGCGAGAACGTGGTGGTCGCCGGCCACGGCGGCCGCGCCGCGCGCGCTCAAGGCGACGGTGTTCGCCAAGCGCGAGTTCGCCGGCTACTGGGAGTACGTGCTCGACGAGGCGGTGTTCACCGCGCCGGCGCACCCGCAGTGGGGCGGCGCGGCGCTGATCGGCGCCGACGGCAAGCTCGCCGGCATCGGCTCGCTGCTGGTGCAGGAGAAGATCGACGCCGGCACCATGCAGGGCAACATGATCGTGCCGATCGACCTGCTCGAGCCGATCCTCGACGACATGCTGAAGCGACCGGCAAGTCGGGCCGGCCGCCGCGTCCCTGGCTCGGCATGTACACCACCGAGGCAGGCGCGCGCCTCGTCGTCGCCGGCCTCGCGCCGGGCGGCCCGGCCGAGCGCGCCGGCATCAAGGTCGGCGACGCGGTGCTCGAGGTCGGCGGGCGCGAAGCCCTCGCAGCCTCGCCGACCTCTTCCGCCGCATCTGGCGCCTCGGGGCCTCCGGCGTCGAAGTGCCGCTCAAGACCGCGCGCAACGGCAGCATCTCGAAGTGAAAGTGCGGTCAGGCGACCGCAGCGACTTCCTCAAGAAGCCGCACCTGCACTAGCGACGAAGTCGAGCACCGCCCGGTTGAAGGTCTCGGGCTGCTCCCAGAACACCGAATGGCCGCACTCCGGCACCACCAGTGTGCTGCAGCGTTTCACGTGCGCGGCGATCATGCGCATGACCGGGGGCGGCATGTAGAGATCGCCATCGCCGGTGAGCAGCAGGGTCGGCGTCTCGATCGTCTCCAGCGCGGCGAAGGTGATGCGGTTGCGCGTCTTCGGCGTGTCGATGTGCCCGGCGAGCTCCTTCCAGCGCCGGGTCCCCTCCGGGTTCGACGCGCGGTACGACGGCCCCAGCTCGCGCACTTCCACCGGCAGCGCATCGAACTGCGGCGAGGGCCGCAGGCGCTTCATCAGCGCGAGGTAGTCCTCGTCCTGCACGCCGACGATGCTGTTGGCGATCACGAGGCTCAGCAGGCGCTGCGGGAATGAGAGCGCGTAGTCGGTCGCGGCGATGCCGCCCGCCGCGGTGCCGACGAGGTGGAAGCGCTCGAGCTTGAGCTGTTGCGCGACGCAGCTCCAGCTCGTCGGCCGCTGCACCTTTGCCCTTCCGGTCGTAGGCGACGAAGCGATAGCCTGCCTTCGTGAAGAACGGCTCCTGATGCAGCCACATCCGGCTGTTGCCGGAGCTCGCATGCAGGAAGACGATCGGGTGCCGTCACCGGCTAGCGGATGCCGGCCTCGGCCAGGTAGCGGCGCACTCCCGGATGCAGAGCTCGGCGCGCGGCGTGGCGGCGAGCGTGTTCGCCATCGTCGTCTCGCGCGCCTGCTCGAGGCTTGCGCCGCGAGCTTCGCCTCGGCCTGGTGGATGGCGCGCGCGAGCAGATAGCCCGCCTGCCTCCGGCAGGTCAGGCTTGGCGAAGACGTAGCTCCACGAGCCGACCGAAGGGATCGGCGCGTCCTGTCCCGCATAGCTCTTCGCCGGCAGAGTCACGGCCTGCAACTGTGGATTCTTTCAAGGATCGATTCAATTTCCGCGGCGTTCGGAGCGATGAAGCGCCCGCCTTGCTTGGCGAGCGCGCCGAACGCCGGCCAGCCGACGCCCGCGCCCCAGAGCGCCGCGGCGCGGCCGTCGAGCAGCATCGGCGGGCCGTCCGCAGCCTTCTCGAGAGTGATCGGCTTGACTTCAATATCCCAAGCGCATCCAGCACGTTGCGGCCGAGCACGGTGACGCCCGAGCCCTGCGTGCCGAGCACCACCGGCTTGCCCTTGAGATCCTGCGATCGAGCGCACCGGGCTGTCGCCCGTGACGATGAACATGCCGGGCGAGGAATACATCGCCGCGACGATGCGCAGCTGCGTGTCGGGCTTCGCCATGATCGCCGCACGCGAACTCGCCGGCGACCAGGCCGAGGTCGAGCTTGCCCGCCTCGAGCAGCGGCACGTTCTCGGCGCTGCCCTTGGTGTTGCGCGCCTCGATGCGCAGGCGCGGCTCCTGCGCGTTCAACACTTCGGTGAAGGCGGCGCCGTACACCGGGAAACCGCCGCCCGGGGTGGCGGTGCCGAGGACCAGGCTGAAGGCGGCGACGATGGACTCCATGGCTACTGCGGCTCGATGTTGGCCGCGCGCACGATCTTGCGGTAGACCTCGATCTCGCTGCGCACGAAGCGCGCGAAGTCCTCGGGCTTCATCGGCGCCGGGTGGATGCCGAGCTTGGCGAACTGGTCCTTCACGTTCGGCTCGCTGACGATGGCGTTCACCGCTTCGTTCAGCTTGCGCACCACCGGCAGCGGCGTCGCGGCCGGCGCCCACATGCCGAACCAGAGCGTCATGTCGTAGCCGCGCAGCCCCTGCTCGTCGAGCGTCGGCACGTTCGGCGAGCACCTCGGCGCGCGTGTGGGTCGAGACGCCGAGGCCGGTGAGCTTGCCGTCCTTCACCAGGTTCATGCCGGCGTTGATCGGCGCCATGTAGAAGGTGCTGCGGCCGCCGAGCACGTCCTGGATCGCGTCGGGCGAGCCCTTGAACGGCACGTGGATCATCTTCAGCCCGGCCATGGCGATCACGTACTCGGCCGCGAGGTGCGTCGAGGTGCCGATGCCGGCGGACGCGAACGGGAGCGCGCCCGGCTGCTTCTTCGCCGCTTCGATCAGCGCTCTTCAGGTCCTTGTACGGGCCGCTCGCCGCCGTGACCATCACGTACGGCGTCTTGCCGAGGATCGCCACGTCGACGGTGTCCTTCAGCGGGTCGTACGGCAGGCTCTTGTAGATCGCCGGGTTCGCCGCGTGCGACGACGACTGCACCAGCAGCGTGTAGCCGTCGGGCTCGCTCTTGATCACCGCCGAGGTGCCGATCTGCCCGCCCGCGCCCGGCCGGTTCTCGATGATCACCGGCTGCTTCCAGTGCTCGCTCATGCGCGCGGCGATGATGCGGCCGGCGATGTCGGCGCCCGACCCCGGCGTCAGCGGGATGACGATCTTGATCGTCTTGGTGGGGTATTCCTGCGCAATGACCTGCGCTGGCGAAGAGCAAAGCGAATAGCGAAAGCAAGTATTTTCATCGTCATCCCAGAGTAGGCATGTTGAAGCCGGGCGCCGGCGTGTCCTGGTGCGGCCAGCGCGTGGTGACGACCTTGGTGCGCGTGTAGAACTTGATCGCCTTCCGTGCCGTGCACGTGCAGGTCGCCGAACAGCGAGCTCTTCCAGCCGCCGAACGAGTAGAACGCGACCGGCACCGGGATCGGCACGTTGATGCCGACCATGCCGACCTGGATCTCGCTCTGGAAGCGGCGCGCCGCGCCGCCCGACTCGGTGAAGATCGCCGTGCCGTTGGCGTAGGGATTGCGAGTTGACGAGCGCGATCGCCTCTTCGAGCGTCTTCACCCGCAGAACCACCAGCACCGGGCCGAAGATCTCGTTCTTGTAGACCTCCATCTCCGGCTTCACGTGGTCGAAGAGCGTGGTGCCGAGGAAGAAGCCCTCCTTCATGCCGCTGCGTGCTGCCGTCGACCACGACTTTCGCGCCTTCGGCCTTGCCCTTGTTCGACGAAACCCAGGACCTTGTTGCGGTGCTCGGCGGTGACGAGCGGCCCCATGTCGACGCCGTCCTTGTCTCCCGGGCCGATCTTGATCGCTTCTGCCTTTCTGCTTCAACAGAGAAACGAGCTGGTCTCCGGCCGCGCCGACCGCCACCACCGCGCTGATCGCCATGCAGCGCTCGCCGGCCGAGCCGTAGGCCGCGCCGATCAGCGCGTCGGCGGCGAACTCGAGGTCGGCGTCGGGCAGCACCACCGCGTGGTTCTTCGCGCCGCCGAGCGCCTGCACGCGCTTGCCGTGCCTTCGCGCAGGTCTCGTAGATGTACTTCGCGATCGGCGTCGAGCCGACGAACGACACCGCATGAATACCCGGGTGATTGAGCAGACGCATCGACCGCGACCTTGTCGCCGTGCACGACGTTCAGCACGCCGTCGGGCAGTCCCGCTTCCTTGAAGAGCTCGCGCCATGCTGCACCGACGCCGACGGCACCTTCTCCGAGGGCTTGAGGATGAAGGTGTTGCCGCAGGCGATCGCCATCGGGAACATCCACAGCGGCACCATCACCGGGAAATTGAACGGCGTGATGCCGGCGCAGACGCCGACCGGCTGGCGCAGCGGTGTGCGTGTCGACCTGCGTGCCGACGTTCTCGGAGTACTCGCCCTTCAGCAGGTGCGGGATGCCGCAGGCGAACTCGACCACCTCGATGCCGCGCTGCACCGAGCCCATCGCGTCGGGCAGCGTCTTGCCGTGCTCCTCGGTGACGATCGCTGCCAGGTCTTTCTGATGTTTCTTGCAGCAGAGCCAGAGAACTCCTGCATGACGCGCGCGCGCCGCAGCGGCGGCGTGTCGCGCCAGGCCGGGAACGCGGCGGCTGGCCGCCTTGACCGCGGCGTCGATCGACCGACGCGTCGCAGAACGGCACGCGCTTCGTCACCTGGCCGGTCGCGGGGTTGTAGACCTCGCCGGACCGCGCCGGAAGGCGATCACGGCCTTGCCGTCGATCCAGACGGGAACGGAATCGAGCTTCAACTCAGCGGGCTTGTTCATGGCGCGGTCTGTACGGCCGACAATAGCCGCCATGACCGCTTCCACTCGTTCCCGCGACGCTTGCGTTTCTCGACGAGACGCCCTATTCGGAGGCCTTCGGCGACGTCTATCCACAGCGCCGCCGGGCGGCCCGGCGCAGGCCGAGCACGTGTTCCTCAGGGGCAACGGCCTGCCGCAGCGCTGGGCGCGGCGCGAGCGCTTCGTCATCCTCGAGACCGGCTTCGGCCTCGGCCTCAACTTCCTCGCCACCTGGCAGGCGTGGCGGCGCGATCCCGAGCGCTGCGGCCGGCTGCACTTCGTATCGATCGAGAAGCATCCGTTCTCCCTGCAGGACCTCCGGACGCTTCATGAGCGGTACCCGAGTTGAAGGAAGAGGCGGCCGAGCTGCACGCGCAGTGGCCGCTGCTCGTGTCGGGAGGGCACCGTGCGGAGCTCGACGCGGGAAGCGTGGTCCTGACGCTCTTCTTCGCCGACATCAAGGTGCTGCGCGAGCTGCGGCTCAGCGCCGACGCGATCTACCTCGACGGCTTCTGCGCCGGCGAAGAACCCGACATGTGGTCGCCGCAGCTGATGCGCGCGGTGTCGCGCCTCGCCGCGCCGGACGCGACCGTGGCGACCTGGAGCGTCGCCGCGCAGGTGCGCGCCGCGCTCGAGCGCACCGGATTCGCGGTCGAGAAGCGCGCCGGGTTCGGCCACAAGAAGGAAATGCTGGTCGCCGCAATACGCCAAACAGTCAGAATTTGTTTCCCGAAAGAACAACAAGAACGCCGTGGTCATCGGCGCAGGCCTCGCCGGCGCGGCGGTGTGCGAGCGGCTTGCGCGCGCGGCTGGGAGGTGGAGCTCGTCGAGCGCCACGCCGAGCCCGGCGCAGGAAGCGTCCGGCAATCCGGCGGGAGCGTTCCATCCGGTGGTGACGCCGGACGACAGCGTCTTTGCGCGCCTCACCCGGGCGGGCTTTCTTCATTCCCTGAGCAGGTGGAAGCGCCTGGAAAACCTGCGCTGGGATCAGTGCGGCGCTGCTGCAGCTCGCGCGCGACGAGCGCGAGGACGCCTCGCAGCAGAAGTCGCGTCGCCGGCCTGCCGTCCGAGTACGCGCAGGCAGTGACGCGCGAGGAGGCGCTCGGCGCACGCCGGCGTGCCGGTCGCCGCGGGCGGCATCTGGTTTCCGCGAAGCCGGCTGGATCGATCCTCGCTCTCTGGTCAGCGCGCAGCTGGAAGCGTGCGGAGCTCGACTGCAACAGGACGTTCGAAAGCGAATTGAAAGAATTGCCCGATGACCGCATCGTCGATCCTCGCCAATTCGTTCGACGCGCCGAAGCTGCACCCGGTGCCGCACCTGCGGCTGCGCCGGGTGCGCGGCCAGCTCACCTACGTGCCGGCGGACCAGTTCGAGCCGCCGCGCGTCGTCGTCGTGCGCGGCGGCATGGTGCTGCCGCCGCTCGACGGCGTCGTGCGTGGTCGGCGCGAGCTTCGACATCGACGACGACGATCCCGCGCCGCGCGCCGACAGCGACGCCGGGCAACCTCGAGCGGCTGGAGACGCATCGTTCTCTTCGCAATCAGAGCCAAAGGCCATTGAGGGCCGCGTCGCCTTCCGCTCGGTGACGCCGGACCGGCTGCCGGTGGTCGGCGCGCTCTGCGGAAAACGTCTATGGCGCGTTCGCCTACGGCTCGCGCGGGCTGGTCTGGGCGGCGCTCGCCGCCGAGCTGATCGCCTCGGAGCTGGCAGGCGAGCCGCTGCCGCTGGAAGGCAAGCTCGTTGACGCGATCAGCCCGGCGCGCTTTGCGAATCCGGGCCGGGAGGAGCACAGCAATGACTGATTGGAGGCGACGCCGCAGCGTCGTGCAGGCCGGGCTCAGCATGCCGGCTCGTCGGCTGGAGCGCGGCGTGGGCGACAGAGCTCCGGGCCGCACGCCGGACGGCGCAGGCCGGCGCGCCGCGCAACACCTCGCTACCGCTGCTGCGCCGCGCCGCGCCACTCGTCATCGGCAACGGCAGCGTACGGATTCGGGTCGCTGCAGAACCCGGCCAACGACGCCCGGGCGCATGGCGCGAGGAGCTGACGAGCGCGGCTTCGGTACCTCGGCTCGACGCGCCAGAATGCTGACGATCGGCTACGTCTCGCCAGCGAAGGCGATCGGCTTTCTATTCGCCGGCCACGGCTGCAGCTCGCCTGGCGCAACTACTGGTGCCACGAGCGCGATCGCGACGACGACATCAGGCGTGCTCGACGTCAACGCCGTGATCAAGGCATCGGCAGCGCAACCGATGAACGTCGTCATCCTCGCGCTGCCGCGAGAACCGTTCGGCGGCGCAGCTCGAGCGCTCGCCGCTCGACGCGCCCCGAACTGCTCGCCTACGCCACCGCCGGAACTGGCGAGCGACGGCGAGGCCAACGGCTCTACACCGAGCACTGTGCGCGGATGGTGCCCGGGCGAAGATCGAGGAGTGTTCAAGCGCGTGCGCCTGCGTCGCGGCGCTCAACGGCCAGCAGATCCCTGGGAGAGCACCTCGCTCGAGGAGGACTTCTGGTTCTCCGCCGGAGGGCGCTAGGCCGGGCGAGGATCGAGCGGTTGACGTCCTTCACGTCGCGCGATGCCGCACAGCGCCATCGATGACGTCGAGCTCGGCGCGGATGATCTCGAGCGCGCGCGTCACGCCCGCCTCGCCCATCGCGCCCAGGCCGTAGGCGTAGGCGCGGCCGATCATCGTCGCCGCGCGCGCCGAGCGCGAGCGCCTTGAGCACGTCCTGGCCGCTGCGGATGCCGCCGTCCATCCAGCACTTCGAGTCTTGTCGCTCACGGCGTCGACGATCTCCGGCAGCGCGCGGATCGAGGAGATGGTGCCGTCGAGCTGGCGGCCGCCGTGGTTGGAGACGACGATCGCGTCGGCGCCGCTGCGCGGCGGCGATCTTCGCGTCCTCGGCGTCGAGGATGCCCTTCAGGATCAGCTTGCCGCCCCAGAGCTTCTTCACCCACTCGACGTCCTTCCAGGAGAGCGTCGGGTCGAACTGCCCGGCGATCCACTGCGACAGCGTGGTGAGGCTGTTCGCGTCCGGGATGCGGCCCTCGAGGTTGCCGAACGACTTTCGCTTGCCGCGCAGCACGTTCAGCGCCCAGCCGGGCTTTCACAAGACATCAAAAACGGTCGCCAGCGTCAGGCGCGGCGGCACCGCAAGGCCGTTCTTCAGGTCGCGGTGGCGCTGGCCCTGGATCTGCAGGTCGAGCGTCAGCACCAGCGCCGAGCAGCTGCGCCGCCTTGGCGCGCTCGATGAGCGAGGCGGCGAAGCCGCGGTCGCGCATCACGTAGAGCTGGAACCAGAACGGCTTCGTCCACGCCGCCGGCGACGTCCTCGATCGAGCAGATGGACATGGTCGAGAGCGTGTAGCGGCACGCCGAAGCGCTGCGCGGCGCGCGCGGCGAGGATCTCGCCGTCGGCCCAGTTGAGGCCGGTGAGCCCGACCGGCGCGAGCGCCACCGGCATCGCCACCTCGTGCCCGACCATGGTGGTGCGCGTCGAGCGCTGGTCGACGTCGACGCCGACGCGCTGGCGCAGCGCGAGCGACTCCAGGTCCGCGCGGTTGGCGCGCAGCGTGTACTCCGCGTACGAGCCGCGGTCGACGTAGTCGAAGATGGCGCGCGCGACGCGCTTCTTCGCCATCTCGCGCAGATCGTCGATGCAGGTCACCACTGGCATGGCGCGCGCATTTTACAATCGTGGACACATATGGCGACGCCGGCGCGACGAACGAGCAGAAGAACCCGATCCAGGTGATCGAGCGCATGATGCGCCTGCTCGAGGTGCTGGCGCAGCATCCCGAGCCGCTCGGCCTGAAGCAGATCTCGCAGTACACCGGGCTGCATCCCTCGACCGCGCACCGCATCCTTTCGTCGATGTCGGCCGACCGGCTGGTCGATCGCGTCGAGCCGGGCAGCTACCGCCTCGGCATGCGCCTGCTCGAGCTCGGCAACCTGGTGAAGTCGCGCATCAGCGTGCGCGAGCTGGCGCTGCCGCTGATGCGCGAGCTGCACGCGCACACCGGCGAGACGGCGAACCTCTCGGTGCGCCACGACGACGAGATCGTCTACGTCGAGCGCACCTCGTCGGGCCGCTCGGCGATGCGCGTGGTGCACGTGATCGGCGCGCGCGCGCCGCTGCACGTCACCGCCGCGGGCAAGCTGTTCCTGCTCGAGGAAGGCTTCGCGCGGCTGCGCGACTACGCCAAGCGCACCGGCCTCGCCGCGCAGACCAGCAACACGCTCGACCAGCGCTGCCGCTGCTCGAGCGCGACCTCGAGCGCATCCAGCGCCAGGGCTGGGCCACCGACAGCGAGGAAGCCGAGATCGGCGTGCGCTGCGTCGCCGCGCGGCATCCGCGACGATGCCGGGCAGCCTGATCGCCGCGCTGTCGCTCTCCACGCCCGCCGACCGCATGAAGCCGCAGTGGGGACCGCTGGTGAAGGAGACCGCCGACCGCATCTCGCAGCGCATCGGCCACCGGCCCGAGCCCGCCAAGATCGGCGCGCATTGAGCTTTCTCGAGGACGTCGTCGCCGGCCTTTCGCTGCCGCAGAAGGCGCTGCCGCCGAAGTATTTCTACGACGCCAAGGGCAGCAAGCTCTTCGAGCGGATCTGCCGGCTGCCGGAGTACTACCTGACGCGCGCGGAGCTCTCTGACCAGCGAGAATATCTCTTCGATCGCGCGCTTCGCCGGCAAGGGCTGCGAGCTGCTCGAGTACGGCAGCGGCGAGAGCCTCAAGACCCGGCTCCTGATCCGCGCGCTGCGGCCGAAGACCTACCTGCCGGTGGACATCTCGGCAGCGCGCGCTCGAGCATGCCGCCGCGCGCCTCGGGCGCGAATTTCCGTGGCTGCGCATCGTCCCGGTCGCCGGCGGACTTCTCGCGTCCTGCTCGACCTGCCGGCGGCGAAGGGCCGCGCGTACCGCCTATTTCCCGGGCTCGACCATCGGCAACCTGACGCCCGACGAGGCGCACGGCTTCCTCGCGCATGACGCGCGGACGCAGGCCGAGGCGCGATGCTGATCGGCGTCGACCTGAAGAAGGACGCGAACCGTGCTGCACGCGGCGTACAACGACTCGCGCGGCGTCACCGCGGCGTTCAACCTCAACCTGCTGGCGCGCATCAATCGCGAGCTCGGCGCCGACTTCGACCTGCGGCGCTTCGCGCACTACGCCTTCTACAACGCGCGCGCGCGGGCGGATCGAGATGCATCTGATCTCGCTTGAACGACCAAATCGTGAACATCGGTCGAGCAACCGCTTTCGCTTCGAGCGCGGCGAATCGATCCACACCGAGAATTCCTACAAGTATTCGAGCCGACGGCTTCCGCACCCTGGCAGCGAATGCCGGGATTCAGGCAGACGACCGGTGCTGGACCGACCGCAAAGGGCTGTTCGCCCTCCACGGCTTGACCTAGCTCTGAGCGAGCCGCGGAAGCGGTCTGCAGCTCCAGCCAGCGCTTGATGCGGTTCGCGTCGCCGACCCGCGACTGCTTGCCCCAGGAATCGAGCAGCACGACGATCAGGTCCTTCGAGGCGAGGCGCACGTGCATGACGAGGCAGCGTCCCGCCTCGCTGATGTAGCCGGTCTTGGAGAGGCCGATCTCCCACTGCGTGCTGCGCACCAGGCCGTTGGTGTTGCGGAACGCGAGCGGCCGGCCGTGCACCTTCACGGTATGGCGCTCGCGCGTCGAGTACTCGCGGATCAGCGGGTATTCGTGCGCGGCGCGCACCAGCTTCGCCAGGTCCCGCGCGCTCGCGACGTTGCCCGGCGAGAGGCCGGTCGCGTCGACGAAGTGGCTGTCGGTCATGCCGAGCGCCGTCGCCTTGGCGTTCATCGCCGCGACGAAGGCCTCGCGGCCGCCGGGATAGGTGCGGCTGAGCGCGGCGGCGGCGCGGTTCTCGGAGCGCCATCAGCGCGAGGAGCAGCAGCTCGTCGCGCGTCAGGATCGTGGCCGGGCTCGAGCCGCGAGCGCGAGCCCTTTTCGCAGTCGCACGTCCTCGCGCGAGACGACGATGCGCGCGTCGAGGTCGAGGCCGCGGTCGATGATCACCATCGCGGTCATGAGCTTCGTGATCGAGGCGATCGGCGTCACCGCATCGGCGTTCTTGTCGATCACGACTTCGCTGGTCGCGGCGTCCTGCACCAGCGCCGCGGACGAGCGCAGATAAACAGTCTTCTGCGCGCGCGCGCTTCTGCGGCCTGCGCGAAGCCGATCGTCAGCGCGAGCACGAAAAACAGCGCGAACACGGCGACGATCCCTTCCAGCGGATGCAATTTTCGTCTGCATGGTGTTGTCGCAGTTTATCCTACCGTCAAGAAAAACGCAAAGCAAAATCAGTGGCTAGGAGTGTACTTTCTCGAATTCAACCGTCGAGCAACTAGTTCGCCGGCACGCGCGCTCGAGCACCGCCTCGGCTCTGCGCCTGCTCTCTGCTGCAGCGCCCACATCCTGGCGTATTCGCCTTGCACCTCAAGGAGTTGCCGGTGCGTGCCGCGCTCGACGATGCGGCCGTGGTTGAGCACCAGGATCTGGTCGGCGTCCATCACCGTCGAGAGCCGGTGCGCGATCACCAGCGTGGTGCGGCCCTGCGAGATGCGCTCGAGCTCGGCCTGGATCGCCTTCTCCGCGCGCGAGTCGAGCGCCGAGGTCGCCTCGTCGAAGATCAGGATGCGCGGATTCTTCAGCAGCGCGCGCGCGATCGCGACGCGCTGCTTCTCGCCGCCGGAGAGCTTCAGGCCGCGCTCGCCCACCTGCGTCTCGTACTTCGTCGGGCAGCGATTCGATGAAGTCGTGGATGTGCGCCGCGCGCGCCGCCTCGATCACTTCGGCGTCGCTCGCCTCGGGCCGGCCGTAGCGGATGTTGTAGAGGATGGTGTCGTTGAACAGCACCGTGTCCTGCGGCACGATGCCGATCGCGCGCGCGCAGGCTCGCCTGCTTCAGATCGCTGCATGTCGATGCCGTTGATCGCGATGTCGCCGCCGGAAACGTCGTAGAAGCGGTACAGCAGCCGCGCCAGCGTCGACTTGCCCGAGCCCGAGTGGCCGACCACCGCGACGCTGCTGCCCGGCGGGAATGTCGAAGCTGACGTCGAACAGGATCTGCCTTGCCTTCTCGTAGCTGAAGTCGACGCTGTCGAAACGCGACCGTCGAGGCGCCCGGCGGGCAGCGGCACGGCACCCGGCCGTGTCCTCGACCTCGCGGTGCTCGCCGAGCAGGCGGAACATGCGGTCCATGTCGAGCGAGCGCCTGCTTGATCTCGCGGTAGACCATGCCGAGGAAGTTGAGCGGGATGTAGAGCTGGATCAGCAGGCCGTTCACCAGCACCAGGTCGCCGAGCGTCAGCGACTTCGTCGCCACGCCCTGCGCGGCGAGGATCATCAGCAGCGGTCACCGCGACGGCGATGATCAGGCTCTGGCCGATGTTGAGGATGCCGAGCGAGGCCTCGTTCTGCACCGCCGCCGACTCGTACTTCTGCAGGTTCTCGTCGTAGCGCCGCGCCTCGAACTCCTCGTTGCCGAAGTACTTCACCGTCTCGTAGTTGAGCAGGCTGTCGATGGCGCGGGTGTTGGCGCGCGAGTCGAGCTCGTTGGCGCGGCGGCGGATCTCCATGCGCCACTCGGTGACCAGCACGGTGAAGGCGATGTACACCGCCACCGCGCCGAAGGTGACGGCGGCGAAGCGCCAGTCGAACTTGCGTGAGCAGCACCGCGGCGACCAGCGCGAACTCGAGGATCACCGGGATGATCGAGAACAGCAGGTAGGAAAGCAGCGTCGAGATGCCGCGCGTGCCGCGCTCGATGTCGCGCGTCATGCCGCCGGTCTGGCGGTCGAGGTGGAAGCGCAGGCTGAGGCTGTGCAGGTGGCGGAACACGCCGAGCGCGACGCGCCGGATCGCGCGCTGCGTGACGCGCACGAACACCACGTCGCGCAGCTCGCCGAACAGCGTGGTCGAGAAGCGCAGGATGCCGTAGATCGCGAGCAGCGCCACCGGCACGGCGACGATCGCCGCCTGCGGTGTCGAGGCCGTCCACCACCTCCTTCATGACGAGCGGCACGCCGACGTTCGCGAGCTTGGCCGTGACCAGGCAGGCGAGGGCGAGCGAGGACCCGCCACTTGTACTCCCACAGGTACGGCACCAGCGTGCCGAGGTTGCGCCACTCGCCCATCGTCGAATTATCGAGGTTGACGAACCTCGAACGGCCAAGCTATTATTCAAACGTTCGTTTGAATCCACTGGAGGCCCCATGTCCGCTCCGCGCAGTCAAGCCGCCAGCACGAAACCCGCACCCGCATCCTCGACGCCGCCGAGGAGCTGTTCATGCTGCACGGCTTCGGCGGCACCTCGATGCGCCTGCTCACCTCGAAGGCCGGCGTCAACCTCGCCGCGGTCAACTATCACTTCGGCTCCAAGGACGCGCTGATCGAAGCGGTGTTCCGCCGCCGCCTCGATCCGATGAACGCCGCGCGCATCGCCGCGCTCGAGCGCGCTCGAGGCGAGGCGGCACGCCGCCGACGCCGACGCCATCATCCGCGCCTTCGTCGGCGCGAGCCTGCGCATGATCGAGGACGCCAAGGGCGGCGGCCGCAACTTCATCCGCCTGCTCGGCCGCACCTACACCGAGCCGGCGAAGGCGATCCGCCACCTGATCGGCCAGATGTACGCGCCGACCATGGCAGCGCTACAAGGCGGCGCTCGAGCGCGCCGCTGCCGCAGATGCCGCGCGAGGAGCTGGTGTGGCGCATGCACTTCATGTTCGGCACGCTCGCCTACACGCTCGCCGCCACCGACACCGTGCAGCTCATCGCCGGCTCGCAAGCCCGAGGATCGCTACGACGCGCGCCTGCTCGAAGACCGCCTGACCGCGTTCCTCGCCGCCGGGCTTGACCGCGCCGCTGAAGAGCTCGCATCAAAAAGCCGCCTAGAGGAGAATCGCCATGCTCGATCCTGGAACTCGTCGCCGCCGCTGTCGTCGTCTTCTTCGTCTGCGCCTATTTCAAGCTGCCGGTCCTCTGGTGGACGTCGCCGTCGGCTTGCTGGCTGCTGATCGCGGTGCCTGATCGGAGAACGTGCCGCTCATGTCGTGGCGTTCGCGGTCGTTGCCGCGGTCTCTGAATGTTCCTCTTCTGCGAAGAATCCTGATCACCAACCACGTCCTCGCCGTCTACCGCCGCATCCTGCCGGACATGTCGCAGACCGAGAAGGAAGCGATCGACGCCGGCACGGTGTGGTGGGACGCGCGATCTGTTCTCCGGCAAGCCCGACTGGGACAAGCTGCTCGCGATGCCGACGCCGCAGCTCTCGCGCCGAGGAGCAGGCCTTCCTCGACGGCCCGGTCGAGGAGCTGTGCGCGATGTGCAACGACTGGGAGATCACGCACGAGCGCCAGGACCTGCCGCCGCAGGTGTGGCAGTTCATCAAGGACAAGGGCTTCCTCGGCATGATCATCCCGAAGAGCTACGGCGGCCTGGGCTTCTCCGCGCTCGCGCATTCGGCGGTGGTGATGAAGCTCTCGACGCGCTCGAGCGCCGCGGCGGTCATCGGTGATGGTGCCGAACTCGCTCGGGCCGGCCGAGCTGCTGCTGCACTACGGCACCGACGAGCAGAAGAACCACTACCTGCCGCGCCTCGCCAAGGGCCTCGAGATCCCCTGCTTCGCGCTCACCAGCCCCGAGGCCGGCTCGGACGCGGCGTCGATTCCCGACTACGGCGTGGTCTGCAAGGGCATCTGGCAGGGCAAGGAAGTGCTCGGCATGCGCGTCACCTGGGACAAGCGCTACATCACGCTCGGCCCGGTCGCGCACGCTGCTCGGCCTGGCGTTCCGGCTCTACGACCCGGAGCAACTGCTCGGCGACAAGGAAGACCTCGGCATCACCTGCGCGCTCGGTGCCGACCAACACGCCCGGGCGTGAACATCGGCCGGCGCCACCTGCCGCTCAACGCCGTGTTCCAGAACGGCCCGAACTCCGGCAAGGACGTGTTCATGCCGCTCGACTGGATCATCGGCGGCGCCGACTACGCCGGGCAAGGGCTGGATGATGCTGATGGGCTGCCTCGCCGCGGGCCGCTCGATCTCGCTGCCCACCTCCTCGACCGGCGGCGCCAAGGCGCTGGCGCGCGTCACCGGCGCCTACGCGCGCGTGCGCAGCCAGTTCAAGACGCCGATCGGCAAGCTCGAGGGCGTCGAGGAAGCGCTCGGCGCGCATCGCCGCCAACTGCTACATGATGGACGCGACGCGCGTCATGACCGCCGGCGCGGTCGACCTCGGCGAGAAGCCGGCGGTGCTCTCGGCGATCGCCAAGTACCACATGACCGAGCGCGGCGCGCCAGAGCGTCAACGACGCGATGGACATCCTCGGCGGCAAGGGCATCTGCCTCGGGCCCGAACAACTGGGTCGGCCGCGGCTACCAGATGACGCCGATCGCGCATCACCGTCGAGGGCGCGAACATCCTGACGCGCACGCTGATCATCTTCGGCCAGGGCGCGATCCGCTGCCATCCCTACGTGCTGCGCGAGATGCGCGCCGCGCAAGGAGATGAGCGGCGCCGAAGCCTCGCGCGAGTTCGACGACGCCTTCACCTCGCACGTCGGCCACGTCATCGCCAACGGCGTGCGCGCCTCGTGTTCACGGCATCACCAGCTCGCGCCTCGCGCCGACGCCGCGCAACGGCGCGCCCGAGACTGACGCACTACTACCGCTTCACGCTCGCGCCTGTCGGCCGCGTTCGCCTTCCTCGCCGACATGTCGATGCTGGCGATGGGCGGCGCGCTCAAGCGCAAGGAGAAGATCTCCGGCGCGCCTGGGCGACGTGCTGTCGATGCTGTACCTCGTCTCCGGCGACGCTGAAGCGCTACGAGGACCAGGGCCGCATCAAGGAAGACCTGCCGCTGGTGCGCTGGGCGGTGCGCGACATGACTCTACCACGCGCAGCAGGCGATCGACCAGCATCCTGTCGAACTTCCCGGTCAAGTCGGATGGCGCACGCTGCTGCGCTGGACCATCTTCCCGCTCGGCATGTCGTTCCGCCCGCCGCTCGACTGCGCGCAACCGCGAGTGCGCGCAGCTCGTGCTCGAGCCCGGCGCGGCGCGCGACCGCCTCACCGCGGGCATGTACGTGCCCAAGGGCGAGTCGACGCGACCGGCGTGCTGGAAGCGGCGTTCCTCGCCACCATCGCCTGCGAGCCGGTCGACGAGAAGCTGCGCAAGGCGGTGAAGAAGGGCAAGATGACGCCGCGCCCGGGTGTCGATCTCGGCACTCTCGCTCGAGAAAAGATCTGATCACGGCCGAAGAGCTCGTCCAGTGGCAGCGCAAGGAAGCGCTGCGCAAGGCGGTGATCAAGGTCGACGACTTCCCGCAGGACTTCGGCCGCGCGGAGATCGCCGACTCAGGCGCAGGCCAAGAGCTGCGTGAGAGGCCGCATGAACGCCCGATCTACATCGTCGACGGCGCGCGCACGCCGTTCCTCAAGTCGAAGAACCGCCCCGGCCCGTTCGCCGCGAGCGACCTCGCGACGCAGGCCGGGCGCGCGCTGCTGATGCGGCAGAAGTTCGCGCCCGAGCGAGCTCGACGAGGTGATCCTCGGCTGCGCCGCGCCCTCGGTGGACGAGGTCAACATCGGCCGCGTCGCCGCGCTGCGCATGGGCTGCGGCCAGAAAGTCCCGGGCTGGACGGTGATGCGCAACTGCGCCTCCGGCATGCAGGCGCTCGACTCCGGCATCAACAACATCCTCGCCGGGCCGCTCGAACCTGGTGCTCGCCGGCGGCGTCGACGCGCTGTCGCGCGCGCCGCTGCTCTACAGCGACAAGATGGTGCTGTGGTTCTCCGACATGGCGGCGGCGAAGACCACTGGCCAGCAAGACTCGCGCATGTTCGCAAAGCTGCCCGTTCAAGGCGCTGCTCGCATCCGGTCATCGGCATCATGAAGGGCCTCACCGACCCGATGGTCGGGCTGCTGATGGGCCAGACCGCCGAGAACCTCGCGCACCGCTTCGGCATCACGCGCGCAGCAGATGGACGAGTTCTCCGTCACGAGTCACTCAGCGAGTCGCTGCAGGCGCAGGAAGCGGCACCCTCGCGCCGGGCGGCGGCGAGGTCGAGGCGCTCTACGACGACAAGGGCAACGCCTTCCGCTCGACGACGGCGTGCGCAAGCGACGCCTCGGTGGAGAACCTCGCAAAGCTGAAGCCCTTCTTCGACCGGAAGTACGGCAACGTCACGCCGGGCAACAGCTCGCAGATCACCGACGGCGCGGCCTGGCTGATCCTCGCCTCCGAAGACGCGGTGAAGAAACACAATCTTGAAGCCGATCGGCCGCATCGTCGACTCGCAATGGGCGGGCCTCGACCCGGCGCAGATGGGCCTCGGCCCGGTGCACGCGGCGACGCCGATCCTGCAAGCGCCACGGCCTCGGCCTGAACGACCTCGACTACTGGGAGATCAACGAGGCCTTCGCCGCGCAGGTGCTCGGCTGCCTCGCCGCGTGGAAGGACGAGAAGTACTGCAAGGAGCAGCTCGGCCTCGATCGCGCGCTCTGGGCGAGCTGGATCGAGGAAAAGCTGAACGTCGGACGGCGGCGCGATCGCGCTCGGCCATCCGGTCGGCGCATCCGGCGCGCGCATCGTTCTGCATCTGCTGCAAGACTGCTGAAGCGCAACAATGCAAAGCGCGGCATGGCGTCGATCTGCATCGGCGGCGGCCTCGGCGGCGCGATGCTGGTCGAAGCGCTCTAGGGGAACTCATGGAACGAGCGGACGCCAAGGCGCTGGCGAAGCACTGGCGCTGGGAGAAGGACCGCGACAGGCCTGGTCTGGCTCACCTTCGACAAGCAGGGCGAGTCGGCCAACACCTTCTCGCGCGAGGCGCTGAACGAGCTCTCGGCCTGCGCTCGACGAGATCAGCAGCGCTAACCCGCAAGGGCCTCATCATCCGCTCGGCGAAGGACAGCTTCATCGCCGGCGCCGACGTCGAGGAGTTCACCCGCTTCAAGTCGCCGAGGAAGCGCTGGCGTTCGTGCGCCTGGGCTGGGACACGTTCCAGAAGCTGCGCGACCTGCCCTTCCCGACCACCGCGATGGTCAACGGCTTCTGCATGGGCGGCGGCGTCGAGCTGGCGCTCGCCTGCCGCTACCGCGTCGCGCTCGACGATCCGAAGACGCGCTTCGCGCTGCCCGAGGTGATGCTCGGCATCATGCCGGCGTGGCACGGCATGCAGTGGCTGCCGAAGCTGGTCGGCCCGGCCGCGGCGCTCGACATGATCCTCACCGGCAAGTCGGTCGACGCGAAGCGCGCCAAGCGCATGGGCCTCGTCGACGCAGGCGGTGCCGCTGCGCATCCTCGAGAACACCGCGCGCATGGTGACGCTGGAGGCGACACGCCGCGCAGAAGCTGCCGCTTGTTCAGAAGCTCTTGATGCTCGCTTCAGAGCTCGTTGTTCGCCAGCATGGCGAGCAAGCAGGTGGCGAAGCAGGCGCAAGCCGCGAGCACTACCCGGCGCCCTACGCGATCCTCGACCTGTGGCACGAAGTACGACGGCGATCCGTTCGCCGCGCGCCGACGATCCGACCTGCTCGATCAGAGCGCTGTTCGAGCATCCGACGACGCAGCAACCTGATCCGCATCTTCTTCCTGCAGGAGCGGCTGAAGTCGCTCGGCAAGGGCGCGACTTCAAGGCGCGCCACGTGCACGTCGTCGGCGCCGGCGTGATGGGCGGCGACATCGCCGCGATCTGCGCCATGCGCGGCATCACGGTGACGCTGCAGGACACCGCGCCCGAGCGCATCGCGCCGGCGATCAAGCGCGCGGCCGAGCTGTTCAAGCGCCGGCTGCGCGACCCGCGCCGCATCCGCGACGCGCTGGACCGCCTGATCCCCGACGTCGCCGGCGACGGGCGCGCAGCAGCGCCGACGTCATCATCGAGGCGATCTTCGAGAACCTGGAGGCGAAGCGCGAGCTGTTCGCGAAGCTCGAGGCGATGGCGAAGCCCGACGCGATCCTCGCCACCAACACCTCGAGCCTCAAGCTCGCCGACATCGCCACCGCGCTCAAGGATCCGTCGCGCCTGGTCGGCATCCATTTCTTCAACCCGGTGCCGCAGCTGCAGCTGGTCGAAGTGGTTTCGGCGAAAGACCACGCGAACAGAAGTCGCGAAGAACGCCGCGGCGTTCGTGCGGCAGATCGACAAGCTGCCGCTGCCGGTCAAGGACTCGCCCGGGTTCCTCGTCAACCGCGTGCTCGGCCCCTACATGCAGAACGCCTTCCGCCTGATCGACGAAGGGCGTCGAAGCCCGAGACGCTCGACGCGGCGATGGTGGACTTCGGCATGCCGATGGGCCCGGCCGAGCTCGCCGACACGGTCGGCCTCGACATCTGCCTCGCACGCCGGCAAGGCGCTCGCCAAGGCGGCGAACGCCGAGGTGCCGAAGATCCTCGCCGAGAAGGTCGCCGCCGGGCAGCTCGGCAGGAAGACCGGCCAGGGCATCTACCGCTGGGAGAACGGCAAGCCGCGTGAAGGGCGCAGCCCGACGCCTACGACCAGACGCTGATCGACGCAGCTGATCGACGCCCTACCTGCAACGAGGCGAAGGCGGCGGTCGCCGAAGGCATCGTCGCCGACGCCGACCTCGCCGACGCCGGGCCTGATCTTCGGCACCGGCTTCGCGCCGTTCCGCGGCGGGCCGCTCCACTACCTGAGCAGAATACGCAGCAGTGGACAAAGCTTCCCGGAAGGCAAGCATGCCGGCGCTGCGCGTCATGCCGATGCCGGCGGACGCGAACCAGAACGGCGACATCTTCGGCGGCTGGATCATGTCGCAGGTCGACATCGCCGGCGGCACCGTCGCCGGGCGCATCGCGCGCGGCCGCGTCGCCACCGTCGCGGTGAAGGAGTTCATCTTCAAGCAGCCGGTGCAGATCGGCGACCTGCTCTCGTTCTATGTCGGACGTGGTGCAGCATCGGCAACACCTCGATCACGGTCAACGGTCGAGGTCTACGCCGAGCGCACGCCCGACGACGCCGACGCGTGGTGAAGGTGACCGAGGCGACGCTCACCTACGTCGCCATCGACCGCAACGGCCGGCCGCGCCGCGGTGCCGCGCAGCTAGATTGCTCCTCGACGCGACAACCCTGGCCGCTGGTCGCGGCCGCCGCCATGGGCGCGGCGATCATCAGCGGCGTCGGCGGCTTCGGCACCGGCGTGATCCTCGCCGCGGCTGCTCGCGCCGCTGATCGGCATCAAGGCGGTGGTCCCGGTGCTGGCGGTCGCCGGCGTGATCATCAACGCCGGCCGCTTCTGGTTCTACCGCGCGAGCCTCGATGCGGCCGACGCTGGTGCTGGTGCTCGCGCGTGTCGCTGCCCTTCCTCGTGCTCGGCACCTGGATCTACAGCATCCTCGACGTGCGCGTGCTCGGCACGATCCTCGGCATCGTGGTGATCGGCTCCGTGCCGCTCCGCCGGATTCCTGCACGACAGAGAAATCGTCCTCGAGCGCACCGGCCTCGCCGTCGGCTCCGGCGTGTTCGGCCTCGCCACCGGCATCGCCACCGGCACCGGCGTGATCCTGGTGTCGCTGCTGCTCGGCACCGGCATGACGGCCACCGCGGTGCTCGCCACCGACGCGCTGATCAGCATCGTCGCTCGACCTGTGCAAGGCGGCGCTCTTCCAGCCGCTTCGACCTGCTCGACAGCGCAGGCGCTTCTTCACCGGCGTCGGTGATCGGCGTCGCCACCATCCCCGGCAGCGCGGTCGCCGCCTGGCTGGTGACGCGCATGCACGCGCACCTGCACGTCCTCTTCATGGAGGCGCTGATCCTCGATCGGCGGCGTCTCGCTCATGCGTGGCATTCGTGGAGATGACCCTTCACCTGCCGCCGACGGCTACCGGCTCGAGCGCGACGCTGCTCCGGCCGAGCGGCGTCGGACAAGCGCGCCGTGCTCATCATGGCCGGCGACCGGCGTGCCGCAGGAGCTACTACGCGAAATTCGCGGCCTGGCTCGCCGAGCGCAGGGCTTCACGGTGCTGACCTTCGACTATCGCGGCATCGGCAAGTCGCTGTCAGGGCGACGTCCGCGCGGTGCGCGCGAGGATGCGCGACTGGGCGCTGCTCGACGCGGCGGCGGCGATGCAGTCCTACCTCGCGACGTTCCCGAAGATCAGCGTCGTCGGGCCACAGCTTCGGCGGCCAGGCGCTCGGCCTGCTGCCGGCGCCCGAGCGCATCGCCGCGGCGCTCATCGTCGGCTCGCAGAGCGGCTACTGGCAGCAACTGGCCGGCGCTCGGCCGCGCTGTGGATGTGGCCGGTGACGCACTTCGCGCTGCCCGGCGTCACGCGCCTGCACGGCTATTTCCCGAGCTCGCGCTTCGGCTTCGGCGAGGACCTGCCGAAAGGCGTGGCGATCGAATGGGCGAGCTGGTGCCGCAACCCGACCTACCTCGTCGGCGCGCTGCGCGTCGAGCGACGCCTACGCTCGCTTCGCCGCGCCGCTGCGCGCTCTACGCCTTCAGCGACGACCCGTTCGGCCCGCTCGGCGCGGTGAAGAAGCTGCTCGAGCTCTACCCCGGTCGCCGAGCCGAGGTGCGCCACGTGACGCCCGCGGACCTCGGCGTGCAGCAGCATCGGCCACTTCGGCTTCTTCCGCGAGCAGTTCCGCGACACGCTCTGGTCGCGAGGCGCGCGACTGGCTCGCCGGCACTGATCAAGGAGACGACGATGAACACGCTGCGCGGCAAGACTGCCGCGGTCACCGGCGCCGCCAGCGGCCTCGGCCGCGCCATGGCGCTCGCCTTCGCCGACGAGGGAATGAACCTCGCGCTCGCGGACGTCGACGAAAAAGGCCTGGCTCTCACGAAAGAACAAATAGAAACGAAAGGCGTGAAAGCCTCCGCCATGCGCGTCGATGTTTCCAAAGGCGCTGACGTCGACGCCTTTGCCGCCTCGCTGAAGGAAGTCGCACGTGGTCTGCAACAACGCCGGCGTCTCGCCGGTCGGCCCGCTGTGGGAGAACACCGCCGCCGACTGGCAATGGGCGCTCGGCGTCAACCTCTGGGGCGTGATCCACGGCGTGCGCGCCTTCGTGCCGCGGCTCGTCGCGCAGGGCGAAGGCCACGTGGTGAATACCGCCTCGGTCGCCGGCCTGATCTCGCCGCCCGGCATGGGCGTCTACAACGTCACCAAGCACGCCGTGGTCGCGCTCTCCGAATCGCTGCATCACGACCTGCGCGTGCAGGGCTCGCCGGTCGGCGTCTCGGTGCTCTGCCCCGCCTATGTCCCGACCGGGATCTCCAACAGCGAGCGGAACCGGCCGCAGGAGCTCGCCAATCCGGCGCTTTCCGAGCGGCAGAAAGCCCTGAAGGAAAACCTCAAGAAGGCCGTGTCTTCTGGCAAGCTCACGGCCGACGACGTCGCACGCGCCGTCGTCGCCGCGATAAAGGAAAACCGCTTCTACATCCTCACTCACCCGCGCATCAAGGGCGCGATCCAGGCGCGCATGGAGGACATCCTGCAAGAGCGCGCGCCGCGCAATCCGCTGGCGCTTTGAACACCGACGCATCGTCTTCCTGCACGGCCTGGCGAGCAACGGGTCGCGCTGGTGGGACTTCGCCGAGCGCACGCGGCTCAAGCACTGGCGCATCCTGCGGCCCAATCTGCGCGGCGCCGCCGGATCGAGCGACCGCCGCCCGGTCGGCATGCGCGAATGGTGCGACGACCTGGCGCGGCTGCTCGATGCCGAGGGCGCGCCGCGCGCGATCGTCGCCGGGCACTGCCTCGGCGCCAACATCGCGCTCAACTTCGCCGCGCTCTACCCGCAGCGCACCGCGGCGCTGGTGCTGATCGAGCCGATGCCGCCCCGGGCGCTGACCGGCAGGCTCGGCTTCCTGCGCCACTTCCGCTTCATTCCCGATCGTCATCGCGTGGCTGGTGCGAGGGCTGAACGCGCTCGGCATCTACCGCCGCCACATCGAGCCGATGGACCTCGAAGCATGGGACAAGGCGGTGCGCGCCGGCACCGCCGACCTCGCCAAGCTACGCCTCGCCGTTCAGCGACCTGCGCTTGACCCCGCTCGCTTGGTATACTCCGCGCGCTTGCGGCGGTCGGCGATCCGCTGCCCGACCTGTCGCGCATCGCCTGCCCGGTCGCTCGTGCTCACCTCGAAGAACACCAACATGACCGACCCCGCGCGCGCCCGGACGGAGCTGGCGCCGCTGCCGGCGGCGGACTTCATCGAGCTCGACGCCGAGCACTGGATTCCGACCGAGCAGCCGGAAGCGATGTGCCGCGCGATCGAGGACTGGATTTCTAGGAAAGGCCTGGAAAAAGCTCTCTGAGGCCTTCGGCCATCGTCTGGATGGCGAGCGCCGCGAGCAGCAAGCCGAGCAGGCGCGTGGCGATGTTCAGGCCGGTGGTGCCCAGGCGGTCGCCGATGGCGTTGGCGGCGCGCAGCACGATCCAGGTCAGCAGGCTCACCGCGGCGATGCAGCCGAGGATCGCGGCGAGGTGGGCGATGCCCGCGCCCTTCTCCGCGGCGATGATGGTGGTGCTGATCGCGCCCGGGCCGGCGAGCAGCGGGACGGCGAGCGGCACCACGCCGCGCAGCTCGCCGCTCTCCAGCTCGGCGGCCTCCGCCTCGGATTGCCGCACGCCGCCCGCCTGGGCGTTGAGCATCGCGAGCGCCATCAGCAGCAGCACCAGGCCGCCGCCGACGCGAAACGCGGCGAGGCTCGCGCCGACCAGCGTGAGGATCGGTGTCGCCGAGCAGCGCCGAGACCGGCGAGCACGATGAAGACGGTCACCGCGACCACGCGCACCAGCACGACGCGCGCGCGCGGCTCGTGCGACGCCGTCAGCGTGAGGAAGATCGGCACGGCGAGGAACGGATCCAGCACCGCCGTCAGCGTGCACGGCGAAGCGCAGGTACTCGGTCACTTCTCGCCAGCGCGGCCTGCGCCGCCTTGCGGTCCTCGTGAGCGCGCGCGAACGCCGGCCGCTCGCCGAGCATCTTCGAGATACGGCTTCAGCTGCGGCAGCTCCTCGAGGAAATCGCGGCCGTAAGCCGTGCTTGGTCGCGAGCGAGACGAGCGGCAGGCTGCACGAACGCCGCGCAGTCGGCGAGCGTCAGCTCGCGGGCCGGCGATATACGGCGAGAACTTCGCCAGCGCTCTTCAGGCGCGCGCAATGCCCTTGGCGAGGTCCTTCTCGACCGACTGCATCGACTTCGGCCGGACACGGTCGCGCCGAAGAACACCTCGCCGTAGAGCCGGCGCGCGACCAGCTCGACGTGCAGCTCGATGAAGGTGACCAGCTCGCGCACCTTGGCGCGCTCGTAGCGGATCGCGCGGCAGGAGCGGCTTCTGCGGATAGGCCTCCTCGAGGTACTCGCAGATCACCTCCGACTCGGCGAGGCGGCGGCCGCCGTCGAGCTCGATGATCGGCACCTTGCCCATCGGCGAGCGCGCGAGCCAGTCCTCGTTCTGCGACGGCTTGCAGCTCGCGTCCTCCTCGAAGGCGATGCCCTTCTCGAGCAGCGCGATGCGCACCTTGTTGTGGTAGTTGCTGATGTGGAAGCCGCAAAGCTTCAGCATGAATCCTCCTGGTTCGATTCTAGAACCGGTCGGCGCGGTAGGGCGCCGGGTCGACGAACGGCCGCTCGCCGCAGACCATCTCGGCGATCAGCCGCCCGGTCACCGGCCCGAGCGTCAGGCCGTGGTGCGCGTGGCCGAAGGCGAACCACAGGCTTCGCGTGGCGCGGCGCCGGGCCGATCACCGGCATCATGTCCGGCGTGCACGGGCGCGCGCCCATCCACGGCTCCGTATCCAGTCGCTCGGCGAGCGGAAACAGGTCGCGCGCGATCGGCTCGGCACGGCCGAGCTGCACCGGCGTGCGGATCGCGTCGCGCAGCGCGAACTCGGCGCCGGTGGTGAGGCGGATGCCGCGGCGCATCGGCGCGAGGAAGTAGCCGCGCTCGGTGTCGAGCATCGGATGTGTTGAGCACCGCGCGCCCGCGGCGCGGTAGTGCATGTGATAGCCGCGCTTCACCGCGAGCGGCAGGTCGTAGCCGAGCGCCGCGCGTCACGACGTCGGCCCAGGGCCCGAGCGCGACAACCGCGTCGCGTGCGGTGATCGCGCCATCCACGCGTCTGGACGCGCCAGCCTGCCGTCCTCGAGGCTCATGGCATTGCCCTGCACGAACCGGCCGCCGAGCTTTTCGAACAGCGTGCAGATAGCGCGAGCGCGAGGCCCTGCGGATCGATCACCGCGAGCGGATCGGTCCAGTGCAGCGCGCCGACCAGCACCGGCGCGAGATGCGGCTCCCTTTCCTGCAATGTTCTTGCGTCCAGAAGCAGCGAAATTGATGCCGAATTCGCTGCCGCCAGCGCTCGGCCTCGGCGAAGCGCAGGTCGCGCTCGCGCTCGGTGCGGAACACCTTCATCCAGCCGGTGCGGCGGAAGAGATCCTGTGGCGCCGGCGTCGGCGGCGAGCGCTTCGTGCTCGCTGATGCAATGCTCGATCAGCTTCGCGTAGAGGTGCGCGATCGCCGTGTGCCGCGCCGGCCGCGAGTGGTGCCAGTACTTCCAGAGGAACGGCGCGAGGCGCGGGCAGCGCCGACGGGTGGTAGTGCGCGTCGATGGTGCGGTTGAGGCCGTAGCGCAGCAGCGCGCCGAAGTCGTGCGGGAAGCCGTAGGGATAGACGCCCTCGCGCTGGATCAGGCCGGCGTTGCCGAACGAGGTCTCTTCGGCGGCGCCGCGCCGGTCGACCAGCACCGTCGCGCGGCCGCGCTTCTGCAGGTGGAGCGCGACGCTATACGCCGACGATCCCCGCGCCGAGGACGAGGGCGTCAGCGGTCTTCGCGCTCTAGCGGGATTTCTTCTTCGAAGCGCCTCGGCGACGGTGGTCTGCTCGCCGATCTCCAGCTTGGCGATCTGCGTTGCGGTGCACCTCGTCCGGGCCGTCGGCGAAGCGCAGCGTGCGCGCGTGCGCGTAGGCGTGCGCGAGGCCGAAGTCGTCCGACACGCCGCCGCCGCCGTGCACCTGCATCGCCCAGTCGATCACCTGGCAGGCCATGTTCGGCGCCAGCACCTTGATCATCGCGATTTCCTTCTTCGCGATCTTGTTGCCGACCGTGTCCATCTTCCACGCCGCGTTCAGCACCATGAAGCGCGCCGAGTCGATCATGATGCGCGCCTCGGCGATGCGCTCGCGCGTCACGCCCTGATCGGCGACCGGCCGGCCGAAAGCGACGCGCTCGGTGGCGCGCTGGCACATCTTCTCCAGCGCGCGCTCCGCCTGGCCGATCAGGCGCATGCAGTGGTGGATGCGGCCCGGCCCGAGGCGGCCCTGCGCGATCTCGAAGCCGCGGCCCTCGCCGAGCAGCACGTTCGAGGCCGGCACGCGCACGTCCTTGAGCTCGATCTCCATGTGGCCGTGCGGCGCGTCGTCGTAGCCGAACACCGGCAGGTGGCGCAGGATCTTGATGCCCTGCGTACCCGCCGGCACCAGCACCATCGACTGCTGGCTGTGGCGCGAGCGTGTTGTCCGGGTCGGTCTTGCCCATGACGATGTAGATCTTGCAGCGCGGGTCGCCGGCGCCGCTCGACCACCACTTGGTGCCGTTGATCACATACTCATTCTTTTCCCGAAGAATCCTGGTCTGGATATTCGTCGCGTCCGGACGAGGCGACGTTCGGCTCGGTCATCAGGAACGCCGAGCGGATCTTGCCCTCGAGCAGCGGCTCGCACCACTGCTTCACGTGCTCGGGCGTGCCGTACTTGAGCAGCGTCTCCATGTTGCCGGTGTCGGGCGCCGAGCAGTTGAAGACCTCCGGCGCCCAGGTGACGCGGCCCATGATCTCGCACAGCGGCGCGTACTCGAGGTTGGTGAGCGTGCCGCCGTGCGACTTCGGCCGCCACAGGTTCCACAGGCCCGACCGCGCTGCGCCTTTGCCTTCAGTTCCTCGATGATCGGCACCGGCTCCCAGCGCTTGTCGCTCTTCACGTGCTCGTGCCACTTGTGCTCGTTGGGATAGACGTGCTCGTTCATGAAGGCGGTGACCTGCTTGCGCAGGTCCTGCACCTTCGGCGTGTAGTCGAAGTTCAAGCGGCTCTCCTCAGGATTCTTTCCACTTGCCGCCAGCCGAGATCGGCGAGCGGCACGGTCTTGCTCGCCGCCTCGGTCGCATGCTGGCTCGCCGCGGTGCCGTCGAGCACGCGCTTGGCGATGCCCTGGCAGATGGCGGCGATGCGGAACAGGTTGTAGGCGAGATAGAAGTCCCAGTGCGACGGATCAATGGCGCTTCTTCTGGTTCGTTCACAGTACTTCTTCACATATTCGCGTCTCGCCGGGAATGCCGAGTTGCGCCAGGTCAAGCCCGGCGATGCCGCGGAACTTGTCCGGCGGGATGTGGAAGCCCATGCAGTGGTAGGCGAAATCGGCGAGCGGATCGCCGAGCGTCGAGAGCTCCCAGTCGAGCACCGCGAGGATGCGCGGCTCGGTGGGATGGAAGATGGTGTTGTCGAGGCGGAAGTCGCCGTGCACCACCGTGGTCCCGGCCTCCGGCGGAGATGTTCTTCGGCAGCCAGTCGATCAGGCTGTCCATCGCCTCGATGCGCTGCGTCTCGGAGGCGCGGTACTGCTTGCTCCAGCGCTCGACCTGCCGGCCGATGTAGTTGCCCGGCTTGCCGAAGTCCTCGAGGCCGACGGCGCGATAGTCGATCGAGTGCAGCTGCGCGATGACCCGGTTCTGCTCGTCCCAGATCGCGGCGCGCTGCTCGCGCGTCATGCCCGGCAGCGCCGGATCCCAGAGCACGCGGCCTTCGACGTAGTCCATGACGTAGAACGCGGTGCCGATCACCGCGTCGTCCTCGCACAGCACGTGCGGGCGCGCGACCGGGAAACCGACCTTGTGCAGCGCGCTGATGACCTTGAACTCGCGGTCGACCGCGTGCGCCGACGGCAGC
>ERZ1370068.9417-contig-8199_pt1 | contig 41029 bp, 72 predicted proteins | sample MGYA00561227_ERZ1370068 | MGnify/ENA primary metagenome ERZ1370068 (study PRJEB38410, sample SAMEA6850437) | metagenome | study: Metagenomic assessment of the ecological functions of the soil: analysis of the soil microbiota associated with the... | reverse complement strand
TTACTTCGTTCAGTTACGTATTGCTGTGCCATAAGCGGGCTTCCGCGCACCGGAACGCTCACGATAGCCCACAGTGCCGAGCAGACGCGGCGGCATAATCCCGACGTACGTTCGCCCGGCGGTACATGCGTTTGAATGCCAATCTCCGACATGAGTGCGACGCTCGGGAATGTCTGCTCTCGGAGGAACGCCAGACCCTCTATTGTCACTCGACACAGCTCTCGGACCGGAAACCTGCTATGGACTTCCTATCGTTGATCGCGAAGTTTGAGAACGACAGAACCGAAGTCAGTTAGGAGATGTCATGCCTCAAGATCAGAAGTTTGAAATTCCCCAGGAGTTGCGTCAACTTGCCGAGGAAAATGTCGAACGAGCGCGCCAGCTCTACGTTCAGTTCATGGATGGTGTCGGGCAAACTATGGCCGCTTGGTCATCCGCTTCATCGGACGTAGTTGCCCCCGGATACCGCGAAGTCCAAGAGCACGCTGTGAAACTTGCAAATGAGAACGCCGATGCCGCTTTCAGGTTGGCGAAGGACGTGGCTCAGGCCAAAGACCTCCACGAATTGATCGACCTGCAGACGCGATACGTGCAATCCCAGATGAAGTGGTATGCCGAGCAGACGCAGGAGTTTGGGCGCCTGATGACGAGGGCCTTAGGCGATATGAAGAAGGCCCAAAGCTAATAAGAGGGACTGCAGCCTCGGCAACGATTTGTCGCGGGTGGGTCATGAGACATCACGTCACGTCCCGCGTCATGTCCGATCTTACCCCTCAAAGCAGACATTCGTCAGTGCGGTTGTGCATGTCCGCTTAGTGCCAAAAGCGGACATCAGTCTCGGCGTAACCCATCAGGTTCGTCGGCTCGCTGCTTGGACTTTGCAGACATAGAAGAAACCCGGCCACGCGCGGAGGACGCGAGCCGGGTTCCTCGGCGGGCTGATCCGGTGGCGGAATGCGACCTTGCCGAGGTTTTCGCCACCGGCTTCGATTTACCCGCGAATTAAGATCGGTGTTCCTGCCTCTCAGTAGCGCCAGCGACGCCCATATCCATAACCACCGTAGTAGGGTCGGTGGTAGCCATAGCCATAATATGGGCGTCGGTAGCCATATCCATAGCCGTAATAACCACGGCGATAATGTCGCCGGGCGTATCGGTGGTAGTAGGCAACCTTTTCGACCTGCGTGTCCGCGACAGCGGAACGATCCAACGCGAGCGCGGGCATGGCGTGGGCCGGGCCGGAACCCGAAAGTAATCCCGCGCTCAATAGACCGGCAGCAAGTATCATGGGGAAATAACGCATTGAGGTCTCCTTGTTTAGACTTCTTCGGATTTAGCAAGTTTGGGCATTTCATTTAACGCAACGGCCACCCACTGAACGCATCCCTACCGCACACCTGGCGGCGTTCCGACGGGCGGAAGTACGTATGCACTGACCATTGACCATGTGCATACCCGCACCGCATGCCTCGCGGACTTGCGTGATCATGCTATCCGGCTGATGAAGCGGTGCAAGCGGTGTGGCCTGCGCGGATGTTGCGACGGCCAAAGCAAAGATAACGGCGATGAACCTGATCATTTTCTCCTCCTATGTGAACCTTCAAGACTTGAAGCCTGCGTAGTTCAAACGCAACAATCTTTGACTCAGTTCAAGATCATGGTTATCGCGTGCTGAAAAAACGTGAAGAGGCGAACATAGTGACGCCAAAGAGGCTGGTTCCTAAACTGGGTTGGGATGTCCGCTATGGGTCGTGAGCAGACGCTATCTTTGCCTCACGTTCGTTTTTCCCCTCAAAGCAGGCATTCATCGGCGCTGTTTTTGCACGTCTGGTTAGTGCCGCCCCAAGCGGACATTGCGAGGAACAGCCTCGTCGGGGACAACGACCGACGCGGCTTTAGAGCAGGATTTCGGCAACACCACCATGATATAGTGATTTATAACTCAGGATGTCCGAGCTCCAATGCAGAGATCCAATCTCAAACTGCGTCAAGAGCCTAGTGGCTCTGGTTCGTCGGAGTCGCTTGACGCATGGGTCTGGGCCGAGCGCATCTCGGTGATTGGACTATTCGCTCTCGCGGTCGGTTACACCCTATTTGTCGTGCAGGAGTTATTCGTTCCCGTCGTTACCGCGTGGGTGATGGGTGCCATCCTACGTCCGATCGCTCGAATCGGCTGAGAGACATGGCGTGCCGAGAGTCGTGGCGGTCATCGCTACGGCGACGGTTGCGCTCCTGATACTGCTCGCAATCGTGGGACTTCTATCTACGCCCTTTGCCTATTGGATCGGTCGCACCGCAGAACTCGCGCAGCTGATAAAGGGGAAGTTGCAACTTCTAAATCAGCCCTTGGCGGTCTTTGATGAGATTGCTAACGCACTCTCCGGAATTTCCGGCGGCCCAGCGCCCGCATCCAACGTGCACTACGATACTTCGACGATCATTAGTGGGATCGTATCGACCCTTACTCCAGTCATAACGCAGTTCCTACTCTTCTTTTTTGCCATGATTTTCTGGATGCTTTACGCGAACGAAATCAAAGGCGGCATTGCTCACCTTTTCGCTGGCGACAAGGCGGGCCAGGTGGCGCGTAGGATCCTGGATGACGCAGAGAAGAAAGTGAGCCAGTATTTTGGCACCCTTGTCGTGGTCAATCTCTGTCTCGCGGCCATTGCGATGGGACTGGCTTCGGCAGTGGGGTTACCTAATCCACTTCTTTGGGGTGTTCTCGCAGGCACGCTGAGTTTCATTCCCTACCTCGGTCCAGCGATAATAGTGGCCGCGCTCTTTGTAATTGGCCTCTTGAGCTTCCGAGTCTCACGGACGCACTCGTCGCGCCTATCATCTGGATCGTCGTGACGACTTTGAGGGGCAAATCATTACACCCATGATCATTGGACACCGCCTCACTCTAAATCCCTTCCTCGTCTTTTTGTCGGTTGCCTTCTGGGCTTGGATGTGGGGCGCGTTGGGTGCATTTCTCGCCGTCCCGCTGGTCATTGCCGTCGTTGTCGCGAAGAAACATCTTTTTTCGTACTTAGCGGTTCGCGCCTCGTAGGCTGCAGCAAGCTCGACCGTCCGCTTTGGGTCATAAGCAGACATCGCGTCACGTCCGCGTCATGTCCGTTATTCCCCTCAAAGCGGACATTCATCAGCGCGGTTTGCACGTCCGCTTTGTGCCAGAAGCGGACGTAATTCGAGGGCGCGGAACCTGCTAGCCCGCTAACCAACTTATGCGCTAGAGGATGAGAATGGCCAGATTATCGCAAGACCCCCGAAGCCATTTCACGCCTGTCGCCGGAACAGTATCGCGTGACCCAGCAGAGCGGCACCGGAGGCTCCCGGAACCGGCGAATATCTGGACAACAAGGAACCGGGGATCTACGTCGACATCGTATCGGGAGAGCCGTTGTTTGCTTCATCCGACAAATATGAGTCTGGGTGCGGCTGGCCAAGTTTCACCAAGCCGATTGAACCGGCCAACGTCAACGAATTGCGGGACACCACGCCATGGAATGACCCGCACGGAGGTGCGTTCCGCTCATGGCGACAGCCATCTTGGGACATGTCTTTCCCGATGGCCCGGCTGATCGTGGCGGCCTGCGTTATTGCATCAACTCGGCCTCGTTGCGGTTCATCCATCGCGACGACATGGAAGCCGAAGGCTACGGGGCGTATCTGGATCAGGTAGAAGATGTCCGCTGACCTTCGAGCGGCTAGTATGGCCGCTCAAGCCTTCTTCTGATGTCCAATCGCCCAGACATACTGCGACCGCAGCGACGTCGTTGTCCGACAAAAGGTGCTACCCTTTGGAAGGCGCATCTCGGAGTAGCTCGAAGCTGGGGATCGAAAGGATCGCCATGGACAAGATCAAGCCACTATTTACCGCGACTGCCACTGCGACTGGCGGCCGCAATGGTCACACAGGTCGAGCGACGGCGTTGTCGCCGCCGACCTGTCCGTACCGAAGGAGATGGGCGGAGCGAGGCGAAGCCCGGAGCAGCCACACCTGAGCATCTGTTTGCCGCTGGCTATGCCGCTTCGCTTTGGCGGCGCTCTCGACGTGGTCGGCAAGCACCGTAAGCAGGATGCGAGCAGGCCAAGGTGACGTGTGCCGTCTCCATCGGCCCGCGCGAAGGTGGTAGCTTTGGCTCAGCCGTCAGCATGCGCGTCGAGATAAGTCCCTAGCGCAACAAGAACTCGAGAAGCTCGTCGAGAGGCCCGCCAAGATTTGTACCTATTCGAACGCGACGCGCAGAATGTAGACGTCACCTTCGGAAGTCGTTGGCGGCTAGGGAGCCGAGGGCAAGGCCATGAAGCCTATTAAGCCAGAAGAGTTCCAACACCGTAAGCGATCTTGGGGTGGTCCATCGACCGACGGGAACTAACGTATCCACGTTCCGATACACTAACCCGGCAGACGCTTGCGCCAGCATACATGTCAACTTCGGCACCGCAGTCGGCGATTTACGATCAAATGGAAATCATCCGCGCGGCCTGTGAGTTGCTGCGTGAGAACGCCCGGCGGTAATCGCGGCTAGCTCACCCGCGCCGGAACACTCGGGGTCGGCCGGCAAACTGGCTCAAGCCGAGGTCGCGCGCCTGTCGGGAAAAACCCGAATAGCTTCACTGCCTACGATTACCTTATGAAAGGCTGGTACGAGTGGCATAGAAATTCGCACCTCGTGAAGGCAATGCAGCGGTGCGCCGAGCCCGGACTGCCAAGAGTGACAAGATGGTTGCTGAGGTGCCAACATGTCACAGTACGAGGCAACCTAACGAGCCGGAGCGTTTTTGATCGCCGATCAAAAACGGACCTGTGCTGTAGTTGGCGGCTGGTCCGTTTGCGGTAATGGGATTTGGCAATGGGCACGGGGACGCTCTTTGCTCGCGTGATGAGGTCGGGCATTTTGGGGCGGCGCTTTGTGGGGGCGGCCGCGCTCCCGGCCTACGCCGAAAGCGACACTCACGCTCAGCGGTAACGCCGCTCTCCTGACGCAGTACGTCGACCGCGGCCTCACGAATTCAGCGGAAAAGCCGGCCGTGCAGCCCGAGTTCGATCTCACCTACAAAGAGATTTTCTACGCGGGCATTTGGGCGTCCAACGTGGATTTTGGCAACGGTCCGAACGGGCAGGACCTCGCCAGCATCGAAATCGACTACTACGCGGGCATCACCCCGAACGGTGGGCAAATCGGGAACTTCGATATTGCCGCCTATTACGTCGCCTATCCGGGCGCCTTCGATCCCGGTGGCGAGTTTGACTATGTCGAGATCTGGACCGGCGTCTCGCGCAACTTCTTCAACGGACAAGCTCGAACTTAAACTCTACAACTACTGGGCGCCTGAATATTTCTCGGCGAGACCGGTAACAATGACGTGCTCGAATTCAGTTCACGGATGGACCTTTAACAAGATCTGGTATTTCACGCCGAAACTTAGCGGCAAGTGTCGGCCACCAATGGGGCGATTTGAGCGAGGGCGGCTACTCCTATACCTACTGGAGTGCCGCCTTGACGCTTGGCTTCAATGAGAAACCGCCGCTTGAGCTCGAGATTCGCTACTGGGATTCTTTTGATTTAAGCGGCTTCACTTGCTCGCCCGGTGTGAACGCATGCCGCAGATCTTGTCGTGGGGTCTCTCAAAGCGACATTACGTCTACAGATTTCCTCAAGAGCAACATCCACCCCAGGCTGCCGCTCGCGGCGACCTTGCTCGGATCGGTTGTGATGCCCGCGTCGATGTCCGTAAGGGTCACAGCGACATCAAGCAAGATCAGGGATGTCCGCTTTGCCCCCAAAGCCGGACATGCTCGGCGTCGAGCATCGATGCTCTGCTTTGTGCCACATAGCGGACATTTGACGAAACTCAATTCGCCTTTTCCAGCGGCGGCTTTGCCAGTTGCCGTCGAGCGCCCCGGGCTTGGGCCAATAGATGCGCATCGCGACGATAAAGGGGCCGCTCGGCGCCGGTAGGCGAGCATCAATTCCAGCCGGCGAGTTGCGGATAAGTCCCAAGCCGCGCGCCGGCCTTGGGCACAACCTTCCAGCCGAGCGCAGAGAGCTGGGAGGTGGCCATTGGGCTCGCTTTTCCCGTAATCCACAATTCGCCGCCGTGGCTTGTAGACGCAATCTGGTTGAGAGGTGCGCTCCAGTTCAGATAATCAACGGGCAGGATGCTGACGCTTCCGTTCGCCGTCATCAGCATGGGCGCGCCACCCACGCTCACAAAGCCGCGCACCGGGGAAACCCTCTTGGCGTATTGCTGAATCAGCATGGCCTGGTGCCGATAGAAAAAGCCCATTTCAACTGAGGAGGCTTTGGCCGCGCCGGCAACAAAGAGTTCTCGTCGCTGAATACCGCCAAGGCTTTCGAGGACTTTCACGATGACGATTTTGTCCGTCGGGCTCAGATTGGGGTTCGCGTAGAACGCATTCATTGTCCCCTGCGAAACGCCCATTACGGCGAGCAGATCGCGCCCTCCTTTTCGAGGTCCGCTGGCGTCTTGTCCCGGAGCAGCTCCCGCACCTGACCAACCGTGCCGGTCGCACCGATCGCATAGCCGGCCGGTCCAGCGACAAAGCTCATGCCCACATTGGCCGAGGTCTCGCCGACAGCGCTTGCCGTGGCAACGCGCTTCAACTGATCGGCAAGCGGCGGGAAGCTCGTGTTCGGATCAACACCGAGATTGAAGGCCTGCTTGCGCCGCGCGGAGGCACCGCCCGTGACCGAGGCAATAATTCTGTCGCCATGCGGGTCGGTCGCGTTCATCGTCGCCCGCGCAGTGCCGAAAATGTTACCGACGCCGCGAACTGTATCGCCGATCGTCTGGGCGGGTTGGGTCACGAGGTCCTTGGCGGTGTTGAGCGGCGCAAGTGCCGTTCTTCCGGCCGACTTGACCGCGGTTTCAGCGCCGTTCACCTCCTCGAGCTTCTCCGTCGCCGTGATCTCGCGTAAACGGACGCGTAAGAGGTCGCTACCCTTGACCCTGAGCGGACCCCATTTGGTGTTCACACTGAACGCGTATTGGAAGTTCTCAACCGGCACGCGGTCGCTGATTGAATAATCGGCACCGTGGAGCGGAACGCCCTGAATTGCCTGGGCAGCCGAGAAGGTCGGCGCCCCTTCATATTGTCCTGCCTGCGAAGAAGCCGCGATTAGAAAAGTGCCGAACGCAACAATCGCGGCCAAAGCCGAGGAGACCCGATACCAATGCATGACTTTTCCCCTCTAGGCGACGCCAAGCCCTCGATGGCGGCTTTCAATCTCCCGCCTGGGCTGAAGAGTAGGCCTAAAACAGCCTTTCGAGAAGTAAGCCGGGCACTGCCGGTCTAAGCGCTATCGGACGCGTTTCCACAAGCTCGCCAAATGCCTCAATCGCGGCGCATCGCCGTCGTCCCCAGCCTGTGCGGGATCGTCAAAAATGACCGCCGCTTACGGATGCGTGCGCTGCTCAGCTCGCCCGGCGCAGATCTTGCTCCAGATTCGACGCTTGCCGCTTGATCGCCTCGGCGGCCTCGGCGGTCACTTTCTTCGACATGGCGCGAACCTGCTCGGCTTGATGCGTCGCATGGCGCTTGATCGGCTCGGCCACGTCGACGCTCGCATTGACCGAGAGCTCGCGGACCTCCTCGGCCTGCTCCATGAGCGCCTCGAGTTGCTTGCGCCAATACGCGCCTTGCAGCTCGACCATCTCGGCCAAGTTCTTGGCGCTCGCCAAGCTCTTCGCCAGATCGAAGCCAGAGTTCACGTTACGCTGGGCGATGTCGATGATCTTGCGGTTGAGCGCTGTCGCCGCTTGTCCGGCGGCGTCATGGGAGCGCTCGACGGCCTCGACGCCGGCGTCGAGCGTAGCTCTGGCGCGCTCATAGGCCTCGCGCGATTGCATCACCGCCGTGCCGGCAAAGGCGCGCATGGCCTCCGGAATGGCGGTATCCAATTGCAAGCTTTCGAACTGAGACAGGGGGTTGAAGGTCTCCCTCTTTTTGTCGTTGGCGGCAGCATCGGGATTGAAGGTTGTGGTCATGTATCTACCCTCGTATTCCCCGCCAGGATGAGGGGCCTAAAGCCCCCGGGGGTGCAGGATGGTTGGGGCCACTGCAAGCGCGAGGCAGGAACGGGCGATGACGCGCGAACCATCGTCAGGCTCGACGTCAGCGGCCAGCAGCAAATCGGAAATCGTTACCACCGTCCTGGGCACGCGTTGCTTCTCCGGTACTCACCGGTAGCCACGGCTTTGCGCGCTTCTGCGGGCGCTATCCCTCCCAAGGCGCCTAAGAGTTAATCACGTCCGGGGTCGGAAGTCAGATCGCGTTGTGACTCCTTAGTGGGCTTCATCCCCAGCCGGAGAGATGCGGGAAGCATCCTTGTTGGCCGGAGAGTTCCGTTCGGCCAAGGCCTTGTCCTGGAGTCTTGTCTTCGGCTGCGAGCTCGATCTTGCGGTCGAGGTGGTTCCGACCATGCTGAGGCCGGAGAGGAACGCGGCCCCGCTGATGATCACGCGCGGCGATGGCGACGAGACGGAGCGCACTCGGGAGCTTCGGCTTATCGGGCATTTCCGCCCGCACGATCCGATTGAGATAGGCGATGAACGAGCTGAGCAGGGCGGCAACCGCGCCGACGCCGAACACCAGCATGGCGGCGGCAAGCTTCGGCTCGGCGCTGATCTGGAAGCCATAGACAAAGGCCCCGACCATGACGATGGCGGCAACACCATTGAGGAGGATCAAATAGCCAAGCCCGCGGCCGGCAATCCGGTCCTGGTGGCCGTCCATGAACATGAAACTGCGATCGCGGCTCTGCCGCTCGATCTCTTTCTGTTGGCGCTCTTGGGGCCCCTCAACCATCACTCACCCTCGAAGGCTTCACCGTCAAAACTCAGTATCCGTTCGGAGCCAAGGCGCGACGTTCGGATAAGGCCGAGCAGCCAAGACCATGGGCGGCTTCCCATACCCCGATTCCCCCTCAAATTGGCCGAAAACTTGGGAAACGTGCGCGCTTGGAGGGCGTCGCGCGTAGGCCTATCGCGGAAACGTAGGCGAATTGTGGCGATGGGGCGCTCCATCGCCCGCGTCCAAGGCCGTCAACCCACCCCAATTTTCGCCTAAGGATGGAACCGCCTAGGCGCCTTCCTCGTTAGGGCACTCGAAGAGGGAATGCAGCGGCGACAGTATAGAAACGTATCGCGGTGCCTTTCTGGGCACGGGATCTCTGCGTCTACTGGTTGGTGGCGCTGCCTTCTGCGCGTTCCGGTAAACGGCGTCCTTTTGCAGCCAGCCCAGGAAGCTGCCGCTTCCGGGCTGCTGTCCGACTCTGACTTTGCCCTCAACGCTGCCGGCATGGGAGGTCCCCATGGCTTACCTAAGCTCAATCCACCTGACAGTGCGCTTCCGCCGACGCGTGTCGCGGCCCGGAGCCGGAAACGATCAGCCTGACGGCGCGGCGACTGGCGCGTCCAAAGTCGCAGGCCAAGCCTCATATCTCGGGCGCGGATCAGGCGGCGCTTTCACGGATCGCCGAGCGCTTCGCGCCAGGTGCCCCGCCGCGCCCGGCGCCCAATCCGACGCGGCACCAGTGGACGCAACGAAGTCAGCAGCGAAGGACACCGAAGGATCAGCCATTCGACCAGCAGGTAGCGCAGTCACCGGTCGCTTGCTTCAGCGTCGGGGATGCGAACGCTCCTCGCGGTGCTCATCGCCGGTCGCGCTGCTCCCAAGCTTGACGCTCGGAGGCATGTTGTGGCTCGGCGCGATCAAGACGCCGTGGTCCACAGGCGCTCACGCCGAAGACGCGCCATTGCCGGCAGCCAAGGCGTCACTTGCTGCAACCACGCCGGCGCCGGACCGGGTTCAGTCGACAGCAGGCCGCTGCACGTTGGAGCGCTCGCCCTCACCGCGCCTGACGCGCTCGATGCATGAGGCCGGCGGCGAAATAGCCTTCTGCCGTGGCACTCGACCACGCAGGTTCATTGCCTGCCCGCAGCGTCATCGCCGTCGCCGGGCTGCCGCGCGGCTGCAACCTTGTCGGCGGGGCGTCCCTATGGCGAGGCGGAATGGAACCTGAGGACGGACGAAATCGGCGATTTGCGGATCGCCCTGCCAAAGGCTGCGAGCGGCGAGAGCAGGCTCAGGGTCAAGCTCGTCGCGCCCGACGGCGAGATCCTTGCCGGGACCGAGACCGTCCTCAAGGTGGCGGCAGCCTCCGATCCTGGGTCTGGAGATGCTGCCGAAGGTCAGGCGCTCGCGCCTGAGCGCATCTACGACCCTAACCTTGTCGGCGTCGCCGCTTGGGCTGCAAAGACCCATCAGCTTCTCGGGGCGAGCGGTGTCGAGGAGGTCTTCACCACGCCGGAGACACCACCGGCCCCGCCAGCGCGATGTTCGAGCCTTCGCTCGGCCGCCGACAACGATTCCAAGGCATGGGTCGCGCCAGAGTTCGTCAATCTGCGCAAAGGACCGACATCGTCGGCGGAAGTGATCAGCGTGGTCGCCAAAGGCGCCAAGCTTCAGGTCATGGGGCGCAGACGCGGCTGGGTGAAGGTGACCAACCACGCGACGTCGGAGAGCGGCTGGGTCTATGCCGGGAGCAAGGCGCGGCGCGGCAAGCGCACCGACCAGTCGGACTCGGGCGGCTCGATCTGGCCGTCATGGCTTGGCGGCGGCTAATGATTTGACGGTTACCGGTTCTTAGGACTCCCGAGGGTAGGGTTAACCGATTGGACTCCTGCCCTTGGAGGGAAGATTGCGTCTCGCGTTGTGGAGCCTCGCGGCCGTCATCGCCATCGGCGTGGCCGTCGTCTTCGTCGCCCCCTGTTCATTTCCGCCGAGGATGTGCGGAACAGACTGTTCGCCGAGATCGAGCAAGCGACCGGTTATCGCCTCACGGTCAACGGGTCCCTGCACATCTCCGTGTTCCCGACGCTCAAGCTCGTGGCCGAGGATGTCGGCGTGGCGCAGACGAAGGGCGCCGGCGCCGTCGATTTGGCGACGGCGAAGAGGCTCCGCTTCGGCCTCGCCATGGCGCCACTGCTGAGCGGCAAGGTTCAGCTGACCGAAGTCGCGCTGATCCGGCCGGTCCTCACCATGCCGGACGCAAGCCCCAAGACTGCAGGCGCCGAACCAAGTGACAAGGCCGGGGCGGGGCGTCGATCGCCACGGCGCTCCAGGAGCCTCAGCCTCGACAGCCTGCGCATCGAGGACGGCACGCTGGTCCTGCGCGGCGAGGGCGGGGCGCCAGGCAAGCGCATCGACGGGTTGAACCTCGAAGCCTCGCTTCCCTGCCTTCGACGCTTCCTTGTCGCTCGACCTCAAGGCAAGGTTCGACGGTCAGCCGGTCGGCGTGACCGGCTCCATCTCAAGTTTCGGGCCGTTCCTCGACGGAGCCGCGGCGCAAGCTTCTGTTCGACGTGGACGCTCCGGCCTACCTTCCCGCAGAAGCTCGCGCTGATGGGCACCGCGACCTATACCGGCGACATTTTCGCGCTCGATGGCTTGAGCGCGAGAGCCGGTGAAACGATGCTGCGCGGCGTGGTCTCGGCCGACCTCTCGGGCGCCGTTCCGCAGATCACGGCATCGCTCAATGGCGACAGCCTCGATCTCGATGCCTTGCTCAGGCGGAAGCGCCAAGGCGCCCGCCGGCCCCGCTGACGGCGCCGCCGGTTGGAGCGATGCCAAAATCGATTTCTCCGGCCTCAAGGCCGTCAATGCCCAAGTCAATCTCAGTGTCGAGCGGCTTGAGCTACAGCACGATCAAAGCCGGCCCCATCAATATTCGAGCGGCGGTGGCCGGCGGCAAGCTCAAGCTCGAACTGCCCAACTTCCAGCTCTATGGCGGCGTCGGCACCGGCGTGTTGAGCGTGGATGCGACCGGCAAGGTTCCGGTGCAGGCCTTCCGCTTCTCGCTTTCCAATCTCGACGCCTATCCCTTCCTCGACGACGTGGCGGCCTTTCAGCGCATCGAAGGCAAGGCGGCCATCGCCATCGATCCTGACGGCGAGCGGCGCAAGCCAGCGGGCGATGGTTTCGGCGCTCGCCGGCACCGCGAGCTTCGAATTCAGCGACGGCGCCATTCGCGGCATCAATGTCGCCAAGATGGTGCGCAACCTCGGCTCGGCGACCTTGTCGGGGTGGCAGTCGGGCGAGGCCGAAAAGACCGACTTCGCCTCGCTCGGCGCGAGCTTCAAGATCGCGCAAGGCAAAGCCCAGACGAGCGATCTCCATCTGAGCGGCCCGCTCGTGCGCATGGCTGGCGCCGGCACCGTCGACCTTCCGGCGCAGACGATCAACTTACGCGTCGACCCGCAGGTGGTGGCGAGCATCGAGGGCCAGGGCGGCAAAAACGACCTTCAGGGCCTCGGCGTCCCGGTCGCCATCAATGGGCCTTGGGCCGCAGCCTTCGATCTATCCCGACATCGCCGGTATCCTCGAAAATCCGCAAGCGGCTTACGAGAAGCTGAGCAAGCTCGGCGGAGGGTTGGTGAAGCTGCCGAGCGCCGACGGCCTCGGCGACGCGTTGAGCAGCACCGGCGGTATCGCCGGATTGGTGAAGGGGAAGGCCGGCGGCTCGATCGAGGATCTGATCCAGGCCGACCAGGGCTCCCGGCAGCAGGGCGTGGTCCAAGGATTGGGGCGGCTCCTTGGCGCCGATCAGGCTGTGCTCCGGCGGCGGCTCCAGCCGAACCTGCCGCGCCTGCAGTCAAAGAGCCCGTCAAGAAGAAGGGCAAGCAGAAGCAGGCCAAGGCAGCGGGCGACGGCTTCAAAACCGGTCGGCAGCCCTCCAGCTCAGCCGGCGGCCGTCGCTCCGGCAAAGCCAGCACCCAAAGAGCGCATGCAGCACACCTTCGGCGCCTTCTGATCGACGCCGGCTTTAAGATTCGCTGCAGAGTGAGGCTTAGCCGCCCGACCAAGAACTGTCGTTGCGAACAAGATCATGGCAACGACCAAAAGGCCGGTAAGCACGCCCAGGCCCGCTTGAGCACCTTCGCCGCTTAGCACTCGTCTTGCCATGTTGGACCCCCATAGTTGGCTCGTCTGTGACCAACGAAGAGGGGATTGGAAGGTTCCGGACAGCAGCAGGCATTTTGGAAGCACAGGGATGGATTTGCCGCTCTCTTGCCGGCGCGCGGTTCGAGTTCCTAAAACCCCTTACAAATTAAGTCTTTTTGCCGCGGCGCCGGAGCTGGTTCGGGCGCCGAACAGCCGTAGTGCAAGTCCGGCAGTTAGACTAAGGTGCCACGTTCGCGAAAGAGGGACCGGCGCGATGGCTGAGAAGCGGCACGAGGGCGGGATTTCCTATCACACCCCGGGTGCGGGCTATTTCGATCAACGCGAGCTCCGGCGTCACGCCGGCGTCTTCTCGCTGTGGGCGCTCGGCGTCGCCGCGGTCATCTCCGGCGACTTCTCCGGCTGGAATTTGGGCTTCGCCGTCGGCGGCTGGGGCGGCATGTTCGTCGGCGCCGTCATCATCACCATCATGTATCTCGGCCTCACCTATTCCATCGCCGAGATGAGCCCGGCGTTGCCGCATACCGGCGGCGCCTGTTCCTTCGCCCGCACCGCCTTCGGGCCTTGGGGCGGGTTCATCACCGGCGTCGCCGAGAACATCGAATACGTGCTGACGCCGGCGGTGATCGTGTACTTCATCGGCACCTATCTCACGGCGATTTTCGACACGCCCGCCGCGTTCCAGCCGCTCTGGTGGATCTTCGGCTACATCGTCTTCGTCGGGTTCAACATCCGCGGCGTCGAGCTGTCGTTCATGGTCACCATCACTGATGACCCTGCTCGCCATCGGCATTCTCGTGGTGTTTTTCATCAGCGCGCTTCCGTTCTTCGATTTCGGCAAATACGCGTTGAACATCGGCGCCGATCCGGCGACCGGAGCGGCGATCGAGCTGCCTGGCGGCCATGGTCCGTTCCTGCCGTTCGGAGTTTACGGCGTCCTTGCCGCCATGCCCTTTGCGGTCTGGTTGTTTCTCGCCATCGAGCAGCTGCCGCTCGCGGCGGAAGAGTCGGCAGACCCGAAACGGGACATGCCGAAGGGCATCATGCTCGGCATGTTCACGCTGATCGCGCTCGGCTTCCTCGTTCTCCTCTTCAACCCGTCGATTCCGATCGAGCGACAAATCGCCGACGCGAGCGGTGCGCTCACCACCGTGCACGGCGCCTTCGCGCTCGGCACCTCAGGCGAGCCGATCCTCGACGGTTTCCGCGTGATTTTCCGCACCGAGGCTGCGAACGCGCTGGCGCTGGCCGCGGTTACCGGGCTGGTGGCGAGCTTCCACGCCATCATCTTCGCCTACGGCCGGCAGATCTACTCGCTGTCGCGGGCGGGCTACTTCCCGCATTTCCTGTCGGTGACCCACGGCGAGCACAAGACGCCGAACATCGCGTTGATCGCGGGCGGCCTGGTCGGGCTCGCGGTGATGCTGGTCGTGTGGTTCGCCATGGGCGGCGAGGCGGCCGGATCGTTCATCGGCGGCGTGCTGCTCAACATGGCGGTGTTCGGGGCCATGTTCTCCTATCTGCTGCAGGGGCTCACCTTCATCCAGCTTCGCCGCCGCTTCCCCAATATCGAGCGGCCGTATCGCAGCCCGGTCGGCGTGGCCGGGGCGGCGCTCACCGTGATCATCGCGCTCGTGACCATTGGCTTCCAGCTGGCCGATCCGATATATCGCACCGGTGTGATCGGCGTGGCGATCTGGTACGCGCTTGCCATCCTCTATTTCGCGGCCTATGGACGGAAGACGCTCGTCTTGTCGCCGGAGGAGGAGTTCGCGGTGAAGCACCGCGAAGGCGCGGCCCCGGTGTAGCCGACGCAGCAACCGGATTGCAACGAAGCCGGCTCGCTGGTCGCGGGCGGGCGCTTCTTGTCGAGGTACCATGTCGGATAGCGTGAAAATCATCTCCCCATCGACGGCTCGGTCTACGCCGAGCGGCCGATTGCGAGCGACGCCGAGATCGGCGCCGCGGTGTCAGCGGCGCGCGCGGCGCTGCCCGAGTGGCGGAGGGTTCCGGTGGCCGAGCGCGGGCGTTACATGCTGGCCTTTCTCGATGCGCTGCTCGCCATGAACGACGACATTGCGCTCGAGCTTGCCTGGCAGATGGGAAGGCCGGTCCGCTATGGCGGCGAGAAGGGCGCGCTGAGGAGCGCATCCGCGCCATGGTGGCGCTGGCCGAGGAGGCGCTCAAGCCCTACACCCCGCCGGCGAAGGATGGCTTCCGCCGCTATATCGCGCGCGAGCCGGTCGGCATCGTCATGGTCATCGCGCCGTGGAACTATCCTTACCTCACCGCGATCAACACCATCGTCCCCGGCCTTCTCGCCGGCAACGCCATCATCCTGAAGCACGCGGCGCAGACGCTGCTCGTCGGCGAGCGCATCGCCGAGGCCTTCCGGCGCGCTGGCCTGCCCAAGGGCCTGTTCGCCAATCTCGTCCTGTCGCATGAGCAGACCGAGAGACTGATCGGCTCAGGGCGAGATCGACCACATCAATTTCACCGGCTCGGTCGCCGGAGGCCGCGCCATCGAGCGCGCCACCGCCGGCACCTTCGCTTCGCTCGGGCTCGAGCTCGGCGGCAAGGACCCGGCCTATGTGCGCGCCGACGCCAAGCTCGATCATGCCATCGAGAATCTGGTCGACGGTGCCTTCTACAATTCCGGCCAGTGCTGCTGCGGGGTGGAGCGCATCTATGTCGATGCTGCCGTCTTTGACGATTTCGTCGAAGGCTTCGCCGAACTCACCCGTAAATATGTCGTCGGCAATCCGCTCGATGCCTCGACCACGCTTGGGCCGATGGCGCGCGGCTCCTTCGCCGACACGGTGCGCGGCCAGATCGCCGAGGCGCGACGCAAGGGCGCGACGGCCCTGATCAACATGAAGGTGGAAGGCGACCGGCCGGGCTCGCCCTATCTCGCGCCGGAAGTGCTGACCAACGTCAATCACCAGATGGAGGTGATGCGCGAGGAGGCTTCGGGCCCGTCGTCGGCATCATGAAGGTGCGCGACGACGAGGAGGCCATCACGCTCATGAACGACAGCCCCTATGGGCTGACGGCCTCGATCTGGACGCGCGATACCGGCCGCGCCGCCGAGATCGGCAGCGCGGGTCGAGACCGGCACGGTCTACATGAACCGCTGCGACTATCTCGATCCGCAGCTCACCTGGACCGGCGTCAGGACACCGGCCGCGGCACGGCGCTGTCGAGATACGGCTTCGACGCGCTGACCCAGCCGAAGAGCTTTCACCTCCGCGACGTCTGACAGCTTTCATCCCGGAACCGGACATGACCGCACCGACCGCAAATTGGAGCTACCCGACTGCTATCCGCTTCGGCGCCGGCCGCATCAAGGAGCTCGCGCGGACGCCTGCCGCGCTGCGGGAATTTCCCGGCCGCTCCTGGTCACCGATGCCGGGCCTCGCCAAGCTTCCCATCACGCTGCGGACGTTGGAGCTGATGAAGGACGCGGGGCTCCCGGTGGCAATGTTCTCCGATGTCCAGCCGAACCCGTGGATTCGAATGTCGAGGCCGGCATCGCCGCCTTCCGCGCCGGCGGCCACGATGGCAGTCGTCGCCTTCGGCGGAGGCTCGGGCCTCGACACCGGCAAGGTCATCGCCTTCATGGCCGGGCAGACGCGCCCGCTTTGGGACTTCGAGGATATCGGCGACTGGTGGACGCGGGCCGATGCGGACAAGATCGCTGCCGTCATCGCCGTGCCGACCACGGCGGGGACCGGCTCGGAAGTCGGCCGCGCCGGCGTCATCACGCAAGAGGCGACCCACACCAAGAAGGTGATCTTTCATCCGAAGATGATGCCGCGCGATCGTGATCTGCGATCCTGGAGCTCACCGTCGGCATGCCGCCGGCAATCACCGCCGGCACCGGCATGGATGCGCTCGCCCATTGTCTCGAGGCCTATTGCGCCCCGAGCTACCATCCGATGGCGGAGGGCATTGCCGTTGAGGGCATGCGGCTCATTTTCACGAACCTGCCCAAGGCTGTGGCGAACGGGAACGATCTTGAGGCCCGCGCGCATATGATGAGCGCGGCGGCCATGGGGGCTACTGCCTTCCAGAAGGGCCTCGGCGCCATTCACGCGCTGTCCCATCCGGTCGGCGCGCTCTATCACCCATCACGGCACGACCAACGCGCGTGTTCATGCCCTATGTGCTCGTCTTCAATCGCCCTGCCATCGAGGCGAAGATCGAGCGGCTGGCCGGCTATCTCGGCATCCCGGGCGGGTTCGACGGGTTCCTCGCGGCCGTGCTCGATCTGCGCAAGAAGACCGGCGTTCCGCATGACTGAAGGGGCTCGGCGTCGACGGCAGCCGCGTCGATACCATCGTCGAAATGTCGCTGGTCGATCCGACCGCCGGCGGCAATCCCGTGCCGCTGACCAAGGAGGGAAGCCGGAAGCTGTTCGACGCCGCGCTCAAAGGCGACGTCGCGGCGGCGGCTGCCTGACGGCAGGGAGGATCGCGCCGGCTATAAGGCGTGATGCGCCTCGATGATCCGTGGCTACAGCGACCATGCCGCAAACGAGCGGACATTTCTTGCCTGGCTTCGCACCAGCATCGCTGTGATTGCGTTTGGCTTCGTCGTCGAGAAATTCAATCTGTTTGCGCTCACCTTGCTCGATACGTCATCGCTTGATGAGGCCCACCGGATGCGGCTTGAGCGGCTGTCCGGCTCGTTGCCGCAAGGCGCCGGGCGTGCCTTCATCGCGGTCGGGGTCATCACCATCGTGCTCGCCACGATCCGTTTCGTGCGCACCGGGTGGCTGCTTGACGACCACGGCGGTGCATTCGCCGAGCATTCTCCCCGATCTGATCTTCTCGGTGATCCTGGCGGCGATGCTGATCGCGCTCAGTGCCTATCTCGTGATCTGGTGAAGGGGACGTCGCCGCGGCCGGCACTTTGCAGGACGGGCAACTCCAGCACCGGAACGCCTTAGAAACCGCAGAGCTAGGATCAGTACCCTCTGAGCTGTTTGATCTGCTCGTAGCTCAGACCCTCGATGTCCTTTTGGGTGAGCATGCTGGACCCCGACGCGCTTTGCCTTTGCTTGCACGGCCTTGAACCTGGCATCCGGCATCTTGCTTGACCGGGGCGGTGACGGGGCCCGTCTTTGCCGTAGCTGAACGCGTCGGCGCGGGGCGCCGCTCATCAAGCTGCGGCAGGCGGCGGCGTCTTGGGACGTGGATAGGCCCGATTGCCATCGCGATCGGGCGCCTGTGGCGTCGCTCCATAGCTGCGGGGCCGGTACGACTCAGGCGCCCCGTAGCTGCGGGGCCGGTAGGAGCCGGGGGCGCTCGGTAGGAGTGAGGCGGCCCGTAGGCCACTGGCCCATCATAATTGGGCGGCCCATAGACCACCGGCCCGTCATAGTCGGGCGGCGGCGGGACGAAATAGACCTCCGGCGGCCCCATCATGCTGCCGAGGATGGCCCCAATACCGAATCCAACGAGCCCAGCGCCAACGGCAGAGCCATTTCCCGCCTGTGCCGGAGCGGTGAACGAAAGTGCGGCTATTCCGATTGCCGCCGCCGTGAGCGTAATCCTGAAGACTTTGTCCATTGGAGATCCCTCCACCCCGCCCACTCGATGAACGTCGCGCGGGGGCCGCCCTACCGGAAAAGTCTAAATAAAAAGCGTTACCAGAAGGTCACGGAAGCGGCGGCACAGCCGAGCTTGCATCTCCCAAAGGACGAAGGGGTCTCGTGGTTCGTGACTCTCTGGTAACCCATCCGGCGTAGCCTTTCCATTGGGGCCCTGAACGAGCCCCGAGGGGATCGCTCAAATGCGCAAGGTCCTTCGCGTTACGGCCGTCGCGGCTGCTGGATTGACTTTGCTCGCGTGCAACCGTCCGCCGGGGCCGCCGCGAGCAGCCGCCTATGCGCCGCAGCCGCGGCCCAGACCTACGGCAACGCCCCTACGCCCATGGGGATATGCCGCCGGCTCCACCGCCGCAGACCTATGGGGGCGCTCCCTACGGACGAGCGGATGTCCCACCACAAATTCCGCCGGCTCCAAGGCCGCAGACCCTATGGCGGCGCCCCTTACGGACGAGCGGATGTGTCGGAGCAGGAACAACGCCTCGTGTGGAAGTCCTCACCACGCTGGGCAACAATAAAGCGCAACGCAAAGCGCGAAGCCGATACCGGCACGGCCAAGCAAGATGCGCAGTCGAAACTCAAACTTGCCCAAGCAAAGGCAGCAAAAGTCGGCGTTGAGAACCTCGACGGGAGACGACATCGATGGCCTGACCCCGGAAGAGCTCAAACAGCTCTGGAGTTGTTGAGCCTCGCTGATTCCGCCCGCCAACTGAGTTGGGACCCCAAAGCGGACGGTTGGCGCGACTATGAGATTCCTATAAGTCGGTCTCCCTCTCCCTCTCGAAAACCTACGCGGATCAGGACTGGCTCTTGACCTGAGCGGAACGCCGTCCGCCGATGCGCCACGCCCCACGATTTCCGCAACCCCGATGGAATTTGCGCAAGTCGATTGGAGCGAGCAGCGCGCAGAGGCATGTATTGGCAGCATTCGCTGGGAGACATCCGAATGTTGGACCTCATCCTGATCTCTCTCGGTCTTGGTTTCTTCGCGGCCTCGGTCGCTTACGCTTACGCCTGCGACCGTCTGTAGGAGGCAGCCATGATCTTCGACTACTGGCTCGCCGGCATCGTCACCGCCGGGCTGCTCGCTTACCTCACCTACGCCCTGCTCAGGCCCGAGAAGTTCTAAGAGGCGTTCCATGACCATTAATGGCTGGATTCAGATCGCGATCTTCTGCGCGATCGTCGTCAGCGCTGGTGAAGCCGCTCGGCTGGTACATGACGGCGGTCTTCAACGGCGAGCGCACCTTTCTGTCGCCGGTGCTGCGGCCTGTCGAGACAGGCCTCTATCGGCTGGGCGGCGTCGACGAGAAGCGCGAGCAAAACTGGCTGACCTACACGGTCGCCATGCTGTTCTTCCATGTCGGCGGTTTTCTCATTCTCTACGCGCTTGATGCGGCTGCAGAGGCTTCCTGCCCTTCAACCCGCAAGGCATGACGGCGGTGCCCGAATACCTCACCTTCAACACGGCCATCAGCTTCATCACCAACACCAACTGGCAGAACTATGGTGGCGAGAGCACGCTGTCCTACCTCGTGCAGATGCTCGGCCTCACGCATCAGAACTTTCCTGTCGGCGGCCACGGGCATCGTGCTTGCGGTCGCGCTGATCCGCGGCTTTGCCCGTGCCTCGGCGAAGACCGTCGGCAATTTCTGGGTCGATATCACCCGCTGCACGCTCTACATCCTGATCCCGATCTGCATTCCCTATGCCTTGTTCCTCGTCTGGCAGGGCATCCCGCAGACGCTTGGCGCTTACGTCGACGCGACGACGCTCGAGGGCGCCAAGCAGACCATCGCCGTCGGCCCCGTCGCCTCGCAGATCGCCATCAAGATGCTCGGCACCAATGGCGGCGGCTTCTTCAATGCCAACGCCGCGCATCCCTTCGAGAATCCGACGGCGCTGTCCAATCTCCTGCAGATGGTCTCGATCTTCGCGCTCGGCGCCGCGCTCACCAACGTGTTCGGCCGCATGGTCGGCAATCAGCGCCAGGGCTGGGCCATCCTCGCCGTGATGGGCGTTCTCTTCCTCGCCGGCGTCGTCGTCTGCTACTGGGCGGAAGCCGCGTGGCAATCCGAACTTTGCGAGCCTCGGGCTCGATCCGGCCAATATGGAAGGCAAGGAGGTGCGCTTCGGCATCCCGCTCTCGGCGCTCTTCGCCGTGATCACCACCGCCGCCTCCTGCGGCGCGGTCAACGCCATGCATGATTCCTTCACCGCGCTCGGCGGCATGATCCCGCTGATCAACATCCAGCTCGGCGAGATCATCATCGGCGGCGTCGGCGCCGGCATGTACGGCATGCTGCTGTTCGTGATCATCTGCGGTGTTCGTCGCCGGGCTGATGGTCGGCCGCACGCCGGAATATGTCGGCAAGAAGATCGAGGCCAAGGAGGTCAAGATGGCCATGCTGCGCGATCCTCGTCTTGCCGCTGATGTATCTCGGCTGGACGGCCGTCGCCACGGTGCTGCCGTCGGCGGTGGCCTCGATCGCCAATCCAGGGCCGCACGGCTTCTCCGAGATCCTTTATCTCTTCACCTCGAGCACCGGCAACAACGGGTCGGCGTTCGGCGGCATCACCGGCAATACGCCCTTCTACAACATCACCGGCGCCGTCGCGATGTTCGTCGGCCGCTTCTTCATGATCATCCCGGCCATGGCGATCGCCGGCTCGCTCGCGGCCAAGAAGTCGGTTCCGCCGTCTGCCGGCACGTTCCCGACCGATGGCGGGCTGTTCGTCGGCCTGGTCGTTGGCGTGATCCTGATCGTTGGCGGTCTCACCTTCTTCCCGGCGCTCGCCCTCGGGCCGATCGTCGAGCAGCTCGCCGATGACGGCCGGCACGCTTGTTCTGACCGAACTCATCTCGGAGTCATTTCGATGGAAACCTCAAGACTGCGCAAGCGGATGCCGGTAACGGCGCTCACCGATCCCAAGATCGTTTTGCCGGCGATCGGCTCGGCCTTCGCCAAGCTCGATCCGCGCACTCATGATGAAGAACCCGGTGATGTTCGTGGTCGAGGTCGTCGCCGCGCTCACCACCGTCGATCTTTATCCGCGATCTGGATGAGCGGCGGCGAGCATCTCGGCTTCACCTTCCAGATCATTCTGTGGCTGTGGTTCACGGTGCTGTTCGCCAATTTCGCCGAGGCCGTGGCCGAGGGCCGCGGCAAGGCGCAAGCCGACGACGCTGCGCCAGGCACGCGAGGAGACGAAGGCCAAGCTCATTGTCGGATGCGAAGACAGGGCTCACCGTGCCGGTCCCGGCAGGCAAGCTCGAGGCCGGGACAGGTGGTGCTGGTCGAAGCCGGCGATCTGATCCCTCCGACGGCGAGGTGATCGAAGGCGTCGCCTCGGTCAATGAGGCGGCCATTACCGGAGAGTCGGCGCCGGTCATCCGCGAGGCCGGCGGCGACCGCTCGGCTGTCACCGGCGGCACGCTGGTGGTCTCCGACTGGCTCAAAGGTGCGCATCACGGCCGCGCAAGGCTCGACCTTCCTCGACCGCATGATTGCGCTCGTCGAGGGCGCCGAGCGCCAGAAGACTCCGAACGAGATCGCGCTCAACATCCTGCTCGCCGGCATGACCATCATCTTCGTCTTTGCCGCGGCGACGATCCCGAGCTTTGCAGCCTATGCCGGCGGCGCGATCTCCGTCGTCGTGCTGGTGGCGCTGTTCGTGACGCTCGATTCCGACCACGATCGGCGCGCTTGCTGTCGGCCATCGGCATCGCCGGCATGGACCGGCTGGTGCGCTTCAACGTGCTCGCCATGTCGGGCCGCGCCGTGGAAGCGGCTGGCGACGTCGACACGCTGCTGCTCGACAAGACCGGCACCATCACGCTCGGCAACCGCCAGGCGACCGAGTTCCAGCCGGTGCGCGGCGTGACCGAGCAGGAGCTGGCCGACGCGGCGCAGCTCGCCTCGCTCGCCGACGAGACGCCGGAAGGCCGCTCCATCGTGGTGCTCGCCAAGGAGAAATACGGCATCCGCGGCCGCGACGTCCACGAGCTCGGCGCCAAATTCATTCCGTTCACGGCGCAGAGCCGGATGAGCGGCGTCGAGATCAACGGCTCATGGGTCCGCAAGGGCGCGGTCGACGCGATCATCGACTATCTCAAATCATCGACGGCTGTCAGCGTCGGCGCAGCCGCCTGCGCGGCAAAGCCTGCATCAGCGCCGAGCTCGACGCGCGAGGTCAACGCAATCGCCGAGACCATCGCCAAGTCCGGCGGTACGCCGCTCGCCGTCGCCAAGGACGGCAAGCTGCTCGGCGTGATCCATCTCAAGGACATCGTCAAGGGCGGCATCCGCGAGCGCTTCGCCGAGCTCCGCCGCATGGGCATCCGCACCGTCATGATCACCGGCGACAATCCGATGACCGCGGCGGCCATCGCGGCGGAAGCCGGCGTCGACGATTTCCTCGCCCAGGCGACGCCGGAGGAGAAGCTCAAGCTCATCCGCGCCGAGCAGGCCAAAGGGCAAGCTCGTCGCCATGTGCGGTGACGGCACCAACGACGCTCCCGCCTTGGCTCAGGCCGATGTCGGCGTCGCCATGAACACCGGCACGCAAGCGGCGCGCGAGGCCGGCAACATGGTCGACCTCGACTCCAATCCGACCAAGCTCATCGAGGTCGTCGGAGATCGGCAAGCAGCTGCTTGATGACGCGCGGCGCGCTGACGACGTTCTCGATCGCCAACGACGTGGCGAAATATTTCGCCATCATCCCGGCGATGTTCCTCGTCTTCTATCCGCAGCTGCAGGCGCTCAACATTATGAATCTGGCGACGCCGCAAAGCGCCATCCTGTCGGCGATCATCTTCAATGCGCTGATCATCATCGCGCTCATCCCGCTGGCGCTGAAGGGCGTCGCCTATCGCCCGATCGGCGCGGGCCCGCTGCTCCGCCGCAACCTGCTGATCTACGGCATCGGCGGCGTCATCATTCCGTTCATCGGCATCAAGGCGATCGACCTTCTGGTCAACGCCTTGCACCTCGCCTGAGGAGAAGAATCATGTTGAAGAAAGTACGCCCTGCGATCGTTTTCATCATCGCTCTCACTCTGATCACCGGGCCTTGTCTATCCGCTCGTCATGACCGGCATCGCCGGCGTCGATCTTCCCCTATCAGGCGCAAGGCAGCCTGATCGAGCAAGGACGGCAAGGTGATCGGTTCCGGCGCTGATCGGGCAGGCCGTTCGCCAGCGACAATTATTTCCACGGCCGGCCCTCGGCCACGCTCGGGCCTGACCCCAGCGATCCGAGCAAGACCACGTCGGTGCCCTACAACGCGGTCAACTCCATGGGATCCAATCTCGGCCCGACCAACAAGGCGCTGATCGAGCGGGTCAAGGGCGACGCCGACAAGCTGAAGGCTGGAGAATCCGTCGGCGCCCGGTTCCGATCGACCTGGTGACGACGTCGGGCAGCGGGCTCGATCCCGCACATCTCGCCGCGAGGCTGCCTTGTTCCAGGTGCCGCGCGTTGCGAAGGCGCGCAATCATGCCGGAAGATCGCGTGCGTCAGCTCGTCGACGAGCACGTCGAGGGCCGCACTCTCGGCTGTCTTCGGCGAGCCGCGCGTGAACGTGCTGGCGCTCAACCTGGCTCTCGATCGCGCTCGGCGCGCAGTGATGCAGCGCCTATGCGCCAGGCCCGCTCAGCCGGGCGCCGCAATGCGAGCTATTGCAAGCTCGATGGCCCCGAAGTCGGCGGTGACGCACCAGATCGAGCGCGCTCGTTCGCAGGCGGCCGTCGCCTGAGCCTTGACTGAGGCCAGCCCGGCGGAAGAGGGCCGGCGTGGCAAGATCTTCGTGGGCGCGGCCCCGGGCGTCGGCAAGACCTACGAGATGCTGCAGCAGGCGCGCGCCCGACTGACAGGACGGCTGCGGACGTCGTCGTCGGCGTGGTCGAGACGCATGGCCGCAAGGAGACCGAGGCGCTGCTCGAGGGCCTCGAGGTCATCCCGCGCCGAGCGCGTCGAGTACCAGCGGACAGTTGCTCGACGAGATGGACCTCGACGCCATCATCGCGCGCCGGCCGCGGATCGTCCTGGTCGACGAGCTCGCCCACACCAACGCCGCCCGGCAGCCGCCACCCCAAGCGCTACCTCGACGTCGAGGAGCTGCTCGACGGCGGCATCGACGTCTATACGACCGTCAACATCCAGCACATCGAAAGCCTGAACGACGTCGTGGCGCAGATCACGCAGCGTGCGCGTGCGCGAGACGGTGCCCGATCCGATCCTCGATCGCGCCGACGCCGTCGAGCTGGTCGACCTGACGCCCGACGACCTGATCCAGCGCCTCAAGGAGGGCAAGGTCTACGTCCCGAAGCAGGCCGCAGCGCGCGCTCGAGCACTTCTTCTCGCCCGCCAACCTGACCGGCGCTGCGCGAGCTCGCGCTTGCGCCGCACGGCCGAGCGCGTCGACGAGCAGTTGCTCGCGGAGATGCAGGCGCGCGCCATCCAGGGTCCAGTGGGCCGCGGGCGAGCGCGCTGCTGGTCTGCGTCAGCGAGGACCCGCGCGCGGCGGCGCTGGTGCGCTACGCCAAGCGCCTCGCCGATCGCCTGCACGCCCCTGGACGGCGCTGTGCGTCGAGACCGGCGCAGCCTGCATGCTCGCCGAGGAGCGAGCGCGACCGCATCGCCGAGACCGCTGCGCCTCGCCGAGCGCCTCGGCGGCGAGGCCATCACCGTTCCCGGCGGCGACACGCCGCGTCGCCGACGACGTGATCGACTTCGCGCACGGCCAACAACGTCACCCAGATCGTCATCGGCAAGTCGACGCGGTCGCGCTGGTTCGAGATCCTGCACGGCTCGGTGGTGCACGACCTAGTCGGCGGGCCGGCGAATATCAGCGTCCATGTCATCGCCGGCGACGAAGCGATCGCCGGGGAGCCTGATCCGGCAACAAACACGCATCGGCACCGCCGAGGCGCGCGGCTTCGACCCGCTGTTCCGCATCGCGCCTTGCTGCTGCTCGCGGTCGTCGTCGCGCTCGGCATCGGCACTGCTGATCCGGCCACTGGTTCGGCATCGAGAACGTCGATCTGCTGTTCCCTGACGGCGATCGTCGCCGTAGCCGTGCGCTTCGGCCTGCTGGCCGTCGCTCGTTCGCGACAGCGTGGCGTCTTCGCTCGTGCTACAATTTCTTCTTCCTGCCGCCGATCTACACCTTCACGATCACCGACCCGACCAAACGTCGCAGCCTTCCTGCTGTTCTTCACGCTCGATCGCCGTCGTCGTCTCGAATGTCGCCGGCGCGTGCCGCACGCAGGCGGTCACGGCGCATGGGCGCGTGCGCACAGTCGAATCGCTCTACGCCTTCAGCCGCAAGCTCGCCGGCGCCGGCCCGCTCGACGACGTCCTGTGGGCGACCTCGCCTATCAGATCTGCGCTGATGCTGAAGGTCCGGGTGGTCGTGCTGCTGCCGGAGGACGGCTCGATCGCCGTCAAGGCGCGGATATCCGCCCGAGGACAGCGCTCGATGAAGCCGACCATCGCCGCGGCGCAAATGGGCCTGGGACAAGCGATCGCCGGCACGGGCCGCGGGTCCGACACGCTGCCGGGCGCCAAGTGGCTGTTCCTGCCGATGCGCACCGGCCGCGGCGCCGGTCGGCATTGTCGGCATCGACACCGACAGGCCCGGACTGCTGCTCGACCTCCGACCAGCGGCGCCTGCTCGACGCGCTTGATCGATCAAGGGCGCTCGCCATCGAGCGCGTGCTATCTGGTGGAGGACATCGAGCGGTCAAGCGCAGCCGCCGGACACGATCGCCTGCGCTCGGCGCTGCTGACGTCGATCTCGCACGATCTCAAGACCCCGCTTGCCGGCCGTGCTCGGCGCGGCCGGAACGCTTGCGCGACCTCTCGAGCGTCTCTCGACGACCATGCCAGAGACCGAGCTGCTCGGCGCACCATCATCGACGGATCCGAACGGCTCAACCGCTTCATCGCCAACCTGCTCGACATGACCAAGCTCGAAGCGGGCGCCGTCGTGCCCAATGCCGCGCTGCACGATCTGGGCGAGATCGTGGGCAGCGCTGCTGGCGCGCGCGCGCAAGCTCCTGGCCGAGCATCACGTCGAAGTCGAGGTGCGTCGCCGCGACCTTGCCGATGCTGGCGCTCGATGCCGTGCTGTTCGAGCAGGTTCTGTTCAATCTCCTCGACAACGCCGCGAAGTACGCCGCCGGCCCATGCCGCCATCCGCATTCAGAGCTGGCGCGACAGCGAGATCTGTCGGCCTGCAGATCCTGGACGAGGGCAGACGGCATTCCGCCGGCGGACCTGGAGCGCATCTTCGACAAGTTCTACCGGGCTCAGGAAGAGGCAGACCAGGTGCGCGCCGGCACCGGGCTCAGGGCTTGCGATCTCGCGCGCGGCTTCGTCGAGGCCATGCGCGGCACGATCACCGCCGCCAACCGCACCGATCGCACCGGCGCGGTCTTCACGATCCGCGCTGCCGATCCCGGCCGCGCCGAAGGCGAGACTGGACACCGCCGCATGAGCGCGCACCGCTCAAGATCCTGGTGGTCGACGACGAGCCGCCGATCCGCAAGCTGCTGCGCATCGGGCTTGAGCACGCAGGGCTACGAGGTGCTCGAAGCGCCGAACGGCAAGGCCGCGCTCGAGCTGCTGGCGCAAGAAGCCCGATCTCGTCATTCTCGATCTCGGGCCTGCCGGACATCGAGGGGCTCGAGCTGCTGCAGACGATCGCGCGACGCCGCAACGAGCGGCCTGCCGATCGTGGTGCTGTCGAGCCGCGGCGACGAGGCCGGCAAGGTCGCGGCGCTCGATCTCGGCGCCGACGACTACGTCACCAAGCCGTTCGGCATGGAGGAGCTGCTGGCCCGCATGCGCGCGGCGCTGCGCCACCAGCTGCAGGTGCAGCGGCGAGCGCCCGGTGTTCCAGCTCGGCGACCTTTGCGCGTCGATTCTGGTGCGCCGCATCGTCAAGATCGGCGGACAAGGAGGTGAAGCTTTCGCCCAAGAGTACGACCTGCTGCGCGCTGCTGGTGCAGCACGCCGGCAAGGTGCTCACCCACAGGTTCCTGCTGCGCGAGCTGTGGGACGAGCCTGACCGATGCACAGTACCTGCGCGTCTATGTGCGCCAGCTCAGGCAGAAGATCGAGGCCGATCCCGGGCGGCCCCTATGTTCTTACCGAGACCGGGATCGGCTTATTGGCTGCGCGCGCCGGACTGACACCTGCCAGTCGGGGCCTTCGATCCGGAAACCGCGAGATTTGCATCGGCACGCTCAACGCCGAAGATCAAAGCCTTCCTGTTACCCGACTGCGTCACGGTCGGCGTGCGGGCTTCCGACAAGAACCGCCTGCTGCGCGAGCTCGCTCAGCGCGCGGCGGCGATCTTACAGCCTGCCGGTGGAAGAAATCTCCGCCGCGCTCACGAAACGCGAAGCGCTCGGCTCGACCGGAACCGGCGGCGGGGTGGCCATCCCGCATCTTTGAGAGTGCCAGGCATCGGCAAACCGTTCGGGATGCTGGTGCGCGTCTCGACAAAGCCATCGCCTTCGACTTTCGATCGATGGTCGAAAGTCGATGTCGTGTTCCTCCTGCTCCCTGCCGGCAAACGTGCAGGGCGAACGGCTCAATACCCTCGCCGCGGTGGCGCGCGCACGTTGCGATCCCGAGATGAGATTGCAGAACGTGCGGCGCGCGGCCGACGATGCCGCGCTCTATCGCGCCATCATCGATTGATCGGGCGGCGCGTACTTGCTGCGCGCGCGAATTGCATTCGCCGTGACCAAGAATGTCGCTGCCAACAATATTTTACACAGCATCCGCGGCATTTTGCCAAGCGGTTGTAGGGGAGCAAAGGCGCACGCCGACGCGGCAAGACCTTCAACAAACTCGATCGCGTGCGCCGTGCCCACGCGGAAGAACCGAGAAGATTAGCCCGTGGGCACGGCGCGCACAGTGGAGCGGGTGGGGTGCGTCAGTGGATGCCCATAGCGCGTCGAAGACGCGCGTAAACGCGCGATTGCCCACCCTACAGTTTCGCGGCAGATGGTCGGAACCACCGTCGCGGGTCAAGGCTGCCGGGTCGGTCTTGCGCACACGGATCGCGGAGAAGCGCCCGTCTCGCTGTAGCAATAGTCCAGCGTATTCTGATCGATCAGACCAAAGATGTAAGTTCCTTCTCATCTGATCGATCATCAACTTGCCGCCGGGTGTGAAAGCGCCCCACGGTGGCTCATCCTCGTCGCCGGTCGGAGTGGAGCGCTTTAAGCGACCAGCTGTCCGCTCAAGGCCCGGTGCACGACGGGACCCGAGCGGCAGCATCACGCGATGGGAACACGAGCACCTGCTCGAAGCTGTGCAGCAGCGTCTCGATGAGAACCCGCAGGCGATGCGCGTGCGCCGCGAGACGGTCGAGCATCCCTTCGGCACGCTCAAGATGCGGATGGGTGCGACGCACTTTCTGATGAAGCGCCTGCCGAAGGTTGCTACCGAGATGGCCCTGCACGTGCTCGCCTACAATCTCACGCGGGTCATGAACATCGTCGGCGTCGAAGCCGCATGGCGGCGATCCAGACGTGAGGCATCGGGTGCCACCAGATCGCTCAGAGCGGCTCGGCAAACCACGAGGTCGATCAGACTTAAGTTGAGCCTGTATCGGCCTCTCCCTGAGTGGAGTTCTCGCCTGGTCTCTCCCGCCGAACCGTTTTCACACGACCAGACCCGTTCCTGCGCACCCGCTTTTCGCCGCCCTGGCCGAGCGCGAGCGGCGGGTCAATCGGCAAGCACGCGCCTCGCTGCAGGCCGCCAGAAACGCGGAGTCAAGCTCGGCGGCTAACCGCAAATCGGTCGAAACAGGCAGGAGGCGCTTGCGCGGGCCGAATTGCACGCCCGAACCGGGGTGGCCAACATGTCGGCGCGTGGCGTCGCCGCCGTGCTCAGCGATGCGTGGGATCGAGACGCCCGGCGGGAGGGCGATGGCACGCGGTCACGGTCAACCATGTTTCGCGCCAGATTGCGGCAGAATCCCCCACTAGTCCAGGGCCATGACGCGGTGACGATGCGCTTGCCGTCGGGGCTGAACGCCGCGCTCAGCACACGCATCCGTATGGCCCGTGAGCGGCTCGCCGATCGGCTTGCCCGGTCTCGGCGTCCCGCTTTGTAATTCATGTCGATGCCAACACGCTGCTCATGCATGGTCTCCGGGTCTCTCGCGCCACTCCCTCAGTAAGTCCTTGGGTCGCCTATCACACCCGATCGCGGTCGTCGTCGAGAGATCGCGGACAGCCACTTCGGCCGGTCTCGATTAGCTGCCCGACGACGCCGCGCATCTGTTCAGACGCTCGATTCTTTAGACCTGAATGCTCGTCCATGTAGAGGCTTCTGTTGACCTCTATCATCACGGACCAGGTACGGCGATCCCTTGCGGTATCCGTTAAGGCGGAGGCCGGCTGCAATCCGTATACCGAGCTGCACAGCTGGAACGCGAAAGGTCTCTGCCGCCCGGCTTACGCCCACCTCAAGCCAAGTTGTCCACGGAATTCCAATCAGATAGCTCGGGCGGATTTGCCAGTTCGAATCTTATATGCCCAGCCAGGCAGAGTGGTCTCCATGTGCCTGTTCTGCTGGGACTTGCCGCCACATCAGCTCAGGGCGGCGCTGCGCCCGGTTCCGATCCGGGCGTGGCGTACCGAGCGGCCGTGACGCCCCAGGAAACATTATTGATAGAGGCGCATTACAGCCGAGCGTGGCAGTGCGGACATCGTTTTGCGCCGCTTTGCCAGCTACGGACTTATGCACCGCTGCAAACCGCTCGTCGGCGCGCTCGTCCGAGCGGCGGGGCGAGGCTGGATCGCTCGGCCTCGCAGGGGCGAGCCCCATCGGCTGGAAGAATATGGCTCGCGCCGCCATCGACAAGAGTTTGTATGGTTTGACCTGATTGCCGTCGACTCGCTTTCCATGGCGTTATGGGATCGCGCCTTACGCGTCGCCGGCATGGCTGTCAGGAGAATTCCTGCGGTCGAACTGGCACGTGGTCACGATCGCTCGTGACCGCGGGTGCCATTGTTTACGCCGCGGTCTTTCTGCTGAGCACCATGCCGCCCCGTTCGATCACGATGGCGACCGGGCCCCAGGGCGGCGGTTACCACGAGATCGGCAGACAGTATCAGGAGTTGCTCGCCCGCACCGGCGTGGAGCTCAGGCTGGTCGCAACGGCAGGCAGCGTGGAGAACCTGGCGTTGCTGCGGAGATCCGCACTCGCGGCGTGAATATCGCGCTGGTGCAAGGCGGCAGCGTCGGCCAGGCAGCGGGCGAGCTCGAATCTCTTGGAACGCTGTTCTACGAGCCGCTGTGGATCTTCCATCGCGGCGGCCTGGAGGGCGAGACCACTGGCCGCCCTGCGCGGCCGGAAGGTCTCGATCGGACCGGTCGGCAACGGCTCGCATGCGCTTCTGCTCAAGCTGCTCAAGCGCAATGATGTCGATCAGGATGTGGGCGAGTTGCTTTGCGCTCCCGCCCGAGGAGGCCGCCGATAAGCTGCTTGCCGGCGATATCGATGCGATGGCCATGCTCGCGTCGTGGGATGCGCCGGTGGTACAACAACTCGTTGCCGACGAGCGAGTCGAGCTTCTCAATCTGGCACGCGCGGACGCCTATGTCGCGCTCTATCCGTTCCTGAGCAAGGCGACAGTGCCTCGGGGCGTCGGCGATCTCCGCCGAGGATCTCCCGCCGGCCGACGTCACCTTGTTCGCATCCAAGGCGAGCCTAGTGGTGCGCAAGGATCTCCACTCCGCGATCCAATATCTTCTGCTGAGCTCCGCGGCGCAGGTCCACTCCGGGTGTGAGCATGTTCCATCGCGCCGGCGCGTTTCCCGGCAGCCGAGGCATCGAACTGCCACTGAGCAAGCGAGGCCGTTCACTTCTACAAATCCGGGCAGCCCGTTCCTGCAGCACAATCTTCCGTTCTGGATGGCGTCGCTGGTCGGACGCCTGCTGTCGTCCTGCTCATCCCGATCGTCGCCGTGCTGTACCCGCTGATGCGGTTTCTGCCTGCTTCGTATGGGCTGGTTGATGCGCCGGAGATCGCGCGACTCTACGGCGAGCTGAGATTTCTGGAGGACGAGATCACAAGCGGCGGTGGACCAACCGATGCCTGCTCAGCTGATGGCGCGCCTCGATCAGCTCGAGAGAAGCAGGCAAACCAGCTCAGGATGCCGATCGCTCATGGAAAGCATGATGTATCTGTTGCGCAACCACATCAGTGTCGTGCGCAACCGCCTGGCAGCGGGTAAGCCGTGATTATTTCGCATTGCCTTCGCTGCGATTGGATGGCGCCGAGCACGCCATCGCCGCCCGTCATAGCTCGTGGCGCGCCCCTGTTCTCTGCAAGAGCGTTCGTGTATTGCGTCTACGGGCTGTGATCACACTCATGGTCAGCACTTTCTATGGCGACTCAAAAACTCGCCCCATCCGCCACACATTTGGGCTGATCCGGGATGTCCGCTATTCAAGCTTGGGCTAAATGATGAACCGCTGCACCACCAACCTGGGCGAAACCGGCCGGCTTGCCGAGGCACGCGCCACATCCCTGGAATGCTTCCATCGGTTGCTCCAGCGCACTATATGTCCCCCATGTGCAATACCGTATCCGTGGCCTGAAGGAGTGGAGCCTTGAAATCCCGCGCACCGGGTCGGACGCGCCCTCCGATCGCTTGGCGTCGTTCTCGGCATCTCAGCAGGCTCACTCCGCTCCCCAGCTGCGGCCGGATCGCTTTTCGGCGATCTGGTCGGGCAGCACAGCTGCGGCGGGCGGGAAGCCGCGATAGCGTCCGTGCCGGACCGACCGGCGTAGATGAAGCCCGTGTGATCGACCGAGTAATTGTCCGCTGCCGCCCGCTGAGCGCGCGAAATAGCGTCTTGTACGCGCGCGCGACAGCCTTTTGATCGCCGCTGGCTCGCCGGTCAGGCCGACCAGCCGCGGATGGAATGACGAGGAGCCATGGTCGGCAGGCACCGCCGGCGTGTCGCGTTGCGGATCGACCGTGATGAACAGCAGTGCACTGCGATCGGCTGCGCTGGCCGAGCTTCTCGAGCGCGAAAGCGAGATCGAGAGCAGCTCGGTCGAGCGCGTCAGGACAGTGCGTGAAGCCAGAAATATGATCAACTCACTTCCCGCGGAAGTCGGCGGCGGTGCGGGGCCGCCCGGTGTGGTCGGTGAGCTCGAACGGACCGCCGACGGATGCGCTGGCCCGGAGAGCAGCGCCTGCACCAGCTGCTCGGCCGACGGCTCGTCGGCGCTCGGCGACCGCGGCGTCGCCGCCGCTGCAAGCAGCGCAGCCGTGGCAAAGCATGCGAGCCAGCCGATTCGGGGAGGGCGGTCGACGACCGGCCGTCCTCCCGCGCGCGGGACTCGCGCTCATTCCACGATCACTTGACCGTACATCCAGGGATGCGGCGTGCAGATGTAGTAGTGGACGCCCGGGCTTGTCGAACGTGACGGTCTTCGACTCGCCCTTGGCCAGCGCGCCGCGTGCTCCAGCTCGTCTCTGCTGCATGCGCGGTGGCATCGTGCGGCAGATCGCCGACGTTGGTGAAGGTCACGGTCGTGCCGACCTTGATCCGGGTGCGGGCCGGCGCATAGCTGTACTCGACGTTGTTGCCGCCGATCTTGATCGTGTCGACGCCCGCGGCGATCGGTCCGATCGGGCCGGCGACCGTCGGGCGGCGGCGGCGGCGGCCACAGCGGACCGAGCTGCCCCTTGAGCGAGAACACCCAGACGGCGTCGCCGTAAGCACTGCCCTGCAACTGATTGCCGCCGGTCGCGATGGCGATGTACTGCTCGCCGTCCACCTCGTAGACCACCGGCGGCGCGTCGGCGCCGAAACCGGTCTGGAAGCGCCACAGCTCCTCGCCGGTCTTGGCGTCGAGCGCGAGGAAATTGCCGTCGGGCTCGCCGCGGAACACCAGGCCGCCGGCGGTGACGGTCGAGCCGCCGCCGCCGCCGATGCGGTAGGGCGTCTTGTGCTGCCAGGCGATCTTGTTGGTCTTGCTGTCGATCGCCGTGAACGTGCCGCTCATCGGCGAGCTCGATCGGCGCCGCCTGGCGTGCCGCCGACGTAGCGCAGCCCGCGCGTATACTTGTCGCTGTAGCGCGCGAAGCGCGCTCGTGCGCACGGTTCCGGGCACGTAGAAATAGCCGGTATCCGGGCTGTACGGCATCGGCGACCAGTTGGTGCCGCCGATCCCCGACGGCTGGATCAGCACCGGGGTTTCCCAGAACGGCTCGAAGATGCAGCCGGCCTTCTCGTAGCCCGGCAGCTTCTCGGCGCATTGCGGCACGACCGCGTCGCCGATCGGGATACGGCTGCGTCTTGGCCGTCTTCTGCCGCGGCTCCTGCGGCACCGGGCGTTCCTCGATGCCGATCAGCGGCTTGCCGTTGGTGCGGTCGAGGATGTAGACCCAGCCGGTGCGCCCGGCCTCGGCGATGCCCTTGCGCGGCTCGCCGTTGATGACGGTGTCGAACAGCACGACCGGGCTCGCCGCGTCATAGTCCCAGATGTCGTGGTGCACCTGCTGGAAGTGCCAGGCATACTCGCCCGTCTTGGCCTTCAGCGCCACCACCGAGGCGCAAAACGCCCATGTGGGCTTACCGGCTGTGGTGTCCTTCACGGTGGAGACGGATGGACGGCTGCCGACAGGGCAGAATTTGGCAGAAGCCGTCGCCGAAGTGGACGCCGCGACCGGCAGTGCACCTGCCTACTATATGATCAACTGCGCGCACCGACTCACTTTGAGAGTGTGATGTCAGCAGACGAAGAATGGACGCGGCGAATCCGCGGGCTGCGCGCCAATGCATCGCGACGCAGCCATCAGGAGCTCAACGACGCGCCGGATCTCGATGCCGGCGATCCGATCGAGCTGGCCAATCAGTATCGCGACCTGTTACGCCGACATCCGCAAATCACGGTCCTCGGCGGCTGCTGTGGAACAGATCACCGGCACATCCAAAGCATCAGCAAAGCGTGCCGCAGGGCAAGCATGAGTGGGTAGCTAGAGACCCAACCTAACTCGCGCGCTGCAGGCTCCGCAAATTGCTAATGGGTTCCAGTCGACCTGCCTATTGCCCAGTCGAGCAGAATTCGAGCTGATCATCAAGCGCCGAGACCGCCCGAATGCTTGGCCCGACCCTGCCGTCGTCCCTCCTCGCGCTTGCCGACGAGGTGATCGAGTAAACTTGCACCCGATGTCGCATCTGCTCACGGCCGGTTCTGGCACTAAGCGGCAGTGCTGCGATGTCCACTATTGCGCCGCTTATGGGGGTGGAGCAGGACATCAACAGATCAGTCGAAATCGAAAAGCGCAGAATGGCCGATTCGGACATCGGCTGTCACCCGATGTCATATGCCGCACCCGCTCCCCCTTCCAGAAATGCTAGGGTTCGCCAATACGATCTTCTAGTGTGGGGGGCTGACATGAGGCGGCGCGAATTTCTCGGTGTGCTGGCGGTGCGGCGGCTGGCGGCCGCTCGCGGCGCGCGCGCAGCAGCAGGAGCGCATGCGGCTGGTTGGGATATTCTCTTCGTTTGAAGAGAATGATCCTGAGTCCAGACGCCGCAATGCCGCGATCAAGCAGCGGCTGGCGGAGCTGGGTTGGGCGGAAAGCCGCAACATTCGATTCGACTATCGTTGGGCCACCGGCAGCTCCGAACGCTTGCGCGTGGCCGAGCAAATGGTGGCGCAGGCGCCCGATGTCATCTTCACCACACTGGCTCCAGCAACTTGACTTTGCTGTCACGGGTGACTCGCGCGATCCCGATCGTGTTCGTGCAGGTCATTGATCCAGTTGGCGGGGGCCTGGTTTCCAACCTTGCCAGGCCGGAGGGCAATCTCACGGGCTTCCTCAATTTCGAGTATGCGATTGCCGCCAAATGGCTCACGTTGCTCAAGGAGATTGCGCCGCGCGTGAGCCGGGCGACGATCCTGCGCGATCCCGCGTTGGGCGTCGCAGCCGGGCTGGTGGGCGCGATCAGGGCGTGGCGCCCGTGCTGGGCGATGGAGTCGACGCTCGCCAGCGTGCATGATGCCGGCGAGACCGAGCGCGGCGATTGATGCGACCGGGCGCGAGTCGAATAGCCGGCCTGATCGTGGTGCCGGGTGCAGCGACCCACACTTATCGCGCACGAATCATCGAGCGGACGGCCCTGCGTCGCATCCCGGCGATCTATCCATACCGCTACTTTGTTGCGGAGGGAGGTTTGGTGTCCTACGGGATCGACCTCCTCGATCATTATCGGCAGGGCGCGTCATACGTCGACCGCATCCTGCGGGGTGCCAAGCCGGGCGATCTCCCGATCCAGGTGCCGACCAGATACGAGCTGGCGATCAACCTCAAGACCGCCAAGGCGCTCGGCCTCGACTGTGCCCAGCAGACACGTGCTCGCGCAGCGCCGACGAGGTGATTGGTAGCGCTTCTGTTTGCTGCATGCTCCTGGCAGAAAGTTCTTCTGCGACATGCGGTCTCAGCACGTCTCGAGGTCCGCTCCCGGGCTAAACCGGACATTGAAAAGATCGTCGAAAGACCGAGTTTGACCCAACCCGGTCATCCGCCAATCAGTTTGCTGTGATGCAAAAACGACATTTCCGCACGCCGATGATGTGGTAGGCTTTTTTGCTGCACTCGACCTGAGGGTTCATGAGGCGACGCGACTTCATCAGGGCAATTGGCGGCACCTGGCAGCGTGGCCACTCGCGGCGCGCGCAACGAGGCGATGCGGTGATCGGTGCTCAGCACCAGGGCACCGGGTGCCGATCCCACACTTTAGCGGCGGCATTACATCGGGGACTGAACGAAGCAGGGGTTCGTCGATGGTATTTGCAATGGCAGTCGATCCTCTCACGCAATTGCCGCGACCGACCTGCTTGCGGAATTTCGTCGCCATAGGCGTTGATGTCGTAGATTTTCACACGCATTTGCGAACACTCACACAACTGCTACGAGATCACGGTGCAGGGGCACCGGGGCGTCAATTACCATGCTGGATCTCTGATACCAGCATGGCGTATTGGGCGATAGCGGACATCCGCTCGATCGCGCGCAAGTAGCTCTGCAGGTTCTTGCAAGCGCTCTTGAACATTGATCCGAAGTACATCCGCGAGATCGGACCGCCCATGGCGACCGCGAGGCGCGGTTCAATCGCCACGCGATAGGTGAATCGCGTTTTGGCCGGCGCAAACTCCTCCAGCAGGTAGTCCTCCGCAAACGCATGGGCCAGCGGCATGGAAGCCCCGGTCAAGTAGAACGAGCAACGGCGATCCTGCTCCCATCGGAAGAAGTGCTCGTAAAGGGTGGCCGTCGACAGCGATACCGTCCGGGTGCTTCCTACGCCGTGAGGCCGGTTGCTGGTCCATACCACTTTGTGGATTGCACGAAACCATTTAGGCCAGGATTGTTCGTCGTCAAAAATGGCGAACACCATGGCAGGCGGAGCATCCAGCTCCACCACGTTTTTGAAGCGCATAGGCGCAGTGTCGAAGAACGAGGTATCCACGGGGCGGCGGTGAAGCGCATGATGACTCCCGAACTGGCGTAAATATTCGCGCTTCCGGCCTTGCAGCAAGACTGACGCGAGGTGTGGACGGCCACCAGCGGCATCGGGCAGCCGGAACGGTGGTCGAGGGGCTGATCTGGCCATTTCCCGGCATATTGTCGAGACCGAGGATTGGTGGCGGCCCTGGCCATAGCGCACATCCACTCAGGCGGACCAAGCCAACCATCGAACCAAGGAGATCGCAGATGGTTTTCGAGACGCTCAACGTGCGCAAGGAAGGGGCCGTTCTGTTCGTGGAAATTGCGGCGCCGCCCATGAATCTTCTGGGGCCCGAACTGGTCCGCGATCTGGTCTCCCTCATTCAGCGAGCCGAGGCCGACGACGCCGTCCAGGTGCTCGTGTTCAAGAGCGCCGACCCCGACTATTTCATTTCCCACGTCGACGTGACCAAGATCAAAGAGTACCGGGAGGAGGCGGCGAAGCTGACCGGCGAAGCGTCGATCGCGCTGCTGTTTCGCCATCTGAGCGCAAGCCGCCTCGTCACCATCGCGCAGATCGAGGGTCGCGTACGCGGCGCCGGCAGCGAGTTCGTGCTGGCGTGCGACATGCGCTTCGCCGCGCGAGAGTCAGCGATCTTCGGTCAGCCGGAGCCGGCGTTCGGCGTGATCCCCGGCGCGAGGCGGCGTCCAACACCTCGCGCGCCTCATGGGCCGCGCGCGGGCGCTCGAAGTCATGTTGAGCGCGGAGGATTACGACGCGGAGCTTGGCCGAACGGTACGGCTGGATCAACCGCGCGTTGCCCGCCGACGCGCTCGGCGATTTCGTCAGATCGCTCGCTCATCGGATCGCCGGGTTTCCGGCCGCCGGCCATGTCGCGGTCAAGGACCGGGTCAATGCGATCGCGCTCGCGCCGGCCGAGGATTTCCGTCGCGATTCCGATCTCTTCGGCGAGGGCGTGCGAAACCCTCGAGGCTCAACGCCGAGCCCAAGCCGCATTCGAACACGGCTTCCAGACCTCGAGACGCGGAAATCGACCTGGCCGCGGATGCTGGGCGACTTGGCCGACCATTGATCGAAAATTGTGGACGCAGGTGCGAAGGGCGGCCCTTCGCGGCCTGGGAAGAACCGGAAGTTTTCGCGCTGGGTGTGGGCCGCCCACAGCATCGCCAACCGAGCATTACGTGCCGCATTTCTCAACGATGCTGCCCGCGGCCTATCCCCTTATTCTCTGGGCGGTGGATTATGTCGACATAGAAGAACGGCGCTACCCTGCCTTAAGTTACTTGCGCGGTGTCGACTGGCAGCTGGCGCAGGCGCTTGCCGGTAGCGGCAAAGATCGCGTTAATTTGTAGCGGCAGGAATGCACGAGGTCCCGGCCTCGCCCATCCCGCCCGGCGGCTCGGAATTTCTGAACGATATGCACCTCGATGGCCGGGGCCTCGTTCATGCGCAGCATTTGGTAGGTATCGAAGTTGGTCTGCTCGACACCCGGCCGTCCTTGAGCGTGATCTGGCCGTAAGAGCGCCGCCGTGATGCCGAAGACGATCGCGCTCTGGATCTGTGCGCGACTGTCGGGCGTCCTGGATTCATTCGCTGATTGTACGCGCTGATGGCTAGAATTCCGCCAACTATCCCCGTCGTAGGCGGCGATGGTCGTCACATCGATCTTGTCGTAGTATTTCTGCACGAGCTCGATGTTGGTCCGGAAGTTAAGCCGGATGGCCCGCGCCGCCATAGCGCCAAGTTGAGGCTCCCAAGCAATTTTGTCTTTTGGCTGCTCGAAATATGCCTCCTCGGCGCTCACGTCTTCGAGCTCTGTTCCTTGATGGCCGTGCGCGGGTCCGTGAACACCTACGCTCTGTCTGCGGATCGATCGCCGCCATCACCAAGAGAAATACTGGCGGCAACCGCTTCATATTCGGCAAAATTCTTGAAACCGTGCTTCTTGGTGACCGCCTTGAGCTCGGCTTCGTACCCGGCGTTGGCACTGTCGCCTTGCATCATCTTCTCCACTACCGCCGACATGTCCTTTTTGGCGGCGATGAATCCGCTCGACGTGATTCTCCGTCAGCCTGATCTGCGTGACCACAGCCCTGCGCCGGCGCGCTGGTCAGGGGAGGTGGCGCAGACAGCGGCCACAGCCGCAATGGTGAGACTGAAGTCACACTGATACATGACGGAGGCCCCCACGTTGCGCATCCGGCACCCGTACGTGCTACCAGTGTCGAAGATGTGGACCGCGCTATCCCCGCGCTGGTGCACGACTGCGCGTAGCACCTTAGAACCGAATGGAGCGGCAGCCGCCGCCAAAGAGCGCATTTCTCTAAATCCCCAATCGAAACACCAAGCTAGGAACACGCCCGCCGGCACTCGTCGACAAGCTCAAAAAGAGAGATCAACATTGGCACACCCGTCTTGATCTCACACATATTGCCGAGGTGTGATCGAAAAGTCACAGACTCCCTTCACCGGCGGTGCTAGATTAATCGCATCGCCGGATTGGCTTTCGCGACCTGAAACCCGGCGACCGTTGGTGCTCTATTGCGCCCCGTTGGCAAGAAAACTCGAAGAGAGACAAAGACTGGCTCGGCGAAAGCCCATCACAAACGATAAGGTTGCCAAGCGGCGGCCACCGCCAATCAGGCGCCATCCGACCCCGGTAGTGGGCGACCAGGTTACACGCAGCATTTGGTCTTCAAACAAAACGTCAGCTATTTCTTCGCACCGAAGAGCGACAATTCTCAGGTGATCTTTGTTTTTCTTGCGCGTCCAGAACGTTCGTGAGTGTCGAACTCACAACACTGTTTAAGGACGTGGTGAAGCGATAACTGGATTTTGGCTGGGTCCACTTGCTATCGTGCATAATTTGACAGAATACGTTGTGCTAATTTTCGTTTCGTCCGCAGTGAAAAATGCCTTCGCAAAGGCCTGCTGAGGTTGTGCGTCGCCGCTGGCATTACCTTGATTGGGTGGTTAGGTTACAATTCTTTGGATGCACTCGCCGACGGTTTCTGGCCGTGATGATCTTCGAGTATCGTCTGGCTGATCCTAACAATGTCGATTGGCGGTCAATAAGCTGATTGCCTGGGTAGTTTCAGGTTTCCAAAATCAGCGGCGGTCAGGCCAGGGACAGCTTGAGCAGCTTTACTCTGAGCGCCCCGAGCCCCAAAGAAGCTCATTGCGGGGCGATGTCGTTGGGTTGGCAACGGACGCGGCCTGACAGCCTAGTCGTTCGACTTACGGCGCCTCTTGTATTTTCTCGGCGTAGCCTTGCGAGCAGCCACGGTCTTTTTGAACGGCAAAGTCTTCGAGCTTCCCGCCGGCCTTGAGCTTCTCCGCAACCACACGGGCTGCGCTCCTCGTCCTACCCAGGTGTTGCCGGAGCAATATCCACGGCTCACTTAATCGGCACCTTGCGGCCTTTTAAAGCCCTCCTCGGCCTCCGGCTAACCGCGCCCTCACCACCAGCCTCGAAAGCTGGTCCTTCAACCTGATCCACCTTTTGGCTGAGAGCACCTTTCCGATGTCTTCGCGCAGCTTCAAGAGCGTCTCGACTGACATTGAACCAAGACGCGGTAAGTTCTGTGCCATTTCTCTCTCCGTAAACGACACCGATATAGCAAGATTCGTCCATCGCAAAACCAGCTCAATCCTGCGTAGAGTTCGCCCTGTCCGGCTCACACTCCTGCAGATCAACACGTGATAAGCGATTTCCTTGCTCAGGACTCATGCTGGAGGTGCAGGCGCGAGCCAAAGAGGCATCTCGAACGACGCCTCGATCAAACCAGCCGGAGGTTAATGTCTTGGCGTCAGGTCTCACAATCATCGCCACAACCGCGATTTCAGGCGCTGTCGCTGTACTTGTTGCGGGGCTCGAGGGCTTGGCAATACGTAGC